>Ga0310697_10002763_pt1 | contig 18251 bp, 11 predicted proteins | sample 172DNAGHGlowgp2_FD_203883 | JGI IMG/M metagenome (GOLD analysis project Ga0310697, IMG submission 203883) | Sheep rumen microbial communities from Palmerston North, Manawatu-Wanganui, New Zealand - 1728 DNA GHGlow gp2 (v2) (version 2) | ecosystem: Host-associated > Mammals > Digestive system >... | reverse complement strand
GATTCCGTCTGCGGCTTCTGGTAGGGACGATCGGGGTCGAACCGATGACCTCTTGAATGTGACTCAAGCGCTCTGAACCAACTGAGCTACGCCCCTGTCTCATTGCGGGATTGCAAAAGTAGTGGTTTTTTGTCAAACCCGCAAGAGTTTGCCTCAAATTTATTCTCCGACCAGGTCCTTGGCGGCCAGCACCAGGAACATGTAGTGCGAAGACCCGCCGCCCATCACGTACTCGACCTGCTGCCAGAGGTACGGGAAGGTCAGCAGTTCCGGGAAGTCCGGGCGGATCAGGGCCGTGCCCGACACCGTGCCGCCGGGGATGTAGGACCAGTCGGCGCGGTTCAGGCCGTAGCCGACCGTGGCTGACTGGGCGCCCACGCCGCCGGCGAAGGAGGCCTGGTTGGAGCCCGGATGGCGGCCCAGGATGAAGTGCAGGGCATCCAGGACCTGGTCCGGCTCGAAGATGTCCGGATAGGCCTTCGCCAGGAAATAATGGCGGTAGCCGAAGGACTGGATGTCCCAGCCGGCGCCCCAGATACTCGGGCGGTAAGGCACGCCGTAGGGCGTCTCCGCGCTCTGGCGGTCGAGCTGGGCGCGGTAGCGCACGAGCGCGTCGCGGAAACGCTCGCACTGCTTGACGTATCTGCCCTGCGCTTCCATCTGCTTCTCCACGCGCGCGATGTACCACGCGCAGCTGGGCGCGGAGGCCACGACGGCATCCCAGTTCCGCAGGATGAAGTCGAAGTACTGCGCCTCCCCCGTCGTCAGGTACAGCTCGACGGCCAGCTGCATCCGGCCCATCGGCCGGTCGCGGCCGGAGCGCGCCGCGGCGGCCTGCGCCTGGGCGAAGGTCTCCCGGGCGATCCGCACGCAGTGCGTGGCCAGGGTGTCGTTGAAGCCGCGCAGCACGCGGGCGGAAGCGGCCAGGTTGACCGCATGGCCGACGCCGTCGCCCGTGTCCGGGAAGATCCAGCGGTCGTCCTCGTTGCCCGGCACGCCGTCGGACATCGTGGAGGTGTCGCCGAGCAGGGTGTACTGCCGCAGGTTGTTGGTAATGATGCCCTTGGCGAAACGGCCGAGGGCCAGGTAGCAGCTGACGTCGTGCAGCATGCCGTGCTCGACCTGCTGCAGGATGTCGTTGCGCCCGTCGGGCTCATGGATCTCGACGGTGCGGCGCTCCTGGTCGATGGCCGTGGCGTCGATCTCCGGGTGGAAGGCCTCCAGGGCCATCGTGAGGATGTAGCATTCGTTGCCGGTCGTGTGGCGGACGTCGTCGTCGCCGGCGTCGTGCCAGCCGCCGCGGTTGACGCCCGGCACGGGATCGAGGGCCTTGAAGCGCGTCCCGTTGTCGGCCGGCTGGACGTAGCCGTCGATATGGTTGCCCGCAGGGGCCATCAGGGCGTCGTCCAGGTGGCAGGTGTCGTGCCAGACACGGTACTTCTCCATCACCTTCATGTGGCACATCTGCACGGGCAGGAAATACTCGACCACCGGCTGCCAGACGCCCCGGTCATAGACGTCGGGGGCGATCCGGAAGATCGGCGAGACGCTGTCGCCGTAGCGCACCTGGTAGAGCCCCTCCTCCCGGATTTCGGAGAAATCTGCCTTCAGGTACTCGTAGCGCAGGAAATGTCCCTCCCAGTGCTCGGTCGGGAAACGGCGCACCAGGTGCTCGCCGTCGGCGTCGATGCGCAGCAGCTCCACCGCGGCGCGCGGCGTGTCGCGCGGGTCGCACTCGACGATCGCGACCTTGCGCTGCGCCGGCAGGTAGCCCACCTGCGAGGTCTGCACCACCGGCTTGTAGATCCACCCGGGCACGACGTTGGGCTCGATGTACCATTTGACGGCACCCTCCGTCACCCCCGCCGGGATGTCCGAGCGGAGGACGAACCAGCCGTTGTTGTGGTTCATCCGGCCGTCATAGAGCTTCAGCTCCGCATCCGTCAAGGTCTTGATGGTCAGGCGGCTGTACGGATCGTCCGGACGGACGGTGAAGCTCCGGCCCACGGCGTAGGGCTCCGCGATCACGGCATCCGCCGTGAAAGGGCTGTAGCCCTCGCCGATCAGGTGCTGCACGTCAGTGTCCGGCGCCTTGGCCGGGCGGAAGTCGCCGACGCTCCGGGAGACGTAGCTCTCCTGGGTCAGCAGCGGCGAGTTGGGCTGCTGGGGGAAGATCCCCTGCTTGTCGTCCATGATCCAGGGCTTGCCGAAGAGGTCGCCCGGGAAGAATTCGAGGTTGAATCCGGCCCGGCCGGCCAGGGCCTCCGGCACCGGCCGGTCCAGGTCCACGGTCACCAGGAACCCCTTGCCCGACGGCTCCAGCGACACCGTGTAGGTCAGCTGGACGTCGGGGTAGATCATCGGGTTGAAACCCGTGAAATGCCGGCTGGAGTCGGGGTAGCACAGCGTCGTGACAATGCGGCTGCCCTCCACCTTGCGGTCAAGCTGCTTGGGCACGGGCTGCCACTGGCCGGGGGTGGGCTCGAAACGGATGTCGCCGTTGCTCGCCACGCGCCGGCCGTGCATCAGGATGGAGATGCCGCCCTGATGCCCCTCGGGATAGAAGTCGTTGAATGCCATGACGTCCACGCCCTCGCGGTTGAAATAACCGGAAGCGTTGAGCCGGAAATCCTGGGCTTGGAGCCCGTCCGTACAGAGGAGGACGGCGGCCGCGGCCAGGAGCGCGGAAAGGATGGAGGTTCGTTTCATGTTACCGGACGAAGATGCTGATGAAACTTTCGGCGGGCAGTTCGAGCGCGACGCGGCCGTCCCGGACGGGCAGGCACTGCGCCACGGAGTTGGTGCCGGCGTTGGTCACGTGCACGACGGCACGCGTCGCGGACGCCGGGAGCCCGGACACTTCGGCCGGGCAGGAGGCGGCGTTGTTGACGATGTGCACGGCCCCCTCGCCGCGGGCCGTGTTGACGAAGGCTGCCACATTGAGGTCCTGCTTGTCGCAGGAAGCGGGGATGGCGAAGGCGTCCGCCGGCGTCAGGGACAGCTGGCGGAGGTTCCAAAAGCGCTGGGTCGGGCGCAGCGGCCCCTCGGAGCCGTAGATGCCGTCGCCCCAGAGCGGCGAGTAATCGGAGGTCAGCTGCCACTGCAGGATGCTGAGCGGCTGGCAGATGGCGCAGATGCGCGTGTAGAGGTTGATCTCGTAGAGGGCGAAGGTGGACTCGTTGAAGATGGCCGGGTACTGGTGCGCGGCGGCGTCCGTACTGCCCTCAGCGACGAGGAGCGGCACGCCGATGCGCTGCGCTGCGCCGGCCCAGCGGCGCAGCGTCGCGTCGTCGCAGCCCCGCCAGGAGTGGAAGGAGACGGCGCCCACGTAGCGCAGGGCGTCCGGGTCCTCCAGCGTGGGGACGATGAAATCGTAGGTCGTGGCGTCGGAGTTGTCACCCAGCAGCATGCGGGTCTTCAGGCCGCTGTCCATCAAGTATTTGCCGAACTGCTTGATGAAGTCGCGGTGCTGCTCCGGGGTGTGGACGACGTCGATCCCGAGGTCGGATTCGTTGAAGGAGAAATAGTCCGCCTCCACGCCGTACTCCTGCTTCAGGAAAAGGAGGTACGAGGCAATCGAGCGGAAGATCCGCTCCTGCAGGGCGGGCTTGAGCGCCCAGGCCCGCGAGGTTCCGTCCGAGCGGGTGGTGCGCTCGGCCGCCCACTCCGGCGGGAACCACGCGCTGACGATCACGGGCATGCCCGCCTGCTTGAGGCGGCGGGCCATCTCCGCGCTGCGGCGGACATGGTCCGTCGGGTTGGCGCCGGGCTGCGCGGCCTGCTGGGGATCCCATTGCGCCCAGGGGAATTCGACGCGGCCGAAGGCCACGCGCATGTTCTCCAGGCAGTAGTCGATCACGGTCGGGTCCTTGCGGACGTTCTGGATGCGGAAATTGCCGCCGAAACCGGCGAACTCCCGCCCGGGATGCGCGAGGTCCAGCGCGATGGCCGCCGCCTCGTGGTGGTGCGTGCCAGAGGCCTTCATCTCCGCGGCGAGCGAGGCCTTGGCACCCTCCTTGAGCCGCGGCAACAGGGTGACATAGAGCACCTTGTCTCCGTTCTCTTCGCGGACGGCGGTCTTGACAGCCTTGTTGAAGGTCAGCGAAACGCTGCGGTCCGGCGCCGTGACGGTGACCTTGCGGCCGGCGGCCTTGACGGTCGCGCCGGCATAGTAGCGCGGCCCGAAGGCCATGCAGAAATAGACGCCGCCCTCGCCGGTCCTGTCGGCCTTGGCCTCCCAGCCGAGCCGGACGGTGGACGCGTCCACGTCCTCCACGGTCTGGGTGATGGTGGCGCCGCTGCGCATCGGGGTGATCGTGGTCTGGACATCCCCGGTGCGGCTGTAGCGGATGCCGGACTGGCGCTCGCGGCCGCTGGCCTCGATCCGTCCGCCCGGCGTGCCGACGCGCAGGGACGACTCGAAGTCGATCAGCTCGCCCTCGCTGCGCACGCCGGTAATGTTGCTCCAGGCCATCACTTCCGTGTGGACGGCCGGGTGCTGCAGGCGCGTGCGGAGCTCGAAGCCGACGCGCGCGTTGTGGTAGGGACAGTTCCAGAGGCTGGCCTTGGGCTCGCGGGAGGGCGAGCCGTCCCGGGCGAGCCCCTTGTACCAGCCGCCGTGCGTCCGGTCGATGAAATGCGCCTTGATATGGTCCCAGCAGCGCGCCGCGGCGTCGAAGTAGCGGCGCTCCCCCGTGATCTGCCAGGCATTGATGCACCCGATCACGGTCTCGCATTGCGGCCACCAGGAGCGGGTATTGCTGTAGCCGGCGGCCGTGCGCTCATAGCGCATCGCGCCGTCGGCGTCCAGGCCCTCGGCAAGGGCCGAGTCCACCATCTGCACGGCCTGGCGGCGCACCCTTTCGAGCAGCGCCGGCTCCCCTACCGCCTCTGCGGCTTCGCACATCAGCCAGGAAGTCTCGATGTCGTGGCCGAAGGAATCCACCGGGTCCATGGGCTTCCAGTCGTCGTCGCAGTAGAGGATCAGGTGGTGCGTCTGCGCGTCGTAGAGCCGGGTCTGGAGGATATCCAGGAGCTCCGTCAGGGCCGCCTTCACCTCCGGGTCGGGCCAGGCGAGGTAGAGGCCCGTCAGGCCTTCGAGCAGGTGGATATGGGTGTTCATCGTCTTCGTGGCGCCGGCATGGCCATCGACACCCTTGATCTGCGCACGCGCGCCGTCGCGGGCGAGCACCTCGCGGTAGCCGCCGCGCGCCGCGTCATGGGCCCGGTCCTGGACGAAGCGGAAGAGCGCCTGCGCGGCCGCCAGGCTCGAGAGGTCGCCCGTGGCACGGAAGTGCTCGGACAGGCCGTAGATGCCGAAGGCGCTGGCGTAGATCTGCTTGGTGCCGTCCTTCATGGTGCCTTCGCTGTCCACGGTCCAGTAGACACCGCCGTAGCGCGGGTCGATGAAATGCTCCTTGAAATAGGCCGCGGCCCGGTCGGCCGCCTCCTTGTAGGATGCCAGGCCATACGTGCGGTAGGCCCGGGAGAAGGTCCAGAGGATGCGGGCGTTCAGGATCGCGCCCTTGTCGGCGCCGGGCTGGGGCGTGCCGTCGTTGGCGACCGTGCCGTAGAATCCGCCGGCGGGGTCGACCGTATGGTCAAACCAGAAAGGCAGGATACCCTCCGTCAGGTCCAGCTCCACCTCCTGGGCGAGCGTCCGGGTCTGGGTGAGGGTCTGGGCGCTGGCGGCGACGGGCGCAAGCAGCGCCAGCGCGCCCAGCATCAAGGTTGCTATACGTTTCATACTCTCTGTGCTACCGTGCATCTTTGGTCCACTGCATCACCGCGACGGCGCCGTCGATGTCCGTGATGATGTCGGCAGGCTTGGTGACGCCCTTGGCGTTCCAGATATTCATGTCGGCGAGCGACTCGACCACGGTGCCGCTCTCGTCGAAGCGGCCGTCGGGGCCCACCAGGCCCGTGGTGTCCAGGCCCCACTGGCGGGCGAGGAACCCATAGGCCGCGTTGCGCTTGTCGAAGTCATAATTGTGCTGGCCCAGCGGGAAATGGACGCTCTCGATCCGGTCCCCGGCCCCGTAGAACCCGTAGATGCGCTGGACATACGGGACTTCGATTTCGGGATTCATGGCAGTCCAGTCGCCGCCGTCGGAGACCAGCAGCATCGGGCGCGGGGCGCACATCGCCGCGATCTCGGGGTTGGAGGTGCCGCCGCCGCTCAGGGGCAGCAGGGTGCCGCTCTCGCATTCGCAGCCGCCGGCGAAGTACGAAGACATCATCACCACGGGGATGGAGAGGGTGATGCGATCGTCGATGGCGGTGACGAACATGCACTGGCTGCCGCCGCCGGAGCATCCGGTGATGCCCACGCGGGTAGGGTCGACTTCCTTGAACTGCAGCGCGTAGTCCAGCAGGCGCTCGGCGCAGAGGATGTTGTAGGGCTGCGCGAGACCGGTCTTGTGGTAGGCAGGAGCGAACTGGGGGCTGGGGCCGTTGCAGAACATGCTGAAAGACACGGCGATGCACCCCATGCTGGCCTGCATCGCGCAGCGGCGCTGCACCACTTCGGAGCCGTGGCCGGCATCGCTGTGGCCGTGCGGGTTGATCACCAGCGGGTGCGCGCCCCGGGAGGTCTTTGCGGGCCAGTAGATGGCGCCGAAGCTGTACAGCCCTGGAAGGATCTCGAGCGCGAAGTCCTGCACGAGGTACTTACCGTGGTTGCGCTTCTTGGAGAGGAAGACCTTGCCGTCGAAATGCGCCGGGACCTTGTCCAGGCCCACGATGTGGCGGATGTCGGCCTTCAGGACGGCCTTGCGGGCCTCCCAGGAAGCCTGGTCGTGATACTTGGAGGACAGGTAGTCCAGCAGCGCGCGCCCCTCGTCAGGGTTGCGGCGGGAATGCCGGATCCTGGAGATGCCGTAGTAGGGATTGCCGTTGCCGTTGTTCCACTCGGCATTGTAGCCCAGCGGCCAGAGCAGCGCCTCGAGGGTCTGCTCCAGGTCCCAGGGACGGATCCGGAAATCGGCGAAGTCCACCATCAGGTCCTCGGGGACGGCGCCGGCATTGATGCGGACGCCGAACTGCTCCGCCACGTCCGCGAGCACCTCGCGCAGCGGGCGGGAGAAGGTATTGACATACTTGGAAAGGTCAGGCTGCTGCGGCTGCTGCGGCTGCTGCGGTTGCTGCGGTTGCTGCGGCTGCTGTGGTTGCTGCGGCTGCTGCGGCTGCTGCGCCGCGGCGCTCCCGGCGAAGAACAATACGGCGGACAATGCCGCCAGAAGTGGTTTTCTCATATGAATTACTAAACGGTTATTCCCTGTTCGTGTCCGTGTGTGGTCATGCTGCACGGAAGGAGGATTGATTTCCAGGTTCAAGATAATCATTTTTCGCCAAATTCACACACATTCGCGCCCGATTCCGTCCCGCCCGCCGCCGGAAGACCGTCCGCCCGCCAGAAGACCGACCGCCAGAAGATCGTCCACCACGAGTAGCTCGCCCGCCACCGGAAGACCATCAGCCGCGAGAAGCACACCCGCCATCCGGGAGATTGTCCGCCATCCGAATACCGCCCGCCATCCGGGAATCGTCCCCCACCAGAATACCTCCCATCGTCGGGAGACCGTCCGCCACCGGAAGATTGTCCGCCATCCGAATACCGTCCGCCAGAAGATCGTCCGCCATCCGAATACCGCCCACCAAAAGATCGTCCACCGTCGAAAGATCGTCCGCAGCAGTGGGAAACAAAGACATGGTCCTGACGGCCTCTGCGGCAGCCGCGTGTTTCCCACGGGCCGAAATTGGGCCCATGGGAAACAACGATGCCCGACAGGGATCTTCTGCGGGGTTCCATCGTTTCCCACCTCAACCACACGCCCCCGGCAAAAAGGAAAAGCCACCGCCAGGGGCAAAAAAGGCCCTCAGCGCCCCTGGCAGAAGGAAAAGCAGTTGCCAAGGGCGGAGAAAAGCCTCAGCGCCCCTGGCGGCAGGAAAAAGCAGTTGACAAGGGCGGAGAAGGCCCTCAGCGCCCCTGACAGCAGGAAAAAACAGTAGCCGAGGGCGGAGAAGGCCCTCAGCGCCCCTGGCAGCGGGAAAAAGCTGTTGCCGAGGGCAGGAAAGCACCTCAGCGCCCCTGGCAGCAGGAAAAAGCTGTTGCCGAGGGCGGAGAAAGCCCTCAGCGCCCCTGGCAGCAGGGAAAAAACAATTGCCAAGGGCGGAGAAGGTCCTCAGCGCCCCTGACAGCAGGAAAAAGCAGTTGCCGAGAGCAGAGAAGGCCCTCAGCGCCCCTGGCGGCAGGAAAAAACAGTTGCCAAGGGCGGAGAAGGCCCTCAGCGCCCCTGACAGCAGGGAAAAGCAGTTCGCGCGGAGCGAGGCGCCGTCAGGCGCGTGCAGGGAGAAGGGAGAAGGGAGAAGGGAGAAGGGAGAAGGGAGAAGGGAGAAGGGAGAAGGGAGAAGGGAGAAGGGAGGAGCGATGCGACGACCGGAAGGCACCCGGCGCGAAGGCTTTCGGAGGCCGCAGGCCGACAGAAGGGGGACGGCAAAGCCGTGCGGGGGAACCGCGAAACGCCAGCAAAAATGCTGGCGTTGATGCGGTGAGTGAGGGATTCGAACCCCCGGTACGTTGCCGTACACCTGTTTTCGAGGCAGGCTCCTTCAACCACTCGGACAACTCACCATCGAATCGGACTACAAAGGTAGGAAAAAATCTCATTCTTCCATAATTTCGGCAAAAAACGTATATTTGTAAGTTGACACGAAAACAACCATACCCGAAAACATGGAAATCAATATCACAAACAACGGCGACTCGATGGTCTGCACCCTCGCGGGACGGCTGGACACACCCGCTTCCCTGCAGGTTTCCAAGGACATCCAGCCCCTGCTGGACAACGCAGACAAGGAGATCGTACTCGACTGCACGGACCTGGAGTACATCAGCAGCTCGGGTCTGCGGATCCTGCTCGGCATCCGCAAGGAGACCGCCCGCAAGGGCGGCAAGGTAATCCTCAAGCACATCCGTGAGGAAATCCGCCAGGTCTTCCTGATGACCGGCTTCTACAACCTGTTCGAGATCCAGGATTCCTGATGGCGGACTACGGACTGGACATGCACGGGAACCTCATCCTGGACGAGTACCGCCAGATGCGCCCGGCACTGCAGAAGATGAAGGAGGTCGCACTCTCCATCATCCGGAAGGACATCGCCGACAAGAACCTCATGGTCACGGCGACGGAAGCCCGGGTGAAGGAGGAGGGCAGCCTGGCCGGCAAGCTTGCGCTCAAAGGCCACAAGTACGCCACGGCGCGGGACATCACCGACCTGCTGGGCGTACGCGTCATCACCTTCTACAGCGACGACGTGGACAAGATTGCCGCCATGGCCGAGAACCTCTTCTGGATCGACCGGGAGAACTCCGTGGACAAGCGCAAGATGCACCAGCTCGACAGCTTCGGCTACAATTCGCTGCACTACATCTGCCGCATCCCCGAAAACCTCTACAAGGACCCTGTCTTCCCGGAGATCAACGAGATCCACTTCGAGCTCCAGATCCGCACCTCCCTGCAGCATGTCTGGGCCACCCTCTACCACGACTCCGGCTACAAATCCGGCGTGGAGGTGCCCAGCCAGTACCTCCGGCAGATGAACCGCCTGGCCGGCATGCTCGAACTGGCGGACGAGCAGTTCTGCGTGATCCGCCGCGACATCAACGACTACCGCCGCCGCGTGCAGTCGCTCGTCTCCGACGGCCGCCTGGAGGAAGTCGCGCTCGACGGCGACACCTTCAAGAGCTACCTCGCGATGCAGCCCTTCGACACCCTCAACCGCCGGATCGCCGCCCTCAACCAGGCGGAGATCCAGGAAGTCCCCCTGCAGCGCTACCTCCCCGTCCTCAAGGACCTGGGCATGACCACCCTCGGCGACGTGGAGCAGATGATCCGGGGCGGCCAGGAGGACGCCTACCGGCTGGCCTCCTACCAGCTCGGCGTGACCGACATCGACATCATCACCTCCGCCGTGGCCATCCAGAACCTCTGCATCGTCACCATCCTGCGCAACGGCGGCGGCAAGCTCGGCCTGCATTCCTTGTTCGACACGATCAACGGACAGTCCGAGGCCAATGCGTCCCTGGCAGAGATGATTTACCATCAGGCAGAAAACCTCAAACTGATCTGACCCATGCAAACCCAAGAGAAATTCGTCATCACCATCAGCCGCGAACTCGGCTCCGGCGGCCGGACCATCGGCCGCAAGCTCGCCGGGAAGCTCGGCGTACGATATTGCGACAAGCTTCTGGTCCAGTCCCTGGTCGAGAAGTTCAACCTGACCACCTATGAGATCGAGAAGATCAAGGGCCAGAAGAAGAACTGGCTGTCCGACTTCCTCGACAAGGTGGCCCCCATCCCCCGGGCCGACCTGATGATCGGCCCGCGCGCCGCGGCCACCGAGAACCCGTATCCCCACCATACCACCTCCGACGAGCTCTTCGCCGCGGAGACCGAGATCCTCAATGCCATCGCGGACGAGGCCTCCTGCGTCATCGCCGGCCGGTCCGGTTTCTTCGTCCTGAAAGACCGGCCCAACAAGCTCGACATCCTGATCCGTGCGCCGCGCGCGGAGCGCATTGCGCGCGTCATGCGCAGGCAGAACGTCTCGCAGGAGGAAGCGGCGACCCTCATCGACAGCGTCGACGCAGGGCGCGACAACTTCGTCAAGCACTTCGCCGGCGTGAGCCGGTACGACGCCCGCAACTACGACCTCGTCCTGAATGTCGGCGGGATGAGCGAAGACGACGCCGTGGAGATCATCCTGGACTACATCAAGCACAGCGCATAATGGCCAACCGTCCCCTCGACACGCACCTGCTGGACAGGGCCATCGGCTTCGCCGTGCAGGCGCACGCCGGGACGGAGCGCCGCGGCAAGGGTTACCCCTATATCCTCCATCCGCTCGAGGCTGCCGCCATCGCGGCCACGATCACGCCGGACCAGGAGATCCTCGCGGCCGCCGTCCTGCACGACACCGTCGAGGACACGGACGTGACCGTCGAGGCGCTCCGCGCCGAGTTCGGCGACCGGATCGCCGAACTGGTGGCCGCGGAGAGCGACGACCCGATGGAGCATCTCCCCGCCTCGGCCAGCTGGCACACCCGCAAGCAGGCCGCGATCGACCGGCTGGCCCGGGCGTCGCACGACGCCAAGATCGTGGCGATGGGAGACAAACTCTCCAACATGCGCGCGATCGCGCAGGACTATTCCGCCCGGGGCGAAGAACTGTGGAAGATCTTCCACGTCACCGACCGCCGGGAGCACGAATGGCACTACCGCGGCCTCGCCGCCTCGCTCTCCGAGCTCTCCGGCACGGCCGCCTACCAGGAGTTCGTCCGCCTCATCGACGAGGTGTTCTGCCAGCCCGTCCGCATCGACCTCGCGGACTACGAGCACGCCGGCGAAGGGGCCAACGGCAGCAGCTACAACCACCGCACCGACCCGGACGTGATGCTCAAGCTCTACAAGCCCGGGGTCACCCGGCAGCCGATGGACGAAGTCGACGTGGCCCGCAAGGTGTTCGAAGCCGGCATCCCGACGCCCGAACCGGGCGAGCTCGTGACCGACGGGGAGCGGCTCGGCATCCGCTTCCGCCGCATCCCCGGCAAGGTATCCTTCTCCCGCGCCATCGGCGAGGATCCTTCCCGCGTGGGCGAATTCGCCACCCTGTTCGCGCAGATGTGCCGGCAGCTGCACGCCACCCGCCTCGACACCTCGCGCTTCGAGAACGTCAAGGACCGCTACCTGCGGCTGCTCGACGAGAATCCTTTCTTCACCGATTTCCAGAAGGGCCGGATCGCGGAGTTCATCCGCCAGGCGCCGGACGCCGACACGGCCATCCACGGCGACCTGCAGTTCAGCAACGTCATATTCTCCGGGGACAAGCGCTACTTCATCGACCTCGGCGACTTCTGCTACGGGCATCCCCTGTTCGACCTCGGGATGGTCTACCTGTGCAGCAAGCTGAGCAGCGAGGACTTCATCCGCGAGACCTACCACATGGACAAGTCCACCGCCATCGCGTTCTGGGACGCCTTCGTGCCCGCCTACTTCGGGCCGGACGCCGACCCGCAGGCCATCGAGCGCGAAGTCCGTATCTATGCCGGCCTCAAGACCCTGATCATCGAGCGCGACACCCGCTGCCCGATGCCCGAATTCCGTGCGGCCCTCGAGCCCCTTTTCAAATAGACACCCATGAGAGTCAAGAATACATTCCGGCGTCTGTTCGCCATCCACGGCCTCGTGTTCATCCTGGTCGTAGCCACGCTGCTGGAGGCCACATCCCTCATCCAGTACCACTTCATGAAGAAGGGCATGCTGGAAGAAGCCGACCGGCGCGCCGAGAGCGAGCTCGCCATCGCGCGACTCCAGATCGAGAAGGTGACCAGCTCCGTGGAGTCCACCGTCCGGAACACCGCTTGGGCCCTGACCGACACGCTCTCCCATCCGGAAGTCCTCAACGCCTACATCCGCAAGATGCTGGACACCAATCCCACCATCATCGATGCCGGCATGGCCTTCGTCTCGGATTATTACCCCGCGAAGGGCCATTGGTTCGAGCCGCTCATCGCCCGCCGGACGGACGGTTCCTACGAAGAGATGGTCCTGGGGTCCGAGTCGCACGATTACTTCCAGACGGACTGGTTCCAGAAAGGCCTCCAGGCTGAGGAAGGCTATTGGAGCGAGCCCTATTTCGACGAAAGCGGCGGCCGGACGACCCTGGTCAGCTATTCCTTCCCCCTGCGTGACCCGTCGGGGACGACGGTGGGTGTCGTCGTCGCGGACCTCTCCCTGGCCTGGCTCACCGAGATGATCGTCGGCGTGCAGCCCTACCCCGACTCCTTCGGCACGATCACCAGCCGCGAAGGCAAGCTGATGGCCGCCCCGGCGGAGACGCTCCGGGTAGCCAACCCCCTGCGCTACGAGTCCCAGATCGAGAATACCGGATGGAATTTGTCCATCGTCCTCCCCGAGAAAGAAGTCTACGGCAACGCCAACCGCATCGGCGGCCTGGTCCTGCTCCTGCAGTTGGTCGGCCTCGCACTGCTCGGCCTGATCCTTCACCGCACCGCGCGCAACCTCTACAAGCTCAAGAACGTCTCCGAGACCAAGGAGAAGATCGAGAACGAACTCCGCATTGCCAGCAACATCCAGATGGCGATGCTTCCGAAGATATTCCCGCCCTACCCGGACCGCCAGGACATCGACATCTTCGCCTCGCTCGTGCCCGCCAAGGAAGTGGGCGGCGACCTGTTCGACTATTTCATCCGCGACGAGCGGCTCTATTTCTGCATCGGCGACGTCTCCGGCAAGGGCGTGCCCGCCTCGCTGGTGATGGCGGTCACGCGCAGCCTCTTCCGCACCGTGTCCGGCCACGAGATCTATCCTGCCCGGATCGTCTCACACATGAACGACTCGATGTCGGAAGGCAACGACAGCAACATGTTCGTCACCTTCTTCGTCGGCGTGCTGGACATGACGACCGGCGTGCTGCGCTATTGCAATGCCGGGCACAACGCTCCCCTGCTGCTGCACGACGGAGCCGTGAAGACCATCGACGTGAAGCCCAACCTCCCGCTCGGCGTGGCCGGCGGAATGCGTTTCGTCCAGCAGGAGATGACGGTGCCTTCCGGCAGCGCCCTGTTCCTCTACACGGACGGACTGACCGAAGCGGAGAACATCCGGCACGAGCTGTTCAGCGAGCGGCGCCTGCTCAAGGTGGCCGCCGACGTGAGCACCCTCAGCGCCCGCGAGCAGGTGGCCGGCATCCACGAAGCGGTGCGCCGGCATGTCAAGGACGCGCCGCAGAGCGACGACCTGACGATGCTCTGCATCCGCTACCTGGGCCAGCCCGAACAGGTGAGCGACCGCCACCTCATCCTGCACAACGACATCCAGCAGATCCCCCAGCTGGCCGATTTCGTGGAGACCATCGCCGAGGAGTCCGGCCTCAGCCAGCCCCTCGCCATGAGCCTCAACCTGGCGCTGGAAGAAGCCGTCACCAACGTGATCGTGTATGCCTACCCCGAAGGGACGGACGGGCTCGTGGACATCGAAGCCATCATCCGCAAGGACCTCATCCGCTTCATCATCAGCGACAGCGGACAGCCGTTCGACCCTACCCAGGTCGAGGCCGTCGACATCAACCTGCCGCTGGAGGAGCGTCCGATCGGCGGTCTGGGCATCCACCTCGTCCGCAGCATCATGGACGAAGTCTCCTACGAACGCGTCGACGGCAAGAACCACCTCTACCTCATCAAGAAACTGTAGGGCCTACGCGAAAGAAGCAGCGCTCGATGCGCTGCTTCTGAAGCGGAGGCGGAGGGATTCGAACCCCCGGTACGTTGCCGTACAACAGTTTTCAAGACTGCCGCCATCGACCACTCGGCCACACCTCCGGAAAGGGGCTGCAAAGATAACAATAATTAGATTCCGGGTCAAGCCCGGAATGACGGCTATGCCTTCTTCTCGTCCTTGGCGAAGAACCTCCACTGGAACAGGACCAGGTAGAACGCGCCGACCGTCACGCAGGAGTCGGCGAAGTTGAACACCGGACTGAAGAAGATCACACGCGCGCCGTCCCGGATGATCGGGAAGAAGAACATGTCGACCACCTTGCCGAACATGAACGGGGCATAGCCCCAGATCAAGCCGTAGAAGAGGCAGTCGATGATGTTGCCCACGGCGCCGGCCGTGATCAGCGTCAGGCCGACCAGCACACCTGTCGGGGTCGTACCTTTCTTATTCAAGGAACGGATCCACCAGATCAGGAAGCCGCTGAGGATGATGCGGAAGAGCGAGAGGAGGAACTTGCCGACCTGTCCGCCGAAGGACATGCCGAAAGCCATCCCCTCGTTCTCCACGAAGCACAGACGGAACCACTCCCCGATCACGTAGATCTGCTCGCCGAGCTCCATGTTGGTCTTGACCAGGTATTTGATGACCTGGTCGATGACGACGAGCACGACGCCCAGTATGAGGAGGAGGGTCCCCCGTTTGGTCTTCATATCAATTCTTACCTTGCTTGGCAAGCATCTCCTTGGCCTCGACGGTCAAGGTGGCGTGCGGGACCAGGCGGAGGCGCTCCTTGGGGATGAGCTTGCCGGTCACGCGGCAGATGCCGTAGCTCTTGTTTTCGATGCGGACCAGGGCGGCCTCGAGGTTCTGGATGAACTTGTACTGGCGCTGCGCCATCTGGCTGGCTTCCTCCTTGGAGAGCTGGAAAGCTCCGTCGTCCTCGACGGTCCGGAAGGAAGGGGTAGTGTCCTCGATATCGTTGGTGCCGTTGTGCATCACGATGTGACGGAGGGTGTTGTACTCTGCTTTCGCCTTGGCGAGCTTCTCTTCGATGATGGCCTTGAACTCGGCGAGTTCGGCATCAGAATAGCGTGTCTTAGTTTCTGCCATGACTATGAAAGGTTAGTTATTATTAGTTTTAGTGACTTTGATCCGGATATAGGTATCTTCCCATTCAACCTGCGCGGCTTCCTGCGGGGCTTCGGAGAGGGGCCGCTGCTCCAGCGAGACGGACAGGGTCTGGGCGGCGACGTAGGCGGCATGCTCGGAGAGCGCCTCGGCAATGGCCTCGCCGGCGGCGCCTTCGGCGTAGATGACGGTGCTGATCCGGTCGGTGACCTCGAACCCGCTCTCCTTGCGGAGGTTCTGGATTGGGTGGATCAGCTCGCGCGCGACGCCTTCGCGGAGCAGCTCGGGGGTCTGGATGATGTCCAGCGCCACGGTCAGGGCACCGTCAGAAGCCACGAGCCAGCCCGGCATGTCCTCGGAGTGGATCTCGTAATCCTCCTTGCGGAGCGTGACGTCGCCGGAAGGGAGCGCGAGGACGTAGTCGCCCTCCGCGCGCTCGATGGCGGCGATCTCCTCCTGGGAGAGCTGCCCGAAGGCGGCGGCGATCTCCTTCATCTGCTTGCCGTAGATCTTGCCCAGGGTCTTGAAGTTGGGCTTGATCTTCTTGGTGATGATGCCGGTGGTGTCGTGCAGGAACTCGATCTGCTTGACGTTGACCTCCGTGAGGAAGATGTCGCTCACGCGCTGGATGTGCTCCTTGACCGTGTCGTCGAGCACGGGCACGAGCACCTTGGCGAGGGGCTTGCGGACGTTGATGCCGACCTTCTTGCGCAGGGCGAGCACCATCGAGGAAGCCTTCTGGGCGAAGCTCATGCTCTCCTCGAGGCCCTTGTCCACGAGCGTGGGCTCGAACTGCGGCATCGGGCAGTAGTGCACGGAGTCCGCCCCGGGGACGAGGTCCAGCCACAGGCGGTCCATGAAGAACGGGGCGATCGGGGCGCCCAGCAGGGCGATCCCCTTGAGCACCTCGTAGAGGGTCTGGTAGGCGGAGAGCTTGTCCTCGGTCATGCCCGCGCCCCAGAGGCGCTTCTTGTTGAGGCGGATGTACCAGTTGGACAGGTCGTCGCAGACGAAATCCTGCACCAGGCGGCCCGCCAGCGTGATGTCGTAGTCCTCGTAGGCGGCCACGACCCCCTGCACCAGGGTGTTGAGCCGGCTGATGATCCAGCGGTCGAACATCGGACGGTGCTCGTAGGGCACGGCCTCGGCCGCCGGGTCGAACTTGTCGATGTTGGCGTAGAGCGCGAAGACGGAGTAGGAGTTGTAGAGCGTGCCGAAGAACTTGCGGCGCACTTCCTCCACGCCGGCCTCGTCGAACTTGAGGTTGTCCCAGGGCTGGGCGTTGGTCATCATGTACCAGCGCAGAGCGTCGGGACCGTATTTGTCCATGGCCTGGAAGGGATCGACGGCGTTGCCGAGGCGCTTGCTCATCTTCTCCCCCTTCTTGTCGAGCACCAGGCCGTTGGAGATCACGCGCCGGAAGGCGGGCGTGCCGCTCACCATCGTGTGGATGGCGTGCAGGGTGTAGAACCACCCGCGCGTCTGGTCCACGCCCTCGGCGATGAAGTCGGCCGTGGCGCCGAAGTCCGGGGTGTCGATGCCGCGCAGGCCCGTCTGGGCGTAGGGCATCGCGCCGGAGTCGAACCACACGTCGATGAGGTCGGTCTCGCGGGTCATCCTGCGGCCCGTCGGGCTCACGAGGAAGATCTGGTCTACATAGGGACGGTGGAGGTCGATCCGGTCGTAGTTGGCCTTGGACATGTCGGCGGGGTCGAATCCGCGCTCGCGCAGCGGATTGGACGCCATCACGCCTGCGGCGACGGCCTTGTCGATCTGCTCATAAAGCTCCTTCACGCTGCCGATGCATATCTCCTCCTTGCCGTCTTCGGTGCGCCAGACCGGGAGCGGGGTGCCCCAGTAGCGGCTGCGGCTGAGGTTCCAGTCCTGGATGTTCTCCAGCCACTTGCCGAAGCGGCCCGTGCCCGTGGACTCGGGCTTCCAGGTGATCTGCTCGTTGAGCGCCATCATCTGCTCGCGTACGGCCGTGGTCTTGATGAACCAGCTGTCCAGCGGGTAGTAGAGGACGGGCTTGTCGGTGCGCCAGCAGTGCGGGTAGGAGTGGACGTGCTTCTCGATGCGGAAGGCCTTGCCGGCCGCCTTGAGCATGACGCAGAGGTCGATGTCCAGGGTCGGGGCGTCCGCGGGAAGCGAGCTGTCGTAAGCGTTCTTGACATAGCGGCCGGACCACTCCTTGTAGTCCGGGCTCACGTGCGTGGCGACGTACGCCGGGTCGAGGTCCTCGAGGCGGCAGAAGCGGCCCTGGAGGTCCACCTGCGCCTGCGGATCGCCGTTGCGGTCGATGACCTGCAGGGCGGCGATGCCCGCGGCGCGGCCCACCTTGGCATCGTCGGCGCCGAAGGTCGGCGCGATGTGGACGATGCCCGTACCCTCCTCCGTGCTGACATAGTCGCCGGGGATCACGCGGAAGGCGTCCCCGTCGGGACGGAACCAGGGGATGAGCTGCTCATAGCGCAGCCCCACGAGGTCGCGGCCCTTGACGCTGCCGGGGAGCACCTCGAAGGGGACCTTGCCGTTGAAAAGGGTCGGGACCAGTGCCTCGGCCACGATGTACGTGGCGGGCGCGCCGGTGTACGGATTCGCGGAGCGGACCTTGACGTAGTCGATGTTCGGGCCCACGCAGAGCGCCGTGTTGGACGGGAGGGTCCAGGGGGTCGTGGTCCAGGCGAGGATGTAGAGGTCTTCCTCGCCCAGGACCTTGAACTGCACGGTGCAGGTCGTGTCCTTGACGTCGCGGTAGCAGCCGGGCTGGTTGAGCTCGTGCGTGCTCAGGCCCGTGCCGGCGGCCGGGCTGTACGGCTGGAT
>Ga0310697_10002762_pt1 | contig 18254 bp, 15 predicted proteins | sample 172DNAGHGlowgp2_FD_203883 | JGI IMG/M metagenome (GOLD analysis project Ga0310697, IMG submission 203883) | Sheep rumen microbial communities from Palmerston North, Manawatu-Wanganui, New Zealand - 1728 DNA GHGlow gp2 (v2) (version 2) | ecosystem: Host-associated > Mammals > Digestive system >... | reverse complement strand
CGTCGCCCTCGTATCGCTGTACGAATCGCCGTGAGAGTACTATCTGGAAGACGTCGCCCCTGAGGCAGTGCTGTATTCCCCGCCGGATGTTCGCCTTGTGCTCGTCGTCGGTGAGTGTCGACGTTACGTCGCCCACCGGGTGGAAGTCGTAAGCCTTGACGTTTGCGCGGTTCATGGCTTTCGTCACGCTGTCGATGTCGGCTTCGTCGCCGAGAGTTACGACTGTCAGTTTGTTGTTGTGATGGTCGAAGACTATCACCACCTTATATAGAATGTACAACAGGTCGGGTGCATCGTTCTTCTCGAGCGTCTCGTCCTTGACGTCTATGTCCTCGAAGTACCTGACGGCGTTGAACGAGGTGTATCCGAAGAGCCCGACGTTCGCCGCCCCTTCTCCCGTCACCCTTATGCGGTCTATCAGCGCGTGTATGGCTTCCGCCGTTCCGTAGTCGGAGCTGATGTCGTGCTGCAGTGTTGTTCCGTCGGGGAAGTTCACCGTTGCCTTGCCGTGTCCTATGGCTACGCTTGCTATGGGGTTGACCCCGATGAACGACCTTGAGTTGCTTTGGTCGTGGTAGTCAGAGCTCTCCATGAGTGCCGACTGCGGGTATATGTCCCTCAGGTGCATGTAGACTCCTACAGGAGTATAGAGGTCGGCGAGTATCGTCCGGCATCGTGTGTTGAAGTTAAAAGTTTCCATATTCTCCAGCTAAGTTTTTGTTCTTAAGATAAGTTTCAACGTCTTTGTCGCCCCGTCCCGAGACGGTGAGCACCACGACGTCGTCGGGCTTGAACGACATCTTCGCGAGAGCGGCAATGGCGTGTGCCGACTCTATGGCCGGTATTATGCCCTCCATCCGTGTCAGCTCGTATCCTCCGCGTATGGCCTCGTCGTCGTTTATGCTCAGCACGTCGGTGCGCCCCTGCCTTGCCATGTTGCAGTGCATCGGTCCTACGCCTGGGTAGTCGAGTCCTGCGGAGATGGTGAATGCCTCCTCTATCTGTCCGTCATCGTTCTGCATGACTAGCATTTTCGCTCCGTGCAGTATTCCCGTAGTGCCACGGTGTATGGTCGCCGCCGTGTAGTCAGTGTCCCATCCGTGTCCTCCGGCCTCTGCCAGGGTGATCTTCACGCGCATGTCGTCCATGTAGTGATAGATGGTGCCAGCGGCGTTGGAGCCGCCTCCGATGCATGCCACGAGGTAGTCGGGGTAGTCGCGTCCCTCTTTCTCCATGAGTTGCCACTTTATCTCCTCAGAGATGACGCTCTGCATCCGTGCCACGAGATCGGGGTAGGGGTGAGGTCCCATTGTCGAGCCCACGATATAGAAGGTGTCCGAGGGGTGGCAGCACCAGTCGCGTATAGCCTCGGAGCATGCGTCGGAGAGCGTCATGTTGCCGGTCCTCACTGGGTGCACCTCAGCACCGAGCATCTTCATCCGTTCTACGTTAGTGTGCTGTCGTTCCACGTCCGTTGCTCCCATGAACACCTCGCACTTCATTCCCATGAGCGCGCAGACGGTGGCCGTTGCCACTCCGTGCTGTCCTGCTCCCGTCTCGGCAATGATGCGCGTCTTGCCCATCTTCTTTGCCAGCAGGATCTGTCCGATGGTGTTGTTGATCTTGTGCGCTCCCGTGTGGTTCAGGTCTTCGCGCTTGAGGTAGAGACGGCAGCCGTACTTGTGGCTCATCCTGTCGGCGTAGTACAGCGGCGACGGCCGTCCGACGTAGTCGCGCAGCAGCTGGTGGTACTCCTGTTTGAACTCCTCGGTCTCTATTATGCCGAGGTACTGCTGCTGCAGGTTTCTCACCGTGGCGTAGAGAATCTCGGGCACGTATGCTCCTCCGAACTCTCCGTAAAATCCTTTTTCGTCAACTTGGTAACTCATAAATGATTATTTTGTAGTTTTTGTCGTTGTTTCTCTCTTTTATGTCAAGAGGCCCGTCGCAAGAACGACAGGCCTCTCTATATCTTTTCTCCCTCTGTGGGTACACGGCTATCTTCTCACGATTGTCAGAACCTTGAGTTGCGCCACCACCAGAAGTTTGCGTTAATTGTCATGTTTTTTACTGTTTTTGTTACTCTTCGGCTGCAAAATTACACATTTTCTTTTAATCTGCAAACATTTTTGCGTTTTTTTTGATTGGTGTAAGCGCGCACAATGTTAAATTTGTGATTTTCTTACAAAAAAACTTGGAAGTTGTTTCAGAAAGTACTATATTTGCCCCCGATAAGCAATCATTATCAGCAGTTGCTGATTTATATCTTATCATGCTTAAGAGGTGGATGGTAGCGTCCTGCGCCATCCACATTTTTGCTATGCCAGTGCGATGCTGTCGTCGTTGGCGACAATGACCTCCTCGGCGGCCATCAGCTTTAGGGCCTCTTCAATTTCCTCGTATGGCAGCGGCAGGGTACGGAGCTCCGTCAGCGTGTGGCTCTTGTGGTCGGCGAGCAGTCGGCAGATCATCTGTCGTGCCCCGGGCTGTTGTCCTTCGGTGGCGGACTGTTGTCCTTCGGTGGCGTGTCGGCGGCTGTAGGCTATGCACACGTCGCACTGTCCGCAGTCGTGCGGGTTTTTCTCGCCGAAGTACTTTAGCAGCTGTCGGCTGCGGCACTCGTCCGAGGTGTTGATGTAGTCCGTCATGGCCTTTATGCGCTCCGCATACCGCTCCCTGAGGTCTTCGTAGACCTCCGGCGGGAACACGAGCTGTTCCGACGGTTCGCGCCGCTGCATGTACCTGATGTGGGGTATCTGCTTCTGCGGAACGTACTTGATGATGTGTCTGAGATCTAGCCTTCTTAGGGTGTTGTAGAGTGCCGGCCTCGAGAGCTGCGTGTCGCGTGCTATCATCGTCTCGTCGATAAATGAGTAGTCGACGAACAGTGCGCCGTAGTTTCTCAGCAGTGCTGTTATGACGCGTTCTTCGTCGGGTGTGGTGTACTGCATCTGGTAGAGCTCGTCGCGTGACAGCAGGAACATCACCCTCGACTGGTTCTCCTGCTCGTCTATGTACTCTATGTATCCTGCGCGGTTCAGTATCTTCAGTGCCGAGAGCACCTGTATGGGGAAGTGGTGGAACTTTCTGCAGAAGTCGTCGATGCCGAATTCGAAGACGGCGTTGTATCCCGATCCGAAGGCCACCTGGTAGTAGTAGGCTATGTGGTCGTAAATCTGTCGTATGAAGTCTTTCTCTGGAAACGTCTCTGCTATGCGCCTCTGCAGTCGTGCGGTGTCGCCTTTGTTGCACAGCAGCACGGCGTAGGCTTTCTGTCCGTCGCGTCCTGCGCGTCCTGCTTCCTGGAAGTACGCTTCTACACAGTCCGGGCAGTCGATGTGTGCCACGAGTCGCACGTCAGGCTTGTCGATGCCCATCCCGAAGGCGTTCGTTGCCACCATTACCCGCTGTTTGTCCTGCTGCCACTCGTGCTGCCGCGTATCCTTAGTGGCGTTGTCGAGTCCTGCGTGGTAGAACGTTGCCGTGATGCCCACGGTGTTGAGCATGTCGGTAATCTCCTTCGTGCGTCGGCGGCTGCGTACGTAGACTATCGCCGTCCCGCGTACATTATTTAATATATGCGTGAGCTCCGCCATTTTGTCCTCGGCCTGCCGTACGACGTAGGCCAGGTTCTTGCGTTCGAAGCTCATGCTGAAGACACGTTTCTCGCTGAAGGCGAGTCGCTCCTGTATGTCGTCGACGACGGCGGGTGTCGCTGTTGCCGTGAGAGCGAGTACGGGTGCCTTTGGCAGGTCGCGCCTGATGTCGGCAATAGTGAGGTAGGAGGGTCGGAAATCGTATCCCCACTGCGAAATGCAGTGTGCTTCGTCGACGCAGATGAAGCTCACCTGCATGTGCCGGAGTTTCGTCCGGAAGAGTTCGCTGGCGAGCCTTTCCGGCGAGACGTACAGAATCTTCACCGCTCCGAAGACAGCGTTCTCGAGTGTCGTGAGGATGTCGGCGTGCGACATGCCGGAGTATATTGCCGCAGCCCTGATGCCGTGTCGCCGGAGGTTCTGCAACTGGTCCTTCATCAGTGCTATGAGCGGTGTGATGACTATGCATGTGCCCTGCATAGCGAGTGCCGGCACCTGGAACGTTATGCTCTTGCCGCCTCCTGTGGGCATCAGTCCGAGGGTGTCGTGTCCGTCGAGTATGGAGTCGATTATCTCTCGCTGTATGCCTCTGAAGCCGTCGTAGCCCCAGTAGCGTCGCAGCAGCTCTACAATCTCATCTCTCTCCACTCTCAACTCTCCACTCTCAACTCTCAACTCTCAACCCTCCGTTACTCCTCCGAGGGCTTTATGTCTTCAATCTGCAGCTGTACCTCGCTGCGTTTGTAGATGTTCTCCTCGATGGTGAAAGCGATGTCGAACGAGCGTTTCGACTTGATGTACCGTGCTGCCTCGCTCTGTCCGAAGGCAATGCCGTTGAGTACGTTCGACGATTTTGAGTCGACGAGCTCGAGCTTGATGTGCTCCTGCTGTCGTCCCACAACCTTAGAGGTGCCGTAGTCGTAGACGTTACGTGTGCAGAAGATGGGTTTCGGGTTTCCCGGTCCGTGCGGTGCGAATCGCTTGAGGTCGTTGTGCAGCTTCTTCGTGATGTCGCGGAAGTCCACCTCCTCCTCGATGTCGAGCGACGGCTCTGTCTGCTCCGGCAGTATGTGAGTGTTGACATACTCCTGGAAACGTCGCCTGAACTCCGGGATGTTCTCTATGCGCAGCGTTAGTCCCACGGCGTAGGTGTGTCCTCCGAAGTTCTCGAGAATGTCGCGGCACGACTTCACTGCGTCGTAGATGTCGTAGCCTGCTACGGAGCGTGCCGAGCCGGTGGCGTACTCTCCCGAGCGTGTGAGCACCACCGTGGGGCGGAAGTAGAGCTCGGTCATGCGTGATGCCACGATGCCCACGACGCCCTTTTTCCAGTTCTCGTCGTAGAGCACTATGCTGGACTGGTGCCGCTGGTTCTCGAGCTTCTCGATGATCTGGTTGGCCTCCTCGGTCATCTGCTTGTCGACGTCCTTGCGCTGCTCGTTGTACTCGTTGATGAGTGTGGCCTCGGTGAGTGCCTTCTGAATGTCGCGCTCGACGAGCAGGTCGACGGCCTGCTTGCCGTTCTGCATTCGTCCTGAGGCGTTTATGCGCGGTCCTATCTTGAAGACGATGTCGCTCATGGTCATCTCGCGTCCTGTCAGTCCGCAAATCTCGATGATGGACTTCAGTCCCACCGAGGGGTTTTGGTTGAGCTGCTTCAGTCCGTGGAAGGCCAGTATCCTGTTTTCGCCTGTGACAGGCACTATGTCGGCGGCTATCGAGACGGCGCAGAACTCCAGCAGCGGTATGAGCCGCGAGAACGGTATGCCGTTGTTCTTGGCGAAGGCCTGCATGTACTTGAATCCCACTCCGCAGCCGCAGAGGTGCTTGAACGGGTATGTGGAGTCGTCGCGCTTCGGGTTTAGTATTGCCACTGCGTTGGGCAGTGCGTCGTCAGGGACGTGGTGGTCGCAGATGACGAAGTCTATCCCGAGCTGACGTGCGTATTCTATCTCGCTGACGGCCTTGATGCCGCAGTCGAGAACAATGATGAGCTTCACCTGCTGTCCTGCCGCGTACTCGAGGGCTTTCTTGCTTATGCCGTAGCCCTCTTCGTATCGGTCGGGAATGTAGTACTCGATGTTTGAGTAGAACTGCTGCAGGAACTTGTATACCAGTGCCACCGCAGTGCATCCGTCGACGTCGTAGTCTCCGTAGACCATTATTCTCTCCTTGCGCCCCATGGCGTCGTTGAGGCGGTCTACGGCCACGTCCATGTCGTTCATCAGGAACGGGTCTATGAGCTCGTTGAGCATCGGCCGGAAGAAGCGTTTCGCCGCCGACTCCGTCTTTATGCCTCGCTGTATGAGCAGGTCGGCGAGTATGGGGCTCATGCCGATTTTCTCTGCCAGCTCCTTAGCTGCTGCGCGTCTGTCTGATGTGGGTGGCTCGTAATTCCATTTGAAATGCATCTATGCCGTTGTTTTCGGTTGCTATTGGCGTTGGGAGTGGCTTGTGCCTACAGTCCCAGCTTCTTGCGTATCTCGGCGGGGATGGCATTCTTGTTTATGAGGAAGTCCATCGTGTTGGCGGCAATGAATGTCTTGGTCATGTACCATGTCCCTTTGTAGTCGCCGCTCTCGCCCCATGAGTTCTTCACCATGTAGTACTCCTTGCCGGCCTGGTCCTTTGCCACGCCGTAGATGAGCATTCCGTGGTCGTCGGTGAGTTCCCAGTTGTCGAAGCGCTCCTGTCGCATCTCCTGTGTGGCCTTGACCTCGGGGACCTTGTATCCCAGCGAGTCGATGATGCTGCGTCGTTTCTCTGCTGTGAGCTTGAGCCATCGTGCCATGTCGCTGCCGGCGAGGCTCTCGGTGGCCTTGGTGTCGACGGCGTAGGCCAGTCCCTGCCGTGTGAATCCGGGCTCCGAGACGTCGCCTCCCCATGCTACGGTGTAGCCCTCGTTGACGGCGTTGTCAATGATCTGCATCATCTCGTCCATCGGCAGGTTGTAGCTCAGCGGGAATCGCCAGTTGTCCTGCACCTCGACGGCAAAGGCGGTATAGAACGGGTGGTGTGTGTAGCTGGTTATCGAGACGTAGTCGTCGAGGTTCAGTCCGAGGCTCTTGACGAAGCTCTTCGGCGTGTACTCCTTGCCCTCGTAGCGGAATGTGTCGGGGCACTTGCCGAGGTATGCGTCGAGTATTCCCTGCAGTCCTGCTTTCCACTGGTTTGAGATTTTCTTCGCGTCGCTCTTGGCAATGGCTGCCACGTATGGCTCGAGCAGCGAGAAAAACTCGTTGAAGTTGTTCAGTGAGTCGCCGTACAGCGAGCCGGGGAACGGCATGGCGTCCTCGGGGCATATGCCGTGTGTCTTCAGCGTGTGGAGCACGTCCTCGGCACTTCCTCCCTGTGCGAACTGGCAGTCGCCGTGGAAGCGCACGACCTGTATTGCGCGTTCCATATAGGTCTTGTTGGCGACGAACGACTCGCAGAGGTCGTACTCGCGTCCTGTGGCCTTGAGGATCTCTGCCTCGAAGAAGCTCAGCGTCGAGTAGTCCCAGCATGTGCCGGAGCGGTTCTGGTCCTTGATGCTGGTGATGGGGTTCTCCTTGACCGTTGTGAAGACCGGTTTGTTCTGGTCCTTCTGTGCCGCCTTTTTCTTGGCGGCTGTCGCGCTGCCTGCTGCTACGAGCAGTGCCAGCGTCAGTGTGAATAGTTTCTTCATTGATGTTGCTTTTTATTATTGTTGTTCTTTCTTTCTTTTTGGGCCTTATGGGGCTTATGGGCCGCCCCATTTGGCCCTTTTGCCTATTTGGCCCACTGCCCTGCCATGAACTGCTCGAGGTCGGCGGGGTGGTAGGGTATGCGCTTGGTGCCGAGGAAGCGGCAGCCGTTGCGGGTTATCAGCAGGTCGTCCTCAATGCGTATTCCTCCGAAGTCCTTGTACTCCTCGAGCTTGTCGAAGTTTAGGAACTCCTGGCAGTGCTTCTGCTCGCGCCAGAGGTCTATGAGGTGCGGTATGAAGTATATTCCCGGCTCGTCGGTGACGACGAATCCCGGCTCCAGGCGCCGGCCCATGCGCAGGCAGTTGGTGCCGAACTGCTTGAGGTCCGGCTGTGTCTCGTCGTCGAATCCTACGTATGTCTGTCCCAGTCCTTCCATGTCGTGCACGTCCATGCCCATCATGTGTCCCAGTCCGTGCGGCAGGAACATGGCGTGTGCGCCGGCCATGACGGCCTCGTCGGTGTCGCCGCGCATCAGGCCGAGCTCCTTCAGGCGCTCTGTCATGAGGCGGCAGACGGCGAAGTGTACGTCGCGGTACTTCACGCCGGGCTTGGCGACGTCCAGCACGTAGTCGTGGCACTCCTCGACGATGGTGTATATCTCCAGCTGGCGCTGTGTGAAGTGTCCGCCGACGGGCATCGTCCGCGTGTGGTCGGAGCAGTAGTCGTCAAGCTCGCAGCCGGCGTCGCAGAGTGCCAGGCGGCCTTCCTCGAGGGGTCTGTCGGTGGGTGTGCCGTGCATAATCTCGCCGTGCTGCGAGAAGATGGTGGCGAAGCTGTTGCCTCTGGCCAGCGAGCGTGCTATGCCGTCGACCTGTCCTGCCACGAAGCGTTCGGTGACGCCTGGCCTGACGAGCATCTGTGCCGTTGTGTGCATGACGTATCCCACGTCGCATGCCGCGTCGATGACGGCTATCTCCTCGGCGCTCTTCGTGGCGCGCATGCTGACGACGGCCTTTATCAGGCTGACGGAGGCGGCGCCCTTCTGTCGCGACGGGTGCAGTCCGGTGAGGTCCTGCAGCTGTATCATGGTGTCGTGGCGGTAGGGTGGCAGGAAGTGCAGCGTGCCGGTGCCTGCCGCAGTGCCGGCGGCGGTCCTGCCGCTGACGATCGTCGCCAGTTGTGCCATCGGTGCGCTGTTGCCCACGCCCACCTCTGCCGCGAGGTCGCTGACCGACGGTGTGAAGCCCATCCATACGATGTCTTCCACGTCGATGTCGTCGCCCAGCAGCCAATCTTGGTCGTTGTCGATGTCGATGATGCCTACCAGTCCGTCGCGCTTCTGTCCGAAATAGTACAGGAACGTGGAGTCCTGGCGGAACGGTGCGTAGCTGTTGGCGGGGTAGTTGCATGGTGACTCGTTGTTGCCGAAGAGCACTATGATGCCCTGTCCGACTTTCCTTTTCAGTTCGGCTCTGCGCCGTATGTATGTCTCTTTGCTGAACATTTTCTGCTGGTTTTTCGGTTATGTCTTTATTTTGCTTGCAAAGATACAAAAAAAACAGGAAAAAACTCAACCTTTTCATTAAAAAGATGTATCTTTGTGCTCAAAATTTCGGAAATTATGCAAATAGACCCTAAAACGGGCCTTGTGCTCGAGGGCGGCGGTATGCGCGGAGTCTTCACCAGCGGCGTCCTCGATGCCTTCATGAAATACGAGCTCTACTTCCCATATGTCGTCGCCGTCTCGGCGGGGGCGTGCAACGGCTTGTCGTACATGAGCCGCCAGCCCCGCCGTGCCCGCTACTCGAACATCGACATGCTGCGTAAGTACGGCTACATCTCGCTGCGGAGCCTGCTCACCCAGGGGTCTATCTTCGACCCTAATATCCTCTACGAGCGGTTCCCGAACGAGATCGTGCCTTTCGACTACGACACGTACCGCCGCAACGGTGCCGTCTTCGAGATGGTCACCACGAACTGTCTCACCGGCCGCGCCTGCTATCTCAGCGAACGCAGCGACGCACGCCGTCTGACGGCCATCGCCAAGGCGTCGAGCTCGCTGCCCTATGTGGCGCAGATTACCGAGGTCGACGGCATCCCGATGCTCGACGGCGGCATAGTCGACTCCATACCTGTGGTGCGTGCCGTCGACCGCGGCTACTCGCCTAATGTCGTCGTCATGACGCGCAACCGCGGCTACCGCTCGGCGGAGCCCGACTTCAAGGTGCCGCGCCTGTTCTACAGCGAGTACCCCCGTCTGCGGGTGGCGCTGAGCCATCATGTGCGCGTCTACAACGAGCAGCTCGACCTGATAGAGCGGATGGAGGACTGGGGCGAGGTGGTGTGCATACGTCCCGAGCGGCCTATGGAGGTGGACCGCATCTGCCGCGACACACGCAAGCTCGAGGCTCTCTACGAGGAGGGCTACCGTCTCGGCGAACGCTTCTGCCGGCAGTGCTGACAGCCCTGTCCCCCTTGTGGCTATGCCCCGAGCGTGAGCAGCCTTCACCTGTCACCCTTCACCTGTCAAGAAGATCGGGCCGCAGGCGTCGTGTGCGCTCCATGGCCTGGTCCAGCTCCCACGCCCGTATCTTCGCCTCGTTGCCCGAGAGCAGAATCTCGGGCACCTTCCACCCCCGGTAGTCGGCGGGACGGGTGTAGATGGGGGCTGCCAGCAGGTCGTCCTGGAAACAGTCCGACAGTGCCGACTGCTCGTCGCCGATGACCCCCGGCACGACGCGCACCACGGCGTCGGCAATCATCGCCGCCACCAGCTCGCCGCCCGTCAGCACGAAGTCGCCGATGGAGATCTCGCGTGTTATAAGGTGGTCGCGTATGCGCTGGTCGATACCCTTGTAGTGGCCGGCGAGTATGATGATGTTGCCCATGAGCGACAGCTCGTTGGCCATGTGCTGGTCGAAGCGTTCGCCGTCGGGCGAGGTGAATATCACTTCGTCGTAGGTGCGCTCGGCCTTCAGTGCCGTGATGCAGCGGTCTATGGGCTCGCACTGCATCACCATCCCGGCGCTGCCCCCGTAGGGGTAGTCGTCGACGCGCCGCCACTTGTCGAGCGTGTAGTCGCGCAGGTTGTGCAGCCGGATCTCTGCGAGCCCCTTCTTCTGGGCCCGCGCCAGGATGCTCTCGTTGACGAAACCCTCGAGCATCTCGGGCAGTACGGTGATGATGTCTATTCTCATAAGGTGATGATGTCTTTTATTTTTAATAGGTGCAAAGGTACTGAGAAAAAGTCAGACTGCCAAAACTTTCCGTTTTTTTGTCACATGTCACATGTCACAACTACACGTTTGCCGGCAGAGCAGGAGTATCTGCCGGCAGAGTAGGAGTATCTGTTGACGGAGCAGGAGTATCTGCCGGCAGAGTAGGAGTATCTGTCGGCAGAGCAGGAGTATCTGTCGACGGAGCAGGAGTATCTGTCGGCAGAGCAGGAGTGTTACCGCCCACGCGTGCGTGTACTTTCGTACAACGCGGCGCGCTCGTCGACGGAGAGAGCGGCGTACCGGCGCCACCCGTTGGCACCGTCGCGGCAGCGGTCCAGGTATTGCGGGTCGTACATGTGGCGGTAGGCCTCCATCTCAAAGGGGTTCAGCCGGTATCCGGCGTTGGGGTGGTGCCGCCGCTGCCGCCAGCCCTGGAGCCAGTAGCGCAGGTAGAGACGGTAGAAGCGCCACCAGGAGTCGCCCGTGGCCTGTGCCTGCCTGAGGTGTATCATCTCGTGGCGCTTCAGCGCCGCCGCTTCCCTGACGATACGTGCTGCGGCGGCAGCCGTCCCGCCGCCGTCCGCCTGGCGATGGCCGGAGCCGCCGTGTGTCGCGTTCATCATGTCGGCCTCCTGCTGCGACGGCGTGACGATGACTCCGAAGAACGTCAGGGCGTCGTAGCCGCGTCGCAGCCAGAAAGTGTCGACGACGGCCGGCATGTCAGCCAGTGTGCTTGGCCGACGTGCGCGCCACACGTACCTTATTATATGGAACACGGCCAGTGGGTTGCTGATTTTCGCTTTCATGCCGCAAAGTTACAAATAAGTGTGCGAAAAGCAAGTGGCAGACGGAAAATAATGCGGAAAAGTTTTGATTGTTTGCCATTTTTTCCGTAACTTTGCAGGGTAAAAAGAAACCGTAACAATGACAGAGAGAACCATCAAGACAATGCCGGCGCGAGTGCTGCTCACTGTGCTCGCGGTGCTGACGGCCACTGCCGCAGCGGCGCAGGGCGAGGACAAGACGTCGCTCATCAGGAACGCCAGCTTCGAGAGCGGCCTGACGGGCTGGACGGCCAGCGGCCTGCAGAGCCAGTCGAACGCCGACTTCGCGAAGAAGAGCGGCACGTACTACGTTGAGAAATGGGTGTCGAAAGGCAACTACGCCGGCAACGCCTCGGTGCGCCAGACGCTCACCGGGCTGCCCTTCGGCACGTACCGGCTGACCGCCGCTGCCCAGAACCTGAACCAGAACAGCACGTCGGCGCGCTGCAGCGGTGCCGCCATCTTCGCCGGCAGCGAGCAGACGGCCGTCTACACCCCGGACGACTACTCAGTGACGTTCACCACCGTCACGGGCGAGGTGACGATAGGCTTCGAGGCCGTCGGCGCCACGGGCAACTGGCTGGCGCTGGACAACTTCCGTCTGACGCTGCTGAACACCATCGGCCGCGACGAGGTGATGGCCGAGGTGGCACGCCTGGTGGCCGTTGCCGAGGAACTCGACATACCGTCCGAGATTGCCGCCACCTATGAGCGCAGCGACGCGCTCGCCGCCGCCATCGCCGCCGCACAGGCCCTCGGCGAGACATCGACCGACGCCGAGGTCAGTGCCGCCATGAAGGACCTCGAGCGTGCCACCGATGCCGAGCGCATGCTGATAAAGAAAGCACTGCTGGCGTGGCACATCGCCAACCCCGGCGACCCCGTGGGCACCGCACCGCGCGTGACGGAGACCAACCACTACGTCGCCGCCGGAGCCACACAGGCACTGGTGCGCGCCGCGATGACGGGCTCGAACATCATGGAGCGGGGCGTCTGCTGGAGCACACACCGCGAGCCCACAGTGCTCGACGACCGCACCACGAAGGCATACCAGCAGAAGGGCTACGTCTTCCACATCGAGGGCCTGACGCCCGCCACCGTCTACTACATGCGCCCCTATGTCATGACACGCGCCTACCAGGTGGCCTACGGCGACGAGGTGAAGTTCGTGACCATCAGGAAAGGTACGTGCACGTGGTCGTGGGATAACGGGTCGCCCGACGCCGCCGCCAACGACCGCTGCCGCAATGCCATGGAGGAGACCATAGAGTACTTCAACGAGTGGACGGGCATCAGGGGCTTCCACCTCTCGGGCCACTACGGCGCACAGACCCCCACCGCCGACTGCAGCTACGGAGGGTGGATGCGCATAGGCCCCAATGCCGGCAACCAGGCCATAGGCACCGTGCTCCACGAGACGGGCCACGGCGTGGGCGTGGGCACACACTGGCGGTGGAACAACTGCAGCGACACCCGCGAGAACACCACCCACGGCTACTGGCTCGGGCGCGAGGCCAACAACGTGCTGCGATTCCTCGAGAACTGCGACAACCAGGCCGTGGTCTTCACCGGCGACGGCGTCCACGGATGGGGTACCATCAAGCCCAACAGCGGCAGCGTGCCCAACGGCTCGATAACCTTCGACTGGCTCGTCAACGGTGCCGACAAGGACAAGCATGACCCCTACCAGTACATCGGCGGCATGTGCATATTGCGCGGGCTATTCATCGACGGGCTCTGTCCCACCACCGGCTACAACAACGGAGTGTCGGGATACACCTATAACTTCGACGACCAGAAGAAGTACTACCTCATGAACAAGAGCACCGACGGCGGACTGGGCGAGGGACTGCTGTTCCAGCGCAACAGCACGTCGCTGGGCTGGAAGAGGAACCTCGGCGGCGAGGCCGTCAGCGACTCAGCGGCGTGGTACCTGGAGTACTCGCCGACGGCGGAGTACTATGCCTTCCGCAATGCCGCCACCGGACGGTACCTGTCGCACACCAGCACCGCCGTGACGCTGAAGAACGTCACGAAGGCCACGGCGTCGGAGTACTTCCAACTCATGCCCGACCGTACCGACGTGTACATAGGTCAGGGCGCACAGCGCTTCAGGACCCACGGCTACTGGCTGACGTGGGACGACTCCGGTGCCAGGGCGATGGCCGCCAACCGCTTCATCGACGTCATCGGCTACGGCACCGTCGCACGCACCGACTTCAGCTACAGCAACGCCGCCACCAGCCAGCAGTGGGTCATCATCAGTGAGGACGAGCTCGAACGCTACCGCGAGGTCTACATAGCGTCAGCCATCCGCGAGGTGGCACCGGCAGCACCGTCAGCCGCCGACGCTGCCGTCTACGACCTGCAGGGCCGACGCGTCGACGGCAAGGCCAGGGGCATCTACATCGTCGGAGGAAAGAAAGTGGTGAAGAGGTGACCAGTGACAGACGAGAGGTGACAGACGAGAGAAAAGAATACTGTTATGGACGAGACACAACGCATAGCACAGCTCAGGACCGAGCTGCACGAGCATAACCGCAGATACTACGTAGAGAACCGGCCGGTCATCAGCGACTACGACTTCGACCAGCTCATGGCCGAGCTGCAGCAGCTCGAGGGGCGCCATCCCGAGCTCTACGACCCCAACTCGCCGACGCAGCGCGTGGGCAGCGACCTGCAGAGCGGATTCCGACAGGTGGAGCACCGGCGGCCGATGCTCTCGCTGGCCAACACCTACTCGGCCGACGAGGTGCGCCAGTGGTACGACAGCGTCAGCCGCGGACTCGGCGGCGAGGCCTTCGATGTGTGCTGCGAGCTGAAGTACGACGGACTGTCCATATCGCTGCACTACCGCGACGGACGCCTCGCCGAGGCCGTCACACGCGGCGACGGCGTGCGCGGCGACGACGTCACGGCGAACGTGCGCACCATACGCGCCATACCGCTCGTGCTGACGAGCTACGGGGACGGCTCCGGCAAGGAGATACCCCGCGAGTTCGAGATACGCGGCGAGATACTCATGCCATGGGAGTCGTTCGAACGACTAAACCGCGAGCGCGAGGCCGCCGAGGAACCGCTCTTCGCCAACCCACGCAACGCCGCCAGCGGCACGCTGAAAAGCCTTGACCCAAAGGTCGTCGCCAGCCGCCAGCTCGACGCGTACCTCTACTACCTGCTCGGCGACGAGCTGCCCGGCGACGGGCACTACGAGAACCTGCAGACGGCACGGGAGTGGGGCTTCAAAATCTCGGAGGGCATGAGGAAGGCAAAAAGTGTTGATGAAGTTTTCGACTTCATCAACTACTGGGACAGCGAGCGCAAGAACCTGCCCGTGGCCACCGACGGCATAGTGCTGAAGGTCAACTCGCTGCGGCAGCAGCGACAGCTCGGATACACAGCCAAGTCGCCACGATGGGCAATAGCCTACAAGTTCAAGGCCGAAAGGGCATGCACCGAGCTGCTCGAAGTTACATACCAGGTGGGGCGCACCGGTGCCGTCACTCCCGTGGCCAACATGGCACCAGTGCAGCTGGCGGGAACCACCGTGCGGCGCGCCACGCTGAACAACGAAGACTTCATACGCTCCTTCGACCTGCACCTGGGCGACCACGTCTACGTCGAGAAAGGCGGCGAGATAATACCCAAGATCGTGGGCGTCGACATCGACCAGCGACCCATCTTAGCACAGCCCGTACAGTTCATACGCCGGTGCCCGGAGTGCGGCACGCCACTGGTGAAGCTCGAGGAAGGCGGCAGGTCCGCCGACGGCACACGCCACAAGGGCGACGGTGCGAAAGGCGAGACATCGTCAGCGTGGTACTGTCCTAACGACACGGGCTGTCCGCCGCAGATCAAGGGGCGCATAGAGCACTTCGTCTCGCGACGGGCGATGAACATCACCGGCCTCGGACCGGAGATAATAGAGGACTACTACCGCCGCCACCTCATAGCCAACGTTGCCGACCTGTATGACATTGACGTACAGCAGATTAACGGCGACGGTTCACGCGATAAGTCAGCGCAGAACATCGTCAACGCCATAAGCCGCTCGCGCGAGGTGCCATTCGAGCGCGTCGTCTTCGCACTCGGCATACGCTTCGTCGGCGAGACATCGGCACGGCTGCTGGCACGCCACTTCAAGTCGATGGACGCACTGATGGACGCAGGACTCGAAGAGCTGCAGGAGGTGGAGGGCATAGGCGAGGTGATGGCACGGAGCATCATCGGCTACTTCCACGAGCCGCGCAACCGCGACATCATTGAGCGCCTGCGACACTACGGGCTGCAGTTCCAGACGGCACAGGCCGACACTCATGTCTCGACACGCCTCGAGGGACTATCCGTGGTCATCAGCGGAGTCTTCCAGCACCATTCGCGCGACGAGTACAAACAGCTCATCGAACAGCACGGAGGAAAAAACGTCGGCTCGATAAGCAGCAAGACGTCGTTCGTGCTCGCAGGAGACAACATGGGACCCTCGAAACTGCAGAAAGCCGAGAAACTTGGCCTCAGGATAGTCTCGGAAGACGAGTTCCTGTCGATGATAGATGAGAAAATGTGAAAAAATGTGGCGTAAAATTTTGCTAATTCACTGAAATATTGTACCTTTGCAGCCGATTTCTGAAAAAATAGTAGATGAAGAATGACAAAATAAAGAATCAGTACCGCGTCAACGAACAGATACGAGTACGTGAAGTCCGAATCGTTGGCGACAACGGTTCGACAGTCATGCCAACGCGACAGGCCCTCGACATGGCACGCGACCAGGGTGTCGACCTGGTGGAGATCTCGCCCACGGCGAACCCTCCCGTCTGTCGTATCATCGACTATTCGAAGTTCCTTTACCAGCAGAAGAAACGGCAGAAGGAGATGAAAGCCAAGCAGGTCAAGGTGGAAGTCAAGGAGATACGCTTCGGACCACAGACCGACGAGCACGACTACCAGTTCAAGCTCAAGCACGCCAAGGAGTTCCTCGAAGAAGGTAATAAGGTACGCGCGTATGTCTTCTTCCGCGGACGCTCAATACTCTTCAAGGAGCAGGGCGAGGTGCTGCTGCTGAGGTTCGCCAACGACCTCGAGGAGTACGGAAAGGTGGAGTCGATGCCGTCGCTCGAAGGAAAGAAGATGTTCCTATACCTCGCACCCAAGAAGGCCGGCGTAGCCAAGAAAAGCCAGCAGGCACGCGACCGCGAGGCCAGCGCCGGAGAGGGTAGGGAGCAGACGCGACAGCAGGACAGCGTCCAGGAAAAGGCCGAGATGCCCGCCAACGGCGGACTCTTCGCCAACGCCAAGATCAGTGCCGACGCACTGAAGAAACTGACAGAAGAAGGTGCGTAACGCCCGGTATATGCGTTGCCACCATAGAATAAATAACAACTTAAAAAACAAAAAAAATGCCAAAAGTAAAGACAAACTCCGGTGCTAAGAAGAGATTCTCGTTCACCGGTACAGGTAAGGTTAAGAGACATCACGCTTACCACAGCCACATCCTCACAAAGAAGACGAAGAAGCAGAAGCGTAACCTGGTGCACCAGACACTGGTAGACCAGAGCAACATGAAGCAGGTCCGCGACCTGTTGTGTCTCCGTTAAGCAAACCTATTGTCGAACATTAAAGAAGTAAAACTATGCCAAGATCAGTAAATCACGTTGCATCAAGAGCAAAGCGTAAGAGAATCTTAAAGCTCACCCGCGGCTACTTTGGAGCCCGCAAGAATGTTTGGACAGTAGCCAAGAACACCTGGGAGAAGGGTCTGACTTACGCCTACCGCGACCGTCGTAACAAGAAGCGCGCTTTCCGCTCGCTGTGGATACAGCGTATCAACGCCGCTGCACGACTCAACGGACTGAGCTACTCGCAGCTCATGGGAGCTCTCTCGAAGGCCGGTATCGAAATCAACCGCAAGGTGCTCGCCGACCTCGCCATGAACAACCCCGAGGCCTTCAAGGCCATCGTCGAGAAGGTGAAGTAAAGAAGTAAAGCGAAACAATAAGAAGAGCCGCACACCGACAGCCAATGCCGGGGGTGCGGCTCTTTTTCGTGTGCCTGTACGTTAGTGTCGTCACCACCCCGGCGGGGCGTGCCTATGTATTAGTATCCATCTCCTCCGGCACGATGTAGCCTGCCGCTATAGACCTGACTATCAGCTCAGCCATGTTGTGGGCATGCAGCTTGCGGAAGAGGCTCTTGCGGTGGTTCTCGACAGTGTTCTCCGAGATATAAAGTATCTCCGCTATCTTCTTCGTCGAGTGGCCCCGGGCAATGTTTTTCAGAACCTCTATCTCGCGCTGCGATGGCACGTCGTTCTGCTGCGACAGACGGCGCTGGGCACGCATGAACTTCGGGCAGAAGTATCGCCGCCCTTCCATGACGGTAATGATAGCTTCCAACAGCTGGTCGATGCTGCCCGACTTGTACATTACACCGCTGACGTTCATCCCCACAATCTTGTTCACCAGCCACATCTCCTCGTGCATGGTGTTGATGATGATGCGGGCCTCTGGCTGCCGGACTCTTATGCCGTCTATGAGCTGCGCGACATCCATGTCGGGCAGCTCCACATCGATGATGTAGACGTCGAAGGCACGGTGGTCGACGGCCGTGAGTAGTGCCGTGGCACTGCTGAAGACCGTCACGTCGGCAAGCCCGCTCCGCGCTATTCCGCTTTTAAAACCCTCAAGCACCAGCTCGTGGTCGTCGACGATGGCTACGGCGATGTCCTGGAGTTTGTATTTCTTTATGTCTGTCATGTACTGTTTCAAAATAATTTGCAACGCCCGCAAAAAAAGGGCGTGAAAGATGTTCTGCTTACCTGTTGGCAGGCTCTCGACAGCCTTGAAATCGATAAGAGAACGGCTCACGCCCCAATGAGTTTATACATATGTAATGTACACACACAAGGGGAAGAGCGTTTCTGCTTATTCGTGACTTCGTTTCAGATGAGTT
>Ga0310697_10002761_pt1 | contig 18264 bp, 11 predicted proteins | sample 172DNAGHGlowgp2_FD_203883 | JGI IMG/M metagenome (GOLD analysis project Ga0310697, IMG submission 203883) | Sheep rumen microbial communities from Palmerston North, Manawatu-Wanganui, New Zealand - 1728 DNA GHGlow gp2 (v2) (version 2) | ecosystem: Host-associated > Mammals > Digestive system >... | reverse complement strand
CTGGTCCGATTCCGTGGGGTGGACCTGGTCCGGCCATCCTGGCTCTGAGGGGGTTCTGTGGCAGGGGCGGTGGACCTGGTACACCTCCTCAAAGTGGACCTGGTACACTTGAATTGCTATTGAGGAAGGGAGAAGACAGAAGGGAGAAGACAGAAGGGAGAAGGGAGAAGGGAGAAGGGAGAAGGGAGAAGGGAGAAGGGAGAAGGGAGAAGGGAGAAGGGAGAAGGGAGAAGACAGAAGACAGAAGACAGAAGACAGAAGACAGAAGACAGAAGGCAGAAGGCAGAAGGAGCAAAGAGACAGCAAGAGGTGCCAAAGCGTGATGCGGCGAAGAGCGAAAGAATTCGTATCTTTGTGGGATGCAATCGAAGAAGAGTCCTGACCATATCGAGGTGCGCGGGGCCCGCGCGCATAATCTCAAGAACATAGACGTCGACATCCCGCTCGGGAAGATCGTCGGCATCGCCGGCGTGTCGGGCTCCGGGAAGTCGTCGCTCGCCCTGGGCGTGCTGTACGCCGAGGGCTCCCGCCGTTATCTGGAGTCCCTGTCCACCTATACCCGCCGGCGGATGACGCAGGCCAGCCGGGCCCAGGTCGACGAGGTGCGCTACGTGCCGGCCGCGCTGGCGCTGCACCAGCGCCCGGGCGTGCCCGGCATCCGGAGCACCTTCGGCACGATGTCCGAACTGCTCAACAGCCTGCGCCTGATGTTCTCCCGCCTGTCCAGCCACCGCTGCCCCAACGGCCACTACCTCGAGCCCAACCTCGCCGTGGCCGCCGAGCAGGAACTGGTCTGCCCCGTGTGCGGGGCGCATTTCTATGCCCCCGGCGCCGAGGAACTGGCCTTCAACAGCCAGGGCGCCTGCAAGAAGTGCGGCGGCACCGGCACGGTCTGGACCGTGGACGAGTCCACGCTGGTGCCCGACGAATCCCTGACCATCGACGAAGGCGCCGTGGCCCCCTGGGGCTCGCTGATGTGGTCCCTGATGAAGGATATCGCGCGCGAGATTGGCGTACGCACGGACGTCCCCTTCCGGGACCTGACCCCGGAGGAGAAGGAGATCGTCTACCACGGCCCGGCCGAGAAGCGGCACATCATCTATAAGAACGAGAAGACCAACGGCTTCGCCGAGATGGACTTCACCTACTACAGCGCCGTCTACAGCGTCGAGAACGCCCTCGCCAAAGTCACCGACGAGAAAGGCATGAAACGCGTGGAGAAGTTCCTGAGGCAGGACCCCTGCCCCGAATGCGGCGGCACGCGCCTGTCGGATGCCGCCCGCGCTCCGCGCCTGCGCGGCATCTCCCTCGCGGACGCCTGCAAGATGACCCTCCACGAGCTGATCGCCTGGGTGGACGGCGTGCCCGCCTCGCTCCCGGAGCCGATGCGGCCGATGGCCGAACGCATCTGCGAGTCGTTCCAGGACACAGCCAAGCGCCTGGTCGACCTCGGCCTGAGTTACCTCAGCCTCGACCGCGCCGCCTCTACGCTCTCCACCGGCGAGCGGCAGCGCGTCCAGCTAGCCCGGTCGGTGCGCAACCGCACCACGGGCGTGCTGTACGTGCTGGACGAGCCGTCCATCGGCCTGCATCCTTCCAACCTGGAGGGACTGACCGGGGTCATGGACGACCTCGTGGCCGACGGCAACTCGGTCGTCCTCGTGGACCACGACACCCAGGTACTCGCGCACGCGGACTGGATCATCGAGCTGGGGCCGGAGGCCGGTGCCAAGGGCGGCACCGTCCTGGCGCAGGGCAGCGTCCCGGAGGTCGTGGCCAACCCGGCGTCGAGGATCGGGCCGTTCCTGGAGGGGGAGATCCGCCGGGCAAGCCGGCGAATGACGGATGAGGCAAGCCGGGCCATGACGGAGGAGGCAAGCCGGCGAATGACGGAGGCCATGGCAGGGAAAACGGAAGATCCCTTCGCCGAAGGGACGATCCGGCTGCAGACCGGCGCCATCCACACGGTGCATCCGCTCGAGGTCCGTTTCCCGAAGGGACGCCTGTCCGTCGTGACAGGTGTGTCGGGCTCCGGCAAGACAACGATGATCCTCGAGAGCCTCATCCCCGGCCTGCAGGCGGCCATCGCCGGCAAGCCGCTTCCCGCACACGTGCAGGCGGTCGAAGCCCCCGGCATCGCCCAGGTCAAGCTGATCGACGCCACCCCCATCGGCATCAACGTCCGCTCCACCGTGGCCACCTACGCGGGCATCCACGACGAGCTCCGCAAGGTCTACGCCCGCTCCGAAGACGCAAAGGCCCTCGGCTATAAGGCGGGCGATTTCTCCTACAACACCGGCGCCCTGCGCTGCCCCACCTGCGACGGCACGGGCAGCATCAGCCTGGACGTCCAGTTCCTCCCGGACGTGGATATCCCCTGCCCCGACTGTCTCGGCTCCCGCTATGCGCGCGACGCCTACCGGATCCGGCGCAAGAAGAAGGGCGCACCGTCCTGCACGCTGCCCGAGCTGATGTCCATGAGCATCGACGAGGCGCTCGTCGAATGCGCGGACCTGCCGCTCGTGTCCGGCCGCATGCAGGTCCTGCACGACCTCGGCCTGGGCTACCTCACCCTCGGTGAGGCCACGCCCAGCCTGTCCGGCGGCGAAGCGCAGCGCCTCAAACTCGCCAGCGAGATGGGGCGCGGCCAGTCCGACTCCGTCTTCGTCTTCGACGAGCCCACCATCGGCCTGCACCCGCTGGACGTGCAGACGCTCCTGCGCGTCTTCCGCCACCTGATCGGCCAAGGCGCCACCGTCATCGTCATCGAGCACGACCTCGACGTGATCCGCAGCGCGGACTACCTCGTGGACATGGGCCCGGGCGGCGGCCTGCAGGGCGGCCGCGTCGTGGCCGCCGGCACGCCAGCCGAAGTCGCACTCAATCCCGAAAGCATCACCGGCCGTTACCTATGAGACAGCTCCTGAAACAAATCCCCGCGGTGCTGCTCCTGCTGCTCTGGGCGGCCACAGCCGGCGCCCAGGTGCGCCGGAACGTCCTCTCCGGCTACGTGCTGGACGCCGCCAGCGGCGAGCCGCTCGTCCAGGCCGTCGTCTACCTCGAAGACCGCAAGACGGCCGCCGTGGCTGACGCCACGGGCTTCTACTCGCTGACCATCCCGGCCGGCAAGCATACCGTCACCTGCTCGTACTTCGGCTACAAGGACGCCGTACTCGAGCTCGAACTCAACCGCGCCCTCAAGCACGACTTCGCCATGGAGCCCGACCGCGAAGAGTTGGAAGCCGCCACCGTCCAGTCCCGCTCCAAGCGCAGCGAACTCGTCCTCCCGCAGATGGGCATGGAACGCGTGGACGCCACGCTGGTGAAGAAACTTCCCACGCTCATGGGCGAGGCCGACATCATCCGCGTGATCCAGATGATGCCCGGCGTCCAGACCCCCAGCGAGGGAGCCACCGGGTTCAGCGTGCGCGGAGGCGGCGTGGACCAGAACCTCGTCATGATCGACGGGGCGCCGGTCTACAACACCGGCCACTTCCTGGGCTTCCTGTCCATGTTCAACGGCGATGCCATCCGGGGAGCCGACCTGTACAAAGGCGACTTCCCCGCCCTGTACGGCGGGCGCGTCGCCTCCGTGCTGGACATCTCCACCAAGGACGGCAACAAGAACACCTTCGGCGGCAACGCCTCCATCGGCCTGATCACCTCCAAGCTCTTCGTCGAGGGTCCCATCGTACCGGGCAAGCTCTCCTTCATGCTTGCCGGCCGCCGGACCTACGTGGACCTCTTCTTCCCCCTGCTGGGAGACAACATCCCCGACAAGACCAAGATGTTCTTCTATGACCTCAACGGCAAGCTCAGCTGGACGGCCGGCGAGAAAGACCGCGTCTACCTGAGCGCCTTCAGCGGCCGGGACGTCTTCGGCTTCAACATGGCCGACTTCGACCTGGGCGACGTCGAGTTCGGCAACGCCAACCACACCCAGTCCCTGCGCTGGAACCATGTCTACTCCCCGAAGCTCACCTCGGACGTGACCCTGTATCACTCCCTGTTCAACAACTCGATCGGCGCCAACATGCAGGCGGCGGCCTTCGACTACCTGCAGGGGATCCGGGAGATGGGTCTCAAGGCCGGCTGGACCTGGTATCCCAACAGCTCGAACACCGTGCGTGCCGGCATCCAGCTGGCCCGCTACACCATCATGCCCGGCGACCTCGACCCCCGGGCCGAGGCCACGGTAGTCAACGAGATCCACCATCCCAAGATGTACGCCTTCCAACCAGTCGCCTACCTGCAGAATGAGCAGAAGATCGACCGGCTGACCGTCCGCTACGGCCTGCGCCTGTCTTCCTTCCGGACGCTCGGCCCCACCGAGCAGCGCTATTTCGACCCCGACACCCATGTGCTGACCGAGACCCGCCAGTTCAGGCAGGGTGAGACCATCAGCAGCTGGACCGTCCTCGAGCCGCGCCTCTCCGCCTCCTGGTCGCTCCATCCCGACTTCTCGCTCAAGGGAGCCTGGTCGCGGACCAACCAGTTCCTGCAGCAGGCCCGCATCAGCATCAGCGGCAGCCCGGTCGACACCTGGTTCACGGCTTCGCCCAACGTCGGTCCGCAGGTCTGCGACCAGTTCTCGTTCGGGGCCAACGCCCTGTTCTTCGACCAGGGCCTGGAGCTCTCGCTGGAAGGCTTCTACAAGCACAGCCGCGGGGCGATGGACTTCATCGACAACCCGGGCCTCGTGCTCGACAACCCCGACCGCGAGGGCCTGCTCCGCTTCGGCACCTCGCAGGCATACGGCACGGAGCTGATGCTCAAGTACGACTTCGCCCGCTGGAGCGGCTGGCTGGCCTACACCTGGTCCCGCGCCCGCTACGACATCCCCGGGATCAACGGCGGCAAGCCCTATCCGTCCCCGCTCAACCACGAGCACGCCATCAATTTCGTGCTGACCTACGACTTCAGCAAGCAGCTGTCCGCCTCCGCGGAATGGGTCTTCTACAGCGGAGCCCCGACCACCTACCCTGTCGGCCGCTACCAGTACCGCGGCCGCTGGGTGCCGGTCTATGCCTCCCGCAACGAAGACCGCCTGCCGGACTACCACCGGGGCGACCTGTCGCTGACCTGGCGGACCAAGGGCCGCGTGCAGCAGAAACGTTGGAGCGGCGAGTGGAACCTGTCCGTCTACAACGTCTATGCGCGCCACAACGCCTGGACCATCGCCTTCAGCTATGACGACGAGAACGCCCGGTTCCAGTCCTACAAGGTCTACCTCTTCACGGCCATCCCTTCCCTTTCGTACAACATCCAGTTCTGACAAGCCATGAGAAAATTCCTTCCTGCCATCCTCTGCCTCGTCCTGGCCGCCTGTACGGAAAAGGTCGACCTGATGTCCGTGTCCGACTACCATGACTACCTGGTCGTCGACGCCATCCTCACGGACAATCCCGACCAGCCCCAGTGCGTGAACCTCTCCCGCACCGTTTCGTATTTCGAGGAAGAGGAGCCTCCGCGCGTGCAGAACGCCCGGGTCAGCGTCAACGACCTCGTATTCGAGGAGTCCGAGCCCGGCGTCTACCAGGCCCCCGAAGGGTATGCCTGCCGGCGCGGCGAGAAGTACCACCTGCGAATCGAACTGCCTGAGGGCCGGACCTACGAAGCCGATGCCGGCATGCCGGAGCGGGGTTTCCGCCTCGACGGGATCGACTACGCCTTCGCCGGCAACAAATCCATGGGCCTGGACAGCCTCTGGACCCTGGCCATCTGGGGCAAGGACGACACCATCGCCAGCTACTACCACATCACCCTGGGCGTCAACGGAAACTTCTACCCCTTCGAGTACACCGAATTCATGGACGACAAGTACTTCAACGGCAAGACGGTCATGGGCTTCCCCATCACGACGCTGGTCCAGAGCGAGGTCCTGCGCAAGCGCTACGGCGACGCGTTCAAGTACCTCGAGGCCGGGGACGTGATCACCCTGCGGGCCCGCAGCCTGGAGAAGGGCTACTTCGACTTCCTGCTCTCGCAGACGCTCAACACCACGTCCATCCCCATCTTCTCGCCCCAGCCGGCCAACACGCCGACCAACATCAGCGGGGAGCACGTGCTGGGCTGGTTCGCCGTCTGTCCGGAATTTGAGACCAGCGTCACGGTGGACGATCCCTTCCGTCCCTACTACAAGCGGATGCTGCCCGGATTCTGATCCGGGTCCGGGCGCATTTGCAACCCGGTTGCGCGCGGCGGCGGATACCTTTGTACCATAAACTTACGGATATGGCACACGATCATCATCAAGACGAGACCCGGGAAAGCATCATCAAGATCGCTGCGGCGGCCCTGCTGCTGGCGGCCGCGATCTACATCGAAAGACATACGCAGTGGCAGGTCTGGCAGTACCTGCTGCTCTACCTGGTCCCCTACCTCATCGTCGGCTGGGACACCCTGAAAGAAGCGGCGGAGGCCCTCGCGCACGGCGAGGCGATGGACGAGAACTTCCTGATGAGCATCGCCACGCTGGGCGCCCTGGGCATCGGATTCCTGCCCGGGGCGGCCACGCAGTTCCCCGAGGCGGTCTTCGTCATGCTGTTCTTCCAGGTCGGCGAACTCTTCGAAGGCATCGCGGAAGGACGCTCGCGCCGGTCCGTCGCCCACCTGCTGGACATCCGTCCGGATACGGCCTGCGTGGAGCGCGACGGCGCGCTGCAGACCGTCGCCCCCCAGGAGGTCGCCGTCGGCGAGACCATCCTGGTCCGCCCCGGCGACAAGGTGCCGATGGACGGCGTCGTCCTCGAGGGCCGGTCCTCCCTGGACACCGTCGCGCTGACCGGCGAGAGCGTGCCGCGCGAAGCCGGCCCGGGCGACGCGATCCTCTCCGGCTGCGTCAACCTGGACGGCGTGCTGCGGGTCCGCACCACCAAGGCCTTCGGCGAATCCACCGCCTCCCGCATCCTCGAGTTGGTCGAGAACGCCGCGGAGAACAAATCCCGCAGCGAGCATTTCATCACGCGCTTCGCGCGGGTCTATACCCCGGTCGTGGTCGCCCTGGCCGTGCTCCTCGCCCTCATCCCACCCCTGTTCACGGGCGCCTGGTCCACCTGGATCTACCGGGCGCTGATGTTCCTGGTGGTCTCCTGCCCTTGCGCGCTCGTCATCTCCATCCCGCTCACGTTCTTCGGCGGCATCGGCGGCGCCTCCCGGCGGGGCATCCTCGTCAAGGGAGCCGCCTACCTGGACACCCTCTCCCGCGTGCATACCGTCGTCTTCGACAAGACGGGCACGCTCACCGAAGGCGTCTTCGAAGTGACGGCCGTGCACCCCGAGAACATCGACGAGCAGGAACTCCTGCACCTGGCCGCGCACGTGGAGCGCCACTCCACGCACCCGGTGGCCGCCGCCCTCCGCCATGCCTACCCCGACGAGCAGGACGACTGCGAGGTCACCGACATCCGGGAATATGCCGGACAGGGCCTGACGGCGCGCGTCAACGGGCTCACCGTCGCCGTCGGCAGCAGCCGCCTGATGGAGCGAGTCGGCGCCGCCTGGCGGCCCTGCACCCACAAGGGGACCATCATCCACGTGGCCGTCGAAGGCGGTTACGCCGGCCACATCGTGATCTCGGACCGCATCAAGGAAGACGCCGCCGAGGCCGTCTCCGGCCTTCGCGCCGCGGGCGTCCGGAAGACCGTGATGCTCACGGGCGACCAGCGGGCCATCGCGGAGTCCGTGGCCGGGACGCTGGGCCTGGACGAATGGCACGCCGGCCTGCTCCCCGCCGACAAGGTCGCCTGCGTGGAGCGGCTGCTGCCCGAGGGGCCCCTCGCCTTCGTCGGCGACGGCATCAACGACGCCCCCGTGCTGGCCCGTGCCGACCTCGGCATCGCCATGGGCGCCCTCGGGTCGGACGCCGCCATCGAGGCCGCCGACGTCGTGCTGATGGACGACAAGCCCTCCAAGGTCGCCGCGGCGATCCGCATCGCCCGGCGCACCCTGCGCATCGCCCGGCAGAACATGTGGCTCGCCATCGGCATCAAGCTGGCCGTCCTCGTGCTGGCCGCCTGCGGCCTCGCCACCCTGTGGATGGCCGTTTTCGCCGACGTGGGCGTGACCGTGCTGGCCGTGCTCAACGCCATGCGCGCCCTTGGCCCCGGCAGATAATTTTTCGTATCTTTGTGCCGATGAACCGAAGAGTTTTCCTGCCCCTGCTGCTTCTGCTGCTGAGTTTTGTCTGTGCTGCCGCGCCCACGCGCGTGCGCGGCGTGGTCACGGACGCCCAGACCGGCGAGCCGCTCCCCTATGTTTCCGTCATCTTCGTAGGCACGCGCATCGGCACGATGACCGACCTGGACGGCGCTTTCACGATCGAGATCGCCCGCGACTACAACCTGCTGAGTTTCCAGATGCTCGGCTACGAGACCTTCAATGTCGAGGTGAAGCCCGGCGTCGTCACGGACGACCTCCGGGTCGCCATGCGCAGCGACGCCATCGGCCTGCAGAGCGCCGTGGTCAAACCCAAGCGCGGGCGCGAAGCCCGCTACCGCCGGCGCGGCAACCCGGCCGTGGACCTCGTCAAGAACGTCATCGCCCACAAGGACCAGAACCACATCCGCAACGCCGGCATGTACTCTTCCCTGGACTACGACAAGATGGTCCTGTCCCTGGACGACTTCCGGGTCAACTTCGACAGCACCCGCTTCTGGCGCCGCTTCCCCTTCTTCGAGAAATACGTGGACACCCTGCCCGCCGGGCGCACGCCCGTGCTCCCGGTCTCGCTGCTCGAGCAGGACGAGAAGACCTTCTACCAGGAGGGCAAGACCCGCACGCTCGTGCGCAAGCGCCGCCTGCTGGGACTCGCCGAGGTCCTGGACAAAGGTGCCGCCGGCGAGAACATCCGCTCCGTCTTCGCCGACTCCGACATCACCGACGACAACATCCCGATCCTGATGAACCGCTTCGTCAGCCCGTTGTCCTCCCCGCTCGCCACGACCTTCTACAAATACTACATCTCCGACACCCTGTCCGTGGACGGGACGGAGTGCATCGACCTCACCTTCGTGCCCGCCAACAACCGCAGCTACGGTTTCACCGGCCACCTCTACGTCGTCAACGACAGCACCTACGCCGTCAAGCGCTACACCCTCGGCATCCCGGCCCGCATCAACCTCAACTACGTCAGCGAGCTGTCCGTCACGGAGGACTTCTACAAGACGCCGGACGGCCTGTGGGCCTCGCGCGCCAAGGACTACAACGCCCGCTTCTACGTGTTCCGCTGGATGCGCCAGCTCTATGCCCGGCGGAGCATCACCCACCACGACTACGACTTCTCCCCCGCCGCCGCGATGCCGGACTCGCTCGCCCAGGAGCCGGACCGGATCGTCTATGACAAGGACTGGTGGCGGCCCAACGAATACTGGCACGCCATCCGCACCACCCCGCTCTCGGCCAAGGAACGTGTCCTGGACAGCCTCGAGGTCGAGATCCGGCGGGAGCCGCGCCTGAGCGACTTCATCGACGCGATCGAGACCGTGACCACGGAATTCATGCCCACCGCGCGCGTCCGCAGTGCCAGCCGCTGGGACTACGGCCCGCTGTCCAGCATCGCGCACTACGACCCGGTCGAAGGCTTCCGCCTGCGCATCGGCGGCATGACCACGGCCAACCTCAACGAACGCAATTTCCTGAGCGCCTACGCCGCCTACGGCTTCGGCGACCGTCGTTTCAAGGGCGACCTGACCCTGGTCCACAGCTTCGTACCCCGCGAATACCATCCCTATGAGCCGCTGCGGCACAACGTCTCCCTGAAATTCAGCTATGACCTGGAAGCGCCCGGACAGAGTTTCGCGCTGATGGACCGGGACAACTTCATGATGAGCTCCATGGACCCGCAGCCGCTCCAATACGTGCGGCGCGTGCAGCTCGGATATGAACGGGAATGGATCTCGCGCCTGACCTTCGACACGCGGCTCCGCCTGGACCGTGCCGAGCCGACCGGCGCGCTCGCCTACCAGCGGATCCTGGAGGACGGCTCGCTCGAGCCGGTCCCCTTCTTCAACGACTTCAGCTGGGGCACGCGGCTCCGCTTCGCCCCCGGCGAAGCCCTCTTCTCGAGCCGGCTGGGCAAGGATTCGCCCGTGCTGCTGACCCGGGACGCCCCCGTCCTCAGCCTGACCCATATCGTGGGCCGCTTCGACAACCGCTTCTGGTACAACCGGACGGAATTCTCCGCGCAGAAACGCATCTGGCTCTCCGCGTTCGGCCACATCGATGCGTCGCTGGGCGCCGGCATGGTCTGGAACCAGGTCCCCCTCCCCAAACTCTTCACCCCCAACGCCAACCTCTCCTTCTTCCTCCAGGACGAGGCCTTCAACCTGATGCGCCCGATGGAGTTCGTCAGCGACCGGTACGCCAGCTTCTCCGCCACGTATTTCCTCAAGGGTTGGATCCTCAACCGCATCCCCCTCATCAACTCCCTGGGCCTCCGGGAGGTCGTGTCCTTCCGGGCGCTGTACGGATCGCTGTCGGACCGCAACAATCCCGCCCTGGGCGGCGCGGGCCTGTACACCTTCCCGGCCCACACGCGCACGCTGGGCAGCACCCCCTACATGGAATACTCCGTGGGGCTGGAGAACATCTTCAATGTACTGCGGATCGATTATATCCGCCGGATCAGCTATACCGAAGGACTCGAGCCTGAGCAGCGCAACGGTTTCAAGGTCGCACTGCGGATCTCCTTCTGATCCCCTGGCCTAGGCGGCCAGCAGGATGAGCAGCTGGGCGGCCAGCACCTGCAGGAAGAGTGCCAGCGGGAAGACGGTGGCGTAGCTGAAGGAGGCGCGGCCGGATTTGAAATTCTCCTCCGTAAAGGCCAGGACCGTGCTGTTGGTGGCGGATCCGCAGATCAGGCCGCAGATCTGGTAGAAATCCAGGTGGAAGACCCAGCGGGCCAGCAATCCCGTGACCAGCGCGGGCAGCATGACGATCAGCACGGCCGCGAGCATCCAGGAGAGTCCGTCCTGGGCGCACGCTTCGACGAAGCTGCCGCCGGCTCCCAGGCCGACGGTCGCGAGCAGCAGGCAGAGTCCGACCTCGCGGAGCATCCGGTTGGCGCTGGTCGTCGTGTAGGTGTTGATCTTCCATTTCGGGCCGAAATGGCCGAGCAGGATGGCGACCAGCAGCGTGCCGCCGGCGATACCGAGGTGCACGGCATGCGGCAGGGCCGGGAAATGGAAGGGAATGGCGCCCGCGATCAGGCCCAGGCCGATGCCCAGGAAGATCGGGATCAGGTTGGGACGGTCCAGGTCGCGGTTGCTGTTGCCTACGAACGCGGCGAAGCGGTCCACCGCTTCCGCCGGACCGACGACCATGAGGACATCCCCTATCTGCAGGTACAGATTGTTGCGGGCCACGAGCTCCAGGCCGGAGCGCTCGAGGCGGGTCACCGTCACGCCGAAACGGCCGGGGATATCCAGATCGCGGAGCATCTTGCCGTTCAGCGAACGCTTCGTCACCGTCAGGCGGGTATGGGAATGCTCTTCCGTGGCGGTTTGCGGCTGCTCCTGGCGCTCGCCGGCTTCCTCGCCGAAGATGATGCGCACGACCTTCACGTCCTTGCGCTGCAGCTCCAGCTCCACGCAGTCCCCCATCTGCAGTTCAGGATTATCCGCCACCGGGACCACCTCGCCGTCGCGGACGACCCGGGTCAGGACATGGGTGCCCTCGATATTGGCACATATCTGCTGCAGCCGGTGGCCCGCCACGGCCGGATTCGTCACGACGAAGAGGCGGGACACGACCTGCTCGTCGGCATCCGCCCCCTCGCTCTTCTCGCGCTCTTGTTTCAGGTCGACGCGGAAGATGTGGCGCAGGACCACGAGGGCCAGCATGGTGCCGAGGATGCCGATCGGGTAGGCCACGGCATAGGCATTGGCGATCCGCGATGCCACCCGCGGGAAGTCCACCTCGGCGAGGAACGTGCCGTGCACCGTGTCATAGAAGGTCTGCTGGGCCGTACCCAGGCCCGGCGTATTCGTCACGGCGCCGGTCATCGTGCCCACCAGCGCGGGCAGGTCCATCTGCGTCGTGGCGTAGAGCAGCAGCACGCAGCCCACGCCCAACAGGATCATCAGGACCGAGAGGAGGTTGAGCTTCAGGCCGGCCTTGTGGAAGGAGTGGAAGAACGACGGTCCTACCTGCAGGCCGATGGCGAAGACGAAGAGCACGAGGCCGAACTCCTTGATGAAGTGCAGGAACAGCGCGTCCGTCCGCACGCCCAGGGCAGAGAACAGGATCCCGACGAAGAGGATCCAGATCGGACCCAGCGACACACCTTTGAACTTGATTTTACCGAGCAGGAGTCCGAAGCCGATGACGAACGCCAGCACCATCATGGAGTGGCCGGTCCCGGAAGAGAAGAACAGATCGTGCATTTAATTCAAAATTTACACAAAAATAGCGTTTTTTTGGGAGAACCGGAAAATCATTTATCTTTGCATCCCCATTTGAATGATGCAAGCACAGGAAAAAGCATATCGGATCGCCATCGCCCTCAACCTGGGATTCGTCATCCTGGAAGTGGTGGTCGGCCGGCTCAGCCACTCCCTCGGGCTCGTGTCCGACGCCGGACACAAGCTGGTCGACGTCTTCTCGCTGGTCATCGCCCTCGTCGGTTTCCGCTTCGCCCTCCGGCAGGGAGAGCATGAAGCGGGCTTCCGCCGGATCTCCGCCTGGATCGCCCTCGTCAACGCCCTGATCCTGCTCGTCGCCGTCGGCATCATCTTCGCCGAGAGCATCGCCAAGTTCTCCGAGCCCACTCCCGTCAACGGAGCCGCCATCTCCTGGACGGCCGGTGCCGGCATCCTCGTCAGCGGCCTCAGCGCATGGATGCTCGGACACCACCAAGGCGACATCAACACGCGCGCCGCCTTCCTGCACATGGCCACGGACTCCCTGCTCTCGCTGGGAGTCGTCCTGTCCGGCATCGTCATCAGCCTCACAGGCGCCCATGTCATCGATCCCATCGTCAGCCTCGTGGTCGCCGCCGTCATCCTGCTGAACGTCATCCGGCTGCTCCGCGACGCCATCCTGACCCTGAAGAAAGCCTGACCCCCTCTCAAAGGCCATGCTCCTCGCGCCAGGCGCGCGGGGACATCCGGACCAGTTCGGTGAACTGCTTCCGGAAATTGGACTTGTCTTCGATCCCTACCAACCGGCCGATCTCGGACACCGGCACGTCGGGCAGCGAAAGCAGCAGCCGCTTCGCCTCTTCGATCCGGAGCTCCTTGCGCCAGCTCAGGACCCCCTTGTCGTACCACGAACGGATGAAGCGGTTCAGTTGCGCCTCCGGTACGCCGATATCAGCGGCGATATCCGTCACCGTCGGCAGGGGCCGCTCGTAGCCATTCTCGCTCACCCAGGCGCTCACGGCCTTGCGGACGGCCGCTTCCTGGCGTCTGTACTCGGACGAAAACATCGACCCCAAGGATAAAAGTCTCGAAATTTTCATATAAAATCACTAAATTTGTAAATTATTATTTCCATAAAGCATTATGTTCGAGAATCTGTCAGACAGGCTGGAGCGCTCCTTCAAGATCCTGAAAGGTGAAGGAAAGATCACGGAAGTCAACGTAGCCGAAACCATCAAGGAAATCCGTCGCGCGCTGCTCGACGCCGATGTCTCCTATAAGGTCGCCAAGGAGTTCTGCGACCGCGTGAAAACCAAGGCCCTGGGCACGGGCGTGCTCACGGCCGTGAAACCCCAGCAGATGATGGTCAAGATCGTCCACGACGAGCTGGCCGCATTCATGGGATCCGACCACGCCGAGATCAATCTCAAGGGCTCCCCCGCCGTCGTGCTCGTCGCCGGCCTCAACGGCTCCGGCAAGACGACCTTCAGCGGCAAGCTGGCGCTGCACGTCAAGAGCAAGCGCGGGATGAAGGTCCTGCTGGCCGCCTGCGACACCTTCCGCCCCGCCGCCATCGAGCAGCTCAAGACGCTCGGCACCCAGGTCGGCGTGGAGGTCTACTCCCAGGACGGCGAGAAGGACCCCGTCAAGGTGGCCAAGGATGCCATCCAGTACGCCCGGCAGCAAGGCTACAGCGTCGTGATCGTGGATACGGCCGGCCGCCTGACGGTGGACCAGGAGCTGATGGAGGAGATTTCGACCCTGCACAAGGCCGTGGCCCCGACCGAGACGCTCTTCGTCGTGGATGCCATGACCGGCCAGGACGCGGTCGAGTCCGCCAAGGCCTTCAACCAGGCCATCGACTACGACGGCGTCGTGCTCACCAAGATGGACGGCGACACCCGCGGCGGCGCCGCGCTCTCCATCAAGGCCGTGACCGGCAAACCCATCAAGTTTGTCAGCTCCGGCGAGAAGATGGAGGCGCTCGACATCTTCTACCCTGCCCGCGTGGCGGACAGGATCCTCGGAATGGGCGACGTCGTCTCCCTCGTTGAGCGGGCGCAGGAGCAGTTCGACGAACAGGAAGCCCGTGCCCTTAAAAAGAAAATCGCGCATAATCAGTTCACCCTGACTGATTTTTATAATCAATTACAACAGGTCCAAAAAATGGGAAGCATGAAGGACCTCGCAGGAATGTTGCCCGGAATGGACAAGGCACTCCGGGATGTGGATATCCCGGACGACGCCTTCAAACCTACCGAAGCCATCATTCAGTCCATGACGCCCTACGAAAAGGAGCATCCGGAGTGCCTCAACGGATCCCGGCGCAATCGCATTGCGAAAGGCTCAGGAACTACTGTCGCGGAGGTCAACAAACTGCTCAAGCAGTTCGAACAGACCCGCAAGATGATGAAGATGGCCGTGGACGGCTCTCTCCAACAACGGCTGAAAGCTTTCAGAAGATAAGTTTCATGTCCTCTTCAAGCATGGGTGCCGCAATTCGCTGCGGCACGAAATGCCAGGTCCCTAAGGAGGAAGAATTCCCCACAAGCGCGGAGTCGACGACTCCGTGCTTTTTAAAATATAGATGGATGATTTCGCGAATTTCAGGGTAACGGTTCACGATGCGGCTGTCGATCTCTTCCTTCGGCACGCCGGCACCCTTGATCAGGATATCTCCGCCGCCGCTGGCGCGGTATGAGGTCATGGCCACGTTGTACCATGCCTGCGGATCGAAGGCGGATCCGTCGGCGAGCGACTGGATCTGCACGCGGCTGCCGGCGGGACGCGTGACGTCCACGGTGTACACCAGCCCGGCGGCCGAATCGAAATTGTAGCTCCGTCCCACGAAGGACCAGCGCGGCGCCCCCGTACGGGGATCCGGGGTATCCGTTATCTTCAGGACATGACGGCCCGGGGTCTGGATCCAGTGGTCGTAGGAGTATTCGAGATAATCCTTAACCTCGCTTCCCTTGAGCTTGACCACGTAGAGCTGGTTCTCGAAGGGATAGATCGTGAACATGTCGTTGTATATCACTTCCCCGGCCTTGACCGTGCCGTTGTAGGTCAGCGGGGCGGCGAAGGAGAGCTGTGCCTCCGGCACGCTGAGCTGCACGGTATGCACGAGGTTGATGTAGTCGCTCATTCCCGTGTAGGCATCACGGGTCCTCAGGTCCATCGCAAGCGTCCCGACGGGCTGCAGGGTGAACGCCTTGACCTTGTCGAAGGCCGGGCGGAAATGCTCTTTCATCGCCGTGTTCACCTTGGACTTGTCCATCCGGACATATTCGCCGCGGATCTCGCGGGCGGGCTTGCCGTGGTCCTTGCGCACCTGGACGACGGCATGGCCGACATTGCCGGCGCGGGCGCCGCCGTTGATCAGCCAGCAACCATCCTTCTCCTGGACGAAGGGGCGGTGGTCATGGGAGGTCACGAGGACATCGACGCCCTTCAGGCTGTTCAGCAGGTCCAGGCCCTGGCTCTCCAGAACCTGTCCGTCACCACTGCCGGTGCCGGAATGCACCAGCACCACGACCAGGTCCGGACGCTCCTTGGCGCGGACGACGTCCACCCACTCCTGCACGCAGGGGATCAGGGAGACGAACTGCATCCCGCTCCACACGGGCTCGGCCAGCCAGGCCTTCATGTTGGGGTTGGTGAAGCCGAGCACGGCGACCTTCATCCCGCCGCGGCGGAACATCTTGTACACCGGGAAATAAGGCTCCCCGTCGTCATTGCGGATGGCGTTGCCGCCCAGGAAGGGAATGCCCTTGGCCGCCAGGTCCGCGGCGATGCGGTCGTAGACCGGGTGGCCGGTCTCGATGTCGTGGTTGCCCACGGTCACGGCGTCATATCCCATGTAGGAGACCAGCTCCGGGAAGAGATGGGCCTCCGTCGTATCGACATAGTTGTAGTAGTATACGGCATTGTCTCCCTGCAGGCAGTCGCCGGCGTCGAGCAGCAGGACGTTCTTGCGGCCGACGGCGTCGCGCAGGCTGTCGACCCAGGCGCTGACGGACATCAGGCTCGTCTTCGTGGCTCCGCCCTCGACATAGGGCTCGTCGAACCAGGAACCGTGTACGTCACCGGTCGTGACGATATGGAGGGTCTTCTCGGAAGAGCAGGACAGTGCCAGCAGCAGGGCCGCGGCCATCGCGGGGAACAAGTGGTTTCGCATAATGCGCAAAAATAGTAAATTTGCAGAAGATATGAAACTCGCCACCGAAGTCCACTGCGAAAAAAATCGCTTTTCCCTGTCCCTTTCCGACGATGTCTGCGTCATCGGGAGCTGTTTCGCCGACGCCGTCGAGGAGCGGCTCGCCACGGCCGGCTTCCGGGTGCTCCGCAACCCCTTCGGGACGCTCTACAACCCGGCCTCGATCGCCGCAGCCGTCGCACGCCTGAACAGCGCCGAGCCGTTCACGGCGGACGACTGCGTGGAGATGGGCGCCGGCGCCGGGCGCGTGTGCAGCTTCTCGCACCACACGCGTTTCGCCCGGCCGACGGCGGAGGAGTTCCTGCAGGATGCCAATGCCCATCTCGCCGCGGACGCCGCGGCCTGGCGGCGCTGCGGCAAGGTCATCATCACGCTGGGCACGGCCCGGGTGTGGCGGGCGCTGGAGCGCCCCGGACAGCCCGTGGTCGCCAACTGCCTGAAGCGTCCCGCACGCGAGTTCGCGCACGAACTCCTTGACGTGGACGCGTGCGCGGTGCACCTGCGCGCGATCGTGGCGTCCCATCCCGACAAGGAGTTCCTCTTCACCGTCTCCCCCATCCGGCACCTGGGCGACGGTGCGCATGCGAACACCGTATCCAAGGCAACCCTCCACCTCGCCCTGGAAAAGCTCACTGCCTGCGGGCGGACGGCCTATTTCCCCGCCTACGAGATCATGCAGGATGAGCTGCGGGACTACCGCTTCTACGCCGAGGACCTCCTACACCCCTCCCCGACCGCCGTGGAGATCATCTGGGAGCGCTTCGTGGAGGCCTGCGTCCCCGAGACCGAGCAGGGGCAGATCCGCCGGAACGAGAAAACGTCCCGCGCCTCCCTTCACCGCCCGCTCCTTGCACCGTAACACGCACAATGTCCCCGCACAGGCATCTGGCGTATAATCTTTCGGGATTATTGACCAATAATCATAAAATTCATATCTTTATAACCGTTCGTGAGAGGAAATGCGTCCTGTTTTGCTGAAACATATCCTATATTGGTTTACAGCCGTTGTTTTACTCTGGGTCCTGCTCTCGGTCTTTGGGCCTCGCGGAGCCGTATCCATGGTTTCCGCACTGACCATTCTCCCCGGAGCCTTGCTGTTGTATTTCTGTTTTCGGAATCCCAAAGATGATCGGCAGCGATCGTCCGGAAATGTGCTCCCCATTCTTGCAAGTGGCATTCTTTCGCTATGTTTATTGTTTCTTGTACAGTTCATTTTTTTCTATTCCCGGAAGTCCTATGACTTAACAGGTTATCCCGCCTTGATGACCCATCCCCTGTTCATCCTTTCCATCGCGGTCCTGTTACCATGGGGCGATTATATCCTTTGGCGAAAGGATACTCCCCCAAGCGGGTCACCGTCCGGCGCAAATGTGGAGCCGATGGATTATGTGGTAAAAGTGGGCCGGAAACATATCTCTGTAGGGGATATCTCATATATCCATTCCGCCGACACATATACGGAGGTCGTCACACAAGAGGGGACATCATATCAGAATTATATTGCCATCTCCAGATGGGAGGAGGAACTGTCTTCCCGGGGATTTGTCCGGATACACCGTTCCTATCTGGTCAACAAGTCTGCAATTTCCAAAGTCCTTCCCCGTTCGGTACTACTTGAAAGCGGCAAGGAACTGCCGGTTTCAAGAACTTACCAAGGCAAAGCGTTGCTATCGCTTGCGAAACATTTTC
>Ga0310697_10002760_pt1 | contig 18278 bp, 12 predicted proteins | sample 172DNAGHGlowgp2_FD_203883 | JGI IMG/M metagenome (GOLD analysis project Ga0310697, IMG submission 203883) | Sheep rumen microbial communities from Palmerston North, Manawatu-Wanganui, New Zealand - 1728 DNA GHGlow gp2 (v2) (version 2) | ecosystem: Host-associated > Mammals > Digestive system >... | reverse complement strand
CGTCGATGAAATATTGTGGCACGTTGAAGCCTTGCTTTTGTGCCTCGACGAGGAAATGCAGGGCGTAAATCTCGGTCCACGGGTTGGAGTAAGTGCCACCAACCCAGTTGGTCATCGAGTTGTCCGACTTCTGGTACGACCTCAGGTTGGCAATAGCCGACTCGATGTTGTTTCTCATCAGCTCGACGGCGTTGTCGTCTTGCTGGATGAAATGGTTCAGGTAAAGTTGCGGGAAAGCCTTAGAGGTGACTTGTTCGAGACAGCCATGTGGATAGTCCATCAGGTAGTCCAAACGGCTGAAGAGGTCGACAGGCAGCAGCGACGACACGGTGACGCGGCCCGACTGCGAACCCGTCATGCCCGCCAAATTGAACGGTATACTTACTGACTGTCCACTTTCGATTTCCTTCGTGAGGGTATGGCGACGCTCGGCGTAAGGCATACGGATAGGCATCTCCGTCGTCGACTCGGCAGAGTAGCCTCCACCCGTCACAGTGACATTCAGCTTGGCATTGCCAGTGGTTTCGGGAATTCGTGTCTTAAGCACAATCAATCCCTCGCCGTTGTTGTCGATGGCCACCGAAGTGGGATATGTGTCAACAGCATCGAGGTTCTTGGTGTCGAATTTCACTTCGGCAGTCTTGCCTTTCAGTGTGGGCGACAGCACCTGAACCTTCATCGTCAGCTCGTCGCCAGGAGCCACCACACGCGGTGCCGAGGCATAGAGCGTAATCGGGTCGATGACCTTCATTTGCTTTTCGGACGAACCAAAAGCCTTGCCTTCGCCCTTGGCAACCACCATGAAACGCAAAGCACCTGAGCATTGCGGCACTTCAAACTCGTGCGTGTTGGTGCCGCCCGCCTTCAACTCGAAGGGTCCTAACGTAATGGCGTAGGCCTTGAAACGGTTGTCCAAAGTAATTTCCTGGTTGAGAATGCCGTCGCCGCCGATGGCATACACCGAACCCAACTCGCCACTGAACGCGTCGATGATGGACGAATAGTTGTCCCACGTGCGCACCTTTAACGCCTGCTTGGCGTTGAAGTAGCCGTAAGGATTGGGCGTCGAGAAGCTGGTCAAGCCAAGGATGCCTTCGTCGACCACAGCCAAAGTGTAGGTCATGGCTTTCTTGTTGGCTTCGCTCACTTTCACCTCGATGGTCTTCTTGGTGTTGGCTGTTTCGGGTACGGCGATGGATGGTTTCAGTTGCAGCTTGCGGTCTTCCACCTTCAGCGGCACCACGCCATAAAGGCGAATCGGCAAGTCGTTTTCGGCATCGTGAGGCTGAATCAAGGCGACATACACATATATATTAGGTATCATCTCTGCAGTAGCGGTGATTTCCACCTTGCCTTCCGTGCCGAGATTGTCAAGCAGCATGGTTTGCAGCACTTTTTCGTTGGCTTCCACCGTAACGAGAGCCTTGGCTTTCTCGTTGGCGGGGAAAGTCACCACCATCTTGTCGCCCACCTGATAGCTCTCGGCGCCAGCCTTCATCGAAAGTTGCGCAGGGGCACCCGTGGCCGACGACGAATGGCCATACGACCAATCGAATTCCATGACTTTGGCAAAGCTATGGCCGCCTTGCTTGTCGTTCACGACCAAAAGGTAGTAGCCCCATTTGTCTTTGGCCACGTTGAGAGTCAACGAGGTGGTGCCATTGCAAGTCAACGTGCCGTTTTGCATGGGGCGCTTGTAAGTGCCTGTGGCATAGCGTTGCAACGTATACAAATCATCCTCGCTCGACCACCACCAGTAGGAATCCAACTTATAGAGGGCGTAGTCCAATGTGACGGTCGAATTGTTGGCCTTGCCATTTTCGTTGACGACGGCAATGTTGAATTTCCAATCCTTGTCGGTGTCGTAATAACCGCCATATTTTGCCGTCGGTTCGGGCAGCTCAACGCCCACATAACGTGCGTAAGGCGAAAGTTTGGTCTTATAGGATGCAATGCTGAAGTCGCCGCCCTGTTCAAACACCTTGACGGTGAATATGCCGTTCATCATCTGCTCGGAGCTGAGGTCGGTCAATGGGCCGAAGCCAACGTTAGCCAAACCTTCGCTGCTCAAGGGACCGCTGAAAACGGCCAACTCAGTAGGATAGAACGACTGCGTTTCGTTGACGAATGAATATTTCTCAAAGCCCTTGAAAGCGGTTTGTCCGGCCCTCACCTTCACGTCCACTTCGGCCTTCAGTCCCGTGGCTTTCAGTCCGTTGAGCCATTTCGAGGTCAGTGTAACCCTTTCGGGATTGCTGAGGCTGACGACTTCGGGCAAGTTGAAGTTGATTTCCAAACGGTTGGGCTTGACGGTCTCCACACGCAGGTTCTGGGTGATGGTGGTCGTGCCCACCTTGAAACGTGCTGTCCACAAGCCCGTTTCGTCAGAAACGTTGGTCGGCACGGTGAAGCAATAAATGTCGTTCACAGGTTTGTTGTTGACCTGCTTGGCATAGAGTCGACCCGAAGCATCGTTGACTTCGAGGACAACGGGGTAGTCCTTCGGAAGCGCATCGTCCAAGTCGTTGAGCATCAGGTTGAGCTGCAACTCATCGCCCGGACGCCACACGCCTCGATTGGAATAAGCAAAGCCCGAAACGCCTTTTTCGACAGCCTCGCCATCCACATTGAATCTACTGTAAGACAACGAATTGCCATCATTTAGCTTGATAACCGACTTGCTGCCTTTGTTGTCGGTGGCCACCACGAAAGCGGGTTTGTTAGCACACTTCAGCTGCACATGGCCTTGGGCATCCGTCGTGCCTTTGGCCAACTGTTGACGCTGGAAGTTGTAGGCCAGCACCTGCGCTCCCGAAGCGGGCTGCGCATCGTTGATAGTGAATACGAAAACATCGACCATGTCATTGCGTCCCATTTTGGCAGTCACAGCCAAGTTGCTCACCACGATGTTTTTCTTCACCTCGACGTAGTTGTAGTAATAGTAGCCGTTGGGATCTTCCCACTCGCCGTCATAGCGGTATTCCTTGTAGTCGTAGGCATCGCCGTCCCAATACGAGGCTTCCAAGTCGGCATTTTCCATCACGGCTTGCTTCATTTCCTCAGAGGCGAAGGTATAGTCGGCGGGGCCGAAATTGAGGCTCAGTTGATACATCGCGCCAGGTTCCACCTTAATATAATCGGAAAGCACAATCGGGAAGGTCTTCCATTGGTTTGGATAGGGATTGTCGATGGCCAAACGCACCTTTTTCTCCAAACGGCCCACCTTGCGCACACCGTAGGTCTCGGTCAAGTCGTTGTCTTGCATGAACGAAAGAATGTTGTCGTCGAAAATACGCACAATCCTCAGTGTCACCGAATTAACACATATAGCATCAAAATAGACGGTGGTTTCGTCAACATCGGGAATAATCACGCCATCGTCAGTCCAACGCACCTTGGGCAGGTTTTCCGTCAGGTCGAAGTCGAAGCTGTAATCCTCTTGCAGCAGGGTGTTGTCGCCATTGCGGATGCCTTTGCCGACAGTCATTTCCATTTCCGAAAGCTGGTAGCTATAGAGGCTGGTCTTGTCGAAATAGAAGTCGATGCGGTTGCCTGTAATGCTCGAACGGTAGCCGATTTGCGGGGCAAAAGTGACGATGCCCACGATGTTTTGGCTTTCCTTCAAGGGCTGCGTGAAATAAAGCGCGGCATGGCCCGATGATTTGTCGACCTCAAACGCGGCCGGCTTGAATTCGCCCTTGGCATACACCGGCAACTGGCGAACGATGCGACCCTCCGACTTGAGCGCCTTACCATCCATCACGACAGGCAGCTCATACTCGGCGTTTTTGCGTTGGATGCCTTTCAGAACGAAATCGAAAGTGTTGTTACCCAATGCAGTGGCCGTCATGTTGTACTGGTTGCGGAACGACTCGTCAAACAGCGACAAGGCGCCGTCTTCGTCGAGGCTGTTGATGAAGATGAGGCGCAGGCGATAGTCCATCTTATCACTGGAAGTGCAGATAGGTTCAGTTTCAACAAGGCTGAAATTCTGGCGGCGCACACCGAAACCAAACTGCAAGGTCTGGTCGGCAGGCACGTCGACGAAATCGGCAATCTTGAAGTCGCAGGTGTACTGCTGCGTCAGGTCGATGTCGTCATACTGGAACGCCACGGTGCTTTCGTCCATCCATACGGCCTTGCCTTTCAGCGCAGGCTTGAAGCCGAACACTTTGGCCGGAATCGACTCGCCGAATTTGACCTTCAGCGCCGACGGATCCTTGAAGCGCACCACAATGGGTTCGCCCTCGGCAATCGGGCCGGAGGTGAAGTTGTCGAGCAACGGCAGCAGCGCATCGCTCACCGGATTGATTTGCTCGACGATGACGCCCGACACTTTCTTGGCCGATGGCGTTGCGGACGACGAGCCTTTCTTGCCGCAAGAGGGCAAGAGTACGAGCAGTATTGCCATGACTACCAGGCTAATGCCACCGATTTTTCTCATTCTTTGTCTTGTCATCATATCTTTAGTATTTTTAGGTTGTTTTCAACGCAACAAAAGTAATAAACAAGTTTGAAAAAAAGTCGCTTTTCTTGAAGAAAAACGACTTTTTTTGAATTTTAGGTATTTTTACCTACGATTGTCCATACAGCACATTTGCGGGCGTTGAATATGGATTTGTCATCCTCCAAAAACCACATGAAAGAAAACCCCTACGGAGCATAACCTGGTTCTTTGCGTTTTGTTATTAAAAGGAAGCTCCTACGGAGCATTTTCACGAGGCCTCTAAACCTACGGACTCAATATTTTGCCTTAAACGTCAAGCCAAAATAAAACGTGTCGACGGGATTTTTCACCTGCAAGTCGTTGTCCATGCGGGCAAAAGCCGTCAGGTAATACTGTCGCGCAAGGCGATATTCGACCGAAGCCACCGTGCGCAGGTTGTCGACATAACTGCCCTTCGGGTCGTTGGTCAGCCAAAACAACTCCGCCGAAAGGGCATACTTGAAACGACTGTTGGGCATTTGGTAGGTGACTTGCAGACGGTTACGCCAATACAACTTGGGGTTGACACGATGCTGGCCCGTCGTTTCGTCATAAAATGTGGCCAGCAATTTCGAGCGCACCGTGAACTTAAAGCGTTGGTAAGTCTCGGAATAGGTGAGATGAAGGCCACAGCGATAGCGGTTTTCATAATAGCCTTTGTCGTTGGCGCGGCGGATGTAATCGCCCTCAAAGCCGACCTTCATGCGGTTGTGCCAAAACGTGTAGTCGACACCCACCGAATTGAGCCAGCGGTCAAACGCGGTGAAATCATGGTCGAAGCGAAGCTCCTCCTCCACCGACACCCCGAAATTGGCCGGCAATTCCACCTCAACCTCAGCCGAGGCAATGCCACCAAAATCGGTCGTGCGCTCGCTTTGGGCGAAGGCCGTGGCCGCTATGAGCAGCAGTGTCGCTATGATTAATGACCTTTTCATTTGTTCGTTTTGCCAATGACCATTGACGATGACTACGGGAGCTTTTACGAGAATTTGGGCGAGCAGCTTTTCTTTTCACATTGATGAGTCTGACAAAAAGCCGCCGATCTCAATTCCGCTTGGCCCGCAGTCATGGTCATGGTTAATCCGTGAAGTCCTTCAACTTGGTTATCGTGTCAATCGTGTTCACCTCGCCGTCGGCAGGCTTGTAATACACCTTCACGAAGGCCACATCGCGCAGGTAGTCGATATGCCCTACTTCCACCTTGCTGATATCCAATCCCGTGCGTTCAATCAGGTCGGCTTTCAGGTCGGCTTCCTTGCCGTGTTTGGTGTTCTCGATGCGGTCGTAAAGGACGATTTTCATCGCCGTGTGGTTCAGCATCTTTGTGCCGTCCAACAGCCAGATAATCAACACGACAAGCAGGTTGACAATCAGCAATTCGAGATAGCTCGTCGAGAGTGCCATGCCGTTGACGATGGAAATGCCCATCACCACGAAAAGATACGTCATCTCGCGGATTTTTATGGTCTCCGTTCGGTAACGAATCATGCCGAAGATGGCGAAGAGACCCAAAGCGTAGGCGATGTTCATCTTCATGTTCTCCATCAGCGAGATAATGAGGAAGATGACCACGGCAAACATGATAAAGGTGAAATAATAGTCCTTGCGGTTAGACTTCTTGTAATAAAAACAATGGATGATAATCCAGCAAACCAAGATGTTGAACACAAATCGGAGCAATGTCGTCCAAAGGCTTTGCGGGTCGATGAAGGGGACGCCGAGGAAGTCCATGCCCGTGGTACCGCCACCAAATTCGCGTGCGATTTCCTCGTCATATTCCTGGCCGATTAAGAGGTCTTGTAATAATAGCATAATAATTTGTTTTTGTTTGTAGAGACGTCGATTTATCGCGTCTCAAATTGTCATTTCTATTCTGAGACGCAATGAATCGCGTCTCTACAGGATTTCAATTTTTCAATTCGGCGGATTTTCTTCTTAAACCTATTCTGTTTCGCAAGTGGGTTGGTCATGGCTGTGCCGATGCAGTATTTGCTCATCTTGAAAGGCTTGATTCTCAAGTCGAAAAGTACGTCCTTGAGCAGCGATTGGGCGCGTCCGTCTTGCTTCAGCTCCATGACAACCAATGGCGACATCGAAGCCGACCGGTTGTTTTTCAGGTTCTCGAAGCGCAGGTCGCAGTCGATGGTGAGGCGCTCGGTCTTGCCGTAGTTGACCAAAGTGATGCGGTCGAAAATGGTGATGAGATGCGGGCTGAGTGAAGCAACTTCATAGGGCTGCATCTCGGCCAAAAACGCTACAGCATCCGCGTTGTCGAGAATGTTGGGAATGGGTTCCACGGCGATGCGTTTCTTCTTCGTGCGTCCTTTGTTGCTTTTGTGCTTCACCTCGCAGAAGGTCAGATGCGAGTCGACGTAGGTGCGCACCCTCACCTTGTCGCGCACCAAGTGGCGGTTGTGGTGCATGGTGTACATCGTCATCTCAGGCGTGTCGTAATACACCGTCGAGTAAGGCGACAGGCGGTTGCCCTCCACCTCCTGAGCGAAGTATGAATCTCTGATCCTCACCAAAATATCATGCAATTGTGTTTCCGTCACGACATATTTCGTGTCAATGCGGTTCATCAGCTTCACGCCACTCATCTCGTCGAGCGTGATGGGCTTCATGTTTTGCACGATATGGAGGATTTCGTCGGTCATTCCTTGTAGATCGTTTCGTAGGTCTTCACCGACTCCAGCTTGCCGTTGGGATAATAGTTGAGCTGGCGTTTCTTCGAGCCGTCGGCGTTGTATTCGAACTTGCGGATGCGCGCCACCTTGTCGCGGTCGTTGTACTCGATTTCGCGCGACACTTTGGCGGTAATGCCACTGCCTTCGGGGTATTCGCTCACCACACGCCATTTCTGGCCATAGCTTGCATATTCGATTTCCTCGACTTTGCGGCCCAGCGAGTCGTAGGTCGTTACGCGGTCCAAAAAGGCGCGTTTGCTGCCGCTGGCGGTATTCCACTCCTTGATGGTCATGCCGCGACGGTTCTCACGCTTGATGACCGTTGCGTCAGACACCGTTTGGGCCATGGCACCCAAGCCGAGGACAACTAATGCCATAATAATTATTAATCGCTTCATAATATGATAATTACAAGTTAATTCTTACATAAAATGGTTCTTCAAGTTCATAAATCTGCCCCGATTGACTGACCGAAATGGTTTGGAAAACCAAAGAAGGCATTTCATCGCCATCTTCGGTCGCGGTGAAAAGTTCATATTCCCCAGGGGTCAATTTCTGGAAGGCAAAACAGCCATCAACGCCCGTGCGCGTGTCGTCAAAATAGACATCCTCGCCCACACGGCGGATATAAACCCGATGCTCGTAGGCCGGTCCTTCGGAATGGTACATCCACGTGCCGTCGTTCTTGGTGAAATAGGAAGCCATCACTTGTCCCTTCACGACCGAAGTCCCGTAGGCTTTCCCATCGTGGATGTAAATCGTCGGCACTTGTTGCACGGCGCCCCGCGTCAGGCTAACCGTCTCGCTCACCGCCACCCTTTCGCCCGAGGGCAAAGTGGAATAGGAATAAACGGTGTAGTCGCCAGGCAGCAAATATTCAAACTGATACATGCCGTCCAAACCAGTCTCCACATCGTTGCCGAAATAGGCTTCGTCGCCGTAGACAAGGAAAACATCCGTCTTGGCAGCGGCCATCGTGTCGGGAGTCAGGGTGAAGTCGTCGTCGGGATGGTGCACCAGCTTCACAAAGCCTTGCAATGTGCCAGAGCCGCCCGAACCTGGGCCTTTGTTGCACGAAGACATCATTAAGGCAAATGCCAATATGGTCATCAAAAGTCTTGAAATTCTAATCATTGCATTATAATAATTATAATTAAGGTGCAAAAATACACATTTTACGTTCCTTCCAAAGTCCAGTATCCAATTATCGTACCAATTGCCATAAAAAACAAGAAATTTGTCAGATGTTGCCGCAAATCTTCTTCAGCACGTCTACAAAGACCAAGACATCCTCTTCGGGGATGCCCTCCAAGGCCTTGTTCATCGTCTCGATGGCCAATTGCTTGGTCGAGTCCTTGAGGGCCATGCCTTCCGGCGTGACCACGATGTTGTTCACGCGGCGGTCCTCCTTGGCCACCGAGCGCGTCACGAGACCCTTTTTCTCAAGGTTGTCGATGAACTGCGTCACCGAATTCTTGTCCTTTTGGATGATGAAAGAGATGGCCTGCTGGGTGAGTGTGCCTTCGTTCCAAAGCGCATCCATCACCAGATATTGCTCTGGCGTCAGGTTGACATTGTTCTTTTTGAACACCTCGGCCAAATACTTTTTCAGCCTGCAATTCAAGATGTTGACATAAACGCCAACTTGTTTCACGAGTATCATATTATCACGGATTTATGACTATCACTTGCCTTTGAAATTGCAATAATACGGATAATATTTGAAAAAAACACGGATTTCGCGGATTTCAACGAAAAAAAACCATGCCCATCCGTGGAATCCGAGTTCCGACCACGCGCCTCGAAACATCGATTTTCGTCCAAATCTATGCTTTTTTACCCACTTTTGGACAAAATTCGTTCAACTTTTGTCCAAATCTATGGTTTTTTACCCACTTTTGGACAAAAATCGATTGCAGTTCCAAAAAGAAAACGTATCTTTGCGGGCAGAATAACAAGATGGAAATGGAAAAAACGGAAAGACTCATCGGACGCGAACGCGAATGTGAAGAGCTGAAGTGGGCTTACGAGTCCAAACGCTCGGAATTGGTCATTTTGTATGGCCGCCGCCGAATCGGGAAGACCTTCCTCGTGCGCCGCTTCTTCAACGACCGCTACACCTTTTATTATGTGGGCGCACACCGACAGAAAAAGAACGTGCAGCTGCAAAACTTCCGCGAAATGCTCATCCGCTACTCGGGCAAAAACGACATTCCGCAACTCACCACATGGCACGAGGCGTTTCTGCAACTGGAAGCCTATTTGGAACAATGCAACGACGAGCGCAAGGTGCTGTTTTTCGACGAGATGCCGTGGGTCGACACGCAAGGCAGCGAGTTCGTCGACGAGTTGGAATACTTCTGGTCCAACTGGGTGCAACAGCGCGACGACATCATGCTTGTGGCCTGCGGCAGCGCGACGAGCTGGATGAAAGACAAGATCGAGGACAACCAAGGCGGCCTTCACAACCGCATCACCCACCGTATCTATCTCCGCCCTTTCTATCTGAACGAATGTAAGACCTACCTCCGCGAGCATGGCTTCGACTGGGACGACTACCAAATCCTGCAATGCTACATGCTGTTTGGCGGTGTCCCCTACTATCTCAGCCTGCTGCGACCCTATCTCAGCCTGCCTGAGAACGTCGACGCGCTGGTGTTTCGTCGCGGCGGCGACCTGAGCAACGAGTTCGACGAAATCTACAACGCGCTTTTCAACAAGGCCGACCGCTACATCGCCATCGTAAAGCTGCTGTCGACCAAGCGGCAAGGCTTCACCCGCAAGGAAATCGCAAAGGCGACAGGCTTTGGCGGCGGCGGACTGACCAAGATGCTCGACAACCTCGAACGCTGCGATTTCATTTTGTCATACGCACAATTCGGCAACAAAAACAAACAGACGCTTTACCGCCTGTCCGACTTCTACACGCTTTTCTATTTCAGCTATGTGGAAGGCAACCGCTCGCAAGACGAGCAGTACTGGCAGCACCATTTCGCCGACCGCAGCGTGGCGGCATGGCAGGGTTTCACCTTCGAAGAACTATGCCTTCGCCATTTACCACTCATCAAGCAGGGATTGGGCATCTCGGGGATGGCCACCGAAGCGTCGGCATGGCGTTATGTGCCACAAAAAGACGAGCAACGCAAGGGCGCACAAGTCGACCTCGTCATCAAACGCGCCGACAAAATCACCCATCTCGTCGAAATGAAATTCGCGGAAACGCCTTTCGTCATCACCAAAACTTACGAAAAGCAGCTGAACGACCGCAAGAGCCTGTTCATGGAGATGGCCAAGGTGAGTCATGGCGTGGTGCACACTTTCGTCACGCCCATGGGGCTGTCAAGAGGCGCACATTCGTCCATCGTCCACAGCCAACTGACGGCCAAGGATTTGTTTGCTCCATTATGGCGGCCTTAAATTCACCTTTTGTCCAAATCTATGCTTTTTTACCCACTTTTGGACAAAATTCGTTCAACTTTTGTCCAAATCTATGGTTTTTTACCCACTTTTGGACGAAAATCAACAAAAAAAACGGCCATTCATAGATACACTCCCTTTCGGTCGGTATGACATGAATGGCCGTTTTTTGCAACCAATGGAGGTTATTCAATCCTCATATTTGGCACTTCGGTGCCATCGTAGAAGCCACGGTCGAGTTTTTCCTTCACCTCCTTGAAGGCGTTCAACGTGTAGTTGACATCGTCCATCGTGTGGGCCGCCGTCGGGATGATGCGGAAGATGATCATGCCCTTGGGGATGACGGGATAGGTGATGACCGAGCAGAAGATGCGGTAGTTTTCGCGCAGGTCCATGGCGATGTTGGTGGCCTGCACCACGTCGCCCTGCACATGCACAGGTGTCACGCAAGCCTCGGCGGGACCAATGTCGAAGCCCAAATCGCGGAAGCCCTTTTGCAAGGCGCGCGTCACCGTCCACAGCTGGGCACGAAGGGCATCGCCCTCGGCGCTGCGGATGATTTCGAGGCGCTTTTCGCAGCCTTCCACGATGGCCAAGGGCAACGATTTGGCATACATTTGCGAACGCATGTTATAACGCAGATACTCAATCACATACTTCGGTCCAGCCACGAAGCCGCCAATGATGGCCATGGCCTTGGCGTAGGCACCGATGTAGATGTCGATGTCGTCCATCACGCCGAAGTGCTCCGACGTGCCGCGACCCGTGGGACCCATCACGCCGAAGCCGTGTGCATCGTCGATGAGGATGCGGAAACTGTATTTTTTCTTCAGGGCCACAATGCCGGCAAGGTCGCCCAAAGCGCCCGTCATGCCATACACGCCCTCGGTGATGACGAGGATGCCACCGCCCGTTTTGGCCACCACCTCAGTGGCCACCTTCAGTTTCTTCTCAAGGTCGGCCATATCGTTGTGGCGGTATTTGTACTTGTTGCCGATGTGCAGACGAATGCCATCCAAAAGGCAGGCATGGGCTTCGTTGTCGTAGACAATCACATCATGCATCGTGGTCAAGGTGTCGATGGTCGACACAATGCCTTGATAGCCAAAGTTAAAGAGATAAGCGGCTTCTTTCTTCTCGAAGTCGGCCAACTCATGCTCAAAATGCTCATGCATACGGGTGTGGCCTGTCATCATGCGGGCACCCATCGGGGCAGCGAGGCCGTATTTGGCAGCGGCTTCAGCATCAACGCGACGAATTTCGGGGTGATTGGCCAAGCCCAAATAGTTGTTCAAGCTCCAGCAGAGTACTTCCCTGCCGTTGAAAGTCATGCGCGGGCCCATCTCGCCTTCCAGTCGCGGAAAGGCAAAATAGCCGTCGGCGCGTTCGCGGTACTGCCCAATCGGGCCACCGGAATCCTTTGATATTCTTTCAAATATATCCATCAATTTAAGATTTAGAGATTTAAAGATTCAAAATATGCCGTTCTGGTGGATTTCCGGGTTTCATTACCGGCTACAGGTTCTCATCGCACCAGCTCGCCGTAAGCTTTCTTCACTTGCGCAGCAATATCGTCAGAGCCATTGGCTTCGATGGCTTTCATGAACTGAAGGCGGGCATTGTCGAAACGCATGATTTCATCCTCGGTCAGGACGCGCCAGTTCTCGACATAGTCCTTGCTCATCGCAACAAACTGTTCTACAGCGATTTGCCAATCCTCGGCCGAATAATGCTTGGATTGCTTCTCAACTTGCTTGACAAACTTTTCGGCATTGGCCGCCACTTCGCGCGGACTACTGGCCAATTGATAGGTGGCCGGTTCCCTGTGGCATCCTGCAAAAACCAGCAGGACGAACATAATCATAGGCAATAATTTCTTCATCATTTCTGAATTTGGCGCAAAAATAGCACTTTTTTGGCTTTGTGTCGAAAAAAAACCGTATTTTAGCCGACAATTTGAACTAAACGCAGGACAGCCTCGTTTGCTTCATGCCATGCAATGAGACAAAACGAGTCAAAAAAAGACTATTATTCTATTCAACAATAAATAAATAAACAAACAACATCTACAACTATGAGCACTATCAAAGATTTGGAACCGAAAGGCGTGTTCAGCAACTTCTACAGCCTGACGCAGATACCGCGCCCTTCGAAGAAAGAAGCCAAGGTGATCGCCTTCATGAAACAATGGGGCGAAGACCACGGCCTTGAGACCATGGTCGACGACTGTGGCAACGTCATCATCCGCAAACCCGCCACGCCCGGCATGGAAAACCGCAAGGGCGTCATCCTGCAAGCCCACTTGGACATGGTACCGCAAAAGAACGCCGACAAGGTGCACGACTTCGAAAACGACCCGATTGAGACCTGCATCGTCGATGGTTGGGTGAAGGCCAACGGCACCACCCTCGGCGCCGACGACGGACTGGGTGCCGCCGCTGCCATGGCCGTCCTCGAAGCCACCGACCTGCAACACGGCCCCATCGAAGCCCTCTTCACCATCGACGAAGAGACGGGAATGACGGGTGCCAACAAATTGCAGCCCGGTGTGTTGCAAGGCGACATCCTGATGAACATGGACTCGGAGACCGAAGGTGAGCTTTACGTGGGCTGCGCCGGCGGCATCGACACTATCGGCACCTGGACACCTACTTATGAGAACGTCCCCGAAGGCATGACAGCCCTGCGCCTCTTCGTGAAAGGCCTGAAAGGCGGTCACTCGGGCATGGACATCAACCTGGGCCGCGCCAACGCCAACAAGGTGTTGAACACCATGCTGCTGATGGCAGCCGAGAAATACGGCCTGCGCCTCGCCTGCATCGACGGCGGCAGCCTGCGCAACGCCATCCCTCGCGAAGCCGAAGCCATCGTGGTCGTCCCGACCTGCAAGATGGAAGAATTCGCGAAGTTCGTCCCTGAATTTGAAGCCATCTGCAAGGAAGAGTTCGCCAAAACCGAACCCGACCTCGCCATTATCTGCGAAGCCGCCGAGATGCCCAAGCAGGTCATCGACGTGAAGACGCAAAACAACCTCTTCACCGCCATCGCCCGCTACCCCAACGGCGTCATCGCCATGTCGAAAGACTTTGAAGGCACTACCGAAACTTCGAGCAACCTGGCCACCATTAAGATGGAAGACGGCAAGATCACCTGCGCCGCATTGACCCGCAGCCTCGTCGATGCCGACAAGGACAAGCTCGCCGAGCAAATCCGCAAGAACCTCACCGAGAATGGCGCCGAGGCCCACTCGACTGGCGACTACCCCGGCTGGAAGCCCAACATCAACTCGACCATCCTCAACCTGATGAAGAAGGTCTACCAAGACAAGTTCGGCAAGGAGCCTAAAGTGATGGTCATCCACGCCGGCTTGGAATGTGGCATCCTCGGCTCGAAGTACCCGAACTGGGACATGGTCTCGTTTGGCCCGACTTTGGTTCACCCCCACTCGCCCGACGAAGCCCTGCTCATCGAGAGCGTACAGCCCTTCTGGGACTTCCTCATCGAGACGTTGAAGAACATCCCCGAAAAAGAGGTTGTTGCATAAACAATTCATAACCAACAATTTGAAAAAGGCGAAATCAGATTTGGTTTCGCCTTTTTCATTTTTTTCGGAAAAAATGTTGGAGCAAAGGAATTTCTTTGTACTTTTGCAGCCCGATTGAAAGGGATTTCAGTGTAAAAAAGAACAAATAAAATAAGATACAGAGATGAAGCGCACTTATCAACCATCGAACAGAAAACGTAGAAACAAACACGGTTTCAGAGAGAGAATGTCAACGGCTAACGGCCGTAAAGTCTTGGCCCGCAGAAGAGCCAAAGGCAGAAAAAAACTTACAGTTTCTGACGAGTATTAATTTTCGGAAGCCGTTATATTTCTTATTTAAGGTAACGAAGGCGACCCCGCAAGGGAATCGCCTTTTGTTGTTTTTGTCCGTTATGGCGCATCCCGATGGGAGGCATTATTTCCCACAACGATAGATGATTTCCTCTCCCCTACGCGCCAAGTGCATTCGCTCGCGTTGATCGTCTGGGATCTCGTAATAAATCCTATCCTCCGTCACTTTGAAACCCGCCTTGCGCAAAACGTCGGCATAATCGCGGCCAAACTGGCGCACATGGTCGTATTGGCCGAAAAGCCGCTCACGTTCCTTCGGGTCGGTGATACTTGGGTCTTCAAAAGTATCCACATCCGGATTGATAGGTACCAGCAAAATGGCCCAGCCGCCAGACTTCAGGATGCGCTTGATTTCAGCAAAGGCCTTGTTGGCGTCGCTGACGTGTTCAAGGACATGGTTGCAAATGACCACATCGTAAGTGTCGCTCGGCTGATCGATGGCAGTAACATCCAAATGCAAGTCGGCAATGGGCGAATCGAGGTCGGCAGTGGTGTAATCGAGGTTCTTCAAGGCACGAAAACGCTTCAGGAAAGGCTGCTCAGGCGCGAAATGCAACACTTTCAATGGTGCGGTAAAGAAATCCGTCTTCTCTTTCAAATAAAGCCAAAGCAAACGATGGCGTTCGAGCGACAAACACTTGGGGCACAAGCGATTGTCCATAGCCTTACCATAGCCGTAAGGCAAAAACTTACGGAAATGACCGCCGCAAACGGGGCACTCCACCTTGTTGCCCAAATAAAACGGGCGAATCAAAACACTAAACAGATAGCTCAATTTGATGAGCCACTGGCGGGGAAAAATTTTCGTGAATAGGGAGATGAGTTTTTTCATTTCAAAAATAGATGATTAATAACGCAAAAATACACAAAGAAACTTTATCTTTGCAAAAAATTCGGAAAATGCTGTTTTCAATCATTATACCTGTCTACAACCGGCCACAGGAAGTCGATGAGCTGCTGGAAAGCCTTTGCACACAGACTTTCAACGACTTCGAGGTCGTTGTTGTGGAGGACGGATCGTCGGAAAAATGCGAGGAAGTCTGCCAAAAATACACCGACAGATTGACGCTTCACTACCATTTCAAGCCAAACAGCGGCCCCGGTCCGTCGCGCAACTACGGTGCCGAGCGCAGCCAAGGCAAATACCTTATTATATTAGACTCGGACGTCATCGTGCCTGAACGCTATCTGGGAATCGTCAAAAGCGAGCTTGACCGCGAACCTTGCGACGCCTTTGGTGGCCCCGACCGCGCCCATCCGTCGTTCACGCCCATACAGAAGGCCATCAACTATGCGATGACCTCGTTTTTCACCACGGGCGGCATCCGTGGCGGCGCGAAGAAATTGGACAAGTTTTATCCGCGCAGCTTCAATCTCGGGATAAAAAAGTCGGTTTTCGAAGCCTTGGGAGGCTTTGCACCCATGCGTTATGGCGAGGACATCGACCTGAGTACCAGGATTTTCGCCAATGGTTATTCATGCAGGCTTTTCCCGGAGGCTTTCGTTTACCACAAGCGCCGCGTCAAGTTTAGTTCGTTTTTCCGGCAGGTGAAACACTCGGGCGAGGCGCGTGTCATCCTGAAAAAGAAATACCCCGACACCTTCAAGCTCGTGCATTTGCTGCCTGCGGCCTTCGTTGTCGGCAACCTGCTGTTGGTTGTTCTTGCCCTATTCAGCTCGTGGCTATGGCTGCTACCCATTGCACTTTATGTTGTCATGGTCTTCGTCGATTCGCTCCTCAAAAACAAGAATTTGAAAGTTGCATCACTCTCTGTTCCAGCGGCATACGTCCAGCTTTTTGGCTATGGTTCGGGCTTCATTGAGGCATCAGCGAAAGAGAAATTCGCACCCAGAAAGCCTACGCATGGAGAAAATCCGTAATTTCGCAGCATAAACACCAATGAGAAATTCCGATACAATGAACAATACTTTTTTCCAAAACAACAAGAACCTCATCGGCATCATCGCCGCCATCATCGCCTTTGCCGCCATCACGCTGATCTATTTCCACCCCGTGCTGGAAGGCAAACGCATCAAGCAACACGACATCGAGATGCACTATGGCATGTCGGAAGAAATCACTGAATTTCGCGACGCCACGGGCGAGCAAACCCTTTGGACCAACGCGCCCTTTGGCGGTATGCCAGCGTGGAACATCTCCGTCAAGCCCGAAGGCAACCTTACCACCCCCTTCTATCAGGCCCTGCGAATCGGGCTTCCGCAATCTCTTGGAGCGGTGTTTATCAGTATGTTAGGATTTTTCATCCTGCTTTTGGTACTCGAATGTGGCACATGGATCAGTTTCGTCGGAGCACTTGCGTATGGGCTTACTTCGTATCTGTTCATTGTCATTGGGGCAGGCCACAACGCCAAAGCCATGGCCATGGCCTACATGCCTGCCGTCATCGCGGGAGTATTGCTGACCTACAAAGGCAAGTATCTGTGGGGATGGATTTTAACCGCTTTCGCCATGTCCTTTGAAGTGCGCACCAACCATTTGCAAATCACCTATTATCTTGCCATAATCGTTTTGCTTTTGGTCATCGCCGAATTCATCAGCGACATGAAAGCCAAGCGATTGGGACATTTCCTTAAAGCCTCGGCAGGATTGGTCGTGGCGGCACTCATCGGCGTGCTGACCTTCTCGACATCGCTTTATGGCAATTACGAGTTTGGCAAGGAAACCACCCGTGGCAAACCGGTGCTGACCCGCAACGAGGAGAACCAAACCAAGGGCCTCGACCGCGACTACATCACGCAATGGAGCTACGGCATCGGCGAAACATGGAGTCTGCTGATACCCAACGCAAAAGGTGGCGCGACTTCCTACATTGGCAACCAAAACCCCGCCTTGGAGAAAGCCGACCCGCGCTTCAGGCAAAACATTGCCCAAAACAATGCCTATTGGGGCGACCAGCCCTACACCAGCGGCCCCGTTTATGTAGGTGCCATCGTGGTGTTCCTTTTCGTTTTGGGCGCACTGACCGTCAAAGGCAAACTCAAATGGGCGTTATTGATTGCCACGTTGCTTTCAATCCTGCTCAGCTGGGGCAAGAATTTCATGGGATTCACCAACTTTTTCTTGGACTATGTACCTGGCTACGACAAGTTTAGGGCAGTCAGCATGACCTTGGTGATTGCCGAAGTCACCATGCCGCTGTTGGGTTTCTTGGGATTGGCCGAAATCGCCAAAAACCCTGAGAGTTTCAAGCAAAACCTCAAGAAATTCTACATTGCTTTGGGCATCACGGCGGGTGTTTGCTTGCTGTTCTACGTTGCCCCGAAGGCCTTCTTCAGCTTCCTCAGCCAGGGCGAGGCCGAGCAGTTTGCAGCCATGGGCAAGGGCAAAGACGGTGCCATTTATGCCACCTTCGCCGCCGAACTCGAAAAGGTGCGCATCGCCATTTTCCGCAAGGACACCTTGCGTAGTCTCGCGTTCATCATCCTTGCCGCCGTGCCGATTTTCCTTTACGGCAAGGGCAAACTTAAAACAGCGCCTGCTTTCGCCATCCTCGGTGCGCTTGTATTGGCCGACATGTTCACCATCGACAAACGCTACCTCAACAACGACAACTTCATTGCCAAACAAAAAACACTGAAGCCCTTCACAGCCTCGGCTGCCGACCAATTCATACTGAACGACAAGAGCTTGGACTTCAGGGTTGGCGACTTGACGAAAGACATGTTCAACGACGCCAGCACCTGCTATTTCCACAAATCGTTGGGGGGCTATTCGGGAGCCAAACTGCGCCGCTATCAAGACGTGATCACGCAATATCTCGGTGGCGAACTG
>Ga0310697_10002759_pt1 | contig 18290 bp, 17 predicted proteins | sample 172DNAGHGlowgp2_FD_203883 | JGI IMG/M metagenome (GOLD analysis project Ga0310697, IMG submission 203883) | Sheep rumen microbial communities from Palmerston North, Manawatu-Wanganui, New Zealand - 1728 DNA GHGlow gp2 (v2) (version 2) | ecosystem: Host-associated > Mammals > Digestive system >... | reverse complement strand
TCATTCCGGCGCATGTCACGGTGTAGTAGGCTCGTCCGTTCTCCGTCCCCATGCGGACCACGAGTTGTCCGTCGGGTGATGTCACTTCTGCTTCTTGTGCGCTGCAGAGTGCTGTCGTCAGCAGCAGTAGGGGTAATAGTAGTTTTCTCATTGTGTCCTTGGTTGTTGGTTATTTGGGCACAAAGGTACGAAAAAAAGTGAAGAGAGAAAAGTGAAGCGTGAAGAATTTGCTCTTCACGCTTCACTAATATTCACGCTACCACCTGCCTCCTTGCGACGACGAGTAGCTGCTGAGCGTTACGCTGGAACCACCGCTGACGCTGCAGCCCATGTTGAGCATTCCGTCGCAGTATTCCGTTCCGTTACTGATGGTGCCGCCTGTGGTCAGGGATGGCGTATTGCTGGTATAGACGATGAGTTTCTGGTTGCTATCCCCGCCGGGACCGCCGCCGGGACCGCCACCAGGGCCTCCACCCATGCCGGTGTTCGACTTGGTGGGTGTGAGGAAGGTCCCTACGAGTGTTGAGCCGTTGTAGAGTGCATACCATGTGTTACCATTCCATGAGGTCGTCTGCTTGGCAGTGCCGCCACTGATGCTGGCTCCGTTCTCCAGGTTGCCTATGGCAATGACTGTACCGCCCTGGATGTAGAGCTTCTTCTGTTCCTCGGTATTGGCATCGATGGCCATTTCACCGCCCGAAGCCCCGATGGCAAAGACCACACCGCCTTTGATGTAGGTGTCGCCGTTCGAGTCCATCGCGTCGTTACCAGTAGAGCGTGCATAGATGTAACCCCCCGTCACAGTCATGGTTCCTGTTCCCGACACCTTCTGCTTCTGGTCGTTCTTCTTGTAGGCCGCGTTGATGGCATCGTCGCTTGCGTTCACGATGACCTGTCCGCCGCTGACGTTGATTTCGTCCTTGCTCTCAATACCCTCGCCGCCGGCACCGCTGGTGGTGACACGGGTGATGCCGCCGCTGATGTTGATGGCTCCGTCGGCCTTGATGCCCTTGGGCGACGACTTGTAGCTGGTGGTGTAGTTGTCGAGCGTTCGTGAGTCGGTCACTACCGAGAGGTTTCCGCTTGACGAGGCCACAACGGCATTGCCGCTGGTGGTGACGGTGATGTCGGCATCGCCATTGATGGTCAGCGTGCCATCGACGCTGATGCCCTTGCCTCCGGCCCCCGTGCTGCTCAGTACGAGTTTGCCGCCGCTGATTTCCATGTTGCCGTCGGCACTCAGACAGGCTGCCGCCTTCGTCTTCAGGTCGTCTTCGTCCCACACGCCGCCGCCCGCTGTGGAGGCTGTAACGGTGGTGCCGCTGACGTAGAGGTCGCCCTCGCTCTTGATGGCCTTGGCCTTGTCAGCCGTCACGCTGACGTTGATGGTGCCCCCCTCCAGGTAGATGTTGCCGGAGTCCTCGTCCTCGTGGTCGGTGGTGATGCCGGTTCCTGTGGGGTATGTGTCGGTGTCCTCGATGTCACATTGTATGCCGTCGTCGCTGGTGCCGCTGATGGTTATCGTTCCGCTCTCCATGAGGAAGTACTGGCCGCAGCTGATGCCGTCGCCTGCAGCAGCGGTCACGTTAATGGTGGCATTCTTGATGCTGAAGTACTCACCCGTTTTGATGCCGTGCTTCACGTTTCCTACAATATTGAGCGTACCCTTCTGTGCAAACTCGGCATGTCCCTTGATGTAGAAGCATCCCTTCTGGGAACCGCTGGCAGCATCGGTGAGCCAGTTGGTCGTGCCCGTGATGGGCTTTACCTTGATGCGCTTACCGTTCTGTATGTGTATGGCTGCACCGCTATATACGGGTGTGGTGTTGGTCAGTGTGAGTCCGTCCAGTTCTATGGTTGCCTTGTAGGAACCTGACATGTAGAACTCGCCATCGGTTGATGTGCCGCTGAGCGTATAGGTGATTTCCGCTGCCAGGTCGTCACTTTGTGCTATTGATACGTGGGCATTGCTGACGGAAGGCGTGACATACTGTGCCACGTTACCGGCTATGGTAACTGATGCTGTCGTGCCTTCGTAGCTGACGGTTATGGCATTGTCTGTGCCGACCGTCTGGTCAACGGTCATGCCTGTGATGTCGCCAACGTTGAACGACTTGCCCATCACGGTCAGCGTCTGGCCATCGGTCCAGGTCATTTCGCCAGCCTGGGCGGCAGGAAACAGCCATGTGACCTGTCCGGTCTGAATGTTCAGGGTCTGTGCTGTGGCCGTCAGGCTGACCAGCAAGACAGCCAAGAGTGTTGTCATCTTCTTCATAGCCGTTCCTCCTTATTTGATAATGACCTTACGGCCGTTGTTAACGTAGATGCCTTTGGTTGTGGGCTTTCCGCTGAGCATCCTTCCGTCGATGGTGTACCAGACGCCCTCGTCCATGGTCCGTTGCCCATTGTCTATTGACTCAATGGCTGTGGCATCGTTCGCCGAGAAATACATCTTCTGCAGGTCAGTAAGTGTAAAGCTCTGTGTACCGTTGTTTACCAGCAGCTTGTCGCCGCTGATTTCCAGTGTGAGTGCTGTCGTTGAAACCGACTGTTTGTTTCCGTCGCTGGTTTCAAATGTCAGGTAGGGGTAGTCGTCGGCCATCACCGTCAGGACTCCCGCCATGGTCATCAGCATGACTAATAGTTTCTTCATTGCGTTGTCTGTTTAGGTTTAACTTATTTATTTTGTGCAAAGGTAGCTGAAAAGATGTTCTTGACCAAATATATTCAACCAACAGCCTTTATTTTCCGACGAACAAGGATTCTCTACCGTTGTGATGCACGCTTTTTTTCGTTTTTTTTCTCCTATTGTATAGTGTTTACGGAAAAAATTGTATCTTTGCATGCAAAATATGATGAACTAAAAATGGTAAATTATTACTAGAAACCGAAACAGACTATGCAGCAAACCTGTATCAAGAAGCGTGTTATCGGCGTTGACATCGGCAATGCCCTGGCATAGGAAGTTCCTGAGTATTCGCTGTTTAAATAGTCAAAAACTGAAGTATGCACACTTAATCAAAAAAGATAAGGATATGATGAAACGAACGATGATGTTTTTCGCCGCCCTGCTGGTGTGCAGCGTGATGTGGGCACAGGAGGTGTTCACCGTGGTATATGCTACATCTGATGACGGCTTTGTCAATGTACGTGAACGTCCGTCGGCCAAGGCCAAAGTGCTGGGCGAACTCTGGATGCAGTTCCACGGTCTGGGTGGTGGTGTGCTGCTTGAACAGCAGGGCAAGTGGACAAAGGTCTGCCTGCGTGGTGGCGAGGTTACCGGCTGGTGTTACTCGAAGTATGTGGGCACCCAGACGTGGTACAGCGGTGAGGGTGACAGCATCCTTGTGGCTGCCAAGAACAAGACACAGCTCTTTACCGATAACTATGCCGATGAAGGCCCGCTGCCCCTCTTCGCCACCGTGAAGAAGGGTACCATCCTCGGTGATGAATTCTATGAGCACGAGGGCTACTACGAGCTGCGTACAGGTCATGACTACGTGTTCATCCGCAAGGAAGATGCAGAAATCCGTTTGCGCCGATAGCCCATGCTGACTGAACAGACGATGGAGAAGCTGCGCGTGCTGGCCGAGTCGGCCAAGTATGACGTGTCGTGTTCGTCGAGCGGAACAGTGCGCGGCGGCAAGAAGGGCATGGTGGGCAACACCGTGGGCGGTGTGGGCATCTGCCACTCGTTTGCCGACGACGGACGGTGCATCTCGCTGCTCAAGGTGATGCTGACCAACCACTGCATGTACGACTGTGCCTACTGCATCAACCGGCGTTCGAACGACATCAAGCGTGCCACGCTCTCCGTCACGGAACTGGAGGAAATCACCATGGAGTTCTACCGCCGCAACTACATTGAGGGGCTGTTCCTCTCCAGCGGTGTCGTGCGTAACCCTGACTACACCATGGAGCGGCTGACGGCCATCGTACGTGACCTGCGCACCCTGCACCGCTTTAACGGCTATATCCACCTGAAAGCCATTCCCGGAGCCTCGCAGGAACTGCTCAACGAGGCGGGCCGCTGGGCTGACCGCATGAGCGTGAACATAGAGATTCCGAAGGAGGAGTCGCTCAAACTGCTGGCTCCCGACAAGGACCACCAGAGCGTGTTCCAGCCGATGAAGCTTATTCAGCAGGGCGTCTTGGAGAACAAGGAGGACCGCCGGAAGTTTCGCCATGCGCCACGTTTCGTGCCTGCCGGACAATCGACGCAGATGATTGTGGGAGCCACGCAGGAGAGCGACCGCGACATCCTCAGCATGTCGTCAGCTCTGTACGGCCAGCCCACCATGCGCCGCGTCTATTACTCGGGCTACATCAGCGTGAACACCTACGACAAGCGGCTGCCCGTGCTGAAGCAGCCGCCCCTGGTACGTGAGAACCGGCTCTATCAGGCCGACTGGCTCCTGCGCTTCTATCACTTCAAGGTAGAGGAGATTGTAGATGATGCCCATGCGAACCTCGACTTGGAGGTTGACCCGAAGTTAGCGTGGGCATTGCGCCACCCCGAGCAGTTCCCCGTCGATATCAACCGCGACGACTATGAGCGCATACTCCGTGTGCCAGGCATCGGCACCAAGTCGGCATGGCTCATCGTGAACACCCGCCGCTTCAGCCGCGTCACCTCCTATCACCTGAAGAAGATGGGCGTGGTGATGAAGAAAGCCAAGTACTTCATTACCTGCGGCGAGCTGACCGACGGCTACTCCGTGCCTATCATCGGCATTAACGAGCTGCACCCCGAGCGGCTGCGCCCACTGCTCATCTCGAAAGCCCAGCAGAAGCGTGCCGCCGCCGAGCAACAGTTGTCATTCGACTTCGGAGAATAACGGGATGCTCCAACTTATCGAGCGCGATGAACATCAGGGCTCTTGATTTACCCGATGCCGGCGGTGCCTTGATTAGCAGAAACCGTTTGTCACGCGCCTCATATGCCTTGGCCTGCATCTCGCGCATTCCCAGCTCATTGGTGGCACTGGCCTCACCCGTCTGCTGGTAGCGTATATCCACGATATTCTTGCTTTCTTGCAAGCGACTTAAAGTCGAGCGATTGCTTTTTTGTTCCATATATATTTGTTTATTCAGATTTTATTCGTAACTTTGCGGTGCAATTTAAAAGAAAGGAGTTTTTATGACTGTTGCTACAAAAAGAGTACAAGCCACTCCAATGGCTCCATACATTGACGTGATGAGGAGTATGAATGTCAGTGATATGAATGCCGTTGTAGACTTCCTGCATGAAGCCATACAGGAGGCAGAGGAAGCCAAGCGTAAGGCTGATGACGAGTTTCTTGCAAGGAAAATGGCCGAGATAAACATTTCGCCAGAAACACATGACTTGTTTGAACGGCTACGGCTTACACCAGAAGAAGCTGCTGATGAACGGACACGATATATACTTGGTGAGCGATGAAAGTGTTTCTTGATACCAATATCTTTATGGACCTCTCCGAAGAACGAGAGTATTCCATGCAGGGCCGAATGATATATGAACTGGCTCAAAATGGTAGATTTGAAGCGTGTGCATCTTATCTCACATTTGCCAATATCAACTATATCAAGCGTGATATGCCGAGGTTGGAACGATATAGCCTTATCCGCCAACTCCGTCAAGGGGTAACAGTCCTTCCTTGCGATGCCGCCCAGTTGGATACTGCATTGAATCATGAGGATGTTCGTGATTTCGAGGACTTGTTGCAGTACCAGTGTGCTGTTGCCGCTGGCTGTGATGTCGTTGTCACCAACAACACCAGAGACTATCGTGAGTTCTGTCAGTTGCCGCTGATGACTTCTCGCGACTTTCTGTTGCAATTCTTTAGGAACCAATAATTGCTTTGCGCTCATTTTTTCGTCTGATTGGCCGTCATCTTCTCGTATAGCTTAAACAGACATTCCAGGCGGGCTTCGTCGTTGGCGAAGGGATAGCCGTGATAGCAACTTTCTTATCCCGAACTAGCGTATAAATTGCACTCGTTTCATGCATTTTTCGTATCTTTGCACCGTCAGTCACAAAACACACAAGGAAAAATAAACAAAGCCTATGCTGGTTTACATCTTCGACCGGACAATGGACGGCCTGCTTACGGCAGTGTTCGATGCCTACGCCCTGCACCAGCAGCCTGAAGAGCTGGTGGGGGAGGGTGACATATTGCCCATGTTCTGCGACCAGGAGCACCGTGTGGAAACGGCTGACGACAAGGCCGGACGCGTATGGCGGGGACTGGAAAAGAAAATGTCGAAGGAGGCCCTGCGCATGCTCACCGTAGCATGGCTGTCGGAGTCGAAGGAACTCTACACGCCCATTTTCCATTATATATATAAGGTGTTCCAAGGCACCAACGAGCGTGACTTCAGCGACCCTGATGTGCTCTACGTGACCAACACCGCCCGCCGCGTAGCCCACGAACAGCTCCGCATGAAGCAGTTCCTGCGCTTCCAGAAGGCTAAGGACGGCACCTACTTGGGTGTCGTCTCGCCTGACAACAACGTGCTGCCCCTCGTCATCGACCATTTTCAGGACCGCTTCAACGACCAGCCCTTCCTCATCTTCGATGCCCGTCGGAAGTACGGCTATTACTATACTCCCGCAGCTGATGCTCATCACGACGCTCCCGTCCCCAAGGGGGAGGTTAGGAGGGGGCTCCTGCGCATCACCTTCGAAGACGAGTCGGCATTGCCCTTCTCCTTGGAGGACGGCCGTTTGCGCGACGACCTGCTCAGTGAGAACGACCAGTTGTTCCAGGACCTCTGGCGCACCTACTTCAAGGCCATCTGCATCCGTGAGCGCATGAATCCCCGCAAACAGCTCAACGACATGCCCCGCCGCTACTGGAAGTACATGACGGAGAAGCAATAGTCGTATGTCTTACTTGATGCGGAGGCTGACCTTTTTCAGGGCATCCCGAATCTCCGGTGTGACCCTCAGGTTCAGCTTGAGCTTCTTGATCATCGTCTGGCAGTTCACGTCATCCCACTCCTCAACCGTTATGCCGTCGGCACCGATTGACAGCGTGCCCAGCTCAGGTATCACAATGGTATGCCCCAACAGCATCATCTCGGTAATTTGCTTGACAATGGCACTGAGCACATACTTCACTTCCGACCGTTCCACGCGCGAGTCGTCAGCTGCCAGCTGGCAAAGTTCGTCCGTGCTGATGGTGCTGTAGTGGTCAACCCTGGGAAACCACTTGTCCTCACATGACGGGTTAGAACCCTTAAACTGATAGGTCTTCAACTGAATCGTTCCCATTATTCGTCCTCCCCATCCATAATTAACAGTGCCCCATGCTCGTCGAAACGCTTGCCCTTTCCGTCGGTCGGCGTGGTCAGCGTCATCGGGACATGAGCCATTTTTTCCTTCAAGTACAATGAGGGGCGGAACGTAACCTTCAGCCCCTTGACGTTTTTCTTCACCGAAACATCCTCCTGCCGTTCACAGCCAGTACCCTGACACGTCAGCCCGATGACCCCCAAATCGCCCAACTCCACCTTATGGCCATTGAGCACCATTTCCTTGATCTGCTTGACCACCGACGACATGATGTATTCCACCCGTGCACGGTCTATGCTTGAGTCCTGTTCAGCATACTCGGCAAGCCTGCGGGAGTCAATGGTTGGCAGTCTGTACGGGCGCAGTGAGTATCCCTTTTTGATAGCCGTGGCACGCTGGTCGTTGACGGCATAAAACATAATTGTTCCACTCTTGTTCTCCATATCTTCTACTGTTTTGTCCTAACTTTACCATGCAAATATACATCGAAAAAGCCTGTTTCGTATCATCTACAGCGGACTTTTATGCATAATTAACTTAGAGATTGTATATAATATTCCCGAGATTGCTATCAGTTTTTCCCGAGATTCTTACCAGTTTTTCCCGAGATTCTCACCTGCAATCTCGGGAAAAAGTAACTTAAATCTCGGGAAAAACTGATAAGAATCTCGGGAAAACGTATAACTGTCATGCGCAGAACAAGACGAAATCTCCATCAACTCTCACCCGGAAAGCAAATTTTTATCTGCCTTTTCTTTGTCTTTTCGGAAATAATGCCTAACTTTGTAGGCAATATTGAAAAGGCAACAGGACTGACGGAAGACGCAATCAGCAATTTGTAACAACTTATATAAATCATAGTTAAACAAAGTATGAATCACTATAAAACAGAACACGAAACAGACAGTAAAAACGGAACATCAGGGAGCTAATGTGGCATTAGATGCTGCACTCCCACAGGGATTAACGAACAAACAATTTATTACTAACCAATGAATTGTGCGTCGCACTCCCGTTCGAAGTCTTTTTAAGATAACTTGAGCTTTCTGCTCTTGTTCTCTCTTTCAGAATACCGGCAAAATATTCAGACATGAGAGCAAGCAGTTCAGAAGGTTCACGTCCGTAAGGGGGCGTGAACTGTTCTTGCTTGTTTATGTCGAGGTCACTTGCCGGTAACCATGAAAGAGAATAAGCATCGGATGGTTGCACGCCTTTTCTTATTCTTACACACTTATGAACAAACGAACGAAAATGATTTCAGCACTGCTGTGTCTGATGTCTTTACTGGGCATTAGGCAGGCAACGGCTCAGACCTTGGTGCTCTGGCATGCCGATGGAACACAAACCGACGTACAGCTCTACACCCAGCCGCAGGTGAAGTTCCAGAACGACAAGGTGCTGATTACCTCCACAGTGCTCAACATGGAGTACCCCAAAGAGAACATCCTGCGCTTCACCTACAAGGGTGGTTCCACTAACATCAGCAGCCCCACTGACGAGGCGAACTATTCACAACGAGGCGACCAACTGGTCTTCCGTGGCATCAAGTCAGACGATAATGTTGCTGTCTATACCGTCAGTGGTATTCGTGTTCCTGTCACTATCACCCGTGACGGCGACACCGCCACCCTCCCTCTCTCCGCGATTCCCTCAGGAGTCTATCTGCTTAACGTCAACGGTAAAACCTCTAAATTCACAAAGCCATGAAACGTAAACTATACTTTATTCTTTTATTAGCTGCCGTCACTCTCAGTGCCGTGGCGCAGAACGTTGGCGATGCATTCTATGTCTATCGTAACGATGGAAAAGTAAATGTTTTCATGAGGAACCAAATAGAAAAAATGGAATACTCCAATGAAGACGAAAATGGCAATGCCTATGATGAAATCGTTACTCAGTTGGTTTTTACACCAGACAGCGTCTATTATATTCCCATCGCCTCCATTGATAGCGTGGGCTTTGTAACACCAGAGAATAAATATCGTCCGGAGGTTCGACAGATTGAAGGTGAACTTCGCTCATACGTGATTTCTCAAGACGAGCATACCATACTTTTCAGCTCAGGCATTCCTGTCAACATAATGCCAAAAATCGGAGACAAACTTGTAACTCTGGAAATGAGCGATGTGTTTCCAATTGGCTTTGCTGGTGAGGTTACGAGTGTAACAACAAAGAGCAATGGCGTGGAGGTTGTCTGTGCTCCTGTTGCTTTGGAAGATGTCTTCGAGTATTATTATGGAGGTTCAGAAATAGAATGTGACGGGCAAAATATGGCTCCCCAAACTATTGGTAACACGCAAAACAGAAGAGCACCATTTTCTCCTGGCCGTATAAACTTTAGCTTGTTTGACAATTATGACTTTACCAATTCATATCAGAAGAATGATGAACTGTCTTTTGACCTCTCCGAACTGAAAGCCAATGTGGCAGTCACACCCACCCTCCATGGTGTTGGCTACGTTGTTGTAAACCCAACTTATGGTGTGAATGTGAGTCTGACTGTGACGGGCGAATATGATTTGGAAGAAAATTTCTCTTTGAAGGGAGGCTTGACATGGAAAAAAGACATCACTCTACCAGCACCCTATGACCGTTTCTTTTGGCCTATAGCCCCACTTGTCGATGTCTATTTGAAACTTGGCGTGTTTGTACAGGCTCAAGGAGAATTTGCCGTCAACCAACAATGGACGCAGAAGTATCGTTCAGCATTTCATTGGGAATACAGCAGCAAAGGCGAAGAAATGCTAAAGCCGGTTAATCGTGTAATACCTGTCAGCTCCGGGCATAGTGGTGAAGCGATGCTGAGTGGCTCCATTGGTGCCGGAGTATTCTTGGAGGTAGGTTTTGACTTCATCCATACCAAGAAGGCTGATCTTGCTAATGTAAACCTCCGTGGTGAGTTCGGTGCTAATCTTCAAGGTGACTTGGTGTTGACTAAAACCGATATGGAGACGGCAAAGACCAGTACTGCCATCTATGAGAGTCTGCGAGATACCAAGCTGAGTCTAAACTGGTTCTATGGCGTTACTGCTAATGCTCAGTTCTGGAAATGGAGCACAAGTCATGATGTGAACCTCGGAAACATTAAACTGAACAATCAGGGCGAAATCATCAGTTATGCCCTTGCGCCAACGTTTAGCAACGTTTCGGCAACGAGACAAGAAAGTGCATCAACCAACGTAGATGCCAAGGCTACTATCTCTGGTCGTAGTCTGAAGGTAGATGCTGGTTTCATGCTGAAAGATAAAGATGGAGAAGATGTTAGCGGTGTCTATGTCTTGACAGGATACAGTGGCTCCCAGCAACAGTTGACTTACACATTCCAGAATGTCAACACGGCAGAATATTATCGTGTTTATCCAGCCTTAAAATGGATGGGATGTTATGTCTTAGCATCACCTTATGCTGAGGTGGAGAAGAATGGCGAGACCACCTGCCCCGATGCGAATCATCCGCACATGATAGACCTCGGGTTGCCTTCTGGCACGAAGTGGGCGTGCTGCAATGTGGGTGCATTCTCGCCTGAAGATGCAGGATGTTATTTTTCATGGGGAGAGGTTTCTGAAAAAAGTTCATATCATTTATATGATTATTTATATTGGAACGACATTGATAGTGACGGGTATGGTACAGATGATGAATTTGTAAATATTGGGAACGAAATATCCGGAACAGACAAAGATGCAGTAAAAAGTTACTGGGGGACACCTTGGAGTATGCCTACCCTTACTCAGGCAGAAGAACTTGTACAGAATTGTGAGTTTTCATGGATTAGCTACAAAGGTCAAAATGGTGTGAGAATACATGGACGGGATAAGAATGGTAAAGACAGTTCTATCTTTATACCTGCTGTAGGATATAAATATACAGGACCAACTGAATTAATGGGTCAGGGGGGAAGTTATTGGACAGGCACTCTTTATCCAGAAAATAGTAAGGCATATCAAATAGATTTTGGGACAGAATTATCATTGTCTTGTGGTTGGGGATGGCGGGCAAACGGACAACCAATTAGGCCTGTTTGCAAATAACGAAAAATCATGGGGACAGGCTTGATTCTTATATCATCCCCCGCCATTCTTTCCGTAAGAGTGGCGGGGAATTTCAAAAATATTGCTAAAACATTTGGAGGTATAAAAAAATTATACCTATCTTTGCACAAAAACGGAGAAGATGCCAACGTTACTTACAATATTCGGAATAAGGTTCTATTTCTATCTTGATGAACATTTACCCATTCATGTTCATGTGGATTACGGTGGAAAGAAAGTTTAAAACGATATTGGCTATGGAGCAGATTAAGAATTTGTGGTTCGACGGGAACCGTATCTATATGAGAGCAACCAATGGGAAGGTATTTAGCCGTCCCTTGAAGGCATATCCTGAGTTGGAAGAAGCTACGATGGAGCAGCGTAACGATTTTACAATAGACGACGGAATGGCTATAAGATGGGAAGCCCTGGATGCTGACATGCACATTTCGAGCTTTTATGAGACCTCTGAACCAAACGAGCAGAATGAGGTTGCTGCCATGTTTAATCGATTCCCTTGGTTGAACGTCTCTGAGGTAGCTCGTTACCTTGGTATTAACAAGAGTCTTTTGGCACGTTACATCTATGGAATCTCCAAGCCCAGCGCACAACGGCTTCAGCAGTTGCGCGATGCTCTGCATACATTCGGGAAAGAGCTCCAGAGCGCATGATAGCTCTGCATAAGAGCATCAATGCTGATTGGCTGAAAGTGACAGCAAGAGGAAAGGTGATAAAAAATGCAAACTTTTTGAATATTAGCGGAATTTGTTGTAATTTTGCCGTCCAAAAGATGATGGATGTAAAAATATCATAGGGAAAAGAAAGTGCAAATGAAACAACTACTAATGATGATTTCCATGCTGCTCTTTGCTTTGGGGGCGCATGCGTTAGGCGGTTCAGTCATAGTGACTGGCACAGAGCAATTATTTAAAACGGCTATTGAACAAAACACGGATGTCAAATTGGAAAAGGACATCGAGTTGACCGATGTGCTGGTGATTCCTGCCGGCAAGGAAATAGCCATCAATCTGAATGGCTTCACCCTTTCGCGCAACCTGACGGCCTTCAGCGACGGTGGCAACATCTTCCGGGTGGAGGCTGGTGCCAAGGTGAAAATATTTGATGACAGTACGGATAAGAAAGGCACCCTAAAGGAAGGTATGGCGACCCGTGGCGGTGCTATCCTCAACTATGGCGAGCTGGAGATTCAGGACATCACCATCACAGACTGCAGTGCCAGTTTAGGAGGCGGTGCTATCTACAATGGTGCACCAGCCAACAAGGACGAATATCCCAATACCCGTCTGACCATGAAGAACGTCACGTTCACGCGGAACATCAGTGAAGTCAATGACGACACGAAGGGTATGGGTGGCAGCCTCTATAATGAGGCGGGCTGTATCGTCACCATGACGGACTGCACCTTCCAGAACGGCAATGCCCGACTGGGCGGTGCTGTCTATAACGAAGGTTCGCTGACACTGACCAAATGCGAGATCAGTAGCAATCGGGCGGCTTCGGGTGGTGGCATCTATAACCAGAAGGGCGTGCTGACGTTGAACGAAGGTTTTATCAGGGACAACTGGGCGCACTCAGGTGTCGGCGGTGGTGCAGTGAATGCTGCCGAAGCCACTTTCGACATGCGTGGCGGTAACGTCAACAAGAACATGAGTCAGAATGTTGGCGGTGGCGTATGGAGCGAGGGTACCATCAGGATGCAAGGTGTCATCGACATTTCCAATAACTTTTCCGCCAACAACACGGGCGTCTATAATGATGGCGGTAAGAAGGGCAACCTCTACCTGTTTGGCAGTAACAAAGTCGATGTCATGGGCAAGTTGCAAGAAACCGTTGAGGGAACTGTCGTGGAGTCGAAAATCGGTTTGATAGTTAGCAAGGAAGGCTTTATCACCAAAAACTACCACGAGAAAACTGGTGAGACGACCATCAAGTATTTCTTCGCTGACGATCCAGACAACTATGAACTTACCTGGTTCCTCATGCTGACGCAAGAACAAATTGAGAGTGAGGCGCTTAGTGGAATGAAAAATATCTCCAGAGATATTTGTATGTATCACAAGAAGACCGACGGAACGCCCTGGACCCATTTTGCCGAGAAGCCAACAAAGATAGATGGCAGCGTCGTCTATATTGAGAAACCGGAACATCTTGCTTGGCTTGCAAAGATATATCAGGATGGAGACAAAGATTATATGGACAAGGAGTTCCGTCAGATGGCCGACTTTGACTTTAGCATGCACAAATGGATTCCCATCGGCACCAACGAACATCATTTTATTGGTAATTATTATGGAAACGGCTATGTCATCACGGGCATACGTTGCGATTTATCCGGGATGGATAACGTTGGACTGTTCGGCAGTATGGGCGATGATCTAAATCATCAGATAGTACGTGGTACTATCAATGACGTCATATTGCTCAACAGTAAGATAGTCGGTAGGAATAATGTCGGTGGCATCTGCGGTTATGCCCATGCAGGAACAATCAGCCACTGTGTCACTGATGCGGAAGTGGAAGGTCAGGAAACGGTGGGAGGTATCGTCGGACTGAATGGAGATGATATAGAAATTAATGGAATTTTTGAATTAGAATTCACAACAACATCTGTTCATACTTGTCTTTATACGGGCAGTAAAATCACTTCCAAGGATGGCAAATATTGCTCAGCCATTATTGGTAGAAATCTGATGTATCGCCCCTCAATGATGTTCAACAACTACTATACCAATAGCATGCTGGATAGCAAGAGCGATAGGGATGTAAGAGCGTATCCCATCTATAACAATATTACAGATGTCAGACTCGGCTTCGACCCAGGAGTGGCATATGCCTCCTATCAGTATATTCCAAAGGGAACAGTGAAGTTGACAGTAGATACAGGTGGTGATTATATGCAGGTGAATTCCTTTAGCTTCAATGGCAGACCGATAGGAACGGGAGCCGGTACCTATGAAGTGTCACTGCAAGGTGACGAGGAGGAGGCTCTCATTACTGGTGAAACTGAATTGAAGACGCTGGCAGGTGAGGGCACCGAGCAGAACCCGTACCAGATTAACAGTGCTACCGACTGGAACGTCTTGGCAGCTCAGGTAGCACGGGGTAACACCTACAAGGGAAAGGTAGTCCGCCTGATGCAAGGTATGACCGTCAGCACGATGGTTGGCACCGAAGAATATCCGTTCGAGGGAACCTTCAACGGCGGTGGTAATCTGTTGGGATTTAGAATAGGAAGCAGCAAGGAAGAGTTCCAGGAGCAATATTGTGCTCCCTTCCGCTATTATGCAGGTCCACTGATCACGGATTTTGACGTTGAAGGAGAAATCTATACCGCCGGGCAGATGGCTGCCGGCATCGTCGGTCAGTTGTTCCCTGCAGCCTCCGATAGTGAACAGACGGCAGAATTTAGGAATTGTATCAGCAGAATCAACATCTTCTCTTCTTTCTATGGAGAAGCCTATCATGGCGGACTGGTGGGAGAGAAGAATGGTAGCGAGAACACCGTGAAGTTCAGTTTCTGTGTGTTTATTGGTGGTTTCAATGGCGAGGATACCGATGCATGTTCTGGCTTCATCGGAAGCAGTGACTGGTCTGATAAAAAGGATAATAACGGTGCTTCTTTCGAATACTGCTTGTATAGTCCATGGTCGTTCAGTGTCAAGACCAACAGAAGCGCAGCATTTTCAAATACCCAAGTAGCGAGTGCAAAAAAACTATTCGTGAGCAACAAGTCTTATGTACCCAACGATAAGCTGGTTGCTGATCTCGTCATGTATCAATATTCGTGGACTGATGACTTCTTTGGAAAAAAACTGGTTTGGGTTAAAGATGTAGAGTTTTTCGAACGAGCTATTGGAGTTAATAATTCCTATAGACGCGGCTGGTGGTCCACAGTGTCCCTTTACAACGAAACGCTCAATGAGGATAGGATTAATAGGGACAATGGCAAGACAATCGATGTATGCTTGCAGGGGCATTCCCTCGTTAAAGATGGTATGCTCCACGGCTTGTATTTCCCCTTTGGTGCCTCGTTGACCAGCGGTCCGCTGGTTGGTGCCACGGCATTCAAGATGACGGGCTCGACACTCACCGACAACAAACTGAACGTGACCTTCGAGAAGGTCACCGGCGAAACGCTGGAGGCAGGCGTGCCCTATCTGGTGAAATACGGTGACGATGGCACGGTCATCAATAATCCTGTATTCGAACAGGTTACCATCAGCAAGGCGAATCATCCTACTGAGGATGCTAATATAGGCTTCTATGGAGCCTTCTCATACAAGGAACTCAGTGACGGGGAACTTGAAAACACTTACTTTATTGACAACAATCAGTTGTATGAAAACGTTTTCGAGCGTTATGCCTTCGACACTTACCTTAAAGTACTCACCACGAGTAATGTGTCCGATATCACTGTTACTGCCAAGGGCGACGGTGCCGACATCGTCATGACGATGATGACAGGACTTTCGGGCGAAGGTACGGCAGAGAAGCCTTTCCTCATCCGTAACGTCGGCGACTGGGAATGGCTTGCCGACAAAGTGGAATTGGGCGAGACCTACAGTGGTAAGGAGTTCCGCCTGGTGAAAAACATCACAACCGGTGTGCCACTGGGTACTGTGGGAACAGTCGATAATAAGGAGGTGGAGCACTTCTTCGAGGGTAACTTCGACGGTGGCGGTAATACGCTAACCTTTATCGTCTCACAGGAAGATGTTGGCGTATGTAACTACGACTTTGCCGCACCGTTCCGCTACTACGGCGGCACCTCCATCAAGAACCTGACGGTAGAGGGAACCATCGTCAGTGAGAAGTCGTTTGCCGCAGGTCTCGTGGGCGCACTCTTTAAGGTTGGCGACACCAAGACGCTCAACATCACCGACTGCCGTGTCAGTGCCACCCTGCAATCTGCTTACGACGAAGAGAGCAGCCAAGGTGTTTTCTTCGGTGGCTTCGTAGGACAGAAGCGTGGTGCGCAGGCCACCCTGAACTTCACCCGTTGCCTGTTCGACGGCGAACTGTTAGGTGAGCGTGTCAGCCACTGCAGTGGATTCGTGGGATATACCTTGGGAAAGCAGAGAAATGTCAGCCTGAAAGACTGTCTGCTGATGCCCAAGACGGTAACGGTACAGCCTGCAGGCAGTTATGCCTTCGTTGAATATGGACCATTAGCCATCACGAACACGTACTACACCAACTGGGACGGTGTGAAGCAGGGTGCCGAGCCGTTTGTCTTCAGCAGCGAGAACAACCGTTTCGGAGCAGAGAGCGGGGCTAATAGCTTCATGAAAGCATACGACAAGGCTATTCTATACAATGACAAGTACTATGCCAGCCTGTCTTGGGAGGGTGAGGGTACTGAAAAGTCACCTTATCTCATTAAGACCCCCGAAGAACTACAGGAGGTACAGGAACTGCTCAGCGGTTCTAATGCCGCAAAGATTGGCAACTACTTCAAGCAGGCTGCCAACCTCGAGTTCGACAAGAATATCACCAACAACTTCACACCGTTTGCTACCTTCAACCGTCACTACGACGGTGACGGCTACACCATCAGCGGCCTGAACATCGGTACGTCGGAAAACGGTCGTTCTGCATTGTTCCTGGAGGCTGGCGAGGGCAGTACGGTGAAGAATGTCATCATTCAGAACAGCGACTTCACGGCACCCTATGCTGCCCCTGTCGTGGCTAACCTCACCGGTAACGCCACGGTGGAGAACTGCCACGTGCTGAAGAATGTCACCGTATCGAGTGATATGTATTGTGCCGGCGGTGTGGTTGCCTATATGAACAGCGAGAAAGCCAAGGTCATCGGTTGCAGCAGTTTTGCATCTACTGCCGCTCGTGGTACTTCCGGCGGTATTGTCGGTAACGTCGTCAGCGGTCAGTTGTCCAACAGCATCTATCTGGGCAACTCCGTCCGAAGTAGTCAGATGCGTGGTGCCGTGTCGGCTCATTACCCCTCGAACACTCCTGCGGAGAAATGCTATTATACCACCTCGTCGCTCAGTGACCCAATGGCGAAACTGATGGCGAAGGAGGATGCTGCTAATACCGACTTCCTCACCTTGATGAAAGCCCGTGACGAATACCTCAAGGAGGCGAAGGCCGGGCTTACGGTCAGCGACTACAACTACGACCTGACGCTGAACGGCCGCACCTTCTCTCACGACGGTAACTGGAACGTGCTCTGTCTGCCCTTTGACGTGAGCAAGCTCAGCGGTACACCACTTGAGGGTGCAACGATAAAGACGCTGGACACGTCGTCCTTTGCTGACGGCAAACTGACACTGACCTTCGGCGATGCCACCACCATCGAGGCAGGCAAACCTTACGTCGTGAAGTGGGAGAGTGGCAGCAACGTGGAGAATCCTACGTTCAGCGGTGTAACCGTTACTGCCACTGAGGGTACTGCCGTCGAGACCACAAATGTCAGCTTCAAGGGTATTCTGTCACCCATCGGTCTTACCGCCGACGACAGAAGTTCGCTCTATTGGGGGCAGGACAATACGCTCAGCTATCCTGATGCCCGTGTGGTAGTTGGCCCTTATCGTGCCTACCTCCTGTTGAAGGGCATCACCGTTGGTGACCTTGCTGATGGTGTCCGTAGTATCGAACTGAACTTAGGCGGCGGTGCCACGGGAATCAATGCTGTTGAAGGTAAGACGGATGAAGTAAGTGGTGAGTATTATGACCTGAATGGCCGTCGTGTGACTCACCCCGGCAAGGGAGTGTATATCGTGAACGGACGTAAGGTGGTGATGAAATAATAATAAATAAGAAAGAAATATGAAGAAACAAAACATGAAATGGATTTTTCGCTGCATGATGGCACTGGCCGTCATGGCATGTATGACGGGATGTAAGGACGATGAGGTAGAACCAGTGACTCCAGAACCCGAGGAGCCGGTGGTGGAGGAACCAGTGAAGACGGCTGCGGAACTGCTGTCGGAAATCCC
>Ga0310697_10002757_pt1 | contig 18292 bp, 11 predicted proteins | sample 172DNAGHGlowgp2_FD_203883 | JGI IMG/M metagenome (GOLD analysis project Ga0310697, IMG submission 203883) | Sheep rumen microbial communities from Palmerston North, Manawatu-Wanganui, New Zealand - 1728 DNA GHGlow gp2 (v2) (version 2) | ecosystem: Host-associated > Mammals > Digestive system >... | reverse complement strand
ACAGCGCTCTTAGAGGCCTCGCGGAGCTGATCCTCGGGAATACCGATAGCATCGGGCAGGTTGCCACCGAACTTGTTGATGGTGTCGACCTCTTCCTGGGGAACAGACGAAGAACCGTGGAGTACGATGGGGAAGCCGGGGAGCTTCTTCTCGATCTCATGGAGCACATCGAATGCCAAAGGAGGAGGGACGAGCTTGCCAGTCTTCGGGTCGCGTGTGCACTGCTCGGGCTTGAACTTGTAAGCACCGTGAGAAGTACCGATAGAAATAGCCAGCGAGTCGCAACCAGTACGGGTAGCGAAATCAATGACCTCCTCGGGCTTGGTGTAGTGGCTTACCTCAGAGGCTACCTCATCCTCAACACCAGCGAGCACACCGAGTTCGCACTCAACAGTCACATCGTGCTGGTGAGCATACTCAACAACCTGACGAGAAATCTTGATATTCTCCTCGTAAGGCAGTGAGCTACCGTCGTACATCACTGAAGAGAAGCCCATGTCGATGCAGTCCTTGCAGAGCTCGAAGCTGTCACCGTGGTCGAGGTGCAGCACAATCTCAGGATGAGCGCACCCCAGCTCCTTAGCATAAGCCACAGCACCCTCGGCCATGTAACGCAGAATGGTAGCGTTAGCATAGTTACGGGCACCCTTGGAAACCTGCATGATAACGGGAGACTTTGTCTCAACAGCTGCCATCACGATGGCCTGCATCTGCTCCATTGTGTTGAAGTTGAAAGCGGGGATAGCATAGCCGCCGGCTACTGCTCTCTTGAACATCTCGCGAGTATTGACGAGACCTAAATCTTTGTAATTTACCATAGTTGTAATATTATTAAAATGAATAACTGTTTTCTGAAGTCGACTGCAAAGTTACGAAGAAAAATGAAGAATGAAGCATGAAGAATGAAGAATTTAATGCCGTTTTCACGGATTTTAAGTCTTTCAGACGTTCTGTGCAACTAACACCGCCAAAAATGCAAACTACGCGTTGCAAAAAGTCCATCAGAACAGCCACCGACTGGGCATCTGACGTTCGGACCATAGATGCTTGGCATAGGTGTAGCCCAGACGCTCGTAGAGAGTCGTCAGTCGGGTGAGTCGTTCAAGGAAAGCTGTGTAGTCCTTACGCGCAGGCTGTGTCCACTGTACCTCTGCCAATGCCGACATACGGGGCAGCACTTGATATTCAGCCATTTCCTCGTTGGTGACATATTCCGTCCATAGGTTCGCCTGTACACCCAGAATGTGCCTCTGAGCCTCAGCAGAGAAACCATCGGGCACAGGATTCAAGCTATACACTCTATCGACAGGAATAAAGCCTCCACAGCGACTGGGTTCGAACTGCGGGTCCTCGACTTGTTGATAGTCGAAATAACAATGCGTAGTAGGGGCCATCACCACATCGTGACCCAGAGAAGCAGCCTTGGAGCCTGGCTCTGTCCCACGCCACGACATAATCATCGCATCCTGCGGAGAGCCGTCAAGAATCTCATCCCAGCCGAGGGCCCGACGATGGTGAGCAGTGAGGAAATCGAAGACACGACGCGTGAAGCGAGGCTGGAGCTGTTCCTTGGCAAGCCCTAATGACTGGCACTTCAAACAATGTTCCCACTTGTCGGTAGGCGTTTCGTCACCACCAATATGGATAACCTCCGAGGGGAAGATATCCATGATTTCCGTCAGCACATCCTCCACAAACTGATAGACGCGCTCGTTGGCCACACAGAGCACATCCTTGTATACGCCCCAGTAGTGCCCCACCTGATAAGGTCCGCCCGTACAGCCTAGTTCGGGATAAGAAGCAAGCGCTGCCAACATGTGGCCGGGCATATCGATTTCGGGCACCACGGTTATGTGGCGAGCTTTGGCGTAAGCAACGATTTCGCGAGCCTCTTCCTGGGTGTAATAGCCACCATAGGGCGTATGGTCGTCGAGGTCGGAATTGGTACCGATAATTGTCCCTGTTCGTTGTGAACCAACCGTTATTAACTGAGGCCAACGCTTGATTTCTATGCGCCATCCTTGATCGTCGGACAGATGCCAATGGAACACGTTCATGTTGTGAAGGGCCAGCAGGTCGATATACTTCTTGACAAACGCTATCGGAAAGAAATGGCGCGAGCAGTCGAGATGCATTCCACGCCACGAGAAACGCGGAGCATCGACAATGTTGACAGCGGGTAACAGCACACTGCCACCTTTTGTCTGCTCCTCATCAGCCAATGCTTTTCGAAGCGTCTGGATGCCATAGAACACACCCGCAGCAGAGCCGCCCTGAATGGTAATGCCTTTCTTGTTGACAATGAGCACAAAGCCCTCAGCAGCCTGTACTTTAGGTGAAAGAGAAAGTTCGATGTAGCTCACTTTTTTCTCCCGCTTCTGACTGATGGTCAGCGACTGGCCCGTCAGTTCCTGAAGGTATGACTGCAAGAATCCTGCCTCCTGTTGCAACCCATCGGCAGCAAGAATCTGCACTTGGCCGTTCAACACAAACGGTTCCCCTTGTTGTAGAGCAACCTGTTGTGGCATAGGCACCACATCGTAATTTACAGCGTGTACAGACACGCACAACAACACAGCAAAAAGCAAAAACAACTTCTTCATAATTTACACCTTTAAAAGTGGTATTCCACAAAAGCCTCCATAGCCTCGTAGCAGGCCAGTCCAAGATCGTCATAGCGCTTGGCCAAAGCACGATTGCGGTCTTCAGCACGCTGCCAGAAGAGGCGTTCGTCGTTGCCCATAAAGGGGGCACTCTCCATCTGGCTCTGATGACGCAGGATGGCGTTGCGCTTCTCGCGTAACTCCTCAGGACTCATCGGCACACACATCTCGATATCGGGTACATCCCACTCGGCCCATGCACCGCGATACATCCACACACGACAGTCGTTCAGCCACGCAGCTCCTGTCTGCTTCTCCTCATCGATAGCTGCCAACACAGCATCGGTACATTTGCGATGGGTGCCATGAGGATCGGCTAAGTCAGCGGCAACGAATATCTGGTGCGGCTGAATCTTGGACAATAGTTGCTGAATGGGTAACACATCCCGTTCCGTCATCGGCAACTTCTCAATCTTCCCACTCTCATAGAAAGGCAGGTCGAGGAAGTGGATATGACTGCTGTCAATGCCGTTATACTCACAAGCCAGACGAGCCTCTCCCCTGCGGATAAGTCCTTTCAGTCGGAGCACTGTTTCATTGTCGACGTCGCCAGGTTTCTTGTCTTTCAGAAAGTCCCTGACAGTCTGATAGCTGTTGTTGATGACCTCGTCGGAGCCACTGGTAAAAATCATATTAAACCCCTTGATGAAGTGCATAAAACGGCTTACCTCCTCGTCGCCTACGGCAATGTTGCCCGACGTCTCGTAAGCCACGTGGACATCATGGTGCTGCTGCATGAGTCGACGGATGGTACCTCCCATTGAGATGACATCATCGTCAGGATGGGGTGAGAACACAATAACCCGTTTGGGATAAGGCATAGCCCGTTCCGGACGCGTCGAATCATCCACATCGGGTTTACCACCAGGCCAGCCTGTGATGGTGTGCTGCAATTCGTTAAAAACCTCGATATTCACCAGTCCGGCCTGTCCGTCAAACTGTTCGACAAGATATCCAAGACCATTGTCCACATAGTCCTTTGTCGAGAGTTTCAGCAGGGGTTTGCCAACCTTCTCGCAAAGGGCGATGACCTGTCGCCGCAGCGTATGGCTGGGCATCGTGATGGTTGCTGTAAGATTTAAGTTCATCATTAAAAGGCTTCTATTTCAAAATGTATTTCCGCATCCTTACCCATTGTGGGTAACGTACAAGTAATAGTGCGCGACTCGCCAGGAGCCAGCGTCACATAGTTATCCGACCAATAGGCTGGACACACCAAAGCGCCCGTCGCATCCTTCACCATCAGACGCTGGAAGAAAGCAACTGCCGACGAAGGATTGGTGAGAGTCAGTTCGAAACATTGACCATTGGCCCGTTTTGAGGTCAGCTGGCAGGTAACACGAGGCAGGGTGTTGAGCGCACGATAGGACGCATAGCGGCTGATGGGTGTCGTGACCCAGTCTGTCTTTTCCCAGTCGTATTGGTCACTTTCAAAGGGAAGGAAATAGTCGTTGACGGCTATCTCATTGCCAGTTTCATCGGTAGCCTTCAGGAACAGGAAGGCGTCAGTCTCATAAGAAACGTCGAAAGCCTTCACAATGGAACCGGGCTTCAATGTTAGCATCACCTTTTCCTGTTTGTCAGTCGTTCCTGCTATCAGCCGCATGGCAGCATTCAATGTTACAGGCTGCAACGTCTCGTTAACAGCAAATACTGCCCGACGCAGGTAGTCATAGATAAGTTGCACGGGCTGATTACCTCGCTTAACAGCATAGTAGGCGGCATTGGGCTGCAGGTAGTAATCATAGAGCTGCCAGTAGATGCTGGGGCGTGCACTATTCAACATCCACTGGATGATGCCCGTAGCAACACCACGTTCTCCGACCTGAAAGTCAGAGTGTGGCTTTGCATTTACGCGGAATGCCTCGAACATCGACTTCGTACCCTCATAGCTCAACAAGTCGGCTCGATGCAGATACTCGGCAATGGTCTTCGACGCTCCAAAACGGGCATTGATGACTTCTGTCAGTCTGGCCAGCGTGTTCATCTCGGAACTGGATGCCGTACACAGAATATTCCATCGCTCGTCAATAGGCCAAAGTGATCCGCGAAGCATTTTTTCTAAGGATTCTCTGACAGGCAATTGAGCACCTACTCCCGTCTCAGTATTGAAGCCAAAGGCACCACCGGGAGCCTTCGCATCATACCAATAGGCAGGCGCCACGTAGTCGTAAGGACCTTCCATCTTTGAACCCGAGAGTCCGGAAATGGTACTTTCCAGTTGTTTGGCTGATACGACCATAGGACGGTCATCACAGGTAGCCAGAAAATCGCGATAACGCCATTCCAAATCTGGCACGGGCAAACGGTCGCTACCTACAAACCAGGCGATAATGCTGGGATGATGGCGCAGCCAAAGCACCTGATTGGCAAACGATTCGCTAATCAGACGGATGTTCTCCTCGCTGGTGATTCCTCCATACCGTTCATCACAGGGCGAGCCCAGATACTCTTCCCACTCCCAATGGCAACTCCAGCCTGCCAGCAACAGCAGTCCCAGCTCGTCGCAAAGGTCGTAGAGGCTCTGTGATGTGCCCCAGAAGCCCTCCAAGCGAACCGTATTCATATTCATATCACGCACATATTCCAACTGCTGGCGATTCCGTTCAGGAGCGTCGCGCAGATAGATATCATCCGTCCATCCAGCACCCCTCAACAGCACATCGCGTCCATTAAGCGTAAAGGCACGATAGCCCTCTGGGGTCAGATGGCTCTGAATGTCGCGAATGCCGAAACGCACATTCTCGGCATCAGTCACTACCCCACCCTGCTGGAACTCCATCCGCAGGTCGTAAAGTTCCGGACTGCCTAACGTATGACACCACCACAGACGGGGATTTTCATAATGAACATCAGCAGCCAATGTCACCAGACGCCGCTCGTGAGGAGCCAATGTAACGGGAGTCGTCAACTGTCGTCCATCGAAGGTCCCACAAAGCATACCCTTTACCGTTTCTCCCGTATGGTTGGTCAGTTCGGCATCAATGGTCAGCCACGCCTCTTCCAACGTCTCCGTATTTACCCGAGAGCGGACGGACGAATGACTGATGGAAACGTCGCCACACGTTTTGACCATCACCTCACGAAACAGGCCCATGCTCTCATCAGCAGGGCGAGGATTCCAATCGACAAAACCAATGTTCGGTTCACCGAGCTGGGCACGAAACACCTCCACCGCCAACACATTTTCCTCGCGAACAAAAGGCGTCACATCGAACGTAAATTGTCGATACGTTCCAGCCACTTGATCCTTGTCGGCAACAAGATGCCCATTCAGCCAGATGTTGGCACGATAGCTGATACCATCGAAGGAAAGCAACACATGCTCCTTTGACCTTTGTTTAAGGGTAAAGGTCGTGCGGTACCACCAGCTGACGTCAAAACGACATTTGTCGATTCGCTGATAGTCTTCTGCTGTCAGTGCTTCAGGTTCCACGCCATTAGTGGTCAGCACACCCATCAATGTCGACGGCACAGTAGCCTCGTACCACCCGGCCACATCGACAGCAGGCGTAGAGAGCACATCACCCGTCGACTGTACTTTTGCCGACGACTGCACCAGCCACCCCTTCGATAGCGTCAGCGTTTCAGCATGGGCCACACAGCCCAGTATCACGGCTATAGCCGTCATGATTATTCGTTGACTCTTCATCATGATAGAAACAGAGAAGAAATCCCGATAGTTTCTCCTACCGGGATTATCAGATAAGTTTTATTGATAAAGAATTATTTCTCAGCGGGCTCAATGAGCTTCCAAATGCCAGCAGCCAAAGCACCACCGACGAAAGGACCTACGATGAAAATCCAGAGGTTAGCCAATGCGGTACCACCCTGGAAGATAGCAGGAGCCAGCGAACGTGCGGGGTTCACAGAAGTTCCTGTATAGCGGATGCAGACGAGGTGAACCAACACGAGGCTCAGACCAATGGCCAGACCAGCGAAGTTGTTGGTAGCGCCATTCGTCTTGGCAGTAGCGCCCAACACGACGAGTACGAAGACACAGGTGAAAATAATCTCAGCCAGCAGACCACCCAGCACGCTGACGTTAGCCTGCAGGTCGTTGGCACCCGTTCCCTCCATTCCAGGAACATTAGCCACCAATACAGCAAGCAGTGCAGAACCGATGAAAGCACCAATGCACTGGAACAAGATATACATGCAGCCCTCTTTGGCATCCATGCGGCCAGCGAGGATGCAGCCCAGCGTAATGGCGGGATTGATGTGGCAACCTGAAATGCCGCCAATGGTGTAAGCCATTGCGACTACAGCCAAGCCGAAGGCAAAAGCTGTACCCACCACAGCGGGAATGTTGTTTACAGGATCACAACCCAGACTTACGGCTACACCGCAGCCCATCAGAACGAGCACCATCGTGCCCACCATTTCTGCTAAATACTTTTTCATAATGTTTAAGTTTTAAAGGATTAACGTTAATTTGTCGTTCGTGTCTTAGGTAAGATAGTCCATCTGCTTCTTCAGCGCCTGAAGCTCCGAGCTGATGTTGATGAGGCGCGTCAGCACATCGGCCTTACGGTCAGCACCATTGCGATTGGCATTGATGATTTTCCGGGCAGCCTCCAACTTGAAGCCACGCACCTTCACCAGGTTATGGATCAGACGAATCTGCTCAATATCCTTCTCCTGATATTGGCGTATTTTGGCTGGTCCTGAGTTTTTCGGCTTCAAGTAAGGGAACTCCTTTTCCCAATAGCGTAACGTACTCTCATTGACGCCAAACATCTCTGCCACCTCGCGTATGCTGTAGTACAGCTTCAAATTCTTGTTGAGATTCAGTGCCATAACTATCTAATTTTCCGCAAAGATACGAAAATATCAGCAAACGACAAAAAGAAAAAGCATTTTTTTTCTAATACGCTAACACATCCCATAGGTCACGGATTCGCTTCTCCGGATCCCAACGGTCCTTAAATGTCCAACGGGCCGTGATTTCATGAAATTCAGGTTTGCCGGGTGCCTGTTTCAGATTGTCGTTAAGCCATCCGCTGTGTCCGCCGTCACGACGACAGCCGTAATAATAGATGCGCGGTCCCCAAGGACATGGGTCAAGTTTCTTTCCCTGCCGGGCCATTTCCTCAGCGGTACGTCCCTTATAGGCATGTTCAATGTTTTTGTCGAGAATCTGGTTTGTCATCTGACAGTTGATGATATAGAACTGCGAATCGTGGTGGTAGCGTCCCAGTTCCGTCGGACTCAGCGCATCGAACTTCGAATTGGTAATAACCAGTTTCTGATCCTTGTCACCGCGTCCGTCGTGCCAGATGAGTGCATGTCCGTCGCCTATCAACTGGCAACGCGTCGCATAACACCAACCTCGGGGACACAGAAAATCAACACCCAGACAACGCAACTGCAAGTCAGCATGATAATACATGCCTCTCTCGGGAGCCCACAGCGACAAAGCATCATTACCGTCAGCCCAAATGTTGCTATTTATTATTATGGTACGCGTCGCGCGCCCGTACACCGCCATCTGGTGCGTCGTATTGCCCGGTTCCACCGTCGTACCATAACTGTTGTAGATAGTCAGTCCGCTAATCACGCAGTCGTCAGCCCCTTCCTGCAGAATGACGACCCCATGGTGAACAGGTTGTCCGCGATACTCCTTCACACTTTTTGTCGGTTCCGTTTCTGCCAGTGTAATGATGGTGCTGTCGCGCTGTTCACCTACCAACACGATATTCGGGCGGTCGATGACAACCTTCTGGCGATAGGTACCCTTACAGATAAAAATCTTGAAAGGTTTTTCCGGATGCTCCGGAGCTTTCTCAATAGCCGACTGGATACTCTCACCCTCACGCACTACGACATCAAAGTCGCCCATGTACTTCTCAGGTTGGCGGAACATCTCTATCAGCCCGTTCTCGTTGGCACCCTTCGTCGCTAGACTGATGGCCACCTTATGTTTCGGATCATTCTCGTCAGCCCATTTCTCATACAGCGGATAGAGTTCGGCAGGGCGATTTCCAAACCACGCATAGCCGTTACGGCGTTCGTGGCCGATATCCTCCAAGCGGCGACGAGGCAACCCGTCGCGATCGCACACATACGGCTCGCAGTATCTCAAATCGTAGTAACGCGCCCACAGAGGACCCGCCGTCGAGTCTTCCACCAATCGCGTCTCGCTCTCGGGACTGGCCCACATGCCTGAACGCACCACCTTCAGACCCGTCAGCTTGTATTTGTCGAACCACGCCATAGCGGCATGAACAGACTGCTTCACACGCTCATCGGGATGCTTCAACTGCATCAGCAACTTGACGATGCTGGCACTCTCCATCGAGCAGTACGACGGCAACTCATAGGCACGGGCAGCAGCCGGAGCCAGCGTCTCGCGGTCGTGTTGTTGGCACCACACCGTCAGGACCCCGTCGGCATTGCGCATCTGCGTAGCCAGAATACACTCCACGCCTTTGTCGAAGGCCTCCTGACAACGCTTGCGCAAGGCGCCATCGGCAAGTTCCCCGTAGGGTTTTTTCTGCCGGGCGACGTCACGCAACAGTTTCATCGTATTCACCATGGCATCGTCGTTGTAGGTGATGTGAATCTGGTATCCATGCATCTCGGGCCAGAACTGGGGCCAGCCGCCATTGGCATACTGTCCGCTGAGCAGGTACTCGACGCCACGCAGGAATCCCTCCTTATAACGCTCGTCCTTAGTACCCTGATACAAACGCGCCAAGAAGATGATTTGCTGTGAAGTAGCGCTGTTGTCCGTCGTCGAGTCGTCGCGGCGTTCCTTGTCTTTCAGCACCTGCGCACGTTGTTCTTCGTTCAGCGGAGTAGCCATATTGATGTTCTTAGGCCAGCCGCCCGTCACTCGTTGGTAGAGCAGCACCTGGTCACCAATACGTCGCGCCTCCTCCGTCTGGAAGAATTCGTCTTTCTGATGGTTGGGAAGATTTCTGCCCGCCCAGCGACCCTGCGCCGAAAGGACGAGGGTCGTCAGGGTAAGCATCATTGTAATTAGCAGTCTAGTCATTAGCAGTTTTGTAGTTCGTTTAGCGTCACGCTATATCTTGGTGATAATGCCCGTCGTTGAGCTTCGGAGGAACTCAATGATGTGTCGGATGAAGGGGCCGTCGGGCACCTGTTCCTCGATCTGGTTCACCGCATCGAAGAGGGCCGTCTTACCATGAAATACCAAACGGTAGGCATTGGCAATGTGCTTCAACATTTTCTCGTCGACGCCATGCGCACGAGCCACCTGGATATTCACACCTCCGTATTCTGCATGCTTGGTACAAATGATATAGGGAGGAACGTCCTTCGAGAATGTCGTTCCAGCCTGAATCATCGAGCCGCGTCCGACACGCGTCTTGGCATTTTCGATGACCGACGACGAGAAGATGACACCATCCTCAATCTCGCAGTCACCGGCAATCTTAGTGCCATAGCCGAAGACACAGCGGTTGCCCACCTTCGTGTCGTGCGAGATATGAGCACCTTCCATCAACACGTTCTCATTGCCCAAAACGGTCTGTCCACCACTATGGGTAGCACGGTTGATAACCACATTCTCGCGGATGACGTTGCCGTCGCCGATGATACACTCCGACTTCTCGCCCCGGAACTCAAAGTCCTGCGGCAGGGCGCCGATGACGGAACCCTGATGGACCTTGTTCCTGGCTCCCATGCGCGTACCATTCATGATACTCACGAAGGGGAAGAGAATACAGCCATCACCAATCTCCACATCGTCCTCGATATAGACGAAGGGGAAAATCTTACAATTATCGCCGATTTTCGCCTTAGGGCTGATTTCGGCTTTTGGACTTATTTCGCTTGCCATAATTATTCACTTTTCACTTTTACCTATTACTTTACTTTCCACCGCCTCCGAGAGCTGTATACAACGACACCACAGCCTGCATCTTCTGGAAATCGTCGGTAACCTTATTGATCTGCGACGACAGCAGTTGGGTCTGTGCCGTGAGCACCTCCAAATAGGAAGAGCCCTTGCTCTGATAGAGTGCACGAGTGTCTTCCACGTTCTTCGTCAGTACCTCGACACGTTGAGCCTCGAGCTTCGAGTTTGCATCGTACATGTTGTAGTTGACGAGTGCGTTCGACACCTCGTTGCCTGCCGAGTATACGGCATTCTGCCACGTATTGAAGGCCTGCTCATACTGCAACTTCGACACCTTTAAGTTGGCAATCAGCGCACCACGTGCAAAGATAGGCTGCGTGAGACCGGCAAACAAATTTGTCATCCACTTGCCTGGATTCAGTGACCCGCTAGCATTGGTAAAGGCTCCTGTAGCACCGATGGTGATGGTGGGATAGAACTGCGAACGGGCTGTCTGTACATCGTGAAAACATGCTGCCAGATTCATCTCGGCATTGTGCACGTCGGGACGGTTCTTCAGCAAGGCAATACCCACACCCGTTGCAAACTCGCTGGGCAGCGACTGCTGGGCCAGCGTCGTACGGGGAATCTGTTGCCCGGCCTGTCCAATGAGCAGCGAGAGGGCATTCTCCGTCGAACGGATCTGACGGCGCATGTCGTTGGCCTGCGTCAGAATCGACAGATACGAAGCCTCGGCACTCTGCACGCTGGTCGAACGCATACGACCCAGCTGATACTGCAGCTTCATCATGTCCCACGTTTCCTTGGCCATTTCCGACATCTCTGTCACGATACGCAACTGCTCGTCGAGCATCAGCAATGTGTAGTAACAGTTGGCGATACCACTTACCACCTGGGCGCGGACAGCCATCTGGTAGTCCTTGAAGCCCAGCAGCTTCATCTGTGTCGAACGCTTCTGCGACAGGATATTGCCGAAGATGTCCAGCGTCCATGATGCCGTCACGGGCAACGCGTAGCTCTTAACGGTCTGCGACGGATCGGTATAGAGGGTCTGGATATTTCCCATCGACTGCTGGCTGCCCAACGTGATGGCAGGCAGGAAGGCCAACTTGGCAGCCTTCAGCATCGTCTCGTACATCTGTACGGTCAGCACTGCATTCTGCAGATTGGCATTCTTCTGCAAGCCCTGCTCGATGAGCGCCTGCAGCTGGGGGTCAGTGAACACAGCGCGCCAAGGCAGATTGCCGAACGATGCCGTATCCTGCACCGCCAGCGTGTCCACATCGCTCACTGCGTCACGAATCAGTCCCGCAGTCTCGACGTCCGGGCGCTCGTACTTATTATATACGCCGCAACTGCTCATCAGCAGCATGGCGGCACCAAATATCATAATCTTCTTCATAGTCTCTTACTTCTCCAATTCATAATCAACGGGATGGTGTGCATACTGTGCAATCTCCGATGCCACGTCAGTATTCTCCTCCTCGTCCTCGAACTTCATCGGGCGGAACTTCTCCTGCAGCGACTGGAAGATAACGAACAGTCCAGGCACTACCAGCACCTGCAACAGCGTACCAATTAACATACCACCGACAGCGGCTGCACCCAGCGTCTGGTTACCGTTCTTACCCACACCGCTGGCAAACATCATTGGCAACAGACCGATGACCATAGCCAACGACGTCATCAAGATAGGACGCAGACGTGCTGCAGCACCGAGAATAGCCGACCACGTAATGGCCATACCCGTCTCACGGCGCTCCAGTGCGAACTGCACTATCAGAATGGCGTTCTTTGCCAACAGACCAATCAGCATGATGAGCGAGATCTGCATATAGATGTCGTTCGCATGTCCGAACATCATTGTAAACAGGAAGCAGCCTGCCAGTCCGAAGGGTACTGAGAGTACTACGGCCAGCGGCAGGATGTACGACTCGTACTGTGCCGACAGAATCAGATAGATGAAGATGAAGCACAGCAGGAAGATGACGGCAGTTGTATTCGACGCCTTGGCCTCCTCACGAGTAAGACCCTGATAGTCGTATGAATAACCGTCGGGCAAGATTTCGGCAGCCACCTCTTGGGCGGCCTTGATAGCCTCACCCGTCGAGTAGCCGCTGGCCACCGTAGCCGTCACGTTGATACTCGTATACAGATTGAAGCGGTTGATGTTGGCTGGTCCGTAGACGCGTTCCAAACGGCAGAACTCCTCCACAGGCGACATACCATCTGATGTGCGGACATAGATGCTCTTCAGCGATTCCGTCGTCATACGCGTCTCGGGCGAAGCCTGAATCATAACGCGGTACAGCTTACCATAGGCGTTGAAGTTCGAGGCATACAGTCCGCCGTAGTATCCTTGCAGCGTGCTCAGCACCGTTGCGGGCGACACACCAGCCTGCTTACACTTCGCCACATCCATGTGAATCATGTACTGCGGATAGTTGGGGTTGTACGACGTCTGTGCTGTCTGGAACTCCGGACGCTTGTTCAGCTCGGCCAAGTAGTCCTTGACATTGTTATAGAACCTGTCAAGCGAACCACCCGTACGGTCCTGCATCACGATAGACACACCCGAGTTGGCCGAGAAGCCGGGAATCATAGGCGGTGCGAAGGCCAGCACTTGGGCGTCTTTGATATGGGCCGTCTTGATGAAGATCTGGGCAATGACACCCGTCGACTCCAACGGATTCAGGAAGAAACGGTAGATACCATCGCCTTGCCATAGTCCACTGAGCTTCCAGAAGAAGCCCTTCTGACGCTCTTCGAACGGTTTCAGCTTGATGATGAACGTAGCCTGGTCAGATCCCGAACCAGCAATGAAGTTGTAACCCTGAATCTGCTCACGGCTCTGAATAGCGGGATCAGCAGCCAGGATGGAGTCCACCTCGTCGATGATGTGGCGCGTGCGTGCCACAGAGGTCGAAGGAGGCATCGTAATGGTACAGAAGATGGTTCCCGTATCCTCGTCCGGCACCAGTCCCGTCTTGGTGAACGAGAAGGTAGCCACCAGCACCACAATACCGATAATCACTGTCGTGAGCACGCTGATGGGCTTGCGCACCAGCTTTTCGACATTACCTTTATATTTTCCTAAGATCTTGTCGTATGCCGTATTGAACGAAGCGTGGAAGCGGTCAATCATCGACATCTTCTTCTCGTGTCCGTTCTCATCGTGCGGCTTCAGGAAGATGGCACACAGAGCCGGCGACAGCGTCAAGGCGTTCAATGCCGAGATGAAGATGGAGACAGCCATAGTCACACCGAACTCACGATAGAACGTACCTGAGGTACCACCGATGAACGACACCGGTACGAACACCGAGGCCATCACCAGCGTGATGGAGATGATAGCTCCCGAAATCTCGTTCATGGCGTCTATCGAAGCCGTCAGCGACGACTTGTATCCCTGGTCCAGTTTCGCGTGCACGGCCTCGACCACCACAATGGCGTCGTCCACCACGATGGCAATAGCCAAGAGCAAGGCGGACAGCGTCAAGAGGTTGATGGAGAATCCGAAGACGTTCAGGAAGAAGAACGTACCAATCAGCGATACCGGCACGGCAATAAGCGGAATCAGCGTCGAGCGCCAGTCTTGCAGGAACACATAGATCACAATGAACACCAGAATCAGCGTGAACACCAGCGTGAACACCACCTCCTCGATAGATGCATACAGGAACTCCGTGACGTCGTAGTTGATCTTATATTCCATGCCCGGGGGGAACAGCTTAGCCTGGTCCTCCAACTCGGTCTTCACAGCCTTGGCAATCTCGTTAGCGTTCGAACCGGCAATCTGCTGCACCATACCTAGCACTGACGGCAGGTTGTTGTTACGCATCGACACCGCGTAGGTCTGACCACCCAGTTCAATCTCTGCCACATCCTTCAGCTTCAGCGTCTGACCATTGCGGTCACTCGAAATGATGATATTGCCAAACTCCTCAGCTGTCTTCAGACGACCTGTATAGCGCATGGTATACTCGTAAGCCACATCCGTTCGCTCACCGAACGAACCAGGTGCAGCCTCGATATTCTGCTCAGCCAGCACATTCGAGATGTCGCTTGGCATCAAGTTGTACTGCTTCATTACGTCGGGCTTCAGCCAGATACGCATCGAGTAGTTTTTCATACCCGGGCTCTGCACGTCACCCACACCCTGAATACGCTTGATGGCAGGAATAATATTGATATTGTTATAGTTCGTCAAGAACTCGTCGTCGTAACGGCCGTCCGACGTCAGCGTAAACATCAGCACCTGCGACGTCTGACGCTTCGTCACCGTCACACCGATGCGCGTCACCTCAGCAGGCAGCAACGCCAGCGCCTGCGACACGCGGTTCTGCACGTTTACGGCACACATATCGGCATTCATGCCCTGACGGAACAGCACATTGATTTGCGCCGAACCGGCACCGGCTGTGGACGAGATATAGTCCATACCCTCCACACCGTTGATGCTCTCCTCCAACGGCACAATGACGGAGTTCTTTACCGTCTCGGCATCGGCACCGGGATAGCTCGTCCACACCGCAACGGTAGGAGGCGCTATGTTGGGGTACTGCTCAATAGGCAGCGACACCAGGCCTATGAAACCCAGCAGGACGATGAGGATTGAGATCACCGTCGACAACACCGGGCGTTTGATAAATGTTGTAAAAGTCATATCTTCTTACATCTTACTTCTTACATCTTACTTCTTCATTGCTCCCACGATGTCTCCAGCGCTCATGGCCTTGGCCTGCTCCTGGATCTTCTGCTGGTAACGCTCCAGCGTGATGGGCACAATCTCCATACCGTCGTTCAGCTTGGTGATACCATTGGTCACATACTTATCGCCCGTCTTCAGGCCCTCGGTGACAATGTAGTTGTTGCCGTCGTTCTGCGGATCCACCTTAATCTCGGTATACTTCACCTTGTTGTCTTTGCCCAGCAGATAGACGAACTTCTTGTTCTGCACCTCGCTGACGCAACTCATCGGAATAATGATGGCGTTGTTGTTCTGACGGGGAATGATGATGGTTCCCGTAGCACCGCTCTTCAGCGTCTTCTCGGGATTGGCAAAGGCGGCAATCAGCTGCACAGAACCCGTAGTAGCGTCAACCACACCACTCATCTTCGTCACCTTACCCTCGTGCGGGTAGATGCTGCCGTCGGCCAACTGCAGCTTCACGGCAGGAATTTGGTCCAGACCGGTCTGCGAAATGGCCATCGCCTCTTTCTCCGTCACTGAGAAGTACACCTCCATCGACGAGATATTGGCCACGTTGGTCAGCACATTCGAAGCGCTCACCAGCGAGCCTCTCTTATAGGGCAGCGTACCTACCACACCAGCGGCAGGACTCTTCACGTAGCAGAAGCTCAGCGCCTCCTTGGCATTGGCCAGCTGGGCCTGAGCCTGAGCCAGCTGGGCCTTGGCCTGCTCATAGGCATTCTGCGACGTTTGCAGCTCATAATCACCAATCACCTTATTCTCGTGCAGCTGTATGGAGTTATCGTAGGTCAACTTAGCGGTGTTCACACCCTGTTGGGCAGTATTCACGGCAGCCTGAGCCTGGCGCACCTGAGCCTGGAATGTCTCGTTGTCAATCACGAACAACACCTGTCCGGCGCTCACCGTCTGTCCTTCCTTCACATTGATCTGAGTCAGGAATCCTGACGTCTTAGGACGTATCTCTACGTCCTGAACACCCTTAATTGCGGCAGGGTATGTGGTTTGCATGTCAGCACTTGAGACTCCCGCAGCAGTTACAGGATACTCGTTATCGCCAAAGGTCGGGCGTCCGCCGCCCCCTCCACACGATACCAACGTTGCAGCAATTGCTGCAAGCATCAAAATCTTTTTCATTTTCTTTTTCCTATTAAATTTATTATTCGAATAATCTCTTTCAGGCCCCCCACCCTCGCAGCAAGGAGCACTTTTGACTGGCAAAGGTACAAAAAAGCACGCATACCTATTTCATAGGTACACGTCTTTTAACAAAGTTTACTAAAATTTGTGGAGTAGTGCGGTCTATAGACCCATCACCAGCTTCACCAGCAACAGCACCACAGGAATAGTCACCAGGAAAATGCCGATGATGTCGATGATGACACCCGACTTAATCATCTTGGTGATAGGCACATATCCCGAAGCATAGACGATGGCGTTAGGCGGCGTCGACACAGGCATCATGAATCCCAGCGACGTCGACAGCGCCAGTCCGACGGCCACAGGAATAGGGCTGAATCCCAGCGATACTGCCGTACTGATGGCTATCGGCGCTATCAGGTTCGTGGCTGCCGTGTGCGACGTCAGTTCCGACAGCAGCAGTCCCGTCACGCAGAACAGGGCTACGAACATCAGTTCCGACGGATGTCCGCCCAGCACGTCGCGAATACCTTCGCCGACCCATCCCGACAGGCCCGTCGAATACATCATGCTACCCATGGCCAGTCCACCACCGAAGAGCAGCAGTGTGCCCCACTCGATGCCTTCCTGTCCGTCCTTCCAACTCAGCGTCATCACGCCCTTCTTCCTGTCAACGGGCAGGAAGAACAGCAACAGGCCACCAATCATGGCTGCCATTTCTTCGGGCAGATATTTGTTAAATTCTTTCACTATCTCAGAATCAGCGCCGTACACCATACTCAAGATGCCTGGTGCTACCCAGATGACCACCGCCAGTCCGAAACAGAACAACGTATTTTTCTGTGCCCGTGTCCACCGGCCCAGCTCCTTGGCGTGACGTCCTATGAATTCGTGGGCTCCGTCGATGTGCTCCACGTCGGCAGGGAACATCTTCCACAACACAAAATAGGCAATGGCGAAGTATGCCACCATCGCCACGAAGCCCCACACCATCCAGTCGAAGAACGACACCTCGGGTGCCTGTGGAGCCAACTCCTGCAAGAATCCCAGCATAATGATGTTCGGAGGCGTACCGATGGGTGTCAGCACGCCGCCAATGGAACAGGCGTAGGCCGTCATCAGCATCAGTCCCGTGGCGTATTTGTAGTCCTTCAGATCTATCTGCTTGCCGTTGGCAGCCATCATCTCGCGGATGGCTTCCAGCAGACCCAGGGCAATGGGAAACATCATAGCCGCCGTAGCAGTATTACTGATCCACCCCGAGCAGATCATACAGGCCGCGCCCAACGCAATGAAAATGCGGCGCGGCGAGTCGCCCACCCACTTCATCGACATGATGCCATAGGCAAAGCGTTTGTCAAGTCCGTTTACCATCATTCCCTTGGCTATCAGGAAACCGCCCATAAACAGGAATATCATTGGGCTGGCAAACGAGTGGAAAGCCGTCTTCATATCCACCACGCCGCACAGCACACACAGCGTGGGTCCTAGCAGCGACGTCACTGGAATGGCCACAGGCTCCGTAATCCACCAGATAGCCACCAATGACATGATAGCCAACAGCCGGTGCTGCTCTACCGTCAGACTCTCTATGGGACTAACCCATATCAACAATGCGCACAGCGGGCCCAGTATGGCTCCTGCCAAGTGGCGCTTGCTATCGAATGATGTTTCTTGTTTCATATCTCCTGACTCCTGTCTCCTGACTACTTTTTGCTAATCCTTTTCGTGACTCCAATGGCCCCTGCCGGACACACCAGTCGGCAGAGGTGACAACCCACACACTTCGTGCCTACCAGTCGCGGCTGGCGGCTCTCCATGTCGAACACAATGGCCTGATGGCCGCCGTCGCTACACGACACCGCACAACGGCCGCATCCCACACACAGTTCCTTGTCGAACTTCGGATAGATGATGGTGTCGCGGTCCAGCATGTCAGGATGCAGGAAT
>Ga0310697_10002756_pt1 | contig 18295 bp, 30 predicted proteins | sample 172DNAGHGlowgp2_FD_203883 | JGI IMG/M metagenome (GOLD analysis project Ga0310697, IMG submission 203883) | Sheep rumen microbial communities from Palmerston North, Manawatu-Wanganui, New Zealand - 1728 DNA GHGlow gp2 (v2) (version 2) | ecosystem: Host-associated > Mammals > Digestive system >... | reverse complement strand
GTTTGTGATGAAATCATTTCTTGTATAGATGAATTGGAGAATAATTAATGGGTTTTGTGGATAATATGAATGAACAAAAAATCCCATTCATTGGAGATAAATACAAATATGTTTATACTGGAACAGAATTGAATATCAATCGCATTCGTCTCGCTTGGCACATAACAGATTGGTGTAACTATTCTTGTCCGTATTGTATTCAAAGTGTGAATCATCATTATGCTAAAGAACCTAAAGAAACTCAAGAATATGTCGAATCTATGGCAAAATTATTAAGACCTAAGTTACACAAACAGAAAGTAACATTGACGCTTTACGGGGGAGAAATATCCACATATTATAATCTGAGAAGAATTGTTGAAATTTTATTCAAAGATAATGAATCGGATGCCACAGTAACGTTACTTACTAATTTGTCCGCACCTCTTGAAAAATATAAAGATTTTATGAATTGTTCTGATAAAAACTTACACATTCGTATTATACCATCTTATCAATGGTCAAATGTTGATGAATTTATAAATAAATGCGTTTTTATACGAAAATTTTTAGGAAATGCATTTCAATGTTCATGTGTTGTATTTGATAAGACGACTCTTGAACATCTCAAAGAGGTTGCTGAAAAATTTAGAAAAGCAAATATCCCCATTCGTTTTACTCATGGAAGAATGCCAAAAAGCAACAATACATTTTATACTTTGCAAGACGGTGTATCTGATTTTATAATTAATTGGAATAAAAATGTATTTGAAAAAATAACATGCCATATTACTTATGCAGATGGTACAGAAAAACCTTGTTTTGCTCGCTCTGATATACTTAAAGAAGTTGCTGATTATCAAGGATTTAATGGTGCTTATTTTAAGGATATGATGTGTTTTACAGGACTTAATTTGACACCAAACGGTAATCTCCGTGCAGGAAGTTGTCCTGATAGAAGTAAATTATATATTGCTAACATTTTTGAAGATAAAGATTTTACATTGAAACCTTATAAGTCGAAATGTGAAGGAAAGGGTTTTTGTAACCTTTGTAATTCAATTTTAATTTGGAATGGGAAATATTAATATGCAAATCAAATGGAGATTGTTCAATAATTGTAATTTTCACTGTTCGTATTGTTGTAATAGTGTAATGAATAAAGTTCAAAATCCTATTAATTTCGATAGACTTTTACGCATCGCTAAATCTATTCACAATTTGATTGAAAAAGATGAAGATGATGTTTTTGAAGTGAATTTGATTGGTGGTGAAATAACTATGTTGCCACTTGAACAAATGAAAGAAATCATTAATACTATTTATTCAAAGAAAATTACTAAATTCCATATTACAAGTAATATGTCTGCCAAAGTTGATTATTACATAGCAATAAATGAATTGTGTAATAAATTGAATGTTACATTAAAAATCGTAGGCTCGTTTCATGAAGAGATGATGAATTATGATGTTTTTATAAAAAAGGCTAGGATGTTATCTGATAATTTGAAATTATTTATTGCCGAATTTGTGGTTACATCTGAAAATAAAGAAATTTATGAAAAAATACAAGAGGATTGTAAAAAATATAATATTGCTTTGATGGTGGATTATAATAGAAAAGAAAAATGGGAAACGAATGATATTGATTATGATAATCGTAGTATTAAAAATTATCTTCGTATAATATTGAATCCTCAAGGATGCATTTGTAGTAATTCAAAATATATGATAAATGTTTTACCGCATGGCGAAGTTTATGGTACAGTTTGTCATAACAGAAAACTTTTAGGTATGATTAACATGATAAAATCATTTCCACATGAAGAATTTATTTGTAAACAAAAAATATGTTCTTTTTGTGGTAAAATTGAAATAAAAACCCCTCAACAAGAAATTCTTTACTCTAATATAAATAATATCATTGTAAATGAAGATTTGATTAAAAAGCATAATGAGGAAATAAATGTTATATAAATATGTTCATCCTAGTAGTAACCCACAAATTAATTGTTGGTATATTGATTGGCACATAACAGATTGGTGTAACTATTCTTGTCCGTATTGTATTCAGACGATAGACCATCATTATGCGAGTCAACCATATGAATCACAAGAATTGGTTGAAAAATATGCAAAATGTATTCGAGAAAAAATTAAAGGTAGATATATTCATTTGTCATTACATGGTGGAGAAATATCGCAATATGATTTGTTATCCGTTTGTGAAATACTTTTTAAAAATAATAATGTTGTTGGAACAGTAAATCTTACAACTAATTTATCAGCACCAATCGAAAAATATATTTCTTTTTGTGAACAAAATTATGGTGATAAAATTAAATTCAAAATAGTGTCAAGTTATCATTGGACAGATTTGCAAAAATATATTGATAAAGCAAAAATTCTCGCTAAAAATTATAAATCGTTTATGGTTGTTTCAGTAGTTCATGATAAAATAACATTAGAACAGATGAAAGTCGTGGCTGAAACTTTTAAGGAAAATAAAATTCCATTTAAATTTACACACGGAAGAATACCAAACGCAAACGGAAAACTTTATAAAATATCGGACGAATGTTTGGAATATCTTGAAAAAATTAATTCCGAATTTAAAATCGATAATGCTAAATTGATTTATAGCGATGGTACAACGAAAGTATTTAAAAGTAGGAGTAATTTGTTAAATCAAGTAGCAACTGATTTGAATTTAGATGGTGCTAATTTCAAAGGAATGTATTGTTTTAGCGGTACAATAATATATCCTAGCGGAAAAGTATATTGTGGTAGTTGCCCTGATAGAAAGAAGATGTATAAAGGTTTGATTACTGACGAAAATGTATCTTTATCTCCTACCAAAGAAATTTGTGGTGGTAAAGGTTTTTGTAATCTTTGCGATTGTATGTTAATTTGGAGTGGCAAATATTGATTGTCTTTACAGTAAACCCCTATAACGATGATGTTATAAACAGTCCTATACCACAATTCTGTATGAACAGTTGGAAAAAATTAGGATATGAAATTAAAGTATTTGATTATAACAGTGAAGAAGTAAAATACGTCAAAGCGGACTGTCATGAACATTTTCAAGGTAAATCAATTTCAATTAAAACAGACGCTATAAGAATGTATATTCTTTCACAATACTCTAATCATTTGTATCTTGATTGGGATGTTTATGTTCATAAACCTTTTGAATTAAAAGAAAAATTGATACGACCGTATTTTTGGTCTATTTATAATGCTGACGAATTAAATTATTTTAAGGTATTGTATGAACGGTATAAATTAGGATTATTAAAAGATATGTATGACGCAGAAGTGTCTAAAATATTGAATATAAAGGATAATGGTGCTATTAATGAATTGAATCATCTTTATTCTGCTGATAGACCTTATTATTTGTTTTCGAACAATCAAGACACCGCTACAAAATATGCTCATTCTAAAGTATGTGTAATTAATAATGGCGAAAATATTTTACGCAATGCTATAAATATTAAAGGTGATAAAGAATTGTTTGATTTTCTATCATCGTTAAAAAGGATACATGTATATGAATAATACACAATTAATTTCGATGAATGATATTATGGCGATTGAACGACCATATGATAAAAGACCAATATTCAAAATCTCTTGGAAAATGACAGATTTTTGTCCTTATAGTTGTTCATATTGTTATATGGCTAATGCCGTAGAAAAAGCAAAGAAATGTCAAAATAATCCTACACAGTTTGATGTGGAAGAAATATCAAGCCGTATTGATGAATTGTTTGAATGTTTAGGAAACAAAAAAGATAGTATTCAGTTACATTTGATTGGTGGAGAACCGTCTATATTTAATCTGATTAAAGTTATTGATAAAATCAAAACGCCTAATCTTAAATATTTGAATCTTGCGACAAATCTTTATCGAAATGTGGATTATTATAAAGAATTAAAAAGGTACTGTAACTCTCGTGGAATCGAATATGGTTCGTCTGCATCATTTCATATAACACAATGTAATCCGCAAGAATATGTTGATAAAGTATTGGAGTTAGGCGTTCAGACAAAAATAGTTGTCAATAATGAAAACTTAAAATTATATAAGCCTTATCTCGAAATGTTTATGAATAATAATATTTCAATTGAATTAACTGTAGAAAGAAACAGTAAAAATGAATGTGTGCAATTAACTGATGATAATTTGGATTTTGTTCAAAAAGTAAGAGAATATCAATTCAATCGTAAAATGCAACACAAATCGTATTTACCATATTATACAGTTACATTAAGAAATGGTCAGAAGATAAATTACAGTTCAAACATCGCAATGATTAATTCAATCAAAGAAGGTGCGTTGGATACGACTGGATTTTACTGTACCGCAGGTCTACACAACGTACGCATTGAAAAAAATGGAAATCTTAAAAGAAGTGCTTGCCGATTGTGTTCTATGTATTTTAAAATGGGTAATATTCTAAAAGGCGATTATGAAAAACCAAATGGGGAAATAATCTGTAAGTGTGAAGAAAAAGGTAAAGATGGTATCTTGCAAGAAAAATATTGCACGGCATTCAACAATACATCGATGTACAGATTGGGATATAATAGAATTAATGGTATTTATAATGAAAATCATGGAATAAAAATACCAAACTATTGGGAAGAAACCTACGGACAATAAAAAAAAACAATTTGTTTTCCTTGACATTCTTTTAAATTTAATGTATTATAATGTATATTAAATTTATATGAGGTATTTAATGGTATTGGCTAATTATATTTTTGATGCAATCTGTGGAATTTTAATTGTCGGAATTCTAGGATTGGTTATTGTCGGTGAATTTTTTCTTATAAAAGAAACTTGGAAAAAATAAAAAGAGGGGTAAAAATTGAAAGAACTTAGATTGATTGAAGGTTGTATTAAATTTCCAAAAGAATTACCTTATATTGATGAGTATTATATTAACTCTAACAAATTGAATCTTTCTTATAGAGCGATAAAATGGTTGTTTATGTGGTCAACGTTGGCTGATAAATACAAGAAAGATAAAGTTTATCAGAAAAACTTTTATACTTCTCTGAAAACCGAACTCAATAAAGAACAGAGAAATTTCAAATTTCCAATTGATTTTGAAAATACACTTAATGAAATGTATCTCATCAAGCAGAAATACGCAGAAGAAAAGAAAGAGTATAACAAAGAACATCGTAAAGAGATTGCAGAAGAAAATAAAAAATGGAAAGAAGAATATGGATATGCTTTTGTGGATGGTGAAAAGGTAGAAATTGGAAACAGTCTTATCGAAAGCAGTCGTATATTTATTGGTCGTGGAGATTGTTCTTGGAGAGGATTCATTGTAGAAGATGTTATTGCTGAAGACATTTCAATCAATTCTTCTTATCCTTTCCCTTGTAATTATCCTACTCATAATTGGAAAGAAGTGTCATTTAAGGATACAATGTCCATTGCTACATACACAGAACATCTCGTGGGAAATAAAAATGTTACAATTCAAAAGGCTATTTGGTTTTCAAATAAATCATCATTCAAGGCTGATTCTGATGAAGAAAAATTTGAAAATGCTAGACTGTTGCAAGTAAACATTAAAAAAGTTACTAAAGCAATCAAAGACGCTTTTCTATCTAATGATATTAAAACACGACAGATTGGTTGTTGTGCTTATATTATAAGTAAATTTGGAATTCGTGCAGGCAACGAAGATAAACGCAACAACGGTGTAGTTGGTGCATCTACACTTAAAGTAGAAAATATTGAATTGTATGCTGACAAACTACAAGTGCATTTGAAGTTTTTGGGTAAAGATTCAATGATGTATGATAATACATTAAAAGTTGATACTGATGTTTTACTTCCATTGTGGAAATGTATGGACGGTAAGAACTGTAAGGAAAAACTTTTTGATAGAATCACAAGTCATGAAGTAAATGAATTCTTGGGTTCAATTTGCAAAGATATTCCTCACTTGTCAAACAAGACATTTCGTACATTTTTTGGTACAAGTTTACTTGCAGAAGAAATTCAAAAAAGAGATTGGGATAATTTGACAGATAAACAATTCAAAAATCAATACATGGATTGTGCTAAAGTTGTAACAATTAAACTTAATCACAAGAAAACCCTTACAAAAGAGCAGAATGAAAAGATTAATGAATCTACAAAGAAGAAAATCAAATCAGCAAAAGATTCATTTGAAAAGACAAAATCATCTGTAGAAAAGAAATTGAGTAAACTTGAAGGACTTGAATCAGATTACAAATCTTGTCTTGAGGGAAAGATTCTTAAAAATAAACTTGCAGAAATCAAGGAACAGAAAAACCAACTTAAAGAAAAGTTGAATAATGCTGAACAGAAATTTAAAGATACAAAGAAATTAGCAAAGGCTAATTCTGAAAATCGAGAAATTGCCTTGACAACTGCCATGACTAATTACTCTTCACCAAGAGTAGCGTATTCTTTATGTAAAGAAACAAACCATGAACCTACAACAATCTATTCTAAAGCATTAGTTGAAAGATTTAATGTATGGGCAAGTGATACACCTACTGATTATTGGAGAAAGTATCCAAATGTATAAATATGTGGTGATGTGTTTTAATGAAACGAATAAAGCGTTTCATTTTTTAGTAGAATCGGCTGATGGATATTGTGCTGAAATAGAAGTCAGAAAAAGATTTCCGAATTATAAAATAAGTCAAGTTATCAGACTTGAAGAACTGAAATAATTATCTGAACATATACACAAAATATATTCAGATAAAAAAATATAAAATTTGGAGGAATGAAGAATGATTAAATTAAGAATTGGAAAAGAAGAAGTTGTTTATTCGGATGACGATTTGTTGGTAATGACAAGAGACCAACTTAAACAGTTGAAACAAGATTTGCAGTGTAATATGGAAGAAGTTTCTGCTAAAAGAGCAAGATATCAAGCAGAAAACAACGAAAAGTATAATTCAAAAGAATACTTTACACAGATTGCCAAGTATAAAACCGTTATGGCAAATCTTAAACGAGCAATTGCTAAAGTAAATACTTATGAAATCGATGTTAAAGAAAATGATTTGAAAGACCGAGAACATTGGCTATGGTCATTTTATGTTAATGTAAAACATAATATTGACAAAAATGAATTTGAAAAACTTGTGAATATGACGGATAATAAAGCAAAATATCACATTGAAATCGGAGAATAAAATGACAACATCGAAACATATCACCCCTTATGAAGATTTGGCTATAGAAAATGCTAATAGAAACACTTTGAAACAATTGGCTTGTGCAATTCTATTATCTGCGGTGGAAGATGCGGATGTGGAATTTTTGACAGATGATTACGAAGAGTGGAAATACTACAGAGAAAAAAGAAAAAAGAAGAGTGATTTTTTTACTGAAATCGATTATCAAATTGGTTTTAAGAAAAAACAAGAATATAAAGAAGTTTTGTTTGATATTTGTGAAATCACGGTACGTTCTTCTGATATTCCTAACGATGTTCTTGAAGAAAGAAGGATGTATGAAAGAAACAAAATGAAAAATCTTATGAAACTCACTGGTTTTAAGAAAGAAACATTAATGAATATAGCAAAATTACATGGTTGGAAAATCGGCATTGATTATGTAGAACCAAGTATGTTTGATGATAATTTTTAATGGAGAATAAGAATGATTAAGATACTAGAAAAGCGTACAGAAAAAGACCCTCTTAATCACATTGGTGAAAATGCAGGTATCTGTTGGGGAGCAGATATTTCCAATGAAGAGAAAAACATCAAACGTGGAAAATCTTGTATGAAAAGTGGTCACATGCGATGTGCTGAATATCCTACTGTAGAAATGATTTTGGATGAATTTTCAGCGAGGGTAATTCGAGAAACATATACTCATATTATTGGTGTAACTAGACTTCAAGAATCGACAAGATATGTGAATTGTGCTGATTTTGGTTATTATACACCAAATGGAATCACAGAAGGGCAGAAAGAAGTGTATGATGATATTATGAAAGAAATCATGAAATCTTATGAAACTCTTTTGGATTTGGGAATGAGTAAAGAAGATACTGCTAATATTCTTCCACTTGGAATGAATACAAAAATTGTATGGAAGATTAATCTACGTGCTTTGATTCATTTTATGAATATGCGAATGTGTAATCGAGCATATAAGGAAATCAGACAACTTTGTAAGGAAATTAAAGATTTACTTTCAAATTATTCTGATGAATGGAAATGGATTTCAGACAATTATTTTGTTCCGAATTGTAAAATGATTGGTTATTGTATGGAAGAAAAATGTTGTGGTCTTATGCCAAAAGGTTTGGATGGTTTGAAAGAAAAGATTATCAAAGAATATCTTGATTCTCAAGATAATGATAATTTGAAATAAAATTTCTTGCAAATTAAATAAAAAATTGATATGATATATTCAAGGAGAAAAATATTGAAAAAATACGAAGATGTGTACAATGAAGGTTTTATTAAAAATAATATTCTTCAAGTTCGAGAGAATAATAACAGAAAAGAAGTTGATTTTTATTTAATCAATGTAATCGAAGATATAGAAGATTATATTGATTTTTTACGAGAAGTCGATTCATGTCGAGACGGTGATTTAATTACAATTCATGTTAATTGTTATGGTGGTAATTGCGATGTGGCTATGAACATATATGATTGTTTGAAATTGTCACCTGCGGAAGTGATGATTTCAATTGAGGGTGCTTGTTGTTCATGTGCATCGATGATTATGCTTGCTGGTAATTATTGGAAAGTTTACCCTCATTCTTATGTTATGATTCATGCTTGGTCCGAAGGTATCTATGGAAAATGGCACGAAATCATTTCCAAATTTAATTACGATAAAAGTATATTTGAAAAACAATTTAAAGAACTTTACAAAAACTTTTTGAATGATTATGAAATAGAAGATTGTATTAAAGGAAAAGATTTTTATTTTGATTCTTCTGAAACAATAAAAAGATTGAATGTTTATCAAGAAGAAGATGTTAAATGTGATGAGGCTATTAAAAAAATCACTGATAAATATTCTTCTCTTGCAGAAAAAGAAGTAAATCAATACTTAAAAAAAGTATCTAAGAAAAAATAAAACTTTTCAAACATCATTATAATAGGAGAAAACTAATGAAAATGACAATTACAAAACTTAATGATTGGGTTAGAAAACTTGCTGAAACTAAACCATACCGCATTATGGTAAAGAATGGTGCAGGATTTTATGAAGTTCTTTTCTTGTATGGTGATTATCATTACAACGATAGACTGTATATGCAAGATATGGACGATGAATTAAATTGTCAGAAGAAAGTTTTGGCAATGTGTTCTACATTTGAACATAATTTCAAATTGAGGACTTTTTAATCTATGGAAAGAAAGATAGAATATTATGAAGAAGAAGGAATTGCTGATTATGTAGAACATCTTTCAAATTCATCTATGGAAGAATGTATTGAATCTTGGCGAGATAATTTGGATGAAAAAATCGATTATCCTTGTGAAATTGTAGTGTATGGCTATGCTGAAAAGAACAAAGATACTTTTATTCCTAATGGCAAAGAAATTTTAGATGATGTTTTTGACGACTTGTATGATGACGGATATATCGATGATTATGGAAATTATGATGAAGATTTGATAAAATGTTCAAATTTACTTTCCGAATCGATTAAAGAAAATGTTCCGCCTTATTATGAAGCAGTTAAAAAATACACTGTGAAAGTGAATGAGGATTCATTTGAAATTATTAAAGAAGGAGATTTTGAATAATGAAAAACAACTTCACATTTAACGCATCTATTAAAATAAAAGATTTGGATAAAATGGAAAAGGTTTTAAATTTGCTGACACAAGAAGGAGTTAAAAACAAGGATTCTGAAATTTGTGTTGCGTTTAAAAATTTGTTAAATCATTTTGACGATATACCTAAAATAAAAATGTATGACTTGGTTGATGCGTTTGCCGATTTTTATGAAGAGTTTCTTTATCCTTATTGTAAAGAAACGATTGGTTGTAAAAGATTTGAAGAATTTGATTTCGAACAAGTACAATATGTTATGGACAAAATGAAAGAAATAATTTATACTCTCAGTGGACAGTATGGATTATAAAAATAATAAGGAGTTTATATGAAAAAAGAAATGTTTAACCTTTGGTACAATGAATATGGTAGAGGACTTGCAATTGATGCCCTTCCTATTGATGATGTGGATGAAAAAGAAATTCGAAGAAAAGCAAAAGAAATTTTTTCATACACATATGATATTTTTTCAGAATTTATGTGTGATAGACTTACTCCGTTATATGACCATATCGTTTGTCAAAATGATGTGATAAATGAAATGCATAAAGAAATCTGTATGAGAAAAAAGGATGCAGAAACAATTCGTGACGAAATAACACCTCATATGACAAAATTGTATGATTCGTATTATAAAGAAAAATCCATCGATAAAGAACAATTTCACTCACTTAAAAAGTATTTTGGTGAAATTCTTTCCGATGCTAAAGAAAAGATTAATGCTTGTGATGTAACGCTTTCTATTTTGAAACGTGAAAAGAAGTATGTTGAAAGTCTTTTGGTAACAGAATAAAAAAATAATTGTGTTGAAACTTGATAAGATTGTCGATAATAAATTATAGACAATTTTATCAAGGAGTATTATATGAAGAAATTATTTGTAATCTTAGGTTTATTTGTTTGTAGTGTTTCTGCCTTTGCTATGGATTGGTCAGAGTATGAAATGATGTGTTTCATAAACAATAAAGAACTTAATTACGAAGAATGGGAATATCTTTGTACGGAAGGTGCAACGGATTATGGATATGATGGGTTTGATTTAGAAAATTTTCTAATCGAAAATGAAAAATAAAAGGATTGTTTTATGAAAAATTTAATAATCGATGGTTGGAATTTATTTAGTTATGATGGTATTCCTAATGATACGGAAGATAAAAAAACCGTAGCGGTTAAACAACTTGGTAATAACTGTGCAGAAATCATGTTGGATGTAAAAACTATGAGTTTTGAATTTGTAAAAAACGGAAATAATTTTTCACCAATAAGATGTAATAGATTTTCAACTTGTCTTAAAATGGCTGACGAATGGTTTAGAATTTTGGAGGAATAACGTGGGTGAAAATAAAAGTGGTAGTGGTGGAAGTTTTTTAGCAAGTTTGATTTTCGTAGTTTTTCTTGTAATGAAACTTACTGAAAAATGTGCTTTTTGGGGTGATAATTTTCCTAGATTCTTGAAAAGTACAGAAGCGTGGTGGGATGGATGGTTTATGGTGTTTTTGCCATTATGGATTGGTTTACCAACGGTGTTGATTATTTTGTTGATTGGACTTATATTTATTAGGAATAAATAAAAATAATTCCATTACTGTAGTCTTGTAACTACAAAGGAGGGTAACACTATCTCAAAATGGACAGGTAAATGTGATTTCTGCGATGATTGTGAAATGATACACAATCCACAAGAAATCATTGAAAAATCAAAAATTTATTTGGGTGACGCAAGAGTAATGATAAAGGAAGAAAAAGATTTGATTCCTTATTATACTCATTTAGTTGCATCAGCATGTTACAACAAAGAAAGTGGTAACGTAATTCATCTATCAAGAGATTCTTTCATTAATTCAGAAGAAAGAGAATTTCTTGCTTGGAAAATTCGTGATGTAATTGGTGCATTCAGAAAAGCAAAGAAAGAGAATGTTGAAGTTACGCTAGATTATCTTAAATCAAAAAAGTATTATTTAGATAATACCGAGAAATTTATTTGGTTAGCATTGATTGATAAAATAAAACATAACACTGATTTGATTAAAGTTCATCTTCCTAAAGATTATAGAGAATGTTCTTATTTTATCAGTGAATGGCTGATACCAAATTACTTTAATGATATTCATGATTCTATACACAATCGACAAAGAGAAGAGTTTATAAAGTTTGCTCAAGAAAACGGATACAGAAATTTTGAAGATGGGATTTATCATCCTATTATTTGGAAAATGTGTGCTGATATAAATGAATATTATAAAATGAAAGAAAAATATGGAGGTAATGTATGATTTATCCAAACGGTACTATTGAATTGAATAAACTAAAAAGAATGGTCAATTCTAAAGATTTTATTGTATATTATGAAGAAAACACAAAAGAACCTACTAATTGGGATTGGAGAAAAGATGGTATTTTTCATGGAAACAAATATCCTATTCATAATGAAGAAGAACTAATTTCTTGCATTAGCAAAGAATTAAAAAATGAAGGAACAATTTGCTATGATGTTACAGAAGAATACTACAGAAAACATCCTTGTGAGGGCGAAGAGGTAATCTATGTTAAACCTAAGTTCTTTTGGGAGTGGCAGTCGCATAACACAAAGAAATGTTATTCCATTACAGAAGCATCTTATCTTGGTGAAAAACCGAAGAATGTTCCTTTATCGCTGAACTTGTTTGATGATAATTTTGAGGGAACTTGTTTTGTAATCGGAACATGGGAAAGAGATGAAGAAGGTTACGAATTCCGTTCTGTTGGTTCAAGAATGTTTGATTATGTTGATGATGAAGATTTGAGTGAAATTTGGAAAGCGATTAAAAACGCTGACAAATATTTGAACGATAGATTTCTGACAGAATAAATTATTTTTTATTATTGAGAGTAAATAATTTATCGTTCAAATCTTTTATATCTAAGTCGTGTTTATCCAAACGATGAGTATTTGAATCAACTTTGGATGTAATACGACCTATTTTATAGAGAATTATCGCTAATGATATGATTGTACCAATTAAAGTACAAGTTTCAACTATATTCATATTATAAATAGTATATAAATATGGAGGAAAAATGAGTAAAGAATTATGGTTAAAAAGAATTCGCAATTATGCTGGTTTTCTTGGTATGGTTTTACCTTGGATATCGCTCATAGGGGCATTGTTATTTAGAGGAACACAACCTTCGTGGAGTGATTTTTCAATTAGTGCGACATATTATGTAACACCTGCGCTAACGGCGATTTTAACATCTGCTTCTATTGTTCTGATGTGTTATGATGGATACGATAAGTGGGATTCTTTTGTAACAACAATTAGCGGTGTGTTCGGTTTATGTATCGTTTTGTTTCCTTGTAAATGTAACGTGAGTTCTGATTATGTTGGTTTTTTCCAATTACCGATTAAGGTATCTAGTATCTTACATTGTACATCAGCGACAATATTTTTTATTTTGTTAGCCTATAATGATATTTTTTTATTTACAAAGCATGAAGAATCTATGACAAGTAAAAAGAAAATTAGAAACATAGTTTATATCGTTTGTGGAATAGGAATGTTGTCAGCAATGATTCTTATGCCTTTGCCGATTCATTTTGATGCAAAGACTTGGTGGATAGAAATGATAGCATTAACCTTCTTTGGAATTTCGTGGTTGACCAAAGGTGGAGCATTTAAATTTTTGAATGATTAAAATTTAATAACAGAAACTATTTTTAGTATAATCGAGCGTAAACATTCCACCCCTTTAGGGTGGCGGTAGTTCACTTTCTGTTTTTTAATAAAAAAAATAATAAAGTAATTTAATTATTTTCCGATATTATAAATAACTTACATAAAAAGTCACCAAAACTATACACTTTTGGTGACAAAATTTTTCTAGGAGGAAAAATTATGAAAAAATTTATCAAATCTATTCTTTTGTTTGTTGGTGCAACATTTGTATCACTTTTATTTATGAACTTGTTTCTTAATGCATTGGATAACACAATGACTGATGAAGAAATTGTGTACTACTTGGAACAGTATCCTACAGAAGAAAAGTTGATGAAATTGGCTGAAAGAAGAAACTTGATTGAAAAGGCTAAATAAAATCATATCGGAAAAAAATGACTTTAATAAAAGGGAAGTATCAATCTTCCCTTTTATTATTTACTACATTTTGGCAAAATATTGAAAAATTGCCAAAATGTATGATAATTTTTTCTTGACAAAGATTTATCTTTTATATATTATTAAAAAAATAATATTGAAAATAATTAACTATTTTTTTATAGAACTATAAAACTTTAATCAAATAGGAGAAAATAATATGGCAAGACATACGGTTGAAATTGATGAAGATGTATTTATTGATTTGTTGTGGGAAAGAGTAAATGAAACTCGTTGGGGAAGTAATTATTCTGAAGATTTTTGGACAGAGTGTTTTAATTATCTTTCTGAAATAGGTTGGTTAGATTCTGATTATAATAATCCAAGTTATATTGTTGATAATATCGGAGTAAATGGTGACATTTGTGCAGTAGAAGATTGTGCTGATAATTATGATGAAATCAATGAAGATTACGATGGTGATGTTGACGCATGGGCAGACGATAACGGTTATCTTGTATTCGGTGGTTATGTTGTAATTAACCTTGGACTTTAATTTTTTGGAGTTAAATTATTATGGCGGATTTAGTTTTTAGAAGTACCACTCGTGGTGGCAGAGATTTCTTTGAAGTTACTGACGATGGGATGGCTTATGGCGGAAAAGACAGATACAACATCAAAACTGATGGGTCTATGAATTTTGCCGATACAGTAGATGAAGTTTTGGCTGAACTTGTATTTGATGGTGCATGGAGAATCAACTACGATAAAATTGAAGTTGATGAACTTGGAATCGGTGATGAATATAAAGAAATTGTAAAACTTATTCGTAAAAAATATAATTGGCTTTATAATCTTCCTAAAGGTTCAAAAGGCAGACAATTCTATTTCGATATCGGAAGATACTTCAGACAAGAGTTGAAGAAAGGAACTGATTATGGCAAGATTTTTGATAAGATTGATAGTGTTATCGAAAAGAATAATAATTTTGAAGAATCTAAGAAAATGAATAAAAAATCAATTAAAGAATCTTATGAATATGAAGATATTAAAAATGAAACTCCAATCATTGATGTATGGAGTAATTCTGAAGGTACTCATGTTTATAAAGTTTATAAAATTAAATCGGATTATATTTATTATGAATATGATTATCGTAAACACGATGCGACATTAATAACTGATGATAATGAAATTGAAATTATAACAAAATTAATGTCATATTTACCTACAAAGTTTATCGTAAAGCAAGAAGATAATATTGGAATTCTTAATTCCGCCATTACAAATATTAAGGCTATTAATAAACATTACGGTAAATTAAAGAAATATAATGTCGATTATTATTGGCAAGTTCTTCGGTTTATAGATAATTCTATGAAAAAAGACGATGAACCTGATGCTAGTGTTTATTTTGATGAAATAGATACTACTATTAATAACGCTCTTGAAAAAGACGGTGATGATTTTAGAGTATAAATTATAGGAGAAATAAAACTATGAAAAAGAACAGAATGACAGAAAAGGAAGAATCAGTAATTGATAAGATTCAAAACCTTATTGATGACACTGATGATTTGAGTAGGATTTCGTTTGATATGGATGAAAGTGATATTAATTCGGCAGATGATGTTTTTGAATACATTGAAGACAGAATTAATGAAATTGAAATAATTTATTATGCTAATGCTATGAAAATTCTTATGGAAGGTGACCCATCACTTCAAGAATCAATGGAATATGCCGATGATTATGGATATCGTTGTAAAGATATTAATTCTGAATTGTTGGCTACAATCCTTTGTCAAGAATGGGCAAGACAAGACCTTGATAACATCAGAGATGATATTGAAGAAGTTGTTGATGAATGGCTTGAATCTGATGAAGATGACGAATAAAATTATCTGATTTACAAGAGTAAAAAAAAACAGTTTCTAAGAGCGGAAAGTTTAATATTTTCCGCTTTTTGTTTTTTTTATAACGTTTATATTCCTAGACATTTTGAATAATTTTGTCTAAAAATATAAACATTATAATTTTTAATAATTTTCGTTGACAAATGAAATAGGAATGTGTATAATATAGAAAATAAAATAGAAGGAGTAATGCATTGGAAAATATAATCTATAATCCATCAGTAGATTGTTATAGTCTACATCAAGAAATGATTAATCATTCTTTGCAAGGAGAAATTCTGAATGTAAAGATTGAAAACGATAAACTGAAAAATGAAAATAATGAATTAAAACATTTTATAAGAGATTTAATCTATGAAAATCATAACACCTGTTTTCATTTTTGTAATACAATTTTCTTGTTTAATTCTGATTATAGAAAAAGAGCAGAAGAACTTATAGGAGAAAATTTATGAAAAGAGAAGAAAGAGCAAACGACTACGCTGAACATAATATTGGTAAATATACAAACGACTATGCAAATATCTATAATGCTTATTTGAAAGGGGCAGATGAAGAAACAAAAGAACTGAAAAATGAAAATGATGAATTAAAGGCTCAACTTGAAAGAGCAAAAGTTTATCTAAAGGCTACTTCTGATTTGTTACAGAAACAGAACGAAAATCATTATGTACTCAATCTTCTTGAAACAACTGTATTTTATGATGAAGCAGATTGTGATGGATATTGCTTGAAAGACGAAATAGATACTCTTCTTGAAATGGAGGTTTAACATATGAATTATTTTTTCGGCAGAAAAGAAGGAACAAACGGATATGAAAAACTTAATGGTGTTTGGATTGAAGCAGATACCCTTGAATTTGCTATATACAAGTTTGCTTATACGAAAGATAACATTTACAAATATATCTCGGATTACAGTCTTTCTGAATACAATTCAGATTTGAATAGATATGTTATTAAAGATGGATGTTATGATAAAGCCGAAATAAATATTTATGCTGAAACAAATGAAGATTCAGAACTCGTAAAGACAATCAAAATATCAGAACTTGAAAACTTTAATTTTGACAACGTAGAAAAAGAATTATCATCTAAAGGGCATAAAGCAGATTCTCAAGAAATAGCATTAATGAATGATGATACAATTAAAGTTTATGCTGAAAATCTACCACAAGAATTCAAAGAAGGCAAAATTAAAACCGTAAAAGATTTTAATAATTGCAGAACTGAAATCGAAAAGAAAATGCTTGAACTTGAAAAACAGAAACAAGAATTAAAATCACAGATTGCTGAAATGGAAAAATGGCTTAAGGGCAAATATCGTGTAATTTGTGCGTACGAAACATATCTTGGTACGAAAGAAGAAGTTGTTGAACTTATCGGTGAAGGAAAGACAAGTAATGAACCAATTCATTTGTACCAAGCGGTAAGATTTATGGATGAAGAATATGGAATTGTAAATCTTGAAAAACTTACAGAAACAACTTGGGTTGAACGTAACGATTTCGATTATAAGAACGTTGAAATTTTTGATGATTGGATTTCTAAAAATTACAAGATGTTCATTCCTGCTGAACGTGGTATCGTGATGTGGAGAATTAAAAGACGAGGAAAAGATTACGGTGATAAATGGGAAAATATAGTTTGTAACGGATATAACGCAAACTGTTATTTTCTTATAAGAAATGGCGAAAGGCTTTACAGAATTTTCTCTGATGTTGCTTCAGAAGACGATACGATGTTTCCTACAGAACAACAAAGCATTGAAGCAGGGAAGAGATGGAGTACCGATGAAGAATTTGACCAAGAAGAATTCATGGAAAACACGCTTCCTTGGAAATATATTCTCATAGCAATTCAAGGAATTCTTGATAGAACTGATATTCTTGGAACAGACTGTCAGTTTAAGACAAATCTTATATGCGGACTTTTTGATAAAGAAAAAATCGTATTGGTTCGTGATAAAGAAAGAAAAGATTTAATTGGTGATGCTACCATGCCTAGATGGAAAGATTATCTTCAAGAAAACAGAGATAAAACTAAAATTGGGGATAGGATTATCATTACTGATTTATGGGGTTCTAAAAATTATTACGGTAATAATACTGATGATTCGGATTTTATTTATGCACATCATATGGATTGGAGAAGAAGATGGGTAGGAATTCCAAATAGAAGTAAGGTTTATGAAATAAAGGATTATGATGAAGATTGGGGTTATAAAATCTTTTATTTTGAAGAAAGATGGAGTGGTGATATTAAAAAGAAAAGAACTGCAATTTGGTTAGATAAAACAGAATTCTTTAATATCAGTCAGACCACAGAAAAAGACTTGGAGTATTATTTGAATGACAGAAGAGAAAGGGAAAATTATCTTGATATGCTTCCAAAAATAAAACTTGCCTATAAATATTTTAAGACCAAGGCTTATGAAAGGGAAGATTATTTTAGGGAACATTTCATGGATAATTAATTAAAACGGTGATTTATTATTTTTT
>Ga0310697_10002755_pt1 | contig 18300 bp, 17 predicted proteins | sample 172DNAGHGlowgp2_FD_203883 | JGI IMG/M metagenome (GOLD analysis project Ga0310697, IMG submission 203883) | Sheep rumen microbial communities from Palmerston North, Manawatu-Wanganui, New Zealand - 1728 DNA GHGlow gp2 (v2) (version 2) | ecosystem: Host-associated > Mammals > Digestive system >... | reverse complement strand
CGCTTAAAGCAGGCATATTCGGCGCGGAGGCATGGTCGGAAGAAATGCGCCGCGACATTGAAAAAACTTTGGGCATTAAAGCTTATGACATTTACGGCTTGACGGAAATTAGCGGTCCTGGCGTCGCGTTTGAATGTTCGGAGCAAAAAGGAATGCATATTCAAGAAGACCATTTTATTGCCGAAATTATCGACCCCGATACCGGCGAAGTTTTGCCCGAAGGCTCGCAGGGCGAATTGGTTTTCACTTCTCTTGATAAAAAAGCTTTTCCGCTGATTCGCTATCGCACCCGCGACATTTGCACGCTTACCCGCGAAAAATGTTCTTGCGGCAGAACGCATGTTCGCATGACCAAGCCTAAAGGACGTTCCGACGACATGTTGATTATTCGCGGCGTCAACGTCTTCCCAAGCCAGATTGAAACCGTGCTGATGAATAACGGCTACGCGGCTAATTATCAAATAATCGTCGGGCGCGTCAACAACACTGATACTTTTGAAGTCAAAGTGGAAATGACGCCCGATATGTTCACCGATAACGTCGGCGAAGTGCAAGCGCGTAGAAAAGTTTTGGAAGATGGCTTGCGGGCTATGCTGGGCATTAAAGCGAAAGTCACTTTGGTTGCGCCTAAGTCAATCGCTCGCAGTGAGGGTAAAGCCGTCCGCGTCATTGACACGCGCAAAATTTAGGGGGTGCAATAAATGAGCGTCAATCAAGTCTCGGTTTTCCTTGAAAATAAAGCCGGCACGCTGAACAAATTGACTGAAGTCCTTGCCTCTAATAACGTCAACATTCGCGCCTTGAGTTTGGCGGAAACTAGTGAGTTCGGAATTGTGCGCATGTTGGTTAATGACGTTTTCGAGGCAACCAATATTCTTAAGGAAAATAATTTCGTCGCGACCCTTACGCCCGTTTTAGTCTACGCAATCGAGGACAAAGCCGGCTACTTGAATAACCTCCTGAAAAATTTCAGCGCGGCTCAAGTCAATATCGAATACATGTACGCTTTCGCGGGCAAGGAACGCGCTTATATGATTTTCCGCGTCAACGACACCAAAAAGGCTGAGGCTCTCCTCAATCGCGCTGGCTTAAAATCTCTGACGCAAGAGGAAATTTCTGCCGTATAAAATTTTAATCGAATAATCGCCGGGAGCGGCTTGAAGGTTTGCTCTCGGCTTATTTTGTCTATTGGAGGTGACGCTTTGTCTAGGTATAAACTTACAATCAATGACGATAGAAAATTTTTCGCCGCATTCGAGGACGCCAATTTAAATTTCAACGGTTGCGCTTTGAAAGAAGTTATCGTGGAGCCAGAAGAAAATGTTTGGCAAATTAAAATCGTCACGGATAAAAATTTTGACGAACAAACTTTGCGCACCGCTGGAGAATTTTTAAATAAACGTTATGGCGCGACCGTCGAATTTAAACGCGAAGTCTTAAACGATTTCGTTCCTAAGGAAAAGGGAGAAGAGAGAAGGGAGACGGGAAAAGGGAAAACTAACGGTAAAAAAATTTCCGGCGAAATCACTAAAATTATCGACGTTACTAGGGAAGGCGAAAGCGTCACTATTCAAGGCGAAGTCAGCGCGGACGATAAACTCGGCGTCAATCTGCGCGAATTCAAAAATGGCACTATCGCTGTTATCTTTTGCGTCACCGACGACACCAACGGCATTTGCTGTAAGAAATTTTTCAAGTGCGATAAGAAAGACGAAGCTAAGCCATTCGCCGACAAACTCAAGGCGGGCAGTCTCTACAAAATTTCCGGCATCACTAGGTACGATGACTTCACTAAGGAAATTGCTATTTTTATCAACGCGATTGAACCTGTTGAAGTAGCCGCCCGCGAAGATACCGCCGAAGCTAAGCGCGTCGAATTGCATGTTCATACGCAGATGAGCGCGATGGACGCAATTATTCCCGTCGACAAACTGATTAAAACCGCCGCCGATTGGAATTGGTCAGCCGTCGCAATTACCGACCACGGAGTTATTCAAGCCTTCCCCAACGCCGCTATCGCCGCCGAAAAACTCGCTAAGCAGGGCAAGCACATTAAAATTATTTACGGCATGGAAGGTTATCTTGTCGGCGACGATTACAAGCAAAAATTTGCTAATCATGTTATACTGCTCGCCAAAAATAAAGTTGGGCTTGCTAATTTATACAAGCTCGTTTCAATCAGCCAGATTAAGTACATGCATTATCGTCCGCGCATTCCTAAAACTTTGCTTAGCGAACTGCGCGAAGGTCTGATAATCGGTTCGGCTTGCGAGGCGGGCGAATTGATTCGGGCAATCGTCGCGGGCAAGGACGATACCGAGCTTGAAGACATTGCCAATTTCTATGACTACTTAGAGATTCAGCCCATTGGCAACAATGATTTTCTTGTCCGTAGCGAAGACTTCCCGAACATTACGACCGATGAAGACTTGCGCAATATCAATCGCAAAGTCGTCGCGCTCGCTAAGAAATTGGGCAAGCCGATTGTCGCGACCACTGACGCCCATTTTCTTAATCCCGAAGATAAAATTTGCCGCGCAGTTATTATGCACAATAAAAATTTTCCCGATGCCGATAAACAACCGCCGCTTTACCTGCGCACGACGCAAGAAATGTTCGATGAGTTCGATTACCTTGACGAGGCGACCGCCTATGAAGCAATCGTTACTAATCCGAATAAAATTGCCGACTCCGTAGAATTTTTAAAGCCCATACCCGACGGGCTTTACTCGCCGCAAGTTTCAGGCGCGGAAGAAGAAATTCGCGAAACTTCCTACGCTAAGGCGCGAAAACTTTACGGGGAAAATTTGCCGCCATTGGTTGAGGCTCGTCTTGAACAGGAACTTAAACCGATAATCGGGCACGGCTTCGCGGGCTTATATCTAATCGCTCAACGGCTCGTGAAAAAATCTAATGATGACGGCTACCTTGTCGGCTCGCGTGGCTCTGTCGGTTCGTCATTCGTCGCAACCTTGACGGGCATAACTGAAGTTAATCCCTTGCCGCCGCATTATCGCTGTCCGAAATGCAAGTACAGCAAATTTTTCACTAAAGGCGAAGTCGGTTGCGGCTACGATTTGAAAAATGAAATTTGCCCCGTCTGCGGTCATCCGCTCATTAAGGACGGGCACGACATACCCTTTGCAGTCTTTCTAGGTTTCGACGGCGACAAGGTGCCCGATATTGATTTGAACTTTTCGGGCGAATACCAAGCGACCGCCCATAAATATACCGAAGTCCTTTTCGGCAAGCATAACGTCTACCGCGCAGGCACTATCACGACCGTTGCGGAGAAAACTTCATTCGGGCTTGCCAAGAGATATTTTGAAGACCGCAACCTGAAAAAGCACGCTTCTTTTATCGTTAAAATCGCGGGTAAATGTCAAGGCGTCAAGAAAACGACCGGTCAGCACCCCGCCGGAATTATGGTTGTGCCACGCGATATGGATATTCACTACTTTACACCGATTCAATATCCCGCCGACAACAAGGACGCCACGACCACGACGACCCATTTTGATTATCACTCGATAAGCTCGCGGCTCGTTAAGCTTGACATTTTGGGGCACGTTGACCCGACTATGATTCGCATGTTAGAAAATTTAACTCATCGCGACCCAAAAACAATTCCGCTTGACGATAAGCCGACGCTTAGTTTATTCAATTCGACAAGTGCACTGGGCTTGACTGCTCAACAACTCGGCACGAAGTCTGGGACATACGGTTTGCCAGAATTCCGCACAGGTTTTACGCGACAGATGATTGACGACACGAAGCCCGATTGCTTTAGCGATTTAGTTCGCATTTCGGGCTTTTCGCACGGCACCGACGTTTGGCTCGGCAACGCGCAAGATTTAATTCGACAAGAAAAATGCACGCTGAAAAATGCCATTTCCGCCCGTGATGATATTATGATGTATTTGATTCACCACGGCGTTGACGCGCTGAAATCTTTCAAGACTATGGAGAGCGTCCGCAAGGGCAAAGGCATTAAGCCCGAAGACGTTGACGACCTTAAGGCGCATAACGTTGAGGATTGGTATATTGATTCTTGCCAGAAGATAAAATATCTTTTCCCGCGAGCGCACGCTACCGCCTATGTCATGATGGCTTATCGGATTGCCTATTGCAAAGTTCATTATCCGCTTGCTTATTATGCGGCGTATTTTTCAAAGCGCACAGAAGTTTTCGACGCCAACGAAGTTATCAAAGGGCGAAACCATGTTAGTCGCAAGTTGGAAGAATTGGAAACTTTATCGGAAGAGCGCAAGCTTGACGACAGGGAAAGCGATTTGCTGGCTGATTATCAAGTTGTCCAGGAATATTATCTGCGCGGCTTTGATTTTGAACATGTAAATCTTTATGAGTCGGCGGCGGAAGATTTTATAATCAAGGGGAACAATCTGCTAATGTCGTTCACTTCGATTCAAGGAGTAAGCCCGGCTTCAGCGAAAGCTATAGTTGAGGCGCGCAAGGACGGGAAATTTATTTCAATCGACGACTTGAAAAACCGCGCAGGCATCAATAAAACTTGCATTGCCGCGCTTAAAGCTCAAGGTTGCCTTGACGATTTGCAGGAGACTAATCAAATTTCCTTGTTCTAAATTTTGTTGGGGGAATGCAATATGCAATTCATAGATAGAAGTAAAATCAGCGTGCGGGCGGGCGACGGCGGAAATGGTAAATCGTCTTTTCGTCGAGAAAAATTTGTGCCCAAAGGCGGTCCCGACGGCGGCGACGGCGGCAAAGGCGGCGATGTTGTCCTTGAGGTTGACGCCAATGTTAATACGCTTTTAAATTTCCGATTCAATCGCAAGTACACCGCCGAAAATGGCGACGCCGGCGACAGGAAAAAACAATATGGGCGCGGCGCAGAAGATTGCGTTATAAAAGTTCCTCAAGGCACGCTTGTTAAAGACGCGACGACCGGCGAAATTTTAGCAGACTTGACCGAACTTGGACAGCGGGCGATTGTCGCTAAGGGCGGGCGCGGCGGCAGAGGTAATGCAAAGTTTAAATCGGCGTCGCGGCGTGCTCCGACTTTTGCGGAATTCGGCGAGCCGGGCGAAAGTCGCGAACTACTTTTGGAACTGAAACTTTTGGCGGACGTTGGACTTGTCGGTTATCCGAGCGTCGGCAAGTCGAGTTTGATAGCCGCTGTAAGTTCTGCGCGTCCGGAAATTGCTGACTATCATTTCACGACGCTAATTCCGGTTTTAGGCGTGGTGAGTTTAGACTATGAAAAATCTTTCGTCATGGCGGATATTCCAGGACTAATTGAGGGCGCAGCGGACGGCGTTGGGCTTGGTCATGATTTTTTGCGGCATATCGAGCGCACGAAATTAATTTTGCATATCGTTGACGCGGCGGCGGTTGACGGGCGCGACCCTGTCGACGATTTCAAGAAAATTAATGTCGAGTTGAAACGCTACAGCGAAAAACTTTCAAAGCGTCCGCAAATTTTGGTTGCGAATAAAATCGACCTGCCGCAAGCAAAAGAAAATCTTCCTGCCCTTGAAAAACTCGCTGAACAGGAAGGAATTAAATTTTTTGCTATATCGGCGGCGGCGCATGAAAATCTTGACGCGCTGATAAATTACATTGGCAAGCGGCTTGAAGAAATTGTTCCGGAAGTCGAGCCGGTTGAAGCCGTTAAAATTTTCGACGTGAACAAGGAAGATGACCCCGTTATAATCGAGCGCAATGACGCGGCAGAATTTATCGTTCGGAATAAGAACTTGGAGAAAATCGTTGCCATGACTAACTTTGACGACACGGAAGGCTTGCGGCGTTTCCAATTTATTTGGCGCATGAAAAATCTTGACGCCCTGCTTAAAGCTCGTGGAATCAAGGAGGGAATGACCGTTCACATTGGCGGGCTTGAATTTGAGTGGCACGAATAGCGGCGCAGAGCGTCAATTTCGGCTTGAATCGCTAAAAATTTCTCGGATTGCCGCGCTTCGGAACTTTTTTTCATCTCGGCAAGAACTTTTTCTAACCTTTCCGCCCGTTGCGCTAAAAATTTCTGCAAGAGCGGCGAAGACTCCCGCTTAAAGATTTTTGGCGCAGGATTTCTTTCCGCGCAGATTATCTCGTAAATTATTCCGCCTGCTTCGGCTAAATCTTCGTCAGCAATCGCCCAATCATTTTCCGCAAGCCACGTGCGGATTTTTTTTACGCCGTTCATTGGTTGCAAAATAAGTTGCCGCGCAGAGCTTACGACTTCGGGCGATTCGTCCAAAATTTTTTGAATCAACGCGCCGCCCATGCCCGCAACGCAAATCGTATCGACTTCGCCCGCCGATAAAACTTGCAAGCCGTCGCCCAATCGCGCTTCAATCTGTTTAAAGCCCGAAATATTTTTGCTCAACGCCTCGAACGGTCCGATATTTTTTTCCGTCGCGATAACTTTCGCCACACGCCCGCTTTTTATAAGTTCAATCGCTAAATAGCCGTGGTCGGCTCCAATGTCCGCCACAACGCCGCCTTGAACAAAATTTTCTACCGCCTTTATTCTGTTATCAATCATTTTATCGCCTCCGCGCAAGAAATTTAGCAAGTTGTTTTCAAGCCGTCAAGTTTTTGCTATAATCGGCGCGAAAGGGTGGTTTGCATGAAAATTTTATTTGTATGTTCTGGAAATACTGGACGTTCGCCAATGGCGCAATTCGTTATGAAAAAATTGGTTGCGGACGCAGGCTTGACTGATAAAATCTTCGTCTCAAGTGCCGCAAGTAAGCCCACGAACGGCGAAATGCTTCATCAAGGCATTGCCGCTAAGCTCGGCGTCGAAAAAATTCCTTACTCCGCCCACATTGCACGCACTATCATTAAAGCCGACTACGCCGCTAACGATTTGATAATTTGTATGGACGCTGGCAACGTCGAACAGGTCAAGGCGATTTGCGGCGGCGACCCCGATAATAAAATTTCTATGCTCCTTGATAAAGATATTCCGTGGGATAAAAACGGTTTCAGCAAGACTTACAACGATATTCTTTATGGTTGTCGTTCTCTGCTTGAAAAAATTGGTTGACGCTTTGAACTAAATGTGCTAGCTTTGACGAAGATAATTTGAAAGCGAGGTATAAGAATGCGCAGAATGTTATTTACTTCCGAATCCGTGACGGAGGGGCACCCCGACAAGGTCGCGGACAGAATTTCAGACAGCATTTTAGATGAGATTATAGAGCGAGACCCAATGGGGCGCGTCGCTTGTGAAACGTTGGTCACGACCGGTCAAGTGCACGTCGTCGGAGAAATTTCCACGCATTGTTATGTTGACATTGCCAAAATTATTCGCGGTGCAATTCGCGATATTGGCTACACCAATTCGGCTTATGGCTTCGACGCGGATACAGTCGGCGTGCTGATTTCTCTTGACGAACAATCTCCCGACATTGCGCAGGGCGTCAACAAAGCGATTGAGGCTCGTGAAGGCGATATGGCGATTGAAGACGCAATCGGCGCGGGCGACCAGGGAATGATGTTTGGCTACGCGACGAATCAGACGCCCGAATTTATGCCGTTGCCGATTTCGCTTGCACATAAATTAGCGCGTCGCCTTGCCGAAGTCAGAAAGACTACGCACGAAGTTGACTACCTGCGCCCCGACGGAAAGACGCAAGTCACAATCGCTTATGAAGGGCGCAAGCCGGTCGCGGTTGATACCGTTGTCATTTCCACGCAACACAATCCCGACGTGACGCTTGAGCAGATTAAACGCGATATGATTGAACACGTGGTTAAACCGGTCGTACCCGCGGAACTTTTGACGGCGGAGACGAAATTTTTTGTGAACCCGACGGGCAAATTTGTTATCGGCGGACCGCAGGGCGATAGCGGCTTGACGGGCAGAAAAATTATCGTGGACACTTACGGCGGCTGGGCGCGTCATGGTGGCGGAGCTTTCAGCGGCAAAGACCCCACGAAAGTTGACAGGAGCGCGGCTTATGCGGCTCGTTACGTCGCGAAAAATATTGTGGCGGCGGGGCTTGCTGACGAATGCGAAATTCAACTTGCCTATGCAATCGGCGTGGCTTATCCTGTATCGGTTCGCGTCGAGAGTTTCGGCACGGCTAAAGTTGACGAGGCTTTGATTGAAAAAATCGTCAAGGAAAATTTTGACTTGCGTCCGGCGGGAATTATTAAAATGCTTGACTTGCGCCGCCCGATTTATCGTCAAACTTCGGCTTATGGGCATTTCGGCAGAACGGATATTGACTTGCCTTGGGAGCGTCTCGACAAAGTGGACGCACTTAGAAAAGCAGCTGGACTTTAAGAAAATTTTTAAGCTCGTGCAAAGAAATTTGCATGAGCTTTTTTTTTGGTTATAATGGTAGAAAAATTTTCGGGAGGGATTTCGATTGGCAAGGGAAATTATTTTAGTTTTGGATTTCGGTGGGCAATACAATCAGTTGATAGCGCGGCGCGTGCGCGAGAACAATGTTTATTGCGAAGTGCACACGGCGTTGACTATCGAAAAAATTCGCGCACTCAATCCCGCGGGAATTATTTTGACGGGCGGTCCTCAAAGCGTTTACGAAAAAGATTCTCTGTTGCCTCCCGCCGAAATTTTTAGTCTGAACGTTCCCGTTCTGGGCATTTGCTACGGTGCTCAGGCTATGGCGAAAATTTTGGGTGGCTCCGTCAAGCCCGCGCAGGTCAGCGAATACGGCAAGACCGAACTTGAAATTTTAAGCGCGTCGAAACTTTTCAGCGGCGTCGAAAAAAATTCTGTCGTCTGGATGAGCCATACCGATAGAATTTTCACTGCGCCCGATAATTTTTCCGCGACTGCCGCAACTAAAAATTGTCCGATTGCCGCTATGGAAAATTCTGCGCGGAATTTTTATGCTGTGCAATTTCACCCCGAAGTTATTCACACGGTCGAGGGCGCGAAAATTTTTTCAAACTTCGTGGACATCTGCGGCTGTAAGCGTGATTGGAAAATGAGTTCATTTGTTGCCGACACGATTAGCCAGCTCAAAAATAAAATCGGCGGCGGAAAAGTTTTGTGCGCGTTAAGTGGTGGCGTTGATTCAAGCGTCGCGGCTGTCTTGTTAAGTAAGGCGGTTGGGAAAAATTTGACTTGCGTTTTCGTCGACCATGGACTTTTACGCAAGGACGAAGCTAAGCAGGTTAAAGAAGTTTTTAGCCCCTTCGACTTGAATTTTATTGCGGTCGACGCGGGCGAAAGATTTTTAAGCAAACTGCGCGGCGTCACTGAACCCGAACGCAAGCGCAAAATTATCGGCGAAGAATTTATCCGCGTGTTCGAGGAAGTCAGCAAGAAAATTGGCGCGGTTGATTATCTGGTTCAGGGCACGATTTATCCCGACGTGATAGAGAGCGGGCTTGGAAAATCCGCCGTGATTAAATCGCATCACAACGTTGGCGGCTTGCCCGATTTCGTCGACTTCAAGGAAATTGTTGAGCCGCTTAGATTACTTTTTAAAGATGAAGTTCGTCAAGCGGGGCGCGAATTGGGCTTGCCGGAAAATATTGTTAATCGTCAACCTTTCCCCGGACCGGGCTTAGGCATTCGGATTATCGGCGAGGTTACGGCGGAGAAGGTTAAAATTGTTCAAGACGCCGACGCCATTTACCGCGAAGAAATTGACAAAGCTGGCGTTAAAAATTTGGCGCAATACTTCGCCGCGTTGACTAATATGCGTTCGGTCGGCGTCATGGGAGACGGCAGGACTTATGATTTCGCGATTGCGTTGCGAGCGGTTTTAACTAGCGACTTTATGACGGCGGAGGCGGCGCAAATTCCGTGGGAAGTTCTAAACGTCGTCGCTAATCGTATTGTCAACGAGGTCAAGGGCGTCAACCGCGTGCTTTACGACTGCACCAGCAAGCCGCCTGCTACGATTGAATTCGAGTGAGGGATTATTTCAATGATAATTAAGGAAACTAGCAATCGCGCTAGCGTTGCGTACGAACGCGGCGATAAATTCCGAACCTCGCAACGGCAAACCGCGTCAACTGGATGCAACGTCACGTTGCTAATCGGGCATATAAATTTTCTCAACGTCCTGCCGCTCAATTACGGCTATCAGCAGACCGCGCAGGATTTAAAAATTGTTTACGGCGTCCCAACTTTCCTAAACGGCGAGCTTAAAGCGGGGCGCATTGACCTTAGCAATATTTCTTCGATTGAATATGCCCGCCAAGCCGACAACCTTTTGATTCTGCCGAAAATTTGCGTCCGCGCAGATTGCGACGTTACGAGTATCATTTTAATTTCGCGCAAGCCGATTGAAACTCTGCGCGACGACAAAATTATTTTAACGTCGAAATCGGCAACCGCTCAATGTCTGTTGAAAATTATTCTGCATGAAAGTTACGACGCCGCGCCGCATTACGAAACGCGAGCCGTTACGGTCGAAAAGCCCATTGACGACGACGCAACTGCCGCGCTTTTAATCGGCGACGACGCGCTTTATATTTACCTGCACCAGCCCGAAAATTTTTACGTCTACGATTTGGGCAAGGAGTGGCATAAGCTCACGGGGCGACAAATGGTTTATGCCTTGTGGACAGTCAGAAAAAATTTCGCCGCCGCGCAGTTGCAACCGATTTACGAAAAAATTCTTCGCGCCTTCCAATTCGGCATTGAACATAAAGCCGCCGCGATTAAATCTGTCCTGCCGACGAAGCCTTTCACGTTCGCTGAGCTTGATAAATATTTGGGCGGCGCAATCAAATGGAACTTGACGGCGGAAAGTTTGGAGGCTTTGAAACTTTACTATCACAAAGCCGCCGCGCTGAAACTAATCGACAAGGAACCCGCCTTGCAATTTGCCGACGTGCATTAAGGAATTATCCGTCGATTCGTTCGACGGATTTTTTTATGTACACAAAAATTTTTTCGCCGAACTTAAAGGGGAATTATAAACTGTGTTGAAATGCTTATTAACGATTTTTATTCTCTAAGGTTGAAAGAAATTTTTTTCTGTTGTACAATCGCTAAAGAATTTTTTCAGAAATAATATCGGGAAAGGTGAGTGAATTAAGCGTGCTAGAACAGATATTTAATTCGCCAATGTTTGATTACATGCCGCGAGCTATGACGGCGGCAAATATGCGGCAGGAAGTCATTGCAAACAACATAGCAAACGTCAATACACCCAATTTCCGGAAATCAAATTTGGAATTTGAAAACCTATTGGCGCGAGAAATTTACGGCGAAGAACCAGACGGAAAATTGAAAATGGCAAGGACGCACGATAAGCATTTGCCCTATAAGCCGCGTGAATTCCACGCCGAGCCGACAATTATTCAAGACAACTCGACGGTTATGCGCGTGGACGATAACAACGTTGACATTGATATTGAGATGGCTAATCTGGCGAAGAATCAGCTTTACTACAACGCGATTGTCACGGAATTTGGCGGGCACGTCAGCCTTTTGAAAAGCGCGATAACCAGTAATGGTCAATGATAAATAAGGAGAAATTTTTATGGGAATGTTTTTGGGAATTGATGCTTCAGCGTCGGGCTTGACTGCCGAGCGGCTAAGAATGGACGTTATATCAAACAATATAGCTAACGCCAACACGACGCGCACCGAACGCGGCGGGGCTTATCATCGCCGTTACGTCGTCTTCGAGCCGCGTGAACGTGAAGCCAGAAGTTTTGAACAAACTCTTAAACATGCACTGGGCATGACGCGCCAAACTTCTGAAGGCGTCCGCGCAGTCGCCATTGAAGAAGACGACCAGCCCGGACCAATAGTTTACGACCCTGGGCACCCCGACGCTAACGCTGACGGCTACGTCGAAAAGCCTAACGTCAATATCGTAACTGAAATGGTTGATATGATTACCGCCCAACGCGCTTACGAGGCGAATTCAACTGCAATCAATGCCGCTAAGGCTATGATGTCTAAGGCTTTGGAAATCGGCAGAGGATAAATTGACTATTACCTAAAGGGAAGGTGAAGATATGGAAATAACACCGTTGGAAATGACACCCGTCAAGATGAGTGCACATAGTCACATAAGCGAGACAAAAGCCCAAGAGCCTGTTAAAAGTTTCGGTGAATTTTTATCCGACTCGCTCAAGAAAACTAATGAGCTTGAACTCGAATCAGAAAGATTAAAAGCGGCACTTGCAACGGGTAGAATAGAAGATGTTTCACAAGTGGTGGTTGCGGCTCAAAAGGCGGAAATCGCGCTCCAATTAACGCTCCAGTTGCGAAACCGTGCTACAGCAGCGTATCAAGAAATTATGCGGATGCAAGTATAGGGAATAAGGAAATGGGAAGTGGGAAAAGTAAAAACTTCTCCCGTCTCCCTTCTCCCTTACCCCTAGAAAGGACTGAGTTTATTGGCGAATTGGAGAGAGCGGCTCCGTGAGCTGTGGAACCGATACGACAAAAAATACAAATACGCTTTTATTGGCGGTCTCTTAGCACTTATCGCTTTATTTGTCGGAATCAGTTTCTGGTACGGTAGCAAGCCCGATTATGTGCCGCTGTATACCAATTTGGAGACAAAAGACGCCGGCGACGTTGTAAACGCCCTCAAGGAAGAAAATGTTCCCTACGACTTAATTGAAGATAAAAAAGGCGCGACAATCCTTGTCCCAGCTACTCAAGTTCACAATTTGCGGCTTGAATTAGCTTCCGCAGGTTTGCCACGCGGCAACAAAGGCTTTGAACTCTTCGACGACAGTAAATTAGGCGTCACCGAGTTTCAAAACAAAATAAATTATCTTCAAGCCCTGCAAGGGGAACTTACTCGCACAATCGAACATTTAGGAAGCGTCGAAAAAGCGCGTGTGCATATAGTCTTGCCGGAAGATAGCCTCTATAAGAAAAATGAAAAGCCAGCGACGGCATCAATCCTCCTCATGCTTAAGCCGGAGACAAAATTGACGCCCCCAGAAGTCAAAGGCATAGTTAATTTGGTCAGCCACAGCGTCCAAGGTCTTGCGCCCGAAAATATCACTATCGTTGACGAGCAGGGAAATATCCTTAACAAAAACGAAGATGACGAACTGGAAAAGGAACAAAAACTGACTCTGCGGACGCTAAATCAAATCGAAATGACTAATAAAGTCCGCGACCATATTCAGCAAAATATTCAAACCATGCTTGATAAGTCGCTGGGCGTCGGCAATGCCTTTGTGCGAGTCAGCGTCGAATTGGATTTCGACGACAAGTCGATTGACCGCCAAACTTTTACGCCCGTAGTTGATGAATCCGGAATTATCCGCAGTCAACAGGACATTAGCGAAAGTTACAACGGCGAATCAAATGCCCCAGGCGGCGCGGCGGGTATCCAAGGAAATATCCCAGGTTACGTCGCCGAGGGTAGCACCGCTAACGCCGAATACGAGCGCAAAGAATCAACTAAGAATTATGAAATCAATGAAGAGAATCAAAAAATCATAGCGTCGCCCGGTTCAATCCGCCGCCTTACTGTCGCCGTTTTGGTCAACGATAGTGTAACCGATTTGCAACGCGAAGGACTCCTTCGGGCAGTAAGTTCAGCGGCGGGAATCAATGAAGAACGCGGCGACACAATATCGGTCGAGCCTTTGCCCTTCAATACTGATGTACAAGACCGATTAGCGGAAGAGGCGCGGCAAGAACAATTACGCAAAGATAGAATTTTTTACACGGAGATTGCGGCTATGATTTTACTTGCAGCCTTAATTTTAGGCGGGTTCCTCATGTATCGCTGGAAAAAACGCAAAGAGCGTCAAGCGGCTATCGAGGCACAACTTGCGGCAGAAAGAAAAGCTCGCGAAGAACAACGCAGAGCCGAAGAAGAACAAAGACGCGCCGAAGAAGAAGCTAAACGCGCCGAAGAAGAACAAAAGCGCATTGAAGAAGAACAACAAATTGCTACCGCCGCCGCCGAGGCAGAAGCTGAAGCCGACGCAGTAGTCGCCGCCGCTAAAAAAGCTCGTGGCGGTTTGAGCGCGGCTGACGACGAAGAAAATGACCTTGATTTAGAAGAAGACAACCTTACGCCCGAAGAAAGACAACATTTAAAGGAAAAAGAAGCTATCCTAAAACTTGTCGAGGAAAAACCCGAAGAAGTCGCTTGGCTTATCAAAATGTGGATTATCTCGGACGAAAAGTAATTTTTAGGAACTAGGAACTGGGAACTAGGGACTAGAGGGAATTAAAAAACTAGTTCCTAGTTCCTGAATCCTAGTTCCTTTTTTATTGACTGGAGGGAATTAAATGCCAGAAGAATTAGAAGATATGTACGCAGAGCCTAAACCTATGAGCGCGCACGAAAAAGCCGCGATACTTTTTATCGCCTTGGGTAGCGATTGCGCCGCAAAGGTTTTCCCACATATGGACGAAGACGAAATCGAAACTATCACGCTCGACATTGCCAACAATAAGCAGGTCAGCATTGATATGAAAACCCAGATTATCAGCGAATTTTATCAGCTGATGCAAGCGCATGATTATATTTCAACGGGCGGCATTGAATACGCGCAGAGCGTTTTGGAAAAAGCTTTAGGCGCGGAAAAAGCAAAGGAAATTCTCCAGAAACTTTCTACAACCTTGCAAGTGCGCCCGTTCGAGTTCCTGCGCAAAACAGACCCGTCTCAGCTACTAAACTTCCTGCAGAACGAACACCCGCAGACAATCGCGCTGGTTATGGCGTACCTTTCGCCCGACCAAGCCGGTATCGTCATGAGCGGACTTTCAATCGATATGCAAGCCGACGTTGCAAAGCGTATCGCCCTTATGGATAGAACTTCGCCTGACGTTATCCGCGAGATTGAAAAAGTTTTGGAGAAAAAATTATCGTCGCTGTCAACGCAAGACTTCACGATTGCAGGCGGCGTCCCGACTGTCGTCGAAATTCTCAACCGCGTCGACCGCTCCACAGAACGCGCCATTATCGAATCCCTTGAGGTTGATAATCCCGAACTCGCCGAAGAAATTAAGCAACTCATGTTCGTCTTTGAAGATATTATTCTGCTTGACGACCGTTCAGTTCAGCTTGTTGTGCGCGAAGTCGATACCAAAGAACTTGCGCTTGCTATGAAGGCGACTAACGAAGAAGTCACCGCCAAAATTTATAAGAATATGTCCAAACGCGCCGCCGATATGCTCAAGGAAGAAATTTCCTATATGGGTCCTGTTAAAATCCGCGACGTTGAAGAGGCGCAAACTAAAATTGTCAATATTATCCGTGCGCTCGAAGACAGAGGCGAAATTGTCATTGTACGTGGTCAAGGCGAGGGAATGTTTGTCTAAAATTCGGGGGTGTCATTGTTGTATAAAAATATTGTGCGTTATCATACGTTCGGCGAACCCGTCATAATCGGGGCTAAGCCTAAAGAAGAAAAGTCCGAAGAAAAAGCCGAAGATAAGCCCGAACCACAGCCAAAGTCTAAAGGCATACCGCAAGAAATTTTAGATAAAGTCTTCGCCGAAATTGCGGAAATCGAACGCAAGGAAAAACTCACCGAAAAAATTTTGCTTGAAGCTCAAGAGAATAGAGACCGCGCCGAAGAAATTAGGAACTTATCCCAAAAGGAATCCGAAGAAATTAAATCGCAAGCCGAAGAAATTAAAAACGCCGCCGAAATTGAAGCGCAAGAAATCAAAGCGCAAGCTGAAGAACTCAAAGCGCAAGCCGCCAAATTAGAAAAGCAAGCGCAGGAAACTTTGAACACGGCGCAAAAAGAAGCAGAAAAAATCGTTGAAGATACGCGCAAAGAGGCTGAACAACTCTTAGAAAAAGTTCATAAGGAAGGATATGATGCCGGCTACGACGAAGGCAAGGAACAAGGCATTAAGGACGGCAAGAAAAAAATTCAAGATGATATGGACGACGTTATAAAAGAGGTCAACGCTAAGGCGGAGAAAACTCTTCAAGACGCCAAAGAGCAAACGTCAGAATATTTCATTCGCGCAGAAGATGATATTGCCAAAGTCGTAATGCTGGCGATAGAAAAAATTTTGCCGCAACATTTCCTTGACGTCCCACAAGTCGTTTTGCCGGTCGTGCGCGAGGCTATTAATCACGTCCGCGACCAAAAGCGAATCAAAGTTCACGTGGAGCCTTACAGTTACGATTTAGTTTTAATGGCGCGTTCCGAATTTCAATCAATGCTTTCTGACGGCACTGCGATTATCGAAGTTGTTTCCGACGAAGCTTTAAAGCCTGGCGATTGCGTGATTGAAACTCCTAATGGCGGCGTCGACGCTCGCCTTTCTACGCAAATTGGGTTGATGAAAAAATCTATTCAAAGCGTGCTCAACAATTAGGAGGCGATTTATTATGTCCAACGAAGAAAAAATCTTAGCCATGCTGACAAAAATGCAGGGCGATATTGATGCGCTACGCAACGAAATTAACAGTCTTACGAAGAATGAAAATCCACAGCCTAAAAAGAGGAAACTCTCAGCTCAAGAACAATACGATGCTTTCATGGGACTTGCAAATTTGCTCAACGACGACGAAAAAGACGCTCTCGGCAAATATATGGAAGCGGAAGAGGCAAGAAAGGCGGCTCTTTATGGCTAATTATTGTTTGGATTCAAACGTTATAAGCGACATGTTGCGCGGCGACCTCAAGGTTATAAACCACTTGAAAACAGTACGTGATAATGACGACATTTTGTTTATTCCGTCAATTGTTTATTATGAAGTCGTTCGCGGCTTAAAAGCGGCAGGCAAAACGCGTATACTTGAAGCATTTCAAAATTTTTACGAAAGGGTTGAGCATCTTTCTTTAGACATGAACGCTATAGAAAAATCCGTTGAAATTTATATTCAGCTTCGCAAGGGACAAAATATTGAAGACAACGATATTTACATTGCGGCGATTGCAATGGTGAACGGTTGCAAGCTCGTCACGGCGAATACTAGACATTTCGGGCGCGTCGAAGGTTTAACCTTTGTTAATTGGAGAGATTCATGATTAAAAATGATATTGACCTGCGCAAGCTCAAAAACGCAATCAACGAATGCAAGACGATAAAATTGACGGGCAAAGTTACTCAAGTCGTCGGGCTTGTTATCGAGACGCAAGGACCAGCAGTCAGCGTCGGTGAACTTTGTTATATATCGTCGAAGTTCCCGAACGTACCGCCCATTCCCGCTGAAGTCGTCGGCTTTCGCGAAGGCTTTGTAATGCTAATGCCAATAGGCGAAATGCAAGGCGTCGGACCTGGTTGCGAAGTCGTCGCCGCGCAGAAAACTTTGCAAGTTAAAGTCGGCGAAGAACTTTTAGGGCGCGTGCTTGACGGCTTAGGAAATCCTATGGACGGACTAGGACCAATTTTTTCCACGATAGAATATCCGTTGCAAGCCGCGCCGCCACACCCTTTGACACGTCCGCGCATTACGCAAAATCTTTACGTCGGAGTTCGCGCAGTCGACGGGCTAATAACTATGGGCGACGGGCAACGTATTGGAATAATGGCGGGTTCGGGCGTCGGAAAGTCAACATTGCTTTCGATGATTGCGCGAAATACCGAAGCAGACATAAGCGTTATCGGGCTTGTCGGCGAACGCGGGCGCGAAGTCAGAGACTTTATCGAGCGCGATTTAGGCGAGGCGGGCTTGAAACGTTCAGTCGTCGTCGTCGCGACCAGTGACCAACCCGCGCTAGTCAGAATCAAAGGTGCGATGACTGCGACCGCCATTGCTGAATATTTCCGAGACCAAGGACACAGAGTTATTTTGATGATGGATTCAGTGACGCGCTTTGCAATGGCTCAACGCGAAGTCGGCTTGACAATCGGAGAGCCGCCCGCAACTCGTGGTTATACTCCGTCAGTCTTCGCGCTCTTGCCCAGACTTTTAGAACGCGCTGGCACTTCCGATAAAGGCTCAATCACAGGAATTTATACAGTGCTTGTTGACGGCGACGACATGAACGAGCCGATTGCCGACGCTGTCCGCTCTATTCTCGACGGGCATATTGTCTTAAGCCGAGCCATTGCCGCGCAGAATCACTATCCCGCCATTGACATTTTGGGCAGTGTTAGCCGTGTCATGAATGAAGTTGTCAGCCCCGAACATTTGCAAGCCGCGCAGAGATTGCGAGCGTTAATGGCAGTTTACAAAGACGCGGAAGATTTAATTCATATCGGCGCGTACGTCAAAGGCTCTTCAAAGCGCATTGACGAGGCGATTAGCAAGATTGACGCGATTAATGAATTCCTTTGCCAAGGCATTTTTGAAGTCGACACCTATGACGCGACGAAAAGTAAACTCATGAAGATTTCGGGCAAGTGATATGAAAAAATTTAAATTTCAACTCGAAACGCTGTTGAAGGTCACGAAGCGCAAAAAAGATGAA
>Ga0310697_10002754_pt1 | contig 18306 bp, 14 predicted proteins | sample 172DNAGHGlowgp2_FD_203883 | JGI IMG/M metagenome (GOLD analysis project Ga0310697, IMG submission 203883) | Sheep rumen microbial communities from Palmerston North, Manawatu-Wanganui, New Zealand - 1728 DNA GHGlow gp2 (v2) (version 2) | ecosystem: Host-associated > Mammals > Digestive system >... | reverse complement strand
AGAACATAATCTTAAATACAGAACCAATAACTGATCCATCTTTATGGAAACTAGTTCCTAATGGAATCATTGTTTCAGCAATATCATTTGATACACCAATCTTTTTAGCACAATCAGTATTTACTGGAATTGATGCTGCAGATGAGCATGTACTAATTGCTGTTGCTGTAGCAGGTAAGATATTTGCCCAGAAGGCTTTAAATCCTTTAGCTCCACCAGCAATGAATGCATATAGTGAATAAACTATAAAGTAGAATAGTAATGCTACTACTGTATAAATAATAAATGTTTTACCAAATCCAACAGCAATTTCATTACCGAATGTTCCGACTAATGCTGCAAAGTAGCAACCTAAACCAATAGGAGCATATAAGAAGATAATATCAATGAACTTTAATACAACTTTATTTGCAGATTCTAAAACATTTAAGAATGGTTCTGCCTCCTTACCAACAAAATGAATTGCTAAACCAACTAAGATAGAGAAGACAATGATAGCAACGATATTACTTCTTGTTAGGATACCACTAAAGTCACCAACTGTTACTGTTTCAACAGTTTTGTTAGCATATAGTAGGAATCCCGTTTCTTCTTCCTCTTCAGCAACTGGAGCCTCTTCAGCTAAATTTTCTCTAATTGCATCTGTGTTGCTTGGATCTACTAATTTAGTCGAATAAGTAGTTCCGATGCCAACAATGACAGCAATTAAACTTGTTACAATAAATGATGCAAATATTGTAACTAAAACTTTACCTAATCTTTTAGGTTGTTTAATTTTAGCAATAGAAGTTGTAATTGTTAAGAATAGTAATGGTACGATAATTACTAATAATAGATTAATAAAGACATCACCAAATGGAGCTAAGTATTTAGCTTTATCTTGAGCAACTACACCAACAATTGCGCCAATTATTAAACCTAAGACTAAAAGAATTGTTTTCTTGTAGTTTTTCCATATGTTTTTCATAATTTCAAACTCCTCCTTAATTCCATAATATTATTTATTTTTAAAGGAATAAAGCAATATAAGTCCACAGTTATTAATAAAGGTATTTATAAAATCCACAATATTTGATAAAATATAAATAGGTGATGACTATGGCGAAACAATATATAAAATTAAATAATAATGATGAAAACTTGAGTTTAGGTAATTTGTTTAGAATTATTAAAGAACTAGCTAAGAATAGAGTTTCTGCTTTGCAAAGTGAATTATTCTGTATTATGTTTTCTGTTGATAGTGTTAATGATACGACGGTAAATAATTATTGTGTTGGGTGTCGTAGTATTGGTGCTGATTATAAACAAATATTTATTAATAAGGAAAAAAGATATCGTAAAAATGAGGAAGAGTTTACAGATATCATTTTGAATATATTAAATATTTTGGATGGTGTAATCCATAATCTTAATTCTAATAAGATTGAATTTATTAATAATAGTGATAGTGGTTTTGAATTGGCTAAAAAATTATATAATTTAGCAAAAAATGATCGTCAAGTTCCACAAGATGTAAAAAATAATATTTATCATTTGTTAGATGAAAAGAAAATATATAATTGTTTAGTTGAAGAATTAATATTTATTGTTTTATATAAAAAGCAACCATTGTATGAGGAAGAATTAAAAAGGGAAGTTCTAGAGAATGTATTAAATGATACTAGTATTAGTTCTGTTTCTTTACAAGAGTATTTATCTTTAAAACTAAGAGAAGGTATTAATTTTGATTATTCAATGAAAAAGTTAGCAGATAATGGTAATGCTTATGCTAGTTATGAACTTGGATGTGATGAATATTATGGTAATGTAGCTGGTAAACCTCGTTATAGTAAGGCTTTAGAATACTTATTAAAAGCAGCGGAAGAGAGTCATGCCAGTGCTAATTATATGGTAGGAAATATTTATATTAGAGGTTTAGTTGGAAATAGAAGTAAAGAAGAATTAGAAAAAGGATATAAATATTTAGTTAGGGCATTAGACTTAGGTAATATAGCAGCTGCTAATTTAATAGGTAATATGTATTATGAAGGAATATATCCTTTAGATAGAGATATAGTTAAAGCAAAAGAATATTATGAAAAAGCAAGTGATGCTAATTATGTGTTTGCACTTAATAATTTAGGAAAGATAGAAGAACAAGAAGGAAATATTGAAAAAGCATATAGTTATTATGAAAGAAGCGCTGATTTAGGTGAAAGCTGGGCTTGCAATAAGATGGGGGAAGCTTATCGTATAGGTTTATTAGAATTAGATATGAATAAAGCGTTCTCTTATTATAATAAAGCTTTAGAAGCTAACCATCGTGTTTTAAGGTATTATGCTTATTACAACTTGGCTAAGTATTTTTATTTAAATGGTTATGAATTAATACCAGCTGATTATGATAAAGCTTTAGAGTATTTTAAAATTGCTGCTGATAATGATGTTTTAGAAGCTAGTGTTGAATTATTTTATTTATATGCTAATGAATATATTAAGAAAAAAGATCAATTTAATTATGATAAAATAATGCATTATAAGAAGAAAATAGAAAGTCATAGAAACTATAATAGAAATCTTAAAGATGAAATTGAAACAAAATTAAATGAACTTAAAAATAGAAAAGAAATTAGTATTAAATCAATTGATGATTTAATAATGTAAGGGTGGTAATTATGGAAAGCGTATATATACATATTCCTTTTTGTAAAAAGATTTGTAGTTATTGTGATTTTTGCAAAATGTATTATAAGGAAGAATGGGCATTAAAATATCTACAATCTTTACTTTTAGAGATTCATGATAAATATAATGGTGAGGAGATAAAGACTTTATATATCGGTGGTGGAACACCTTCTTGTTTAGGAATTAAAGAATTAAATATTTTGTTTGATATTGTAAAGGAATTGAATTTAAGTAGAGATTTAGAATTTACTTTTGAATGTAATTTAGATGATATTACAAATGAGTTGTTAATTGTTTTAAGAAAAAATAGAGTTAGTAGGTTAAGTATAGGTATAGAGTCTTTTAATGAAAATAAACAAAATTTTATGGGTAGACATCATACTTTTGAAGAAGCGCAAGAAAAGATTAAAATGTGTCGAGATGTAGGATTTACTAATATTAATATTGATTTAATGTATGGAATACCAAATGAATCTTTGAAAGATCTAAAAAAAGATTTGGAAATGATGTTAAAATTAGAACCGGAACATATAAGTACTTATAGTTTAATAGTTGAAGATAATACAAGAATCGGTATTAGTGGTGTTGTTCCAATTCCAGAGGAATTAGATGCTTCAATGTATGAAATGATATGTGATAAATTGGAAGAAAAAGATTATATTCATTATGAAGTATCTAATTTTAGTAAGAAAGGTTATGAATGTAAGCATAATTTACATTATTGGAATAATGATGAATATTATGGGTTTGGAATTGGTGCTGCAGGATATGTAGATGGAATTAGATATGAAAATACAAGAAGTTTAACTGATTATTTTAAAGGTATTGTTCGCAAGAAAGAAGAAATACTTAGTAAAGAAGATAAAATGTATAATGAATTAATGCTAGGTTTTAGAAAGATGGAAGGAATTAATTTAAAAGAGTTCTTTAAAAAATATGAAGTTAATATGCAAGAAGTATTTGATTTAAAAGAACTATTAAGAGAAGAAGAGTTAATTGTGGAAGGAGAGTATATCTTTATTAATCCTCAATATATATATGTAATGAATGAAATATTGATAAAGATAGGATAGGAAATGATTAAAAGAATAGAAATGGTACTTCCCAATTATGAGGTAATAATTGAAGAGAATAAAGGCTTAATTAATAATATGGAAATACATATTAAAGATGAAGATATCAAAGATATTATTAGGATAATTAGAAATTGAAAAAAAGAATATAAAAGTAAAACGATAGATAATATGTATTCAATTAGAGTTATATCTGATAGTGAAGAAACTGTTTATAAGTTTATAGATGATTTTCCGGATGATTATTATTTATTAGAAGAACTCTTAGGAGTCTTATATGATAGAAGATAGTTTTAGATTATAAAAGACTATCTTTTTTATTTTGATATTTAAAAATGTGGTATAATTTTATTATCATAGGGAGAGGATGAATTCTATGAAAGATGATGAATTAGAAACAACAAAACCAATTCAACCAGTAAATGGTGGCGAAACTTCTCGTGAAGAAAAATATGAAACTTTGAATCTTGAAGAGGAAGTTGAAACTAGAGAAGAAAAATATGAAAAATTATTGGAAGAAGAAAAAAGAAAAGAAGCTGAAGAAGAAGCGGAGGAAGCTTTAGCTAAAAAGAACATAGAATTAGCGGAAGAATATGAAGAGGAAGAACTTCGTAAAGAATTAGAAGATAAGGTAAAGGATCAAGAAGTAGAAGATGATAAACCAAAGAAAAAAGAAAAACCTTTAGTTAGATTAAAAAAATGGTGGAAGTCTTTGGATAAAGGTCAAAAATTGGTTTATGGACTTATTGCTGTTTTATTCTTTTTATTAATTGTTTTATTGATTGTTGGTTTGGTTGCCTTATTACATAAAGATAATAAAAAGCCAGAAGAAGTAAAGGAAGAACAAACTATTGTTGAAGAACAAGCACCAATTATGTTCGATAATTATTATTATAAGGATGGTACTTTAGTTTTCTTATCAGAAGGTGGAGCTGAAATTGGTTCATATACTTGTGATAATAAAGACGAGAAGTTATGTGCTGTTGCTGTAAATAATTATCGTGATGTATTAGATGTTCCTAGAGTAGTAGATGAATCGGGTAAAGATGTTGTTGAATATGTTGGCATTGTTAATGATAATTATGTCTTTATAAATGATACTGATTCTGAAACTACAAAGAATATTATTCTATATTCTATTAAGGATCAAGAAAAGATTGCTATTTATCATGATGTTAAAGCTTATGACGATGGATATTATATTGTAAGTGATACAAATAATGAATATGGTTTGATTCAAATTGGAGATCAAATTAAACAATTAATTAAACATCAATATCCTTATTTAGGAATGATTGATGGTGAAAGTTATTTGGTAGCTAAAGAAAATAAAGGATATATTATTATAAATAAAAAAGATAATGGTGTTAGTAAGCATATTAATACTTCTGAAGTTAAATATTATAATAATAATTTTATTGTTACAAAAGATGATGGTCTTTATAGTGTTTATGATTATAAAGGTAAACAATTAGAAACGGGATATTCTTTTGCTACAGTTAGAAATAAATATATGTTCTTAGTCGATAGTAAACAAGTATTTGTTAGAGATGCTGATGGTAATAAGTATAATGAAAAAGGTGTTGAACTTAAGAACTTTGAATATATAAAATCATATATATATGATGATAATGGTGATTTAGCAAAAACTAAACGTAGTTTTGAAATAGAAGTCAAGGGAGATAATATTGCTATTGCTGTATATGATTTAGATTATGATAATCCTCAATTCAGTAATTTGAATATCTTAGAAGGAAATTTAAATAAGTCAATTAATTATGTTAGTTATTTTGACGGTATTCTATATTTCTATAAAGATGAAGAAAAGAAAGAATTACTAGGTAGTTATACTTGTACTTATAAGAATGAAATTAATTCTAAGAGTACTGAATATACTGATTGTTTTGTCGCTAGATATACAATCTTTGAAGACAATGATATGACAACAGATGATATTAAAAATAGAAAAACAACGATTCCAATCATTAATAGTAAATATGTATTTATTCATGATGATGGAAATGTTTCTCTATATGATTTAACTGCCGATACTAGAAAGAGTACATATACTGCAGTTAATAGTTATTATGATAATAATGATTATAAAGTTTCTCTTGGTGAAGGAAAATTTGATATTGTAGCTTTAAATAGAAAAGGCAAATATGGTGTTATAAGAATTAATGGAACAAGTGTAGCGTCATTGCATTTATTTAACTATAATAAGATTGAGAAACTTGGTGATTACTTTATTGCTGAGGATACTAATGGTAAGTGGTTAATCTTAGATGGAAAACAAACTACTGGTTTATATCCTAATAAAGTAATGGGATATACTAGTGATCTTAAGTATGTTAAAACTGGTAAAGGCAATAAGTATAATGTTTATAAATTTGATGGGACTCCTGTTTCAGAAGAAATTTATTATTATGTTGAATTGTTTGATAATGAATATGCAGGATTAGATAATGAAAATAATGTTGCAATTTATGATTATGAAGGCAAGAAGTTAACAAATGAAAAAATTACAGTTCCAACTGGAGTTCAATTAACGAGAACAAAAAATCAAGTGATAAAAGTAAAAAAGTCAGGGGAAAATTATATAATTTCTATTTATAATGGTACTAAGTATGTTGATTATACAGCACCTATAATTAAAGAAAAACCTGAGCAACCAGAAGAGCCTGAAGAGCAAAAAAAATATTAGATTATTAAATCTAATATTTTTTATTTTTCAATATAATATGCATAATACTCATCAAAAGTTATTTGTTCATCATAGATTTGTTTAGCAACCTTTTCGCCAACATAACGGAAGTGCCATGGTTCATTATTATAACCAGTTATATCTTCTTTACCTTCTGGATAACGAATAATAAAGCCATAACGCCAACAATTTTCTTTTAGCCATTTTCCTTCTTCTGATTCACCAAAAGCTTTTCCACCACTATGAGCAATGGAAGTAATATCAATGCCTAAACCTGTTTGGTGTTCTGAGTGTCCGGGGCGAGCAGCAGTTTTATCGCCATAGTATTTATGTGTTTTTTCTTGATCCTCATATGAACGAAAAGATGAGTTAATCATTATTTGAACACCAAATTTTTCTTTAACATCATTTTGCATTTTGTCAAAATTTTCAACTACTATTTTAGCAGCTTTGTTTTCACCATAGGAGCCATATGCATAAGATAAACTGAATGGTTCTAAATCAACTCTCTCATAATCTTTTTGTAAATAATAGAATTTGTTAACTAAGATTAAGTATCCTTGATTGATATCTGTTTCATAAACTGTTGAATACCAATCAGTTGAGGCGTGTGTATTTACTAAGGCGATTATTTTTTCCAATGGAACTTTTTCATTTTCTTTGTAATAGTCTAAGTATTGTTGATAATTTTTTAGAAGAAAGTATTTCTGACTGACAATTTTATAATATGTATCATTGTATTTTCCTTCTTTTAAGATGATATCTAGATCTTTATCATTTAGGGTAGAAGATAATTTTTTAGCTTCTTCTAATGGATAGCCGATTTGATTTATTTTGTATTCGTATGTTTTATGATACTCCATTATTTTGTGAACTTTGATTCCTTCAACTATGGCATAAATAGTTATTAAAAGAATAATAATAGAGTAAACAAGGAAACGTTTAAAGCCTTCTTTTAAACGTATTTTTTTCTTTCTTTTTTTTCTTTTAATTGTGGTCATAAAATTATCATCTCTTTAATTGTATTATATCAAAAAAGGGAAATAAAACATAGAAAATAAATATTAGCAGAAAAGGGTTGACAACTGCTAATTTGATGTTATAATTATGTTAGCACTAAGGAAATAAGAGTGCTAATGGTGGTGATTTACATGGATGAAAGGAAAGAGAAACTATTAAAAGAAATAGTTGAATCTTATATAAGTAATGTAAGACCAGTGGGAAGTCATGCTTTATGCAAAAAGTTTAATTTGTCTTCGGCAACTATTCGAAATGAAATGGCTGGCTTGGAAAAACTAGGATTTCTAGAAAAGAATCATATTTCAAGTGGTCGTATTCCTTCGGAGAAAGGTTATAAGTATTATGTAGATAATCTTATGAAACCAAAAGAATTAAATGGCGAAGAGATGTTAAAATTACAAACAATATTTCAAAATTCGCAATTGCAAGTAAGTGATGCAATTAATAAATGTATGGAAATAATTGCGGATATTACAAATTATACTAGTGTTGTTTTAGGTAAGAGTAGTAGTGATAATACTTTACAACAAGTAAATATTGTACCTCTTGATAATAATCAAGTTGTTGCCTTAGTTTGTACTAATAAAGGAATTGTAGAAAATAAAAAATTTACGATACCAGAAAATATTTATATGGATGATCTTGTTAAAACATGTGAGATTGTTAATAAGATGTTGGTTGGAACGCCAATTAATTTAGTTAATGAAAGATTGGAGTTTGATGTTAAGCCTGTTATTAGTAAAACAATTAAACAATATGAAGCTGTTTATGAAATATTCTATGATGCTTTTAATGATTTTACGAAGAATAGTTCAAATGTCTTCTTTAGTGGAAAATCAAATATATTGAAGCAACCAGAATATAGTACAGTAGATGATGTTAAGAGAATTATTAATAAATTTGAAGATGAAGCTTTAGTTAGTGAAATTGAAGAGGTTGAAGACGGAATTAATGTTTATATTGGTGATGATTCTAAATTTGATTCAGATGTTACAGTAATTAAAACGAAATATAATATTAATGGTGAAGAAGGAACAATAGCTATCGTTGGACCTAAGAGAATGGAATATGATAAAGTTATTGGTCTCCTTAAGTATCTTAATGATGAATTAAACAAGAAGAACTAGAAAGAGATGGATTATGAAAGATAAAGAAGTAAAAGAAGAAAAAAAAGTTCATGATCAAAAACCTGAAGTAAAAAAGGAAGAAAAGAAGCCTGAAGAAAAAAAGGTAGATCATAAAGAGCATAAGCAAGATGATAAAAAAGGTTTCTTTAAGAAAAAAGATGATGAAGAAAAAAAGAAATTGCAAGCGGAAGTTGAACAATATAAAGATAAATATTTAAGAACCCAAGCGGAAATGCAAAATATGCGTAGACGTATGGAAGAAGAAAAAGTTAATTTACTTAAATATGAAGGAGAAGAGTTAATTATAAAGTTACTTCCTACATTAGATAATTTTGAAAGAGCCATTAAAATGGATGATACTAATTTAGAAGATGAAATCAGTAAATTCTTAGAAGGATTTAAAATGATATATGGTAATCTTTCAAGTACTCTACAAGGGTACGAGGTTGTAGCAATGGATGTTTTAAATAAGCCATTTGATCCGGAAACGATGGATGCTGTACTTGCAGAAGAAGTCGAAGGAGTTGAACCAAATATTGTTGTAGATGTATTACAAAAGGGTTATACATATAAGGGAAAAGTTATCAGACATGCAATGGTTAAAGTTAGTAAATAAGAAAGAAAGAGGAAATAGATTATGGGAAAAATTATAGGAATTGATTTAGGTACAACAAACTCATGTGTTGCTGTACTAGAAGGTGGAGAACCTACAGTTATTGCTAATTCAGAAGGAAATAGAACAACTCCTTCAGTTGTAGCATTTAAGGGTGATGAAGAGTTAGTAGGAGAAATTGCTAAGAGACAAGCGGTTACAAATGTTGATAATACAGTTGCTTCTATTAAAAGAATAATGGGTACTAAAGAAAAAGTTAGTGCTAATGGAAGAAAATATACTCCAGAGGAAATTAGTGCCAAAATATTAATGAAATTAAAGAAAGATGCTGAAAGTTATTTAGGAGAAGAAGTAAAAGAAGCTGTTATTACAGTTCCTGCATATTTCAATGACTCTCAACGTCAAGCAACTAAAAACGCTGGTAAAATTGCTGGTTTAGATGTTAAACGTATTATTAATGAACCAACAGCAGCATCACTTGCGTATGGTATTGATAAACAAGAAGATGCTCATACTATCTTAGTTTATGACTTAGGTGGTGGAACATTCGATGTATCTATTCTTGATTTAGGTGATGGTGTATTTGAAGTTAAATCTACAAATGGTAATGTTCATTTAGGTGGAGATGACTTTGATGAAAGAATCATGAATTATTTAGTTGAAGAGTTTAAGAAAGAAAATGGTGTTGATCTATCTAAAGATAAGATGGCAATGCAACGTATTAAACTTGATGCTGAAAAAGCTAAAAAAGATTTGTCTGGTATGACAACTACACAAATCAATATTCCATTCATTGCTCAAAATGAAAATGGACCTTTAAACTTAGATGTTACACTTTCTAGAGCTAAGTTTGAAGAATTATGTATGGATTTATTTGAAAGTACTCTAGAACCAGTTAGAAAAGCATTAAAAGATGCTAAGATGACTGCTAAAGATATTGATAAAGTATTATTAGTTGGTGGTTCTACTCGTATTCCATATATTCAAGAATTAGTTAAAAAAGAACTTGGAAAAGAACCAAGTAAAGGAATTAACCCAGATGAATGTGTTGCTTTAGGTGCAGCTATTCAAGGTGGTGTATTAACTGGTGAAGTTAATGACTTAGTATTACTTGATGTTACTCCATTATCATTAGGTATTGAAACATTAGGTAATGTTATGACAGTTTTAATTCCAAGAAATACAACTATTCCAGCAAGTAAATCACAAGTATTTAGTACTGCTGCTGATAATCAACCTGCTGTAGATATTCATATTCTACAAGGTGAAAGACCAATGGTTGATGACAATAAGACTTTAGGACACTTCCAATTAACTGGAATTCCTCCAGCACCAAGAGGTGTACCTCAAATTGAAGTTAAATTTGATATTGATGCCAATGGTATTGTTAATGTTAGTGCTAAAGATTTGGGAACTGGAAAAGAACAAAGTATTACAATTACTGCTTCTACTAATTTAAGTGATGAAGAAGTAGATAAGATGATGAAAGAAGCTGAAGCTAACAAGGAAGCTGATGAAAAACGTAAAGAAGAAGCTGATGTTAGAAATGATGCTGATCAATTAGTATTCCAAACTGAAAAAGCTATTAAAGATTTAGGAGATAAAGTTGATTCTAAAGATAAAGATGAAGCTGAAAATTTAATTAAAGAATTAAAAGAAGCTTTAGAGGGTCATGATATTGACGAAATCAAAGAGAAAAAAGATAAACTACAAGAAAAAGCCATGAATTTAGCTACTAAGGCTTATGAAGAAGCTGCTAAAGCTAGACAAGAATCTGGTGAAGCAACTGAAGAATCATCATCTGATGATAAGAAAGACGATGTTCAAGAAGCTAATTACGAAGAAAAATAATAGTTAATCATTAAAAGTTCTAGGAAACTAGAACTTTTATCCGATTAGAAAGGAATTTGTTATGCAACGTAGTAAAGTTAAGGAAACGGATAAATGGGATTTAACTAAATTCTTTAAAACGGAAAAAGAATATAATGCTTTATATGATAAAGTATTAGACACTTTAAATAAAATTGTTGATTTAAAAGACCATATATTAGATAGCACTGATAGTTTATATAATTATTTAGTGTTAGATGATGAACTTGGTATTAATTCTGAAAAAATATATGTATATTCTTATCTTTATCATTTTAGTGATACTAATGATAATAAAGGTTTAGTTTTAAGAGGAAAAGCAGATAAATTAATTGAAAAGATCAACGAGGATACTTCTTTTGTTAGAAGCGAGTTATTGAGTGTTAAGTTTTCTGTTATTAAGGAAATGATAAGTAAAGATAATAGATTAGAAAAATATGCTTTTGCTTTAGAAAAACTATTTAGATATGAAGATCATACTTTATCAAAAGATGAAGAGCAAATTATTAGTTTAGCTACTAATGCTTTTGGTACACCTGATAATGTGTTCTCTGCTTTAGATAATGCTGATGCCAAATTTGGAACAGTTCTAATAGATGGCGAAGAAGTTGAATTAAATCATAGTAATTATATTAGATTATTAAATAATAAGAATCCCAAAATTAGAGAAGATGTCTTTAAGACTTATTATAAGTTTTATTCTGAACATGAAAATGCATTAGCTGAAATGTATAAAGGTCAAGTTAAAGAAGATGAATTTATGTCTAAAGTAAGAAAGTTCAATTCACCTTTAGAGATGAGTTTATTTAACGATGATATTTCTGTTGATGTTTATCATAATCTTATTAAAACAGTTCATGATAATTTAAAACCAATGTATGATTATATGAACTTAAGAAAAGATTATTTAAAAGTTGATAAATTACATATGTATGATTTGGCTGTTGATTTGGTAAAAGGGGAACCAAGAAAGTTTACTTTTGAGGAAGCTAAGAATATTGTTTTAGATGCTGTTAAACCTTTAGGAGAACAATATGTTAAAGATTTGAGTCAAGCATTTGAAAATCGTTGGATAGATAAGTATCCAAACGATGGTAAGAGAAGCGGAGCTTACCAATGGGGAAGTTATGGAGTAGATCCATATGTATCAATGAATTTTGAAGGTAATGAAGAATCAGTAAGTACAATGGCTCATGAGTTAGGACATGCTATGCATTCTTATTATTCTGATCGTAATCAAGATTTTACTTATGCACAATATCCAATTTTCTTAGCAGAGATTGCATCTACTGTTAATGAAGTTTTATTAAATGAGTATTTTATTGCTCATGCTGAAGATGATGAAGAAAGATTATTATATATAACATCATTCTTAGATCGATTTAGAGCAACAGTTTATCGTCAAACAATGTTTGCAGAGTTTGAAATGATAATTCATGATAAAGAACAAGAAGGAGAGTCATTAACACCAAAACTTCTTGGTGATGTTTATTATGACTTAAATAAATTGTATTATGGTGATGATGTTGTTAGTGATGAGGAAATAAGATATGAATGGAGTAGGATTCCACATTTCTATACACCATTCTATGTATATAAGTATGCTACAGGATTATGTGCTGCTATTGCGATAGCAAGTGATATATTAAGTGGAAAAAAGGATGCAAAAGAAAAGTATTTGGAATTCTTAAGAAGTGGTTCTAGTAATTATCCTTTAGAAATACTAAAAAAATGTGGTGTTGATATGACTACAAAAGAGCCTTTATTAAAAGCAATAAAGATGTTTGAAGAAAAATTAGCAGAAGCTAAAGAAATAGTAAAGAAGGTGAAATAGATGGCTAGTAGTAAAAGTTATTATGAAGTATTAGGTGTAGATAAAAACGCTAGCGAAGCTGAGATTAAATCAGCATTTAGAAAACTAGCCAAAAAGTATCACCCAGATAATAAAGAAACAGGAGATGAAGCCAAATTTAAGGAAATTGGCGAAGCATATGCTGTTTTATCAGACGAAAATAAAAAACGTCAATATGATCAATTAGGACACGAAGCATTTACCCAAGGTGCTGCTGGCGGTGGCTTTGGTGGTTTCGGTGGATTCTCTGCTGAAGATATTGATTTATCAGGAATATTTGATGATTTGTTTGGTGGAAGTATGTTCGGTGGCTTTGGTGGCCGTCGTGGAGCTACTAGAAATCGTCCAACAAAAGGAGCGGATTCTTTAGTTAAAGTTAATTTAACTTTTGAAGAAGCGGTGTTTGGCTGTAAGAAGTCAATCAACATTGATTTAGATTCAGAATGTGAAGAATGTTCTGGAAAAGGCGGTAGTGGAGAGCAAACTTGTTCTACTTGTGGAGGTAGAGGTAGAGTAGTATCTCAACAAAGAACTTTATTTGGCGTTTTCCAATCAGAAACGTCTTGTCCAGATTGTGGAGGCCGCGGAAAAACATTTAAAGATAAATGTAAAAAATGTAATGGTACTGGTCACACAATTATGAATAAAGAAATTGAAATTGAAGTTCCTGCTGGTGTTGATAATGGTCATCAATTAAGAATAAGTGGTAAAGGTGCTGCAGGATATAATGGTGGACCTAATGGTGATATTTATATTGAATTTAAAGTTAAAGATCATCCGTTATTTGAAAGAAAAGGTTCTGATATTTATTTAGATGTGCCTTTAACTATTACTGAAGCAGTACTTGGATGTAAGAAAGAAATTCCTACTTTAGATGGTAATGTATTGTTAACTATCGAAGCCGGAAGTCAGTCTGGTGATCAACTAAGATTGCGCGGTAAAGGAGTTAAAGATCCTAATCGTAGCAAAAAAGGTGATATGTATGTTGTTTTAGACGTTGTAATTCCTACTAAGTTAGATAGGAATCAAAAAGAGTTATTTAAACAACTTGCAGAAACTGATTTGGATACTGATAGTACATTTAAAGATTTTAAAAAATATTTATAAAAATACAAGGTTTAGTCACCTTGTTTTTTTATGTAATTATGTTATACTTATTTAAGAGAATGGGTGAGACTAATGGATGGTATGATAACTAAAAATGATAAGTATCAAATAGCTATTCTAATTATTGTAGTTCTTTTTATTTTGTTAGTCGTTTTTGCCCTTATTTTTAGACATGTTGATAAAGACCATGGAAATAAGAATTCAGTTGGAACAGTTTTAACTGATGGAGATTTATCAGTTAATTATGTTGATGGTCAGGAAGTACATGTTAAAAGCCATAGTGAAGAAACGTATATGGTAACTGTAACTAATACTGGAACAAAAAAAACATATTATTCTATTTATTTTTCTGATTTAAATAATACAAAAGCTGAGGTAACAGCATTGGATTTAGATGGAAAAGAAATTAATAGTATCAAAGAAGATTTGGATGTTCAAAAGATTATTAATCTACATTTCTTAGGTGAAGGAGAAACGGTTAGATATAACATAAAGATTAAAGCATCAAATGGTTCTTTTAGAGGCTCTTTGGTTGTTTCTAATGAATCTTTAACTTCAGATAGTTTTGCTGATGTATTGTTAACAAAATACGAAATAGGAACCGCTAAAACTAGAGTTGGCAGTGAAATATCAACTATAGATGAAGGATTGCTATCGACTATTGATAATAAAGGAACAACATATTATTTTAGAGGAAATGTTAATAATAATTATGTTAAATTAGGTAATAATGTATTTAGAATTGTTAGAATTAATGGAAATGGTTCTGTGCGTTTGGTATTGAATGATACAATTCCAACTCAGGCTCCTTATAATACAAATACAATTCACGATACCATTACTGTTAATCAACTTGCTAATCTAAATAATGCTAGTATAGATTCAACTTTAGTAGAGTGGTATAACAAGAATTTAAGTGAATTTAAGAAATATATTGTTCCTAGTGAATTTTGTACCGATACTAATTTTAATGTATTAGGTAATAGTATTAAGTATTCAAATACTTATGATAGAGTATTTGTTGATAATACACCTGATTTATACTGTAGTGGAGAATTGTATTCTCGAGCTATAGGATTGTTAAGCGCAGATGAAATAGTACTTGCTGGAGCCTATAGAAGTGTGGCAAATGATAAGTATTATTTGTATAATAGTAATATAAGAGCGGATTACATTACTTTGAGTTCATATGCTTTAAAAGAAGATGGTTTGTATATGATTAATGTGATGCCAAATGGAGCTTTAGGTGATGGACTTTTAGCTAAAACTAGTGTTCAAATACGACCAGTAATAAGTATTGGTCAAAACGCCAAGATTAAAGGTGATGGAAGTAAAGGAAATCCTTATATTATAGTGGCATAGAAAGGAGTAAAAAGAGATGAAAATAATAAATATTTTTAATAAGATTGCAGATTCGAATTTGGCTTATTATTTATTAGTAATTATTTTGATAATTGTTGTTATTGCGATGATTTATTTGATTTTTACGCAAAACAAAGAGATTAAAGAAGCGCAAAAAAGAAACATTGAGATTGAAAATGATGAACTATATAATGATCCTGTAGATGACATGGCAAATGAAGTTAAAGTAGAATCTAATGATCTTGAAGAAAATATTGATCGTACTTCTAAAATTCCTATTCATGATTCTGTGCTACAGATGGTAGAGGAAGATCTTCCTAGAGCTAAAGAGGTTAATCATTATGAAGATATTCGTCCAATAGAAGATGTGAAAGAAGAGGTTCCTATGGAAGAAGAATTAACTTATATTGATAAAAGTGATAATGCAGATGATAGGGAACCAGTATTAACAATTGATTTGAGTAAAGAACAAGATCAATTTGAAGAACCTCAGCAAGACGAAACAATACAAAGAGTAGAAGAAGTGGAACAAGTGGATATATCTCCAGAGAAGAAAACAGAATTATTAGATGCTACTATGACAGATATTCCTAAGATTCCTTTGTTAGAACAAACAATGACGTCTATTCCTCCTATTATGGATTATTTGGATAATACACAGGATTTAATAGACTTAACAAAAGAATTAGAACTAGCACCAAAAGAGAAAACTATTGAGTTAACACCATTTGAAGAGGAACAAGAACAAAATGCTATTATTAGTTATGATGAATTATTTAATAATGATAATAATATTCCATATAAGGAAGAAGAAGTTAAGAATGATGTAACTATTAAAAAGGTTGATTTAGAAGAAATCAAAGAAGAACCAAAAGATAATTACGAACACGAAGAAAACTTCTTAGCAAGATTAAAAAGCATTCAAGGAAGGTAATATTTATGGCAAAAGAGGAGAAAGAATACTTTTTTGAATATAAGATGGTAATTATGACGGTTGTTTCAGCCTTAATAACATTCGTTGCAATATTTGTTCCCTGGTATTTGATGTTCCGTTTCTGGGATGATAATCATTTGTTTAAGTTGTTTACAGGAAATGTTTCTAACCTTATTATTGCATTTGTTGTAATGTTTGCATGGATGGTATTACACGAAATAATACATGGAACATTTTATATATTAGGTGGAGCAAAAAGAAAAAATATTACTTATGGTGTGGCATTAGAAAAAGGGGTTTTTTACTGCCGTTGTGGTGAGTATGTTAATAAGAAGACGATTATGATGTCGTTAATGGCTCCTTTTACATTGATTGGTGTTGTTACATTAATAATTGGTTTTATTACTAAACAATGGTGGTTAGTAATCTTATCAGGAATAAATATTGGTGGAGCTGGAGCCGATTTGTGTATGTTTTTCTTCTTTATCAAGAGACATAAAGATGTCAAATTCATGGAATATGGAGATTCTTTATATTTTTCTTTAAAAACTACTGAAGAATTAGACAAAAAGAAATTTAAAGTTGTTAAACTGATTGATAAAGAAAAAGTTCCTAAAAATGATAATAAATTTAGACTTGTTGTTTCTAAAGCTAGTTGGTGGTTTACTTTATTAATGATTATACTATTTGGAATTTGTTTATTATTAGAGCATTTAGGTTAAGTAAGAGGGGTTAGAATGAATCAAATATGTATATATTTCTTACTATTTATGATTTATTCAATTATTGGATGGGTGTTAGAAGTTATTGGTAAATTAATTACTAATCATCGTTTTATTAATAGAGGTTTTTTAATTGGTCCTTATTGTCCAATATATGGATGGGGAGGACTATTAATGACTTTATTATTAAAACGTTATTTAGATGACCCTGTGGCATTATTTGTTTTAATAGTAGTATTATGTAGTTTATTAGAATATTTTACTAGCTATGCAATGGAAAAAATATTTAAAATGCGTTGGTGGGATTATAATCATTTTAAATTTAATATTAATGGACGTATTTGTTTAGAAACGATGATTCCTTTTGGAATTGGTGGCTTGTTAGTTATGTATGTTTTTAGTCCATTCTTCTTAAATTTATTAGGTAGAACGAATCCCGTTTTAGTAAATGTTTTGGCAATTATTTTATTTATAATATTTGTAATAGATAATGCTTTATCTGAAAGAATAGTAGGAAATTTAAGTAAAATTAGTATAGAATTAAATGGAAGTATTGCTAAGAAATATAAAGATGTTTTAGATAATACGGAAATGATTAGAGAATTAATTAATAAGCATATTTTAGAAAGTAAGAATTATTTAAATAAACGTTTATTAAATGCTTTCCCTCGTTTTGAAATTCCAATTATTAAGAATAAAAATAAATAATCTCGTAAGGGATTATTTTTTATGTTATAATTTCACTGGTTGGTGGTATGTATGAAATTTAATATCATTACTTTCGGATGTAAAGTAAATTCATATGAATCAGAATATATTAAAGAGCAATTGATAAACAATAATTACAAAAATGTTGATGATTATAAATATGCTGACATTGTTGTTGTTAATACTTGTAGTGTAACTAATACAGCTGATAATAAAAGTAAGAAAGCAATAAGAGGAGTTAGAAGAGATAATCCTAAATGTGTACTTGTTGTTTGTGGATGTACGGCAGAAAATCATCGAGAAGAATTGAATAATCTAGATATTGATATCTTAATTGGTAATAGAGAAAAGTCTAAAATTGTGGAATTAATTGATGATTATTTAAAAACTAGAAATAAATATGTTAAATTCTTTGATAATCGTAGAACAGATTTTGAAAATATGACTATTAAGAGATTTGATGATTTAACTAGAGCTTTTGTTAAAATTCAAGATGGTTGTAATAATTACTGTGCTTATTGTATTATTCCTTATGTCAGAGGTAGTATTAG
>Ga0310697_10002752_pt1 | contig 18308 bp, 17 predicted proteins | sample 172DNAGHGlowgp2_FD_203883 | JGI IMG/M metagenome (GOLD analysis project Ga0310697, IMG submission 203883) | Sheep rumen microbial communities from Palmerston North, Manawatu-Wanganui, New Zealand - 1728 DNA GHGlow gp2 (v2) (version 2) | ecosystem: Host-associated > Mammals > Digestive system >... | reverse complement strand
GGGGCCAGCCCCAGACCCCGGGGTTTTTCGCTTTAGTTTCCCGGGAGCGATCATTGCTGCCTCCGATAATATACCACACTTCCTGCCAAGGGAAAAGAGCCCGGCCTTGCGACAGCATAAGCTGGCTGCTCCGTCAGTTTAGCCCGGCTCCTCGACAGAATAGCCCGGCGATTTGCAGTCATCTTATCTCAGCGGTAACAACAGTGCTTTGTAAAGGCTGCGTCAATTATCCAACAGAGACGAAAGAAAGGAGTTGATTTTCATGTTGGAGTTTCTGAAGGATCTGGCAAACCGGACGCTGACCGAGAACGGCGCGGTGACGGAGCGTACCACCGGTTCCGACTGTCTGGACCTCTTTGCCGCTGTCGGCGCCCTGCGTTCGCAGGACGAGGAGGAGATCACGAAGCGCTTCCTGCGCGCCTTTGCCGAGAACAAGGATCTCGCCATGAAGATCCTCTTCTATGCCCGCGATGTGCGCGGAGGCCTGGGCGAGCGCCGGGTCTTCCGGGTGCTCCTGCGCTATCTCGCCGCAAACGAGCCCGCCGCCCTGCGCCGCAATCTCCCGTTCGTCGCGGAGTACGGCCGCTGGGACGACCTGCTCTGCCTGCTCGACACTCTCCTGCGCGCGGAGGCCGCTAACCTTCTCCGCCAGCAGTTTGAGGCGGACATGTCCGCGCTTGAGGCAGGCGAGGCGGTATCCCTGCTCGGCAAGTGGCTGCCCTCGGTCAACGCCCACAACGCTGAGGCGGTGCGGCAGGCAAAGAAGCTTGCCCACGCCTTCGGCATGAACGAGGCGCAGTACCGCAAGGCGCTGTCCGCGCTGCGCCGTGAGATCCGCATTCTGGAGAACAACCTGCGCGAGCGCGACTACTCTTTTGACTACGCGCAGCAGCCCTCCAAGGCGATGTTCAAGTACCGCAAGGCTTTCCTCCGCAACGACGAGCAGCGCTATCGTCAGTTTATGCAGAAGGTTGAGCGTGGCGAGGCAACGCTCCATACCGGCACGCTGATGCCCTATGAGCTTGTGGAGGCAGCCTATGACTGCACGGAGGCCGAGCGCGCTTCTCTCAACGCGACCTGGAACGCGCTGGAGGACTTCACGACCGGTGAGAATGCCCTGGTTGTGGCAGACGGTTCCGGCTCCATGTACTGGGGCGGCAAGCCGACGCCCGCTGCCGTGGCCCAGTCGCTCGCGATCTACTTTGCCGAGCGCAACACCGGTGCCTTCCGCAACCACTTCATCACCTTCTCCATGACCCCGCAGCTCGTGGAGATCAAGGGCGAGGACCTAGCCGAGAAGGTGCGCTACTGCCGCTCGTTCAACGAGTGCGCCGACACGAACCTGCAGGCCGTCTTTGAGCTGATCCTGGCGACGGCGGTCAAGAACCGCCTGCCGCAGAAGGAGCTGCCGTCGGTGCTCTACGTCGTCTCCGACATGGAGTTCAACTCCTGCACCCGCGACGCATCCCTGTCAAACTTTGAGCAGGCAAAGCAGCTCTATGCATCTTACGGCTACCGTCTGCCGAAGATCGTGTTCTGGAACGTCCAGTCCCGCAATCAGCAGCAGCCCGTAAAGATGAACGAGCAGGGCTGCGCGCTGGTCTCCGGCTGCACGCCGCGCATTTTCTCTCAGGTGATGTCCGGCGAGATGGAGCCTTACAAGAACATGATGCATGTTCTTATGTCCGAGCGCTACGCGCCGATTTCCGCATGAGGCGCCGCAGAAGAACGCACACCGCGTTCTTCTGCGATGTCCCCGGAATGAAAAACACGTTCGCAACTTTTTTGCCGGGAAAGATTCCGCCGGATGTGGTACATTACAATCACCGAAAGGGAAAACTGAATACAGAATTTCAAGGAGGAAAAATTATGTCTCAGCAGATGGTTAACGGCTCCCAGCACAACGGGAGCGTGACGCTCACCAACCGGATGAGCAACCGCTACGCGGTTGTGAATCCCCCTTTCTCCGGGGCGCACCTGAAGCCCCAGGACGAGAAGAGTCTCGCCCGGCGGAAGGAGCACTGGGCGGAGCGCAACAAGGCCCTGCGCTCTCGAAGCCCACACTCCCGGGGAGGTGCGCCGCGGAAAACTTCTGCTCCTCTGGTCCAAACGGCAGGATAAACAGAACGCGCTGCCGCTTGGACGAGAGAGGCAGAAACACAAGATAATTCCATATCAGGATCATGCCTGCGGTCAACTCGATGAACAAAGCACGCCTGTGCTTCGAGGCAGCCTGTATGTCCAGTCTGTCTGTTCAAGGATACCTGAGCAGATCGCCTGTCCGTACACCGTGAGGGGTACGGAGAAGACGGAAACCGTCAACGGCAAAGGCTGTCGCAAAAGTGTCCGCATGGAAACGCACGGGACTTCCGGGCGCAGCAATAGACGCCCACGGCGTGGGAATAATCCGGGACCTCTGTCGGCATGGCAGCCGACGGCAGACCGGAAACAGCAAACAATGCGCTCGGCCTTGAGGCGGAGAAATCCGCGTATAACGGAAGTAACCGGTTGCAGCAGCCCAATGGCTATACTTGGGTGGGTGAAGCTTACAGGTAAGCAATCCTGTGCAGGTACAGGCGAAAGCCGGGTTGAGAGGTTCGGGTTGGCTTCCCGGGCTGCAGCTCAACTCCCTGCCGGCGGAATATCCGTGAAGGGCATGGATGTACGGCGAAGGCCGGGCCGCAGGTATGATCGTGATATGGAAGGAGAATACGCATGCAGAAACAATGCACCAACAGCGCGTGCCGGAAGTTTTTCACTCTCAGCGCTTCTGGCGCAGCCTGCCCCTGGTGCGGCAGGCAGTACCCGCGTGCCAGGATCGCAGTCCCCCGCCTTAAAGCGGAAAAGCGCCCGCCGCAGCCTGTCAAAGCTCCCGTTAGCGTCTCTCAGGCGCCTTCGGCACCCAGTCTGCTGCTGTCGGGCTACGGCAGCCGTAAGGTCCGCACCATCATGGCTGTGCGTATGTTGACGGGGATCGCTCTGGCGGATGCCAAGGCGTTGGTTGAGCGCACCGCTGACGGGCCCGTCATCGCTGCGATCTGCCATCCGGATAAGCTTGATGAGGCGCGAAGCTGCTTCAAAGCCGCCGGCGCGAGCTTCCGCTTCATCATCAGCGGCAGAATCATTGACTGAGGAACCGACAATTTCATAGCGGGATCATGCACACGGCCAACTCGATGAACAAAGCCAACCCAGGCTTCGAGGCACCCTGCATACCCGGTCCGGTTCTCCGGGGGATACTCCTGGGAATCGGCCCGTCCGCCCCCTGTGAAGGGTACGGAGAAGACGGAAACCGTCAACGGTCGGGGGTGTCGCGAAACTCTTCGCGGCAAAAGGTACGGCACTTTGGGGCGTCATAACAGGCAGCCACTGTGTGGAAAGAATCCGGAAGCGGGATCGGCCCGGTAAACCGATTGCAGCCCGGAGAGCCAAAGAAAACGCCGCGCCTTGAACGTCGGAGAAATCCGGCTATAACCGAAGAAACCGGTAACGGTAGCCCAATGGGAAACGTATCGTCCCTCACGGGGGTACGCTTCCAGGCGGCAACAAAGGTCATTTGGAAATTACAGCACTTCGATTTCATTTTCATTTTCTGAATGGCGGGTGGAGTTTGCAGGTAAGCAATCCTGTACAGGCATTGAGCGAAAGCTGGGGTAAGAAGTCAGGGGTCGCTCCCCGAAGCTCAGACTTATCTCCCTGTTGACCGAACATTGCGGAAGGAGAGGGAACGTACGGCGAAAGCCGGGCCGCGTGTATGATCCTGCTATGAAAAAACGCGAGCGCAGTCTGAAGACTGCGAAGGCGTCTGCGGCTGATGAGGCCGGAGGAAGGACGACGACAAAATTGTGGTGCGCCCAAGGCGGCGTCCGCCCCCTTTGGAAAGGGGCAGACATGCGCCGGGAGCCTTTGCGGAGCCTGAAATGATAGGGAGTTCCGGATTCTGTCTGCGCCTTTTTCCGCGTCTTGTCGCGAAGGCTGCAGACGTCAAAGAGAAAGGCGGTGAAAAAACATGCTTCAGAACGCTGTGCAAAAGGCTGCTGCAAAAAGGCTCGCCAAAAAGAGATGCACCAACTCCTCCTGCCGCAGGCTTTTTTCGGTTGACGACAGTGAATACATCCCCGGCCGCTGCCCGTATTGCGGCAGACTGTATCCGCGGATCAACGAGAATTACCAGGTCGGGCGAAAAAAGCGGAAGGAAGCACTTCGTCGCTGCGCTGCGGTCAGAGCAGAAAGCAGTACCCAGTGCAAAAAGGCGGAAATCTCCAGTCAAACGAATCTGCTTTGGCTGCTGCGTACAGGAAAAGAAGAAAATACGCTCATTCGCAATCTCAGTCGGAGTCTCCATATCACCGTAGCGGAGGCAAAGGCTCTGGCAGACAGCGCACCGATCCTTCTGGGGCGCTTTGGCACCAGAAAGAAGGCGCGCAAAATCGGAGCCTGTCTGTCTAAAACCGGCGCGGCCGTGTGGGACGGTACTTCGGAAAATGTACCGAAAGTGATGCTTGAAGAATTGAATTTTTCCGTAAGAGCATTCAACTGTCTCAAACGTGCAGGATTTAATACAATAAAGGATCTCGTCGGGATGAGCGTAGAGGACCTATTGCTTGTCAGAAATCTGGGAAGAAAATGCGCTCTTGAGGTGGAAAACGCGGTCGGCGAGCAACTGTACTCCCACAAGTTGGAGCTTGATTGAGCGCATCTGTCCAGTATGGTTCTTCATGTCAAAAACAAGAGAGGAAGAGAGATACAATGATGCAGTTTGTCCCCTATGAAAAGCTCTCCAAGCGGGAGCGCAAAGCCCGCGACGCCGAGCGCCGCGGCAGCTGGGGTATGAGTCCCGTGACCCGCAGGCCCCCGAACCCCAGAGCATACAATAGGAAAAAGGCACGATCGAGCATTGAAATGCTTTGATCGTGCTTTTTTAATATGTGCTTGTAAAATTCTTCGTCATGATAGTTCTCCTTCCAGGACCAGAGAGCGTAAAAGCACAGTATGTCTTTCGTCAGAAGGTCATTACATGATTCTGTGGGCTAAACTTCCGGTTTAACTCTCATACTTGCAGTATGAAACAATTCAAACTATTAGCCCACATCTTCATAGTGTCCTATAAAAAAGCAGAATGGTTTATTCTGGTCTCTCTACATATGTGTTGATCGCACTCACGGATTCCTTTACCGGAAGAATGTGCATAAGCTCGGCTATACGTTCCAAGCTGATAGGAAAATAGTTGTTCGCGTCAACACCAACGTCATAGATGCGCAAGCCAAGGTCATCCTGCTTTGCTTTATGACCATACGATATCCGATCCTCAAATTTCTTTTTTAGGTTTTCCTCGTTATAGGCTCCCGTTGAATGGATGTGTCCATGAAGATGGATACTACCATAGTGTGCAGCACTCCATTCCAGGATGGGATAATGAAACAATACTACCCGGCCATAGTCTGTCTTTAATTCCTTATAGTGCTGTACTGACTGAAAAATATGGTCTGTGGAATAATCTTTGTCGTGATTACCGTATATGAGATGGACATGCTTGCACGAAATCTGTCCTCGAAGCATTCGCACTTCTTCCTTGTTGATCTTATAGGAAAAATCGCCGAGGATCCACAACTCGTCCTCAGCAGATACTACGTCATTGATGTTCCGGATCAAAGTCTGATTCATTTCATCAACGCATGAAAAAGGACGACTTGTAAACTCAATCGCATTAGCATGGCCAAGATGTAGATCACTTGTGAAAAAGATCATGATTGTTCCTCTTATACATAATCGCTTGTATCAGCCAAATTGTTCTATAGTTCAGGCTATACAATTCTCTCACAAAAGTCACGAAAATCATCTGCACGTTCAATCAGTTCGTCCGGAATGAAGTTTTTTGCCTGTTCCCAGAGCTTAGCCATATCCGGCGTGATACCATCTCTGCCATAGTATGTCCATGCAATGCTACCGGTGATAGCACCCATAGTGTCCGCGTCACCTCCGAGGGAGATCACGTTTCGAATTGCAGTTTCAAAGTCTCTGGATTCCAGAAAAGCCTGGATAGATTCCGGCACGCTGCCCTGACAGGTGCCGTAAAAACCATAGCGCGGCCGTATCTCGTCAATCGTTTTTTCAAGGACATAGAAGTTCTCACAGATATAGGTGCGGATATCTTCCTTGGACGCGCCGCTCTTTGCAAGATAGACTGCCGCAGCGGTGGCTTGCGCCCCCTTGATTCCTTCTGGGTGATTGTGTGTGACCTCAGCCGATTGCTTTGCGAGGTCAAGTGCCTCATCCAGCGTCTGCGCCATTAAGCCGCAAGGTGACACACGCATGGCCGAACCGTTGCCACAACTGTTGTACGGCCGGGGATTCTCACTGAACAGCCAGTTGCAGAAGCCACCGCCATACCCTCCTACCGGGTCTGGATACCGCTTTCCATAGTTTCGCATCGTCTCTGTTAAGATCGTTTTAAGGTCACCACCGAAGTCCTTCCAGTCCATCAGCGCGTCACCGATGGCAACAGTCATGATGGAATCGTCCGTAAAGCTGCTGCCGGACGGAAAAAGCATAAAGTCCCACTCTTTCCATCTTGAAAACTCTCGGGTTGATCCAATGATATCCCCGATAAATGCGCCAAACATTGCTTTCACTTCCTCTGTTATGATAGTCTTTTTCACAGCTCTCCCAGAATACTCCACGTTTTTACCTTATGGGAATCAGGTTTCATCGTTTCCACCGTTGCTCAGTTCTTTATAGTTTTTCGCGACCTCATCTTTGAGTGGTTGCCTGAAGTCCCTTTTTTCGAGCCAGGGAATATAGTATTTTCCAAATACTGTACTGAATAGGAACGTCAGGAAAAAAGCAGCTAAAAAACAGACTTATCTCCGACACGTTTAGATATGTGTCTACACCGGCATCTTTTTGCTCTACGATTGCATTAATCGCACTTATTGTAGCAAATGATACTCGCCTACTAATATCAATAGTCCACGTGTCATTTATTTGAGATCCTCTTTGCCGGAATAGATCAGCTTGCCTTTCCGTAACAGAATAGTATTTAAGTGCAAAGTCATACGTGGTAAAAGTATGCGTCGCCTGACGCGTTATTAGAGTCCTGAAAGTATCTGATTCATCATACTCTTCAAATTCTAAATGCAACTTATTATTTACATAATTTACATAGCCTGAAATCTCTCCCTGATAGCGCGGTGCAAAACATTTTTTGGCCACACTTATCAGTTCGATTAACTCATCATCTTTATTCCCTTGATTCGCATCAAGTCTCATTTCTGCCTGTCGCTTTGCGTTGTCTTTCTTGCTAGAAAGATTAACAAATGCCATTCCGCCAAAACACACCACTACAGTTACTAAAAAAGTCCAATAAAGAAGTACACTATAATCATGGAGGAAAGTTCCCTTTGTTTAGTTTGCTACTACAGCATAATTAGAGCCCGTAGAATTCATGATTCGAAGTGTCAGAAAACACCTCATAAGTCTAGACAACAAAGGAAGCAGCTTAGATGCAGCTACCTGAAAACTTTGTGATCTTTTCATGTGCCTTTGAATCTTCAATCATACGGAATGAATATGTGATAGCTACCTTATCGATAATAGGATGCGAGGAGGAAGACATACGTCTGCGTTCACGAGTGTATTGCTGTCAAGGTCCGAGCGTGAAAGCCAGACAGAAAACTTGAAATTTGAATCGTTTTCTGAACTAATGCGACCTATCTCGCTATATCATACTCACATTGCACTGTGCAAGTATTTCCGTCCGAGCTAAGTTCGTAATACCTAATTACAAAATCTAAACCATAATTGCTTATGCAATAGACTGTATCATTTTCGAATCTCGCCTGGTTAAGTCGCTCAGATGTACAAACCGCAGTTACAAATCCATGCGAATAGCCCACAGTTATTTCTCCTAGGCGTAGTTATTCTTCTCTCCAGACGTTTTTAGTGTAAAGAAATCCACCACTAAAGTCAGCTAATGAACAGTGCTGAGCAATCTGCGCCCCAAGTTTCGCATGCAACAGATGCTCTTGCCCTTTAAGCAACGGAACTGTTCTTCGGGTTCTATAAACGTATCCGACTTCTGAGGCATCGTAGCAATTCCGATACTTTGCGATGAAAGAGTTGTAGTTGCTTGCCAGATTAGGATTGTTAGCTAACAACTTGGGATATTTTCTAGCTCCTACAGTAAGGTCACTTAAGTCGCAGAGCTTAATGAAAAAACCATAGTTTACTGTTTTCCCTGAAAAGGGAGGCCTTGCGTCTGGTACAAAAATAATGTGGCCCCTGAAATAAGTGCTACTATCAGTAAGAATCGATGCATCGCTTCCAATAGTTAAAAAATCATTTACAACCACTAAAGCTTCTTCGACCAGTTGGTCAACAGCTGTATCGTCTTGTAAAGGTGCCACGTGTGCTTCGCTTCCTCCATGATTGGTTTTTTTCGGCTTGTAGAAGCCAAAGTAGTAAACAAGGCCAACAATGACAATAATGATAATAAAGCTCATAGTACTAACCTCCTTATTTTAACCAAGAATATGTGTAACTACCCTATAGATTTCATTTGTATTTTCGAAGTATTCGCCTTGCTTCTTCACCCTACCCTTCGCCACATTGAGATACCTCTATCGCATAGTTCCAAGCGAGATTTGCGTCTTTCCGAATGCATGGGACCTGGAGACTATCTGCTCATCTGTAAATCATAAGTGGTCGCTTAGAATGCGACATTTTTATGCGCACATGACATCCAGCACGGACTGACGAAAGACAAAGGTGTTCGGGTCTGCACAGTTGGGAGCGGTCGCAACCGCGGCCAAGGTCATCGGCTGATCGAGATTGATCGTCACATGGATAGGTGTATGATGATCCGGGTAATCAAAGGACCCAACATAGACCCATCCGCTGCCATCGTTAACATACACATCTCGCGGGCCGGTAACTTCATAAGACTCCGAGCCGTTTCGTGCCGTGACCTGGTAATCGAGCGTGAAGCTTGCAACATTGTATATAGATTGATTCAAAACCGTATACTTTCTTTTGGTTCCTATAAAATTCTCTCTGGACCAGGAAACAACGGGATCACCGACGTTTGTCAGGCGGGTACTGCTTCTTCCCCAACCAAGCTGGGCAGTATTCCCCGGATAATACGAAACAAGGTTTTCGGCGTTGACCCAGGCTACTTTCAGTTCATTGCTCTGGGTGTGATATAGGATGCAGTAAAATTCCCCGTGTTCTGCGAGGACAATCACCCGGCTCCCGTGAAAAGCGGCGTCAAACCTGTTCGCATCGTTGAAGGACCAGTAGTCGTAAACATATACGCTGTGGCCCTTTGGCGCATTGACATACATGGCAAACGGTGTTGAGAAGAAATCGTATCCGCTGGGCCGTTCAATTTTTCTTGCATTGCTGGCTGTATAAAAAAGGTTCTGCGCCGAGGAAGACTGCGATGCCGAAGCTCCGCTGCCTTTGATCTGATTGTTGATCGGGCCGTCGGCAAAGGCGATGGGAGCTGCGAAAAACAGCTGGGAAACAAGCACAAGAAGGATAACACCCTTTTTCAGAATTGTTTTCATGGTAAACTCCTTTTCTGTCATCATTTGACCATATCCGTCTCCAGGCATGCGCTGAAATCGGGGACACATGTCAATCGTTTTCTTTTTTCGTAACCGTCTTTTCTTTCTCAGTTCATCAGATTATCCCCTGCGGGTTCTCTGTTGTTCTGTGATGCCATTATGCCACGGTGGGTCCATGAAAAAAGAAAATCAAAATTGCTCCCTTTTTCCTTCCATTAGGATCAGTTTTTTAATAATCTGACCTCGCACACGAGATCCGGACGAATATCCTCTCCGAGAATCCGTCCCCGTTCCTGAGCGCGTTTTTTTATTATGACCGGATGCACGCCTTTATCTTCAATGATATCCATGAAGCAGCGTAAATCATCTGCCAACTCCTCCACGCTCTGATACCGATACGCGGGGTTTTGTTCCGTACCCTTCTCGAGAATGCGAAACAGCTCTTCCCTCTCCGATTCGCTCAGTGCTTTCAGGCAGCGGCTTTCCTCGAAGGACACCTCTGTCTCTTCCTCATCAAATCCCGGAAACAGTCCAGTTTCTGCATCCCGGGCAAGCAAGGATTTGAAAATCTGTGTAATACCGAAAACATCCGAGTGTTTGCCGATGTTCTCCGTTTTTCCACCGAACGCCATGGCTTTCTGTTCAGGCGCAGCAGTCTTGTCGCTGCCAGAAACGGCACTTCCCTCTTCAACGCGATCCACGACGAAGGAAGACCCGAAATCGATCAATGAGACTCTTCGATTACATAGTTTCTCCTCTTTTGTACCACGGAGGAAAATGTTTCGCTCATTGAGGTCCAGATGGATGCGGCCTTTTGCGTGAAAGGCGTTTACCGTTGAGCAAAGCTGGAGCATAACACCGATAATCTCCTCCATCCGAGCTCTGCCTGTCGTGGTGAGACATAACTCGTCCAGTGTAATCCCCGCGCCGGTATTGATCACTGCATAGCGATTCAGACTACCTGCAGCTCCCTCGCTTGAAATCAGATTTGTTGCGATCAAAAAACGGTCGTCATTATTCAGGTCTTCCGAATATCGCACCTCCGCTCCGCCTGACAGTTCCTTACGAAAGGCTTCGGCAAAGGCGTGTTCCACACGTACACGGTCAGCATCGCTGACCACAGGACGCAGGACAATATCATTTCCCTCGCGCATAATGAATTCGGACAGAGAGACGGGATAATATTCCTTTATCATCACGATGTTGCCGTCGCTTGTATCCAGTGCCTTGTAGACAAGGCATGAACCGCCTTCGCCAATATAATCAAACAGCTCATAACAGCCAATGCGATAGCTGTACCCGTCTGGGTTGTTTAGTCTGTAGCAGTCTTTTTCAGGAAGATACTCCGGTTCGCAGACCTTGCCGGGAAAAACATTCAAATGGGTACGTGGTTGTTTTCTCATTTTTCAGCTCCTGTTTATACATCCAGTGCTGCCGTCCCCCGAAGTGACGCCACACCGGCTTTGGAGTACAATTCGCCGAGGTAGGAACTCCAGCCTGATGATTTGATCCGCATCCAGCGTATTTCACCGCTTGCAGCCTCTCGCTCCAGGCGGCATTCATCCGTCATCAGCAGCCAGGCGAATCTGTCGTAATTGAATTCCGGTCCATAACTCTCCGGGCTTAGTCCTTCATACCAGCCGCATTTGTTCAGGATCTCATTCAGCTTCACGATCGTCGGCATCCCTCGTCGCAGATAAGCGGCAACATACGCCAGACATGCTTCTGTGAACTCTGTTTGATCGGTATTATGAATCACATCATGCAGCCACTTGTCTCTCTCCTGCTCCGTTGATACCGCCGGGACAAGCGGAACAGGCAGCCCCGCCGATTGAAACAGGGCGGTAAATGCGGCCATCTGTCTGCTCTCGTCCTGAAATCCGTTTAGAATACGCTCTGCCACCGTTCGCGCATTTTTCCTGTTCAGACCTCGGCGCATTTCGTTGATCTCGCCATACAAGAAGCAGACAATGCTGATCAGGAAAGTGCGGGTAATGTCGTTCTCGCCGCGGATTGCTCCGCTGAGGATATCCGCAGGCGTCTTGACGTCCACATAGGGGATCTCACTGCGGCCGGGGAGGTAACGGTCTATGCGCGGATTCTCTTGGCGCAAGAATTCGTCAAGGTCATAGCAAAGCGCTGTAAAGTTGATGGGACAGTGGAGATAAAAGGCATAGGGTTCCAATTGGTTTACAGTCGCGTTGGCAAAAACGGGATGGTGGTTGACGGCGTTGATATCTCCGGTATCACCGACCCGACCGAAAAAGATCAGCGTTTGAAAATAGAAACGAAGTTGCTTTATAAGTTCTCGCCTGGTTCTGCTGCGCGTGGCGGCAATCAGCTCCGGATGCGCTTCCAAGCGCGCATAGAATGCATCGTCGCTCAGAAATGCCTCGTCCGTGTTCCCGCTGTCAAGACTCAGGCACAGTTCCGACAAAAATTCCCGCGTATATTGTCGCGTGACCTTGCTGCCGCTCTCTTCACCTGCACGCATATATTCCTCAAGACACCACAGCGTAATGCCGCGGCTTCCCCGGCTTCCGCCGTTTTGGGCCTTCGCGCGGACGATTTTTTCATCTGTCGGAAACTGCGCTTCTCTGTTGGCCGCGATACGGCTGATGCGCATAATTTCTCTGCAAATACCATCCGCGTCGGCAAAATTGCCCCCGCAAAGACACGCATGATCATTTTTGCTCAGGCCGCGTATGATCCCGATATCCTCGGCCGAGCGGTAGAGGCTTTCAAGATGGCAGGAAGCAAGCTTCTCCTGCGTTTCCGCAACGCCCCAGCGGCAGACGACCGCAAAGGCGAGCAGCTTGAAGCGAAGGGAAAGTCGGGTATTATCCCAGCGGCAGTCCTCCCACAGCAGATCCCGGTTCTGCTTCTCTTCCAGCCAAGCCCGGATTTGCACGACGCTCTCGCTGCCGCATTCCTTTCCCGCTCGCTTCATGATCTGCTCACAGCAGCGTTCAAGCTCTGTGTACGGTCTGTGGTCGAGTTCCCGGATTAAGGAGCGGTCCCGAAGATTATCCGGATCGAGCGCAGAGAATCCGAATTGGCCGAGCAGGCGATTTCCTTTCTCAGTTCCAAGATTCGACGCTACGATGTAGCGCAGAAGCTGTTCCCGTCCCGGTTTCCGGCCCAACAGCAAAGAAGTGCGGAGTAAAAGCCCCGCCTCGTCTTCATCTGCCATCCATGCGGCGAGTTCGTCCAATCGCTCGAGACCGCTTTTTTCAGCCGCGCGACCATATAATGAAAGGCTTTCTTCGGCGGTTACCGGGCAACCAAGTGCCGCCAGCAGCACAGCATCGCGCAGCTTCTCCGCTTGAAGCGGCGAAAATCCATAGTCTGATAAGAGCGCATCAAATCGCTCTGCGCGCCTGCGATAGCCGAGCAGAAGGCCAAGAGCAAGCAGTTTCTCCCGTGTATCCAGAAGAGTAGTAGGTATCTCTCTGATGTGTTTGAGCAGCAGTTCCCCGTTTCGCCGACCTTCCGTGCTGCTGGTCATCCATTTTTTCAGCCAAGGCACAAAGGTGCGCATATCCTCTCCGCTTATCTCAGCGGCTTTTATCTGCTTCAGGTATACTTCAAGCTCTCTCCGGCAAATCTCAAGCTCGTCCTGGATCGTTTGTTTCATCTTTTGATATTCCAATCCTAAACCTTCTCCCATTATGATAGTACCAAGTCGGACGGCCCCAGGTCGATGGCGGCAGGATGTCGAAAAACCGCGGTCTGGCGGTAAGGCAGCTCGATATCCCGGTGAAAGTGTCCAAACAAAAAATGCTTATAGTCCACCGAACGGCGAACCTTCAGAAGGAAATTATTCAGCGGTTCCTCATCCGGATGTTTGAGACTGCCTCTCAGTGTATAGACCGCATCCGTCGGGGCAGTATGACACAGGATATAGTCCACACAAAGGTCATACCGGATCAGGTTCTCCCATGCAGTGTCATATTCTTCCGGAGATGGAAGCTCCTTTCTCCAGTAGTCATGGCCCTCTCTCCTTCTGGCTTTGTCTGTCGAAGCGCCGCCGCCAAATACGAAAAATCGCTGATTATTGATCGTATAGACATTACCGCGGATCAAATGAATGAGTCCTGGCGTCAGGCGGTGAACCATTCCTCCCATCCATGTTTCGGCTGGAAAGCGCTCAATCAGCGGCAGGTTATCGTGGTTTCCATCCAGGAAGGCGATCAGATAAGGTTTCTCGGAGAGTGTCCGTATTTGCCGCATTTCCTGTTCATCTCCGTTGAAGATAAAGCCGGTGTCGCCGAGTATGATCACAATATCCCCTCGCTCAGCGTTTAAAGCATCAAACACAGTATAGTCCCCGTGGAGATCTCCAATCACAATCGCCCTCATATCGCGCTGGCACCAGAAATTCATTCTGTGCCTTCCCCTTTTCTTTTGTACTGTCGCCATTATTTCACACAAGAATAGAGAAAAAAGAAAATGAAAATATCTGTCTTAAAGCGGTTTTTGATTTTCTTTTTTCGGACTCACTCCATGAGATACTGGCAACACTAAAGGGCAAATCTCGCCACCTCTGGTGACATCATGAGCATTACCTGTGGGAAAAAGAGAAAAGAGGTTTACAAAAATGAAAAAGCTGATTTCCTTATTACTGATCCTGAGCGCTGTCGTCTCAATGCTCGGATGTGATGCATCCGTGGGAAAGCAGAACCAGGCAGACGATTATCGGAATAGTCCTGGTTCAGCGTCTTTTCTGACACGCCAACCGTTCAAAGGCAAATCCTTCGTTGGTCTAGGTGAAGGAAGCTATCAAGATACGCAAACCGGTTGTATGGAAAACAAGTCAAATGTATCCAGAATTAGTCTCCCGATCTCCCTCACATCTCTCGAGCCTATTCAACAGAAGCGTTTTATAAAGGTCGGCGGCGCAAAGAAAGATGACGCCAGAGATGTGAATGAGAACAGCTATAATCCAGATAAAGTGATCTACCCAGCGGGAGGCACTCTATACGGCGAATACTCGGAAAACGAGGAAGATTCCTTCGTTGTATACTACCTGAATTCTAATTACCGCACATTTTCAGCCGTACTGTACCGCCCTTACAGCACTCTCTCCGCAACTACTGGCTGGGATGAGTGGACGACTGTAAAAATCTATGCGGATGACAACTTAATCTATGAAGCCCCGAACTTTTCACAGAATGACTATTACCCTATCTCATTTAACCTTAATGTCTCCGGTGTTCGATATCTGAAGATTGTCATGCGCGGCGTACTTATGTGGTCAACCGGTGATTTTGGTCTGTACCGCTATACCCCCAGGGTCTGCATGGCTGACGCTGTTCTACAGAAGCAGTAACAGATACCTGTGCCAATTGTGAGCTGGTTTACATGAGGAGAGAGGGAAAAATCATTCTTGTAGGTATGACGCCATTGTCTTTTCTTCCGGAAAGAATGGATCGCTTTCTATTAATTGATTGAAGATATCCTTGTATTTTTCCATTCTTCCGTTGAAAAAGTATGTGTCACACTCAACACTCTCAAAATAATAATCTTTTCTGAAGACGATGCGCGCTCGCTCCTGCGTGACATCGTCTTCTTTAATGAGGCAGAATCCCACACACTCATACGGCAGCGTTTTCATATCAAGCAGTTCCATTATTTGTTTCACAGTGTCAATGGCTTTTTGGGGAAGTTCTTCGTCCACGGGCAGATATAAATTGGCCCATACTGTACTGGGGGAGGTTATGGAAGAATACAATACCGCATCCGGTTGAATAGAAGTAACGATTTCCTTGAGTGCCGCCATCCGGTTATCATATGTCAGCTCATATCTCTCTTTAATGGAGTGTCCCTCGCCAATATCGGTTTCCCCACCAAAGAAGCTTATAAAATCCGGGAGTTCCTCGCCGCAAATAAGCTCGCTGAGGAAATTAAGGAGCCAGCGTTGATCCGCCCCGATCTGCTCACCGTTACAAAAGACTGTCGTGAACATAAGCGTTCCGTCCTCTCCTAAGCATCCAATCGGTGAGCTCAGAACCGGGATATCGTTTATCATCAGTCGCAATTCGGTCTCCCCGGCAGCCGCGCAGGCATGCGCGAAATTTATGAAGCCGTCCGGATCGCGATACGTGCTCGGTGTATAGCCGATTTTGAACAGGAGCGTACCGTCATCCTGTTCCAGAATCTCAGTCTGCAGATCTTGGTAATAATCCTCAAATTTCTGTAGCCCGCTGACGATTTTAACTCCTTGATAAGGATATCGTATCGTCAGGAAAGAGAAGAACTGCGGATTCCAGTGTTCCGGATAGGTTTTGATCACAAGGCGCAACTTGCCGCGAACCAGTTGGTATCCGACAGCATAAGGCCGCCCAAGGCTGTCAAGCCGTTTCTTTGTCACAGCAAGCGTATCGATCCATGCGCCGGTCTTTACGCTCTCTATGGAAGTATCGTAGTAAAGGGTCACGGTAGCGTCTGAGAAATCGTCTGCATGGCACTGTAGTTCTCCGGCAGACATCGCCTCTTCAGGTGCTTCCCATAGGATCTCTTCTTCGAAGAAAATGTCAAAGCCATTTGCAAGCGGCTCATGCAGAAGATTATAAACCTGTACATCCACAAATTCTTTGGCTTCGTCCTGCGCCAGAAGGCAGATAATCGATTTCCTGTCAGTGGAAACGAAACAATCGGAACGGCTGAAGAACGTGTCATAACTGATATCTTGCGCCAGTCGAAGCTCGCTCCAGTTTTGAATCTCTTCCCAGTGTTCGCCGATCCAGCCCCCCTGCATACGCAATTCCAGATAATCGTATTCCCTTTCCTCCAGGCTTGCCGCGTCAAAGTCGAGGGGCGGAATCTGTCCGTATACCGCCTCGACGGATTCAAAGTCTCGAGGTCTCAGCGGAATACTTGCCATGTGGACATTAGGCCATGACAGCGTGCTGTAGTCCATCAGGAAGAAGCGGCACTCCCGGCTGACATAGCATTCAAGAATCGTTGTAATATCTTCTTCCTGGAACATGGAGAGCGGGAGATCGGCCGTTATAGTTTGATCGTGAACCTCCAGCGAAAACGGTGCACCTTCGGTCAGGTAATTGAGCCGTTCGCGAATCGTCTCCGCCGCCCGATTGAACTCGGAAATACTCATCTCACGCGGCTCCATTTTCAGATGCAGCATAGCAGTTTCCGTTTCTGCGGGCTTTTCCTCTTTCTCCGGTGCTTTCTCCTCGCCAGCCGTCAAAACAGTTTCCATGCTCTCTGTAGCCGAATCGCTGTTATGGGCGGGCACGCTCTGCTCACGCCAAAGGCGGTAAACAAAGAGCCCAACCACGATGCAAAATACCGCGCATGCAGTCAGCCAGACGTATTTTGCGGGACGTGGTTTTGTGTCCTGATTTCCAGCGCTCGAGGCCGCCAGCCAGGCTTCACGTACAGACCGCTCCAATTCTGAGCCGCTTGCCCCTGTTTTACGCGCCTGAGTAAGAAAACGGCTGTCGATTTCCGGCATCAGTGTCTCGGGGAGAGCTACGGCTTCTACCCGATGAATTTCATTCAAGACATGCACCATCTGAAGATAATACTGCCAGCATTGATGCTTGAAACGGTAGCCGATGCCATCGCTGATCAGATAGCCGAGCCTGATAAAGATTTCTTCTGTGTATTCTCTGAAAAGATCCTCAATAGCAAAATTCCTAAAGTTGAAATAATCACCGGAATCCAGACTTTTTTTCGCCCGTGTCAGAATCTCAGTTGAGATGTTGTCGAGGCTGCCGCGCCTGTATGAAGTATCAAAATAAGCTTTTCCAAGCGCCAAACACAGCGTATCTTTATCAAACCAAGCTTTATCAAGTCTGCACGCCAAGGCGGGAAGTAAATAACGCAACGCATATTCCGCATGTGCGCGTCGGCCGTCCTGCTTTGCGAGCTTGTAAATATCCTGATCCAGCAGCAAAGAAAACAGCTCCGCCGGTGAAGACAACTGTAAGGCTTTCTCTTTATCAGCCGAGGCAAGCTCAAGGAACGGGAAAAGATATATCGGCTTTGAGAGACAGGCAAGCAGTTCTTTGTTCAGCTTGCCGGGAAGGATGCTTTTCTCTGCTAAGGCGGCATCTCGTACTTTTTCTGAAACAGGCTGAAGGGTAAGCCGCTCCGAATTCGCCAGCCAATCAAAGAAGAACATGTTCTTCAGGTACTCATAGGAAGGCGCCGCAATCACGATCTGAATGTCTCGGCACGCGGAGAGTTCTTTCAGTTCTCGGTGCAAATCTTTGTGTGACTCCGCTGTAGATTCGTCAATTCCGTCAAGAAGCAACGTATAGGCCGGCGTCCCTGCGGGCTCCCTGTCAAACAGGCGCAAGAGCGCAGTACGTTGTTCTGAGGCGTTCTCAGAACTATGCGTTGTTCCGCAGTAAACCCGCAAGAGAAAGCTCATAATATAGTCATCCCCATGTGCCGAAGCCAGATCGACATACAGCGGGATCGAATTCTGTGCCAAACAGGCATAGTTTTTCAGCAGGCTGGTCTTACCCGAACCATTCTCTGCAAGGAGAAGGACGTGCCTGCGGCCAGACATCCACGCGCGGTTCAAAGATTGCTCCAGCGTCATACCAATGCCCCCTGTTTGCTCATTTTCGCTCATTATTTATATAACTAAAACTTCCCACATGTGACACTGCCAAAAATGTTACAGAGATTTCTGCTTTGAAAGCAAAAACCGCTTGAAAAAGAACGTAAAAATAGCATATAGCCTCGAAAAGTGGTATAATGTAGTCA
>Ga0310697_10002750_pt1 | contig 18317 bp, 16 predicted proteins | sample 172DNAGHGlowgp2_FD_203883 | JGI IMG/M metagenome (GOLD analysis project Ga0310697, IMG submission 203883) | Sheep rumen microbial communities from Palmerston North, Manawatu-Wanganui, New Zealand - 1728 DNA GHGlow gp2 (v2) (version 2) | ecosystem: Host-associated > Mammals > Digestive system >... | reverse complement strand
ATGTTCTGTTATATATTTTTCTGTTACTTTTTGAACATGATTTATTTGAACAAAAACAGTTGCTAGGAAACCTAATGTACATATTGTTCCTATTTGAATGAAATGATACATTGTATCTTCTTTTAGTTTAATTTCTTCTAATAATTCAATAATTATCATTGTAAAGAATATATAATTACTTAAGAACAATCTTGGACCTATCGGTGTTACGACCAATAATGGTAAATTACTTAGAATAATAGTTCCAAGATAGAAAAATAATTTTTTCTTTGTTTCCATCTTTTTAATTCCATATATAAATATGAAACAAAGAGCAAATGTAAAGATAAATGTTATTCCAGCATTTAATGTGTTTATCAGTAATCTACTTACAAATGGAGATGTAAAGAATTGCATGAATATTAGATTAGTGATGTATAAGAAAGTACAAAATACTGATATATAGGCAAATATTTTTACTACTTTCTTTTTATTTGTTTTAATAATTTTATATAAGAAATATAAAATAATGATTGCTAAGATAAGAGTCAGTATAAAATTATGATAGAAAATATGTCTATCTAATTCTTTTAGATATGTTTTTAGACATCTTATTATAATGTTACCTTGTTCAATAGCACGATATTGATCTCCACCATTGGAAATAGCATGATATGCTCCATTAGTAAACATGCATATTGCACCAGCTACACTACCTATTAAATAACCTATATTATGAAATTTAACTTTTTTAGTTTTAACGAATTCATAGATACATGTAAATAGTGCTACTATGCAAACATAGATTGTTATATTTTCAATAAATAAAGCTCCTACAAAACCTATTAAAGCAAATAATAGTAAGGCCCAAACACTATTCTTTCTCTCGTCTTTTATTTTATCTTTAAATAAATACGTATTGCGATTAATAAACATTAAGGAAAAAATAATTGGAGGTACATAGTTAGCATACCCTGATGCCCAAACTACACTTTGTCTTAATATATCGATAGGCATTATGCTTAGTAAAAATATTACTAGGATACCTATTTTTTTGTTTTCTTTATTAATTATTCTATTTATTAAGTATATTAAATATGTAAAAGAAAGACTTTCAAGTATAGCTCTTATACAAACTGATCTAGTAATTAACATTACTAGTAAGTTTCCTCCATATCTTCCATTATAGTTACTAAAGAATGTCTTTAGTCTTTCTACACCTTCTTGTGCACCCCATGCCCAGTCGTCTCCTGTATATGGGAATAGTATACATAGAACAAAGAATACTATATAAATTAATATATAGTACCAATTGTTCTTTATAAATTTTTTCATGTTTTCCATATTCTACTTACCTGCTTTATAGATTTCATATATCTTTCCTTGTGGATCTTTTTCCTTAACAAAGAAGTTATTACAACGGTCGCTATATTTTTTAGGTTGTTTAAAACCACTCTTAACTGATTTTATTATTAAATCTTTTAATTCGTCAGATGTTTTGGCTATGTCACCGAAGGCATCTTCTAATTTTAGATCTAGTTCACGGTAACTATGTAAACCGGCTTTGAATTCAATTTCATCAGGTAAGAAATATATCATTGGTGTATTCATTCTTGCAAAGTCAAATTGATATGAAGAGAAATCAGTAATAAATAAACTGTATTCTTTTTCATTAACGTTTCCTTCAACTACATGGATATTACTTAAATCTGTTTTTAAATATGGTATATAACCTTTGAAAATTGGGTGTAGTTTAATGTCTAGATGTGCTTCATTTTTCTTTAGTTCTTCATTTAGTTCTTTATTATTTATTAGTTTATTAATTTCTTGATAATATTTTGAACTTAAGAATTGTTTTTCTTTCAAGCCTCTTTCACCATTTATTGGTGGATCTTGAATTAGATAAACTCTCCATGATGGAGCATATAGTATTCTTTTTTTCTTTTCAACTTTTTCTTCTTTTTCTTGGAATCTTGGCATTCCAGTCATCTCAAGATCTTCGGGTTTATAATGATAGTTTTCTATTAAATTCTTTTTTTCAAATTCTGAAGATACTATGATGTTATAAATATTGCAAGTTTCCTTTGAGTACATTTTAGGTAAACTAGCATATAGAATGCCATGTTGTAAATAGATTAATTTAGATTTAATTATATCATTATACATTTTTGAATCTCTAATTGTATATGGATTCCATTCTTCGAATGAGCTGAATGATGAGAATATATATTCAGCAGCAAGATGCATAATAATATCTTTTTTGGAATTCTTACGAATTAAGTGTTTTTTGATTTCATCTGGTGTGAAATATTTACTTATTTTTTCTATATCCTCATCATAAACGTAGAATCTTTTAATTCCATCTTTTATCTTAATATCGTGTTTAAATTGATAATATCCGTTGTCAATTATACCTTTGCGGTCACAGTATAGCCATATTCTTTGATTCCTATATTTTTTACTTGCTATTCTATTAAAGAATGCTTTTCTTGATTTACCAAAAATAAAACCTAATCTAATTAAATTGAATACAACGTTGTTAAAGATACACTTCCTTTTAAATACAAAACCTCTATTATTAAATAAAACATCTAAGTATTTTGTTTTGTATGCTTTCAATCTTAGCTTTTTATAGAAAGGTGTTGTTAGTTCAAATTCATAATTGCAATTAAATTTATAATTATCAATTTCTACTTCGAATATTAGTTCTTTGATATTTTTTAAATCTATTTTTTCGTCAAAACCAAATACTTCTGAAGTTTTCATCTTTGAACCATAAGCTGAATATACAGTTTCTTTTAATTTGATTGTTTCTCTTTTTACTGTATTATCTTTATATATTTTCTTTAAGATTAAAGTTGGTTTCTTATATTCTAGAATTATAGATCTGATATAACCAACGATATTTAAGGTGTTCTCATAAATGATATAACGATTTACTCTTAGAGCAATTCTGTTGGCTTCTTCATATATTTTACCGTTAAGAGTAATTTTGAAATGATTTGTTTCAACAAAAGTCTCTGGAGTTATTCCCATCTTTTTTAGTAGGAAAAATTTATGATATTTGTTCATTGTTGGATGTTCCATTAAAACATCTAGATCTAATTGTTTAACTAAATCCATAATTCTTTTTGTTGTTTTATCAAATTCTTTTTTATCAAGATAGTATGGTAATAGCATGTCAGATGATATTCTCCATCTTATAGCATTTATAAAAATACCTTGAATGTATTTTGGTATGTAACCATGAATTTTTTTTGATTCTGCAAAGAATTTTTCATAGTTGTTTAAGACAGATTCCAAACTATATAATGGATTTTTTAAATCCTCTGAAGCTTGTCCAACGCCATGTCTACGATAATAATAAATTGCGTCTTTTACAAAACCTATTTTACCTTTTTGCATGATTACTTGAGTGTTATAGTTTTCGTCTTCACCATAAATCATGCCTTCATTATATAAGACATTTTTTTCAAACTTATTGCGATAAATAATATTTACGCATGCTTGAGAAATATATGGCTTTTCATCAACATCATATACTTTTGTTCCATTCTCAAAGAACTTATTTCTATAGTGTTCAGTTTCATGACCATCAGGCCAATGATTTATCATTGTATATGTTGTAATATCGGTTTCCTCATGCTTTTCCATAAAGTCAAATAAGTTTTTAACTGAGTTTTTTGATAGATAATCATCAGGGTCTAGGATCATTAAATATTTTCCGTTTGCTTTTTTAATTCCGGCGTTTCTTGCGCTAGAAACACCACCATTAGGTTTATCTATTAAAACTATATTTGAATACTTTTTAGCATATTCTTCTATTATTTTTTTTGAATTATCTGGCGAACCATCGTTTACCATTATTAATTCAATTCTTTTAAATCCGATACTTTGATTTATTATCGAATCCATCATTTCACGAACATAATCTTCTGCGTTATAAACTGCTGAAATAATAGAAACATCATAGTTTGTTTTCTTCATACATTATTCACCCTTTCCTAGTTGTTTTATAATAAATTCTGCCATATTTTTAGACCAATTATCTTTAACGTTATAAATGCTTTCTTCAACAAATTTTTGCTCTTTTGTAAGATCTACTTCGTTTTTTTCTATTTTTCTCATAATTGTCTTTATGTCCTTGGACATAATACCTGGCATTTCTTTTTTAAAATCTATATATAAACCTCTTTCATCTATATATCTGTCATAATCATAAATATATAGATAAATTGGTTTATTTGTTATTGCTGCCTCATATACTATAGCTGAATAATCAGAGATTATATAATCAGCTATATGGAGCATTTCCATTCCACTAAATATTATCTCATCATAATATTTATCATTTTCATAATAAATCTTATTTGTATTATCATGTAATTTTAAAATTAAATTAAATTTATTTAAATCTGTACTATTTATTATTTCTTCTAAAGGAAGTGGTTCTTTTCTAGAAGTTGGACAATAAAGAATATTTTTTTTCTTTTTTGAAACTTTTGGATAAGCTTCATAGAATTCTTTTCTTAATCGCTTTTCTTCATCTTTTGATTTTAGAAAGTCTACTCTTGGAAGTGGCATAACAACCATGTTTTCTCTTTTAGCGTTAAATGCTTCTTGAAAGTTTGGTAAACTTTTTTCACTAGAAGTAAAGATGTAATCATAATTCTTGTGCATTCTCATTGCTTTGGAAATCTTACTATTACGTCCATCCTTCGTATCTAGTGAAGAATAGCTGAATTTTTTTAAGGAACCTAAAGCATGCCATATTTGAATTACCTTTAGACTTTTTTTATGATGTAGAATACAAATAAGTATACAATATGTATCTAATACTACTACTTTAGAAGTAGCTATATGATACATTTGCTTAAACATGTGAAAGAAATACTTTATTTTATTAAAGATTCCAGGATCAATTGTTTTACATAATTCAACAATTTTTAAATCTTTGTTTATTTTTAGCATTTCTTTTTTGGCTAATTTGAAATCTAATGCAACCTCGTTGCTTTGTCTACTTATAAAAGTAATCTTATTTTTATTTGTTGGTAATATCTTAAAAAATATGTAAATTAAATTAGCAAAAAAGATGCAAATATTTATTAATATTGTCATCTTTTATCTCCTTTAAATATCCAATTATATGTTTTTTCAGTTGAATGCCCATCGCATTCTTTCATAAATTTTTCTATGAATACTTCTCTTTCTTTAGGTAACATATCGCCTTTCTTTATTGCTTTAACTAGTTCGTTTGTATTTTTAGCTACATTACCATAAATGTATTCTTTGAATGGATAATATAGGCCACGACCATTTTCATATTCTTCTTTGTCATATGCAAAGTATACTATTGGTCTATTTAATAAGACCCAATCAAAAATAATAGATGAATAATCAGTAATTAAGACATCAGTAGTTAATAATAATTCATTAACGTCACGGTCTTCTGATAAATCATAGAAAAAGTCTTTATATTTACTTAAATCATATCCTTCCACAGTTCCGTTTAATATATTATTGTATAGTGCAGGATGCCATTTAAAGATAAAAATATATTCATCTTTTAGTTCTTTATATAATTTATCTAAATCTAATTGATCGAAACCATAGTTTGCTTCATGAACCTTTGTACCACGATATGTTGGTGCAAATAGAATAACTTTTTTATTCTTCATAAATGGATATCTTTTGTATACACTTTTTTTCTTTTCAGCCATAAGTTTTTTATTAAAGAACATATCTGTTCTTGGGAAACCTGTGGCTTTAACTTTAGAAATATCAATATTGAAAGCTTCGGCATAACACCAACGAATCTCTTCGGATGTTACGATAGCTTTTGTGTATCTCTTATAACCTGGATGAATAGTTACTTTTTGTAAATCTCCATCCCCTATTCCTCTTGAGTGACCAAATTTTTTGTATGCTCCTGGTCCGTGCCATAATTGTACTAATTCTTGGCCTTTTCTTACGTGAAAATATGAAGTATAAGTAGAAAAATCATCTAGAAGAATGTATTTGGATACTGACATATTGTATACTGTTCTGATAAAGTCTTTAAAACCTCTTTTAACTCTTCTATCTGCTTTAAAAGAAGTTACTTTTACGTAGTTTTCTGGCAAATAATTATAGATATATGCTAGATTAGCATCCCCTATATCTGCTCTTACATCACTTAGAAAGAAAACTTGATTCTCTTTTAGTTTTACAACTTGGAATACTCTACTAAGTAACATAATTAAGATTTGTTGTATCATCCTTTTGATTTTTCCTATATATTTCAATTTAATCACACCTTATTAATATTATAAATTCCATTTCATAACTGTCTTAAATTCGTTTGTTGAATCATTATCAAAGGCAGTATGAATGTCATTAACATTATTTACTTCAATAAACTCTGAAATAATGTTATGAATGTATTGTTGCATTTCTTTGTCTTGTAATAGATCTACCGATGTTGCAAAATCCGAATATGAACTACGACTATTACCTACAAAAGTTAATCCTTTTTCTAGGATCATTCTAGTATTTATATCTACAGGTTCTTCTGTAACTCCTAGTAATCCAACTGTTCCTTGAGGATTAATTACATCAATGATTTGATTAATTGCTTCTTCTGCTTTTGGACCACCTACGCATTCAAAAGCATGGTCTACTTTGAAATCAGGGCCAATTTCGCTATTAACAACTGTTTCATCAGCAAATGAGAAATAATTAAGTTTTTCTCTTCTTGTACCTACTACGACTATTTCGCTTTCTGGGAAACATTTTGTTAGTACTAAAGCTAAGATATAGCCAACACTACCACAACCCCAAACACCAATGCGATCTCTTTTCTTGTGTGCTAGTTTTTTAAAGGCTTCGACAGCATTTACTGCAACACTTGTTAATTCAAGTTGAGAAGCTATTTCTTCGTCTATATCCCTAATTGGAATAATACGATCTCTTCTCATTACAACAGCATTTTGCATAAAACCATCACTAGAACTTGATCTAAATTTAGAACTTCTTAAGTAGTTTTCTTTGATTACATCACTTTTTTCATAAGGAGTATTTGGAATCATAACTACTTTTTCGCCTTTTTTAAACTCTTTTTTAGGGTCAAGCATTACTTCACCAACAGCTTCGTGAATTAAAGCTAATGGTAGTTTTTTATCTAGTATTTCTTTTTTTCTTTTTCCTTGATAGTATCTTTGATCTGCTGCACAGATAGACATGTAAGTTGGTCTAACTATAACGTTCTCGTCTGTATATTCTTCTTCTTGAAAAAAAGTTTCTAAATTTCTGGGTGATGTTAATTTTACGACTGTATTTAACATTAATTTTCTTCCTCAGAAATATTGCCAATCATTAAATTAGCCATTTTTAAATCATGTTTAGTTGTTATTTTTATGTTGAATGTTTCACCCATAACTAATCCAACTTTTTTCTTTTTCATAACATAAACCTTACATGCATCTGTTAAGATTGCTTTTTCTTCGTCTGTTAAACTATCATTAATCTTAATAAATTCTTTAACTTTAAAACTTTGAGGAGTTTGTCCTTGATACATTTGACTTCTAACTGGGATGTTAGAAATTACTTCACCATTCTTTGACTCTACGATTGTATCGAAAGCTGGTACTACTGTGTCTGTTGCTCCAAATTTTAAAGCTCCTTCAACGTTATCTTTAATAATTCTTTGTGTAATAAATGGTCTTACAGCATCGTGTGTTACAACGATTGCATCTTCTTTACCTTTATATGTTTTTTCAATATGGTGGCAAATATTCATAATAGTTCCGTTTCTATCTGCTCCACCTTCAATTACATCTATTCTATCTAAATCTAATGGACAATATTTTTCTAGTATATCTTTTGTATATGTAATCCAATTATTTGGTACAGCAACTACTACTCTTTCAATAAGAGAAGATATTAAAAATTGTTCAATTGTGTGAATAATAATTGGTCTTCCTCCTAATGATAAGAATTGTTTAGGTAAATCTGTTTTACCCATTCTTGTACCTGTTCCTCCTGCTAAAATTCCTGCGAAATTCATCTTCTTCACCTTCCTACTTTCCATTATAACAATTTATCATACCTAAGACAATTAATTGACGTTAATTGACTGTTAATTTTCAATAAATAAAGATGATGTTTTTTAACATCATCTATGTATGATTTTTTTAATAATCTTTTTTAACTTTATAATTAACTTTTTGATTCTTACATGATCAATTAGATGTACAAATCTATTTTGGCTAGTATTATTACTGATATTTTTTAAATATTCTATTTTGTCGGTTGGACTATCAATCGTTAATTCTTTTTCGATATCAGAGAAAAGTATACTTTTTTTCTCATCATAATGATATATATACCCTTTTTTCTCATATTTTTTATTATTTTCTGTATCTTTTTTCGTCCATGTATGAACACATTGTCTTGTCCAAAATATTTTCTTTTTTATTTCTCTTAAAGGCACTCCAGCATTTACTGTATTATGTTTTACTTTTTTGCCAGATACTAAACTCATCGCTCCGATAATACTACCTGAGTCAATTTGTGTTCCTTTTAGAATAATAGTATTTTGTCCTACCCATATATGATCCCCAAGATAGATACTTTTCGAATAATTCAATCTTTCGTGTGATTTATTATCATATATTAAATGTGGATCGGCTGTTCTAAATACGATTCCTGTTGAGAATAAACACTCGTTTCCTACAAATAAGTTTTTTTCTTCTGAAAGTATAATTAGGAGTTTTTGATTAATGTAATTGTCTTTACCAAAGTACAAAGTATTATTGTTGTACATTGAAACATCTAGCTTATAGTTGTTGTAATTACTTGATAAATAGACAATTGAGTTGTTTCCATGAAAAACAATTTTACTATCCTCTAAGGTAACGTTTTTGTCACAATATAAAATGTTCCCTTTGCCAACGAACTCTATAGTGGAGTTTATTAGTTTTGGTATACCTTCACCGATAATTGAATTATCTTTTACTTTTTTAAAGTCTGTCTCTTTTGTTATTATCATTTTATTGCCTCACTTTTTATTAATTGTTTTTTTTCTAAAATAAACCTTTCTTTTATCTTCTTTAACATCTCGTGTTTTTTAGTTTGATCAATTATGAGTTTCAGGATAATTGAAAAGACTATTGTACATGTCAAAACAAGAGTGGATTTGATAATAGGATTTAACAAATTTAGTCTTGGTACATTTGCGAAAATTTCGAAGAACAGAACATGTGTAATATACATTGGTAAACTGATTTTTTCTAAATAGTAATTGCAATTAGTTGCAAACCAATCGTAATCTACTGTCTTTTCACTTACCATAATTAGGACTGCAATACTTATCATTAATAATAAAATATAATCATATTTAGGACTTCTATTAATATATGATGTAATTAATAATACTCCTATTAATAATGTATGGCTTAGGATAGTAATTAATATCCTAAACATTTTTGTATATTTAATATCTTTTAGCTTCTCGTTAATCATATAAATAATCATACCTATATTGATTTCGGCAAATCCTCTTAAAATACCAGCTTTGGTTATTAAAGCCCATTCAACATAAGAAAAATCTAAACCAACTTTCATTGTTGAAAGATAGCCTAATGTAAATAGAACAATTAGAGGTGATGCAATATAGATAAAGTTTTCTTTGTGTTTTTTTAAGAATGGATAGATTATAAACATCGAAACTAACATTGCTGTAAGAAACCACAATTGTCCAAGCACTAAAGGAGACCTAAAACCAAACTCTCTTATTAAGAATAAGTTCCAAATCGAATTTGCAATAGTCTCTAGATTCGGCCTTACAAACAATATTTTTACCGCCATGTTTAATAAAAAAGTTATTAAAATATATGGAAAAAAGGATATGAATTTTTTACCAATCATTTGAAAGGTCTCTTTTCCTATTGTTTTTTTATCATATTCTTCTTTTAATACTTGTTTAGCAAAGTAGAAACCTGCCACAACAAAGAAGAATTCACATGCTATATAACCATACTTAAATACCGGTATATTATAGTTATCATAATAGGTTTTAGTATGGAATAGTACTATTACTACAGCAAAAACAAATTTCCAAAATGATATTATTCCGTTTCTTTTGGCTTTTTTCATAATTATCCCCCATCATTAATAACCCCAAGTATTGTTCTTCTAATCTAGTATATCAAACAAGAGATTTATCTTCAATATGGAGGCATAAAAAAAGATGATTTGAATCATCTTATTTGCTAAGTCTTTCTCTAACAAGTTTGCTAATTAAAGAACCATCAGCTCCAGCCCCTAAACGAGTTGTTGCTTCTTTCATTACACGACCCATGTCTTTCATACTTTCAGGTTTTAACTCGTCGAAAATTTCATCAAGAGTTTTGTTAATTTGTTCTTCACTAACTTCTTCAGGTAAGTATTTTGATAATACTTCAATTTCTTTCTTTAGATTTTCAACTTCTTCTGTTTTTCCATATTTTTCGTATTCAGCCATGCTGTCTTTTCTTTGTTTAACTTGTCTTTTTATTACTGCAGTTGCTTCATCATCAGATAGATCATGTTTTAAACTAATCTTTTCCATTTGAAGCGCACTCTTTAACATACGTAAAACTGAAAGGTCAAATTTGTTTTGACTTTTCATAGCTTCAGTCATATCTTTTACAACAGTATCTGTTAATGCCATTTCAATCACCTATCTATCATTTCTTCTACGTTTACGAGAATTTCTAATCATTTCTTCTTTTGCTTTTCTTCTTTTTACTCCTGGTTTATCATAGCATTTTTTTTCTTTTAGTTTTGAAGGGACTCCACTCTTTGCTACTTTAACTTTAAATTTCTTTAAAGCTGCATCGATGTTGCCATTTTGTACTACAACTTTAGTCAAATTTTTCCCCTCCCTTCGTTAACTATTAAAGATTATAACACTTAGATTATCTTTTTACAAGGAAAAAATCAAGATATTTTCCTAAAAAAATGAAGATTTTACTCTTCATTTTTTTAATAGCATATTTTCTTTTTAAATGCTCTTCTGATGGCTGAACCTACAGCAGTACCCAAATGGTATAAAGTATTAATACCTCTTGATATAGCATTTATTAACGCCGCTGATAGGCCAACTCCTCCTCTTACCTTGATTAATTCTTCTTTCTTCATCTTATTTATTACATGGAAGTGGGTTTTGATAACCGTTTATCATACCGATAATAAAAGAGATGCCGATTCCTACTCCAATTGCTACTTTTGATAAAGCTATTTTTAAGAGTCCTCCTCGTATTTCTTTTAGGCTTTCTTCTTTTATTTGTTCCATTTTAATTCCTTTCTAAAATATTTTTGATTTTCTTAATTATTTTTTGTTTGTTATATTCTAGTTTAAATTCAATTATATTATTATCGGATAAATCATCTACTATTATTGTTACATCACTTACTGGAATTGAATTACTTAAATATGGTTCTGAATATAATATCTTTTTAATCTTTATTTTTTTGTGTTGATATTCGATTCTAGGCTGTTGATCTAAGATTTTCATTTCTTCATAGTTTAGTGTAATTTTTATTTCACATATTTTGTTTTGACATGAATTAAGACCTACTATAGTTTTTTTATCATATGAATTGTAATTAAAAATGTAATAAAGAATTGTTGTTATCATTATTATAAACATTGTGTAGAGATAGTATTTTTTCTTTGGTTTTAGATTATAAAACTCATAGTTATTCATTATAGTTTTCTATCCTAACTGTATGTTTAAAATAATCTTTGTTACGATGAGATATATAAACTATTGTGGTATTAGATAAATATTCATCTAATTTCCTTATTATTCTTTCTTCCCTATCTTCTTCTACTTCACTTAACGATTCATCTAATATTAGGATTTTAGGTTTTTGAACTAATGATCTGGCAAGGATTATTCGTTGCCTTTCTCCTCCACTCAAGTTGTATCCTCCATCGTATATTATCGTTTCTAACCGATTTTGTTTATTATTTAAGATACTATCTACTTCTGTTATTTTTAATATTTCTTCAAATTCTTTTAATGATATTTTGCTTTTTAATCTAATGTTCTTTTCGATGCTTTGATTAAATAGTTTTTCTCTTTGTGAAACATATAATACATTAGACTTAATTGTTTTTATACTATAGTCTTTTAAGTTGATTCTATTAATTGTTATTGTCCCTTGATAATCATTTATGGTCTTATTTAATATTTTGCATATAGTACTCTTACCGCACCCGGAATTTCCTTTTAATGAAAGATGTTCGTTCTCTTTTATTGTTAAGTTTAAATTTTTTATTACATTGTTATAATCATCATAACTATAAGAAACATTTTTGATTTTTATATCTCCATTAAAGAATTTTTCTTTTATTCCTTCCTTTTCTTCTTCGAGATTTAGAGTCTCACATGCTTTCATAAAGGACAACTTAATTAGATTAAACTCTGGTATTAAATCAACGATATTATCTAAAGGATCAATGAAGTATCCCAGTAAGTAGTTAAAAGTAATAAGTGATAAAACTTTTATTTCATTTTTATATACCATTATTAAACCAATACTAGTAATCAAAAATATACCTAGACTATTTACAGTATTTTTTATTATAGTTAAAGTGTTTTGAAAATTGCTGTATTCAAATATGTTTTTTTCGTATTTAATATATTTGTCAACTATGTTTTCGAGGGCAATGTTTGTGTAATCTAGGTTTTTTATTGATTCAATATTATCAATTTCGTCGACTAGTAATGAATTAAACTCTGTTTCACTATCAATATTTTCATTGATTTTTTTATAAATAATATTACTAGATAATATGCCAATTATTAAATATAAGATAGCTATAATTAATATTACAAAAAATAATTTATTACTTATTCTATAGAGGAAGGAAATAGTACTTATAATAAGAAATGTATCTAATGTTAGACTTACTAAGATTTTTGTAAATAAGTTTTTAATTGAATTCATTTCTTGGATTCTAGTAAGTAATTCTCCTCCTGTTCTAGTTGAAGTAATGTTTGAGGGTAATTTAAAAATATGTTTGATAAATTCTGGCAGTATTTTTAAATCAATATTTTTACTCAAATGAATAGAATAATTGTTACGTATATACTCAAATACCAATTTAAATATATTAAAAAATGAAAAGATTATAATTATTAGTATTAACATTTGAATACTATTACTCTCTATCGAACTAACAGCTATTTGGAAATAGTAGCTTATTATTACAGAGATAACTGTTATAATGACGTCTGTTATAATTATCGGTGTAATAATGCTTTTCTCTTCTTTTAAGACATTAAGCAATAATTCTTTTAAACTGTTTTTAACATTGTATAAAGGAATTCTTCTATATGGTTTAAAAATAAGAATTACATTTGTCCATTTGTTTTTGAATTCATCAATTGTTTCTTTTTGATAACCAAGAGCTGGATCCATTATGTATACGTAATCTTTTGATATCTTGTAAATAACAACAAAGTGATTGAATCCGTTTTTAGTAATTATATGTGCTATAGCTGGTAGATTAATATCATTATTTAAATTGTTACTTTTGATTCCTTTTGCTATAAACCCATATTTTTTAGCTGCATATATTAAATTGTATGCTGTTGTTCCTTCGATTGAGGTTTTGGTATCTAAACGAAGTGTTTCAATCGGAATATTTCCATCATAGTATTTTATTATTGATAATAAACAACATACTCCACAATCTTTCAAGTCTCTTTGACGAACAATTAACTTTCTATTCATATTTGCCCCCTCACCCTAATTATTCGCCATCATTCCTTTATTTCCTTTTAATTTTTTATAATTTATAAAAAAAAACATAAGATTGCTCTTATGTATTAATCTGGATCTTTATCTGGTATTGTACAATGACCAGTATCTAATAAACAGTTAGAACACTGAGTGAAGCCACTGTCATCATAACCAACTAAACTATCAATTGTATAGTCAATTATAGTTGGCAAAACAAATATTACTAAACCTGCTATTAGTTTTCTTACTAATACTTTCCAGTTTTCTTTTAAATCATCGTCTTTTCCACTTATTATAACTTTAGTTAAAGAAATTGATTCTGTTATAATTATTAATAAAGGTACTATTATTCTAGCAAGATTAATAAACAATCCAATCATTTTGAATGTTCTTCTTGTCCCAGCATAATCGCAGAATTTTATACTACTGCTAGTTTCAGCATGAACAATGCTACCTATTAGAAATAATGACATAAATAGTATTATAAGTATGGATTTTAATATTTTTTTTGTTTTATTTGTCATGTTATTCACCTATATTTATAATAATATAATTTTTGATAATAGTAAATATTTTACAACAAAAAAACGACTTGTTAGTCGTTATTTTAAATAAGTGGTGACCCCGGGGAGATTCGAACTCTCGACCGATCGCTTAGAAGGCGATTGCTCTATCCAGCTGAGCTACGAGGTCATATCTCAAGGACAAAATGATTATATAATAGTTTTAAGTTTTTTGCAAGTATTAAACCTTTTTTTGTCCTTGTTTTACTAGATTATTGTATAGTTTTCAGGATTATGAACTGTATCTTTAGTTAAGATTAGTCTTTTTCCTCTAGTATTTGGGTTTGTACATAGTTCATATTCTGCTATATTTAAAGTTTTTTTAACTAGGTTATTTAAGATACGAACAGATTCTCTTTTGTCTCTTAAGATTGCAAATAATTCTTCTATGTAAGAATCTTCAGCAACTAATTCAACGTTAAATTGTCTAGCATATCTTCTTTTCTTCTTTAAGTATTTGCTAATTTTAGACTCTAAAAGAATTCTTTTTTTAGTTTCTTGATCTAGTTCATGATAAAGTACTGTTAAATCAATTCTATCAAGAATTTCTATACCAAAGTATTCTTTTTCTGTAATACGGTCTTTTACTTCGTCTTCTGCCATATCATGATTATATTGTCTTGTTTGTTTATTAAAACCAACTGTAACTTCTGGTTCAAATATTCTTGTGAATGCTCCAGAACATATTTTAGACATTTTTGATGTGTCTAAGGAGAACTCGCGATGTTCTTTGGTAAATTGGAACTCATATCCATCAAATAGTTTTAACAGGATTTGAGGAATATCTCCTTTAAAATCAGATTTGGCATCGCCTAGTTTATCTATTTCATCAGCTAAGATAAGTGATTTTAGAGCTACTTCTATATCGTAATTTGCTTGTAATATCAATGAATATAAAATATCTTCTAATGATGTGCCAACTATTCCTTGAGGTACTAAGTTTGGTGAATTTATTTCTCTAAATGGTACAGACAAGTATTCTGATGCTACACGTATTGTTTCTGTTTTACCTGTACCAGTAGGTCCTACTAGAAGGATTGATTCAATATCATCATCGTCTTCGGCTGTATAATTCATATATAATGTTTTAGCAATTGTTGCTATTCCTTCTTCATGACCAAATACTCTTTCTTTTATGTATTTTTCTAAGCCTACAACACTAAAGTCACTCTTTATAGGTTTGTCTTTCTTTAAAGGTACTGCTTTTTTCGTTGTTATTCTTGGTTTTGGATTATCAACTACAACGGCATCTGTATCTATATTTACTATTTTGCCATCTTCTACTTCAATACGAGTTACATAATCACTCTTTTCTATTTCTAGATATGCCTCTATTGATCTTTTTAATGCTTGTAATCTGGCTTTTATTGCGGAAATGTCCTCCATTTCCAATAATTGAGATAAAGACTCTTCATTTAATACTACTGATGGGATGCCTTTTTGTCTTTCATAAACTTCGTTACCGACAAACTTATCAATTTCTGGAATTGATACTTTTCTTTTACGGATTTTATCTCCATCTACTTGAACAATGATTATATTATTGCTTTCTTCGTTAAAATAATAGTCACATAAAAAATCAATTTCGTCAGTGTCATAATAACTATATTTTATTTGTAAGTCATCTAAACTCATTACTCCATCGATTAAATACTTTTCTTTTAATAAACTTTCTTTATTAGTTGCTAGTTTATATTTTACTTTTGATAAAAACTCTTCATCAAAACTGTATCCTTGGAGCACTCCTGATGGTATTAATACGTAAGTATTATTATTTATTTTAACTTTTCTATATCTTATGGCTACTTCTTCTAGAGGATTTACATAACGCATATAATCACCACCTAAATAATGCTGTTTATTATAAACTAGTGCAAAATAAAAAGCAAACAATTTGTTTGCTTATACTGTCATTAATTCTTCTTCTTTTTCTGCTAGTTTATCTTCAACTTTTTTGTTATAGTCATTGATTAGTTTTTGAATCTCATCTTGCATTCTTTTTTCTTCATCTTCAGGAATTGATTCATCTTTCTCAATGGCTTCTCTAGCTTCTTGACGAACTTTACGTAATGCTACTTTTGCATCTTCAGAAATTTGTTTAGCTTGTTTAACGTATTCTTTTCTTCTTTCTTCATTTAATTGAGGAACAGTTAAGATTACAGCTTCACCATTATCTGTTGGATTGATTCCTAAGTTAGCTTCTTGAATAGCTTTAACTATATCTTTAACACAACTTTTATCAAATGGCTTAATCATTAAAGTTCTTGCTTCAGGAACTGTTAGATTTGCTAAACTTTGCAATGGTGTTGGAGAACCATAATAATCAACCATAATTCCATTTACCATTGATGGGTTTGCTCTTCCAGCTCTTATTGATGTTAAACGATTATCCATTACTTCTAAAGCTGCCATCATTTCTAATTCTACTTCATCAAAACTCATGTTATTCGCTCCTTTAATTGACTTAATTATAGCATATTTTTTATTTATTTAAATAGTATTTATTAATAGCTACAGTGATTTCAGAATAAAATTCTATCTCTTTTGGTTCTGTCCAATATTTATCGACATTATCAGTATTCTTCATTGCTACAGTTTCTGTATTGTAATATGCTACTTTACCTTTTTTTATTATATAGAAACTTGGTGCTAGAAGATTTTGCTCACTTCCATCTGTAGTTGTTAAGAATCCGTTTAATAGTTTTCTAATTTCATAATAGTTAGAATTCTTTTGAGTTTTATCACGACGTAAGTCATAGTATTCTATTTTTTCAATGTTTAGTTCTTTAGCAATTGATTGAATTTCTTCTAAATACTTTTTGCTATATTCAGATTTACTACTACCTATTAGTACTAAATAAGAATCTTTACTTTTTAGAATGTTTATTAATCTTGATCCACTTACTACTTCAAATAATTCACTATCTGCTTCTGGATAATAATCTGTAATAGTATATGTTTTTACTAAACTATTGTCTTTATATTTTTCACCTAAATAGACGAAACCTGCAACTAGGACAGCAAATATTATAAAATATATTAGTTTTCTTACAATTTTATTTCCTTTAGGTTCCATATAATCACTTCCCGTTTATATTATATCATGAATATTTTTAATTTTTGGCATAAAAAAAGACACTTGTTAAATAAGTGTCTAATTTATTAACCGTTGATTTGTGCCATAACTTCTTCAGCAAAGTTATCTTGTCTTTTTTCGATTCCTTCACCTACTACGAAGCTTGTGCAACCAACTAATTCTCCTCCATTGTTAGTTACGTACTTAGTTACGTCGATGTCGCCATCTTTAATAAATGCTTGTTCAGCTAAACAGATTTCTTTGTAGAATTTGTTTAATCTTCCAGCAACCATTTTTTCAGCTATGTCAGCAGGTTTTCCTTCGTTCATAGCTTGTTCTTTTAGAACTTCTTTTTCACGTTCTACTTCTTCAGCAGGAACGTCATCTCTAAACACATATTTTGGTTTCATTGCTGCTGCTTGCATTGCTACATCTTTAGCAACTTCTTCATTAGCACCTTTAACTACAGATACTACAGCAATTTTTCCACCCATGTGTAGATATGAACCAAAGTTTTCATCGTCATTTTTTTCAATAACTGCTAAACGACGAAAATCTAATTTTTCACCAATCTTTGCAGTTCTATCAACAATTAAATCTTTGATTGTGCCTTCACCAAATGGAAGAGCGTTTGCTTCTTCTAATGTTTTAGCGTCGCTGTTTAATACAGTTTCACCAACATTTTTAATTAATTCTTTGAATTCATCGTTTTTACTTACGAAGTCAGTTTCAGCATTGATTTCAATGATAACTGCTTTGTTGCCTTTGATGAATACATCTGCTAAGCCTTCAGCAGCAATTCTTGCTTCTTTCTTACCAGCTTTAGCAATACCTTTTTCACGTAACCAATCAATAGCTGCTTCTAGATTACCATCTGTCTCTTTAAGAGCGTTTTTGCAATCCATCATACCAGCACCAGTTTG
>Ga0310697_10002749_pt1 | contig 18321 bp, 14 predicted proteins | sample 172DNAGHGlowgp2_FD_203883 | JGI IMG/M metagenome (GOLD analysis project Ga0310697, IMG submission 203883) | Sheep rumen microbial communities from Palmerston North, Manawatu-Wanganui, New Zealand - 1728 DNA GHGlow gp2 (v2) (version 2) | ecosystem: Host-associated > Mammals > Digestive system >... | reverse complement strand
CGAAAGCCGATGACGGCAGCACGGCGGCGGTAGATGTCCTTGATGGTGTCGAGCCTCGGGGCAGCCTCCAGGCGCTTCTGCTCCTGCCATTCGTCGATGGCTTTACAGATGCGCGGCGTAGCCTTGAAACCCTTGGCCTCGCGCAGTTTCTGGATGCCCTCCTGAACGGCCTTCAGGTCGGCCTCGCTCATTTTCTTGAACTTGGGCATCTTGCGGAACGAGTTGTCGGGCATCTCGGCTATCATCGTTCTTGACGAGAGTCCGTTCGTGGCGTTCTCGTTGCCATACATCTTGAGAAACGAGCACGTCTGTCCACAGATAGTCCACGAGTAGAAAGCCTTGACATTGCCCGACTGCGAGTTGAGCGACATGAAGTCCTGTCCGAAGAGGGAGCCGTCCCACGATTTACGGTAAACGTCGTACTTAGCTGACCACGAGCCGGCGCCGTTGGTCTTCAGCAGCGTGTCGGCCTCCGGCTCTATGCTGAACAGGCTGTGCCCTCGGGCGTTGATCTGGCGCTGCAACAGCTTAGCTATCGAAATCGTGATAGGCACAATTCTCACACAGCCCTCTGTCTGCTGGCCGCGCTCGTTGGCTTTGCGGGTACGGTTCTGCTTGGCGACCTCTTCCTCCTGGGCTCTCACCACCTCGTCCTCCTTGCGCAGCGGGCCAATCCACAATTCCACCACGTCTTCCACTACGCTTTTGTTGTCGCTCTGCTCACCCTTGATAAAGGCAAAGAGGTCCATGTGGTGCGTCTTGCCGTTACAGTATTCGTATGTCACCTCGTCGGCCAAGGCTGCCAGCGCAGGCATCAGTCCCGTCAGGATGGGCATGTGGAAGTCCTCGGGATAGGGTTTCAGCGTGGCCCTTAGTGCTGGGGGCAGCTGGCGGAAGTTAACTACTGGTTTGTTCTGGTTGGCCTTTGCGGCCGCTGTTTCTTGTTCTTGTGTCATGATATTAAAAATTATAGATTGATTCCTGTTTAAACTCTCTGGCTATGCAAGTCAGGTCGATGCCAGCCTGCTTCGCCATCTGATAGAAGGTGGCTATGGTGGTACGTCCGTCGTTCTGACGCATACATTGCTGCCACTTGCGCTCACAGTCGCCCTCACGGTACTTCGGACTCATGCTGCACAACTGATGATACAAGTCGCGCCCCTGACTGCCGAGACCGTTGGCCAGCGCAAAGCCCAGCTTCAGGTAGTCGCCGTAGCTGTCGGCAATGTTGGCCCCTCGGCGCACCAGCTCGCGGGCTACAGCCCTGGCCTTGGCCAGCTCCTCCATCGGGAGGAGGGGCTGGCAGGTACTTACCGTCTGACGCTTGGGCTGTTTGACGTCGGCTGAATGCCCAGCCCACGCCACAGGGTCGAAGGTCAAATCAGGCTCCTTGACGTCGGTGTTGACGTAGGCCTGGGGGTCATAACAAAGGAAGCAGGCGCGGGAGACGTTCTGGCATTGTGAGTCGACCATCTTGGGAGTCAGGCTGTCGCCGTAGTTGGCCAGCAGATAGTTCCTGACAGCGTGGAACCACGTTTTGTGGTCAGCTGTAGCAAGGTCGATCACGATGACCCATTTCAGGCCGTTGCCACTTGGCGAGCGGAAGGCCAGTACGGTGAAGAAGTGGCCGTCGGCTATCAGCCACTGCTTCAGACCGTCTACATCCTCAACGCCGTCGAGGTCGATACAGAGCAGATGGGAGTGCTTGACAAGGCAAGCATCAGAACAATAGCTGAACACACCGCTAATCGTCACGTAGGGCAGCTGCTGGCCTTTGTAGCTACGAGCCTGGGCCTTATCCGCAATAGCCCTCAGCGCCCTCGTCTGCGGCTCCAGCCACGTGCTCCTGACCATCGTTGCCACCTCGCCCAAAGTGACCGTCCTCGACGGCACCTTGTTCGTGATTGGCGCACAGTAGTACGACATTTCAAAACTCCTGCTCTCCATAGTTCTCAGCGTTCAGTCGGTTCAACATGTTCGTCAGGATCTCGCGCATGCGTTCCTTACCCATTAGCTCGGTCATCACCTCAATCGGCTCCACTACGAAAGCCTTCTGCCAGTCGATGCCCTCGGTAGCAAACACCTTCAGCGTCAGCTGCCAAGCCTTGTCGCGCGTACCGCTGACCCGTCCGTGACGCGCCTTGCTGATCAGCAGCGAATTGCTGCGAACGCGCTTCTTGGCGGGCGTGAAGAAGAACGAGCCGCTGCGCATCAGCTGAGCCGTTCCCGTCGTCCTCACGGGTTCCACCACCTGTCCGTCTGGGTCGTCGGCCCAGAATTCGAAACTCATACCCTTACCGTTCAAGTCGGGCGTTACGGTGCCCAAACCGCCAAATGAAATTGTCTTCATTTTCTTTTTGTTGTTGAAATAAAAAGATGTGAGACGCGTCCCGGTGCCCAAGAGTCAGAAGTGCGCGCGTTGGCTGGTGAGCACCACAACCGGATTTTCCGAACTGCGATGCGAAGTTACGACTATTTTTCCAATCAATCAGTAGGTAGAATACGGTTTCTCCCGACCCTTTCACGGTCGGAAAAGGTCGGGAGAATTAGCGGAAAAGCCCTGTAGTAAAGGCTTCTTCTAAAGGTCGGAAGAAGGTCGGAAGAAATCTTTTAGCCGATCGCTGTCAAACGACGGTTCGGGCTTGTTCTTGGCTAATTTCAAAGGTTTGCCGTCTTTTTCAAAACAACGCTCAGCAAGTGCAGATATACTGTTAAGGGTCATTTCCCTTGAATCCAGCAAATTGCCATAAATGCCACGTAGCATTTCCTGTGCCAGCTGAACGTTCTTCATCCATTGGATAGGTTTCCACTCGGCGGGCAATTGCATGCTATAGCCCATCGTATAGAGCCAACAGTCCATCTCTGTGTCTCGCGCCACGAAATGCCCGCGTATCAGCAAATCGTAGAGCCGCCGTCCTTCCTCCTCAGGTTTGTTCAAGGGGAAGTGTGGAGCCGCCCTTCCGACATGCTCTTCGTAGCGCGGACTCGCACCCTCCTGGATAATCTCGCGACCGTCATCCTCCACATTCTGTGTCCTGTGCTCTATGTACACGGCATTGTCGCCTTTCTGAATAATTTTCCTTGCCATCGTTTTTATTCGTTTATTTCTTCGTAACTTGAGTTCGAACCCATCTGCACTATCATGCGGTTGTCAACCAAAGGCGGTTCCTTCTCTTTCTCCCGCTTGCGCACCTTGGTACGCAGGCTCTTGAAGTGCCTCTGCCAAACCTCATTGCCGCCAAGCATCTCGCATAGGATAGGCCAAACAACACTAATGAGCTGGGGACGAAGGGCCAACAGCTCCTCTTCCATCTCCTTGAAGGGGATGGCGTCCTCTTCCACAGCCTTTTGCAGTTGTATGGCCACCTGACGGGCTATCTCGTCCTGTCGGCGCTGCACCTGCAACATCAGCGTATTATGCTCTTCAGTCAGCACACTCATCTGTTGGCGCAATTGACTGCGTTCTTCCTTCAACACCGTGTTCTCTTCCTTCAGTTCGTTGTTTGCCTCTTTTAGTTCCTTCACTTCGGTTTCCAGCTGTTTGTAGGGTACCTTGGGATGTTTGACAAGCATCTCCTTCACCTCCTCAGGGAATAACAACTGACACAGTTCGTCCAGCTCGTGGTCAGGATCTGTATTGTCCATCAGATTCTGCAATGCAGCCAAAGCCTTCCCCATTCCACGCTGCTGTTTCATGGTACAAAGTTCATTGGCCCGGTCAGCGAGAAACCAGTAAATCAGGTGCAGATGGGGCTGGTATCTGGCAGCCTTTAGATTATTGGCCAGACTCACAAAGTTGTTAAAACCCAGTCCGATAATACTACCCGTCATCACACAATAAAGATGGCGCAGGAAGTCCCAGTGATCCTTCATCAGCTGAAACAGTTCCTTGTGACGGTCATAGCGGTGTGTTGACATCACTATCGTCATAAAGGCATGCAGCAGGGCAAAGACCTCTCCACTTCCGCTGTTTACATTCACCCGCTGATAGCGCAGTTCCTCAGTTACCTCCTCATAACAACTCATGGCATTCAGAGGTTCATAGGCGCCGTGTATGATACACTCCAATAGTGTCAACATCTCATCGCCATTTCCCCTGACAGCCCATGCTCGCGCTGTCTTCATCAAGTCCTGATGTGAAGCCCACTCGCCGAACATCGGGTCAATGAAGGCAATGTCGGAAATGGTGTTACGCGAAGTCCAGTCCAGCCGCGCCGAATCATCGAAATACATCACGTAGTAGGGACACATCAGGCGATGCAAGTCGCAGCCATAGCCACACTCTATATAGTCTCTGGCTGCCTGCGTCATCGGGAAGCGGAACAGCTGCCCCGTCCCGTCAATATAGTCTTGAAGTGGTTTTATAATCGTCTCTTCTATCGTCATTGGATATATCTTTTTACCTTGTTAAATACTCTGCCCGAATATGGGAATGCAAAGATAATAAAAAATCCGCACATTCAGATATGCGTACGACGATATTAAGAGAATTTAGCAAATTGAGAGTACACAAAAGACGGTTCCGCTGTGTACTCTACAATACCGTGAGCGAGATGCGTTTTCCCAATCCTGAGAAAATACGGAAGAGCGTAGATAGCTGAACGTCAGCGTGACCATTCTCTATCTTTGAAATGTAGCTCTTCTTGGTGCCAATCTTAGCGGCTAACTGCTCTTGGGTCAGGCCTGCCAATCGGCGCTGCTCCTTTAAGCATTCCGCCAAGCAGAATGCCTCGGCCTCTGCTTCAAAATTCTCACGAGCCTCCGTTCCACGCTCCCCGTACTCGGCATCGAGCAGTTCATCAAAACTCGTACATTCCATTATCGCTTCTTTCTTCTTTGTGTCCATTATTGTGCCTCCTTGCTTTTAAAATATTCTTTCTTAATTGCTTCCGCCCGTTTGATTTCCTTCAAAGGGGTTTTCCTTTGCGCTGCAAAGTTAATCAATTAATGAACATTTACCAAATTTTTTGTGTATTTTTTGAATCAGTAGTTCAACGACCGCATATACAATGCCGTTACCGAACTACTCAACAGCCTTAAAGAGATTAACTATCCTGTAGAAGGACAGAAATAACAAAACTAAGTGTCAGAACCTTGCAACCTTGCAACCTTGCATCTTGCATGAAGGTGCTTTTAATGTGCAAGAGGGGGATACGTCTACGTAGTATGTGTTAATATACATTAATATTATATATAGTATATTAATTACATAGTATTATAATAGTATCAAAATACTACTTTACGTGTTGAAACGACCTTATGCAAGGTTGCAAGGATGCAAGATTGCAAGTTTTTGTGCTGCTGCTGATTGACTGACACTTCAACGCGAATACTGATTTTGGTCGGAGCAAAGTCCTCCTCCGCTCCGACCAAACTCCCAGTTTGCTACGTCCCAAAACTAGGTGACATAATTTAACAGATGATGGCCGGTCACTTGAGGATCAGCTGCTCGGCAAACTTGTAGATGACGATGCCGGCCGTGACGCTGACGTTCATGGAGTGCTTCGTGCCCAGTTGCGGTATTTCAAGACAGCCGTCGGAGGCGTCGACCACCTCCTGGTGTACGCCCTTCACCTCGTTGCCCAGTATGACGGCATAGCGGCGTCCTGGCTCAGCCTGAAAGCGTTGTAGCTTCGTGGAGTGCTCCACCTGCTCGACGCTGTAGACGCAATAGCCGTCCTGATGCAACACGCTGACGGCCTCGAGCGCCGACGGGAAGTAGCGCCACACGACGCTGTCCTCGGCTCCCAGGGCGGTCTTGTGAATCTCGGCCGACGGGGGTGTCGACGTGATGCCACACAGATAGACAGCCTCGACGCGGAAGGTGTCGGCTGTGCGCAGCACGCTTCCCACATTGTGCATCGAGCGTACATCGTCGAGCACCACCACGAGCGGCAGTTTCTCGGCCTCACGGAACTCGTCGACCGTCAGCCGCTGCATCTCTATCGTTCTGACTTTTCTCATATTTTAATAGTCTTTGTTCTGCTTGATGCTGACGAAGTGGCTCGACGTCGGGTTCAGCTGGTGCTCGCGGAACACGTCGACGATATGCTTATGCAGGTCGCTGTAGACCTCGAACAGCTGTTCTGCATCTTGCGTATAACCGTTCAGCTCATAGCGCGTGTAGAAGTCTTCGAGGGCAGTCACCAGCACGAAGGGTTTCGGCTCCTTCAGCAGCAGATCGCAGCGGTCGGCAGCTTCGAGCAGGTAGGTCTCTATCGTGGCGCGGGGCACGACGTAGGTGAAGGTGAAGTCGGTGTGGATGATGGTGCCCTGGCCGTGGCGTAGTGCGGCGCTGTAGTTGACTGTCTGCTGCGACAGTATGGAGTTGTTGGGCACGGTGACGATGTTGCCCTTGATGTCTTTTAGTCGGGTGATGAAGGCGTTCTTCTCGACGACGACACCCTCGCGATTGTCGATGCGAACGTAGTCGCCAACGAGGAATGGTCGCATGTAGGTGATGATGATGCCCGAGATGAGGTTGCCGATGGTTGTTGTCGACCCTAACGAGAACAGGGCTGCTACGAAGATGCTGACACCCTTGAACACGCCCGACTCGGAGCCTGGCAGCAGGGGCCACACCACCACCAGCGTGAAGGCCACGACGAAGATACGGATAATATGGTACGTGGGCATGGCCCAGTCCTCGTAGAACCCCTCAATCTTCAGTCGGCCCGACTGCAGCTCGTTGGCCACATGGCGCAGGGCGCGAAGTATCCAGTGGACGACGTAGATGATGACCACGATCTTCACCAGATTGGGGAAGAAGCCCACCATCGACACGACGATGTCGCGCAGGGGTGACCAGACGTAGTTGATCATTTTCCACGTAAACTTCTCTGTCTCAGGGAAAATGGAGAACAGCAGCGGCAGGGAGATGAACAGCTGGATGACCACGAGCATCACCAGCAGTCCGCGTGTGAGCATCAGCAGCAGGCGTTTCCATTGGTGTATGTTCAGCACTTCGTAGCCCTTGGCCACCACCGGCTTGATCTTGCCGCTAAAGCCGCTGAGAATCTTGCGCCGCAGCCGACGTATCAGCCGGAATGTCAACATGAGGAGCACGATCTGAGCCACTATCACCAGCACCGCCCAGCCCAGTCCCTCGAGTTTAGCCTCTAAGCCGTATTCGTTTTGCAACGCCTCAATGGCCTGACTGATGACGCGCATGTTCTCCTCGGCCAGCTGGCGACGCGTCATGCCGTGCCACAGACCGTCGAGGTCGCTCACCCTCATCATCACCAGTTCGCCACTCATGATGTCGGCTGTGTACTCGCTCTCGAAGATGTGCATCGTGTCGGTCGTCATCTTCAGGCTCTTGCCTAATTGCAGTATCTTGTATTGCAGGCTCTCCACGCGGCTGACGGGACTCTCGCCGCCCAGACTGGCATAGACCACCAGCAGCGTGTCGCCATCGATGATCAGGGGCACGCCAGGCGTCGTCTGGCGCAGCGAGTCGATGCGCTGTTTCTGCTCAGCCTGTCGCAGGGAGTCCATCCTGGCCGTTTCGCCACTATGTTCGAGCGCCTCCTGCATCAGCATCTCCTTCAGTTTCATCTCCTTCAGTTCACGCGTCAGCGAATCAATCATCAGCCGCGTAGAATCTGTCTGTGCTTGGACGGCAAAGCCCACACACAGCATCAGAAATATCGTCAACGTACACCTTCTCATAGCCTGTCTTTTAGGTTTGACCTTGCAAAAATAGCTATTTTTTCTGAAAACGCGCCACCTTTTCCATATTTTATTGTAAAAGTAACGCTTAATAGAAAAATTTTCGTACCTTTGTGCCCGCAAATAAAAACCTGACCAAGATGTTTCATATTTATGAAGGATTCCACCTGGTAGACGCCTACCACAACATGCGTCACCAGCGTAAGTACCATCCCGCCGATGGTACGATGCGTGCTATCAAGATAGCACTTGTAATTATTGTCATGTTGCTGCTCTGGAACATGCCGTCGGAGTGGTACGGTATTCAGAACCTGACGGTCATCCAGCAGCGCATTATCGCGATTTTCGCCTTTGCCACGCTGATGTGGGTTCTCGAGATTGTGTCGTCGTGGGCGACGTCGGTGGGTATCATCGTGCTGATGTTGCTCTTCTGTACCGACAGCGGTATAGCCCCGATGGTGAACGAGGAGGAGGTAGGCAAGCTGCTGAGCTATAAGGGTGTGATGGCAACGTTTGCCGACCCAGTCATCATGCTGTTTATCGGTGGTTTCGTGCTGGCCATCGCGGCCACGAAGACGGGACTGGACGCTCAGTTGGCCAAGGTGCTGCTGAAGCCCTTCGGCACGAAGAGCGAGATGGTGCTACTGGGATTCCTGCTGATTACGGGCCTGTTCTCGATGTTTGTGTCGAACACGGCCACGGCGGCCATGATGCTGACGTTCCTGACGCCGGTGTTCCGCCAGTTGCCGCCCGAGGGCAAGGGTAGGACAGCGCTGGCTATGTCGATACCCGTAGCCGCCAACCTGGGTGGTATGGGTACGCCCATCGGTACCCCTCCGAACACGATAGCCCTGAAATACCTGAACGACCCCGAGGGCCTGAATCTCGGCCTGGGCTTCGGCGAGTGGATGATGTTTATGTTCCCGCTGGTGGTGGTGCTGCTGTTCATCAGCTGGCGCCTGCTGTTGTATGCGTTCCCCTTCACCCAGAAGCGTATCGAGCTGAATATTGAGGGTGGGATGAAGAAAGGCTTCCACGCCAATGTCGTCATCGTGACATTCTTTGTGACGGTAGCCCTGTGGCTGTTGGACTCCGTGACGGGCATCAACTCCTATACGGTAGCCATTATCCCGTTTGCCGTATTTGCCCTGACAGGCGTTATCAACAAGCGCGACCTGGAGCAGATCAACTGGAGCGTCATCTGGATGGTGGCTGGCGGCTTTGCCCTGGGTTACGGTCTGAACTCGTCGGGACTGGCCGCCAATGCCGTTGAGAGCATACCGTTCGGCGAGTTCTCGCCGCTGCTGATACTGCTGATGGGTGGTGGTATCTGCTACCTGCTGTCGAACTTCATCTCAAACTCGGCAACAGCAGCTCTGCTCATGCCTATCCTGGCCATCGTCTGTGGTGCGATGGGCGACAAGCTGGCACCTATTGGCGGCACGCCGACCGTATTGATAGGTGTGGCCATCGCCGCTTCGAGTGCTATGATTCTGCCTATCTCGACGCCGCCGAACGCGCTGGCTTTTGCCACGGGTTATGTGAAGCAGAACGATATGGCAAAGATAGGTATCATTATGGGCGCCATCTCAGTTGTGCTGGGCTTCGGCCTGATCTACCTGATGGGTACACTTCACCTGATTTAAATCTCTAAACGAAACAGAAGACATGGAATCAAGACTGGTTATTTATAATACGCTGACGCGTCAGAAGGAGCGCTTCGAACCCCTCCATGCGCCCAACGTCGGCATGTATGTCTGCGGCCCGACGGTGTATGGTGACCCCCATCTGGGACATGCCCGCCCAGCTATCACGTTCGACCTGGTGTTCCGCTATCTGAAGCACTTAGGCTATAAAGTGAGGTATGTGCGCAACATTACCGACGTAGGCCATCTGGAGCACGATGCCGACGAGGGTGAGGACAAGATTGCAAAGAAGGCGCGCCTGGAGCAGCTGGAGCCGATGGAGATAGCCCAGTATTACACGAACCGCTATCACCAGGCGATGGATGCGCTCAACGTGCTGCGTCCGTCGATAGAACCGTATGCCACAGGACATATCATCGAGCAGCAACAGCTGGTGCAGCAGATTCTGGACAACGGGTTTGCATACGAGTCGAACGGCTCGATTTATTTCGATATCGAGAGCTACAACAAGAAGTACCAGTACGGCATCCTCAGCGGGCGCTCGTTGGAGAACGTGAAGGATGCAAGCCGCGAGCTGGACGGCGTGGGCGAGAAGCGGAATCAGGCCGACTTCGCCCTGTGGAAGAAGGCACAGCCTGAGCACATCATGCGCTGGCCATCGCCGTGGAGTGACGGATTCCCTGGCTGGCATTGCGAGTGCACGGCTATGGGACGCAAGTATCTGGGCGAGGAGTTCGATATCCACGGTGGCGGTATGGACCTGGTGTTCCCCCACCACGAGTGCGAGATAGCTCAGGCGCAGGCTTCGATGGGGCATCAGGCCGTGAAGTACTGGATGCATAACAACATGCTGACCATCAACGGACAGAAGATGGGTAAGTCGTATAACAACTTCATCACGCTGGAACAGTTCTTCACAGGCAACCATCCCTTGCTGGAGAAGGCTTACTCGCCGATGACCATCCGCTTCTTCGTGCTGAGTGCACACTATCGCGGAACGGTAGACTTCTCGAACGAAGCACTCCTGGCCGCCGAGAAGGGACTGGAGAAACTGATGAACGCCATCGCCGATATAGAGCGCATCCAGGCTATGCCCAAATGTGATGCTGAGACAGAAAAGGTCGTGAAGAGCCTGCGTCAGAAGTGCTACGACGCCATGAACGACGACTTCGCCACACCGCAGGTCATCAGCTATCTGTTTGAGGCCTGCACGGTCATCAACAAGCTCGTCGACCATAAGGCCACCATCTGTGCCGACTGCCTGAAAGAGCTCAAGGAAGTGATGCACCTCTTTGCTGAGGACATCCTGGGACTGAAGGCCGAGAAGAGCGGTACGAACGACGAGCGTGAGGCTGCTTTCGGCAAGGTGATGGATATGGTATTGGAGCTGCGTGCGAAGGCCAAGGCGGAGAAGGACTGGGCTACGAGCGACAAGATTCGCGACGAGCTCGCCGCTGCCGGCTTCGAGGTGAAGGACACCAAGGACGGCGTCACCTGGAAACTGAACAAATAACAGACACGATAACAAAAAACTGACTATATGGAAAACTATCAAGCTGCCCCAGAGCGCTACGAAAACGGCATGCAGTATGCGCGTTGCGGACGTTCGGGCGTGATGCTTCCGAAGGTGTCGCTGGGTTTCTGGCATAACTTCGGGGGTGTTGACTCGTTCGAGCGCAGCCGTGAGATTACGCGTTATGCCTTTGATCACGGCATCACGCACTTTGACTTGGCTAACAACTACGGCCCCCCCTACGGCTCGGCTGAGGAGACGATGGGGCGGCTGATGGAGGATGACTTCAAATGCTATCGCGACGAGCTCTTCATCTCGACGAAGGCGGGTTACGACATGTGGCCTGGGCCTTATGGCAACTGGGGTTCGCGCAAGTATCTGATGGCATCGCTCGACCAGTCGTTGCGACGCATGCATCTTGACTACGTAGACCTGTTCTACAGCCATCGTTACGACCCTGAGACCCCACTTGAAGAGACGCTTCAGGCGCTGGTCGACGTGGTGCGTGCCGGCAAGGCGTTGTATGTAGGCATATCGCGCTGGCCGCTGGAAGCCTCCCGCTTTGCCTTTGAATACTTAAAGCAGCGCGACGTGCCCTGCCTGATTTATCAGGGACGCCTGAATATGCTCGACCGCGAACCGCAGGAGTCGGGCATTCTCGACCTCTGCCGTGAGCAGGGGGTAGGCTTTATCTCCTTCTCGCCGTTGGCCCAAGGATTGCTCACAGACCGCTACCTCAACGGCATTCCCGAGGATTCACGCATGTCGAAAGGGAAGTTCCTGAAGCAGGAGATGCTGACGGAGGAAGTGCTGGAGAAGATACGTCAATGGAACACAATGGCCGAGAATCAGGGTCAGACATTAGCCGAGATGGCTTTAAACTGGATTCTGGAGCAGCCAGGAGTGACCAGCGTGCTGGTAGGCGCCAGTTCAACGGCACAATTGGAAAAGAACCTCAAGTGCGTCAGGTAACCTCGCACCTCGAAAAACGTACCTCGCACCTCGTACCTCGAATATCAACGATTAAGCAGCTTACGATAGCAACGGTGGCGGCGAATAATCTCGCTGTCGAGGTATTGCCATTGTGCCAGAACACCCTCGTTGCTCTCCATCTGTGGCCCGGTGATGGCCCAGCGGAAACCGTAGCGCTGGAATTGATGGATGAGATCGTCGAAGATGAGCGCATTGGCACCCTTGGAGCGGTATTCAGGCAGCACGCCTATCAGCAGCAGGTCGACGGTATCGGTCTTGTGACGCTTCAGAATCTGCAGGACGTGCCACCAGCCAAAGGGGAACAGACGCCCGTCGCGTGTCTTCCTGAGTGCACGGCTGAAGGAGGAGAACGTGATGCCGAAGCCTATCATCTGCTCGCCGTCCATAATGGCTGTCACCAGGTTCAAGTCGGCTATCTTGATATAGTCGTTGACCAGCTTGTCAATCTGTGTGGGTGAGAGCTCGCTGAAACCATACAAGTCCTTATAGGTGGCATTCAGCAGGCGGAAAACCTCGCGACCCATGCCCTGTTTCACAAGTTCGTCGCGCGTAAACTTATGGACGCGCAGACCGTAACGCTTTTCCACCATCTGTGCTATCTTATGGAACTTATAGCTATCGTCCGAGGGCACCTTCACACGGAGTTCGACATAGTCGTTGTCCTTGTTGAAGCCCTTGATGCGCTCCAGATGCTGAGGGTAGTAGGCGTAGTTGTAGTTGACATACATCGTCGACAGCTCGTCGAACCCTTCTACCAACATCCCCTCGCGATCGGTATCGATGAAGCCGAGCGGCCCAGCCATTTCTGTCATACCTCGCTCACGGCCCCATTGCTCGACAGCCTGTAACAACGCCTCTGACACCTCTTGATCGTCGATGAAGTCGAACCATCCGAATCGCACCTGATGGCATTGCCAGCGCTCGTTGGCACGGTGGTTGATAATCGCTGCCACACGTCCCACCACACGCCCGTCGCGCAGAGCCAGGAAATAGTCTGCCTCGCAGCACTCAAACGAGGGGTTCTTGTCTTTACGTAGCGTGGCTATTTCGTCGAAAAACAAATATGGAACGGCCTGTTCGCAATCGCGGTAGAGGTCGTAGTAAAACTGTACGAACTGTTTCAGTTCGCTACGAGTAGAAACTTTGCGTATTTCAACCATAACTTCTCTTAGTGGCTGCAAAGGTAATCATTCTTTTCGAAAGAGCCAAATCTATTCACCTCTTTTTCTTCTGAGCTTGCTTGACCGATACTATTCCTATACTGAAGAGTAAGCCTACAAGCAGGTTTATTTTCGGTGCACAATATCCTCAGCCATCTTGTTCAAAGCCAGGCACATGGCACGCGTCAACGGAACACGCTCATTCTGGTGAGGCCAGGGAGCCAACAGCAATAGCCGTCCATCAGCACACGCATCAAAATATTGATGGCCAGGCTTTGAGAACTTGTTGAAGCCCCAAGGAGTGATGAATATCTCTGGTAAATGAGCGTCCATGAGCGTACGCATCACCACCCGCTCACCAGTCGAGATAGCTGGCGACACCAACACCGTGCCACTTTGAGCTATTGCAAGGTATTTATCCCTCTCCTTGGCTATCTGAGCCTCAGTCAGACTGCGCGTCAGTTGCACCTGCTCCATATCTGGGTGATCCAACAGGAAACGGTTGCCTATGGCAGCAAATGTCTGACCGGCTACCGTAACGCCAAACTGGACGCGGAAGTAATCTGGATGCTCGCGCCGTATAGCCAGACGGCGTGGGTTATCGTGGAGGTAGGCCGTAAGTCGCGGCAGCATGTCGTAGCTTTTCGATATCAAGTCGTTATAGCCACGTTCAAAAAGTAGCCCATGACTCCTGTCGTCCTTTTTCAGCCTGTGTTCAGATGGGAGAGGAAGTGGCGGTGCCACCTCATACGCAGAAGCCCTACCCGTATGTTGAGGCACCGCCTCAACCACTCCAGCCCCCGCCTCACCACCAACCAGCCTCCTAAAAGCCTTGTTACACCCAGCCTTGAAACCGCTGATTACCTGTCCCAGATGCTCCTCCATCGTCTCTTGCACAAACAGAATGCCATGAACGTGATCGGGCATCAACTGGAAAGCCAACAGGCGCACCTCCTGATGATACTGAGGTATCAAATCCCAGCAGCGAATGACCTCCTGTCCCAAAGGTGTTGGCACAACACACGGAGCACCCGGCTGACCGTCAACAACCGTTGAACTACCCGTCAGCGTCCCTAAAAGTGGACGCCGCCCCTCTACGGCCATAGTAACCATATAAATATGGCGACCGTAATAGTTGTTGATGTTGCTGCGCCTTTTCATCGAAGGAACCTTCACGCCTGCAAAACGCAGCTTATCCAGCAACTTCTTATCTATTTCGTTTGCCATATCTTTATAACGTTTTCTGTTCTGTTTTATTTTATTTGAGCTGAAGATGGCTTAAGTCCTCCAAAGCGAATCAAAGAATCATCCCTTGATCCACCCAAAAATAGCGTTTTTTTGCCAAATTAGCAACTTTTTACGAAGATTTTATGCAAAAACAAACATAGTGTGACGAATTTTTATATTTTTGCAACGTCGTTCTGAGAAAGGAGCGATGACATCGAGGAGAGCGATTAAGCTTTGACCCGTCAGAGAATCTGGAAAATTCAAGCACACGGGCAAGAAGTTTGAAAGCTGCTTCTCCTGCAGTTGCGTATATACTGCTCACTCCACTATGGAGTAGGCTCGCATATATACCTGTAGGTGTGAGCCGATTTCATTCTTACGTGTGCGGGTATTCCAGAACCTTCTGACAAGGAATGTCGAGGAGGCTCACACTCTTTGTATCTGTATAATCCAAACAGATTGGAAAATAACTTTTTAAAACTTATTTCATATGAAAAAGAGATTACTATCATTGATGCTTGTCGTACTAAGTAGCATGGCAGCTTGGGGCGAGTACGGAGATACGTTTACTGCAAACACGGTTGAAGGTGTTAATGTAACCTATACTGTCTTGAGCGAATCTCCAAAAACTTGTCAGGTAGGTTACATCTATGTAAAAAGCCTTGGTGTTAGAACAGCTATTGATCAGTCTACTTCGGGAGCTGTTACAATACCCGCGGTCGTTAATGGGTACACGGTTAAAGATGTGGCGGATTATTCGTTTAGCGGATGTAAAAAAGTAACTTCAATTATTATACCAGATGGCGTCACCTATTTAGGAAAAAGTGCTTTTAACTCTTGCGAGAAAGCAGAGACTATAGAATTGCCAAATAGTATCTCTGGAGATTCTTTTGTGGATAGAACATTCGCAGGATGTGGCAGTCTTACTGCTATCAATATTCCAGAGGGAGTTACATCGATTGGTACTATGGCTTTTTATCAGTGCACGAGTTTAACGTCTGTTCATATACCTTCTACTGTTACAGCAATTTATGAACAAGCATTTTATGGTTGCAACAACTTAACATGCGTGACTTGCGAATCTGAAACGCCCGTGTCTATCAGCGAATATACTTTCTCAAATAGTTCCAATGCTATACTATATGTTCCTCGTGGATGCATAGCAGAATACGAAGCAACTGACTATTGGAAAGATTTTAAGGAAATAAAGGAAATAACAGAATATATCACCATAGGCACAGCAGGCATGGGAACTTTCTGCAGCACATACCCTCTTGACTTCTCTGGTACCAACGACATCAAGGCTTACATCGTGTCGGCCTTCAAGCCCAGCACGGGCGAGGTGACGCTGACACGCATTACTGACGTGCCTGCCAACACGGGCATCGTGGTAAAGGGCGACGCAAATACCTACACCATTCCTTGGGGAGCAGGCGAGACAGTTGTGGCGAACATGCTGGTGGGCGTAACCACAAACACCGTACTGAACAAGGTGGATGGCGACTATACCAACTATATCCTCGCTTAGAAGAACGGCAACCTTGGATTTTATGCTGTTTCAGATGGTTCTACATTAAGTGCAGGAAAGGCTTATCTGCCTCTTCAAACAGCCCAACTGCCAAGGAGCGCTGGTGCACGAAAGATGACTATGATCTTTGATGATGAGACAACAGGTGTTCTACAAATCCGAACTAAGAAATTGCGCATGCCTGCAATATCGCGCCAGGGAACTTCTGTAACGTTTCTATTGCTTGCAGGATATGTTCCAAACGGTTTCTGTCTCTAAGCTGCACAGCACCTACTTTGCTACGGGCAAACTCCTGCTTAGCTCCAAGCAAACTGCCACTTTGCTTGGAGCAAAGTTTACGCAGGAACCTGTTCGCGACGGATGACGTTTCCTGATTTGGGTTGACTGTCTTTGAAATTGGCTCATCTCTCACATCAGATAGCACAAGTGCCTCAGTATAAGTGGTTTGTGTTATTTTATCCCTCACATCATCCCTCACTTCATCCCTCACTTATCCCTCACATATCCCTCCCTTCCCACCATCACACAATACTCGTATCAGGAGAGTCGACGTGAGGGATATGTGAGGGATATGTGAGAGATGAAGTGAGGGATGAAAAGTCGCAGAATCCCTTTCTACAAAGGGCTCAGAGCCATCCGATGTGAGAGATGGACATATTTCGTCAACAACTTGCAATAAGCAAGAAATAAATTTGGCTTTTCTCTCGACTTTTCGTAACTTTGCCGTCTCGACGGCGAAGTTACTCCGTCTCGGAAGAAAAAACAAATTATTTTGTTTTGTTCTTCTCTCGACTTTTCGTAACTTTGCAGCATGAAAGTTATTTTCTTATTCTTGACGTTGCTTTTCGCTTCGCTTGGACGAGCACAGGTGCTGCACGATGTCGCGCAGTATGTACCCCTTGGTGCCGCTGTCGGACTGGAATACTGTGGTGTGGAAGCCTGTCATCCGCTGCGTGAACGGGTAGCGTTGACGGCGACGGCTTTTACGGCGCTGACCGGCGTCGCTGGTGTGATGAAACTGACCATCAGCGAGAAGCGGCCTGACGGCAGCGACTGGCGTTCGTTCCCCTCGGGGCATGCGGCGCGCGCCTTTGCGGGTGCTGAGCTGGTGCGGTCGGAATACGGCTTGGAATGGGGACTGGCCGCATACGGGGTGGCGACGATTGTCGGCGTTATGCGTGTGGCTGGTGACCATCACTATGTGCACGATGTCGTAGCGGGAGCTGCCGTTGGTGTGGCGGCGGCGCGTCTGGCTTACTGGTTGTTGCCCTTCGAGCGCAAGCTCTTTGGCTGGGAGAGTGACGCTGTGTCAATAGCGGCGTTGCCAACGTTTCAGGCGGAAACGCGTAGCATCGGCCTGTCGATGACCATGACGCTCCACTAATCACGACTGCTTGAGGGCTTCGATATACTGGTACAGCTTGCGGTAGAAGGGGTGGCGGGTCATCGTCTTGGCGTCGCCCAGGATAATGAGTTTCATGCGGGCGCGAGTGATCGCTACATTCATACGGCGCAGGTCGCGCAGGAAACCTATCTGGCCCTCGTCGTTGGAGCGCACCAGCGAGATGAGGATGATGTCGCGCTCCTGTCCCTGAAAGCCGTCGACGGTATTCACGGAAATCAGGTTGCGGAAGGGTTTGAAATACTCACGTTTCTTCAGCAGTCGGCGCAGGTATTGCACTTGGGCCCGATAGGGCGAGATGACCCCCACGTCAAGTCGTTCGTTCAGCACACGCGTCTTTCCGATCTTTTCGAAATATTGCTGCAGAGCCAGCAGCGTCAGTTCGGCCTCCGCCTTGTTGATGAGGGATGTACCCTCAAGACCCTCCCCCAACCCCTCCCTGTGAGGGAGGGGAGTAGATACCTCGCCGTCAAACTCCCTTATAGGGAGGGGTTGGGGGAGGGTCTGTAGGCTCTCGAGGGTCTTCCACTCCATCGGCAGATCGAGGTCCAGGATGGAACGGTATTTCACCTCGGGCGCCGACTCCACCTGATTGCCGTAGAACCAGTCGCTTGAGAAGCGCATGATCTCCTCGTTCATGCGATACTGCATCTTGAGCAGCGTCACCACCTCAGGCTTCTGTTCGACGATGCGCTCCATCAGCGTTTTGCCCAATCCAGCCTTCAGGGCGGCAATACTCTTCACCGTCGGCGGCAGTTGGCAATGGTCACCAGCAAAGATGACGCGCGAACAGCGGCGGATGGAAATCCAGCAGGCAGCCTCGAGCGCCTGTGCTGCCTCGTCGATGAACAGCGTGCCGAACTTCTGGCCGTCGAGTAAGCGGTGGGCCGACCCCACCAGCGTACAGGCGATGACGCGCGCTTCGCCAAAGAGTTGTGCGTTGATACGTATCTCCAACTCTGTGGCGCGGTCTTTCAGACGGTTCAGTTTCTGATGGTATTTCTCGTCGCCACGCTTACGATGCTCGCGCAACTGGCGGATGGCTTTGCGGATAGCCCACAACAACTCGTAGTCGGGATGAGCCTCGAAGCGTCGCTCGTAGGTGAACGAGAGCATCTTGTCGTTCACGCGCGTGGGATTGCCAATTCGTAATACGGGGACACCGCGGTCGACCAGTTTTT
>Ga0310697_10002748_pt1 | contig 18323 bp, 12 predicted proteins | sample 172DNAGHGlowgp2_FD_203883 | JGI IMG/M metagenome (GOLD analysis project Ga0310697, IMG submission 203883) | Sheep rumen microbial communities from Palmerston North, Manawatu-Wanganui, New Zealand - 1728 DNA GHGlow gp2 (v2) (version 2) | ecosystem: Host-associated > Mammals > Digestive system >... | reverse complement strand
GAGCAGGATGAAAAGGATGACGAAGTGATGCTTCAGTATGAAACGCCAAAGGTTGTACATAGTAGTTTTAATGCTGAATGTAGAATGTTGAATGTCGCGGAAGCGACACAATTCAACATTCTACATTCATAATTCAGCATTTTATTTGATCAGGAACGTGAAACGGTCGAAGTTCTTCAGGGCAATGCCGGTGCCACGAGCCACGGCGCGCAGCGGGTCTTCGGCAACGTGGATGGGCAGCTTGGTCTTGGCGTTGAGGCGCTTGTCGAGGCCGCGCAGCAGGGCGCCACCACCGGTCAGATAGATGCCCGTGCGGTAGATGTCAGCCGACAGCTCGGGTGGCGTTTGCTCCAAGGCGTTCAAGACGGCGGTCTCGATTTTCATCACGCTCTTGTCCAAGCAATGGGCGATTTCGGCATAGTTGACGCGGATTTCCTTCGGGATGCCCGTCAGCATGTCGCGGCCTTGCACGGCATAGTCGTCGGGCGGGTTGTCCAACTGTGGGATGGCCGAGCCAACCTCAATCTTGATGCGTTCGGCGGTGCGTTCGCCCACGATGATGTTGTGTTGCTTGCGCATGTATTCCTCGATGTCGGCGGTGAAGTCGTCGCCGGCGATGCGGATGGACTTGTTGTTGACGATACCGCCCAAGGCGATGACGGCGATTTCTGAGGTGCCGCCGCCGATGTCGATGATCATGTTGCCCGTAGGTTCAAGCACGTCGATGCCGATACCGATGGCAGCGGCCATAGGTTCGTGAATCAGGCGCACTTCCTTGGCTCCGGCTTGTTCGGCGGAGTCCTTCACGGCGCGTTCTTCCACTTCGGTGATGCCCGAAGGAATGCAAATGACCATCTTCAGGCTGGGCGGAAACAGCGTATTCTTGAAATTAATCATCTTGATCATTTCACGCATCATGTGCTCGGCGGCCTGGAAGTCGGCGATGACGCCGTCTCGCAGCGGGCGGATGGTCTTGATGTTGTCGTGTGTCTTGCCGTGCATCATCATGGCACGCTTGCCGACGGCGATGATTTTCTTGGTGTCGCGCTGTTGGGCAACGATGGAGGGTTCATCAACGACCACTTTGTCGTTGTATATGATAATCGTGTTGGCCGTTCCGAGGTCAATGGCGATTTCTTTGTTGAGGAATTTGAATGCTCCCATATTTCCAGTTTGTAGTTGATAGTTGATAGTTGTCGGTTTCCAAGTTTTTAGCAGTCTCTCATCTCGTAGTCCCGTGTCTTTTTTCTAATGTCTAAAATGTCTAAATCCCGTGAATACCATGCTGATTTTGTTTTCGTTGCAGCAGTCAATGGACTCTTGGTCGCGCACCGAGCCGCCAGGTTGTACGATGGCAGTGATGCCCGCTTCGTGTGCTAGTTCGACGCAGTCCTTGAAGGGGAAGAACGCGTCGGAGGCCAACACGGCGCCGTTCAGGTCGAAGCCGAACGAATGGGCTTTTTCGATGGCTTGGCGCAAAGCATCCACGCGCGAAGTTTGCCCAATGCCCGAGGCATAAAGTTGCCCGCCTTTGGCCAAGACGATGGCGTTGGAGCGACTGTGTTTCACAATCTTGTTGGCAAACACCATGTCGTCTGTTTCGGCTGCGGTCGGGGCTTTTTCGGTGAAGACGCGGAAGTCGGCTGCGGTCTCGGTGTGGAGGTCGCGGTCTTGCACAAGGTAGCCGTTCAAGGCTGTCTTGACGGTTTGCGGCTTGTAGAGGTCGGCTTTCAGGCGCAACACGACTCGGTTTTTCTTCGAGAAGAGCAGGTCGAGCACACCATCTTCATAGCCTGGGGCCACGATGACCTCGATGAAGAGCTTGTTGATTTCCTCGGCAGCCTCAAGGTCGATGGGGCGGTTGCAAACGAGTACGCCACCAAACGCCGAAACGGGGTCGCCAGCCAAGGCCGCAAGGTAAGCCTCCTTGACGGTCGGGCGGCAGGCTAAGCCGCAAGGGTTGTTGTGCTTGAGGATGGCAAAGGTAGGCTCGTTGAACTCTCGGATGAGGTTGAGACCTGCATCGAGGTCAAGCAAGTTGTTGTACGACAGCTCTTTGCCGTGCAATTTCTCGAACATCGCATCCATGTCACCATAGAAAGTGCCTCTTTGGTGTGGGTTTTCTCCATAGCGTAGTGTGGTGCCTTCTTCTTCGTTGATTCTCAAGGCTTTGCTTCCGGCGTCTTTGGCAAACCAGTTGTAGATGGCGCTGTCGTAGTGCGAGCTGACGCCAAAGGCGTACATGGCAAAGCGGCGGCGGTCGTCGATTGATGTCTCACCGTTCTGTGTTTCAAGCAGACGGATGAGTTCGGCATAGTATTTCTGCGAAGGCACGATAAGCACATCGTTGAAGTTTTTGGCACCGGCGCGGATGAGTGAGATGCCGCCGATGTCGATTTTCTCAATGATTTGGGCCGCGTCGTCGGTCTTGGCTACGGTTTCCTCGAAAGGGTAGAGGTCGACGATGACGAGGTCGAAGGGCGGAATGTCGTATTCCTGCATCTCGCGTTGGTCCGACTCTAACTGGGTGCGACCGAGGATGCCGCCAAACACTTTGGGATGCAACGTCTTGACGCGCCCCCCGAGGATGGAGGGGTAGCCCGTGAGCGATTCGACGGTTTTCACCGTGGGGTCGAGCGGTTGGATGAAATCAAAGGTGCCGCCCGTCGAGTAAATCTGCACCCCATTTTGCTTCAACAAGCCAACAATGGTGTCGATGCCGGTTTTATAAAATACTGATATTAAAGCAGTTCTAATTTTTTTCAAAGCGTAAAAAGATTATAGGTTTCAAAGTGCAAGATTACTAATTTTTCGGGAATGTCGCAAGGGGTAAATCCTTTTTTTTTGAACAAAAATATCAACAATTGTAATAGGGATTTTCCGTCCAGGTTTTGCAAAACGAGGTGAGAAGGAAATGTCGTGATTCGGAAAAAATTTCTGTTGGGATTTTCGGAAGGTTATTGAGTCAATTAATTTAATCCTTTGTGCCTTAACAAAATACGATAAAAAGAAAAATATTTTCATTTTTCGTTTTGGCGCATTGGATTTTTCTTTATTTTTACAAGTTCAAAACTATCGGATGGAAACGAAGTGGATTTTACATAAAGAAGTTGACAATCAGCAAGTTGAAGAAATCGTCAAGGCTCTTGGCATCGACAGGAACCTTGCAACTTTGCTTGTGCAACGCGGTGTAACCACCTTCGACGAAGCCAAAACCTTCTTCCGCCCCGAGCTTTCGCAGCTCCACGACCCTTTTCTCATGAAGGACATGGACAAGGCCGTCGAACGTATCCTCAAAGCCATCAGCGAGAACGAAAAAGTGCTGGTTTACGGCGACTACGACGTTGACGGCACAACGGCCGTGGCAGTGGTCTACACCTACCTCAAGCCGTTCTTCAAGAAAAAGAAGATAGAATTCTATATTCCAGACCGTTACGAGGAAGGCTATGGCATCTCGCGTAAGGGCGTCGACTATGCCGCCGACAATGGTTTCAAGGTGGTCATCGCCTTGGACTGCGGCATCAAGGCCGTCGAACGCATCGACTACGCCAACAGCCGTGGTGTCGACTTCATTATTTGCGACCACCACCGCGCTGGCGACGTGCTGCCCAATGCAGTGGCGGTTCTGGATGCCAAACGCCCTGATTGCCACTATCCCTACGACGAGCTTTCGGGCTGCGGCGTGGGCTTCAAGCTCATCACGGCGCTTTCGATGCGCGGCTTGGGAACCATCGAACAGGTTTACGACCTGCTCGACCTTTTGGCCGTGAGCATTGCTGCCGACATTGTTCCCATCACGGGCGAAAACCGTGTGCTGACCTATTACGGCCTGAAGCAGTTGAACAAAAAACCGCGCCCGGGCATTGAGGCCATCCTGCAACATGCCGGCATCCGCCGTCGCGACGAAAAACAACTACAAGACGAAGAAGGTGTATTGACCAGAGAGCTGACAGTCAGCGATTTGGTGTTTCTTATCGGTCCGCGCATCAATGCCGCTGGTCGCATCGACAAGGCCTCTGATTCAGTGCGTCTGCTTATCGCCGAGAAAAAGGACCATGCCGAAAAATTGGCCGCTTCCATCAACGACTTGAACGACATGCGGCGCGAGTTTGACAACCGCATCACAGAAGAAGCCCTCGGCATGATTGCCGCCGACCCCGAGTTGCACGATGCCAAAAGCACCGTGGTCTTCAACGAGCGTTGGCATCGTGGGGTGATTGGTATCGTGGCATCACGCCTTACGGATTATTACTACCGTCCGACCATCGTCCTGACCCGAGCCAACGGCCTCGTCACCGGCTCGGCGCGTTCCATCAAGAGCTTCGACATCTATGATGCCATCGACACCTGCTCCGACTTGTTGGAGCACTTCGGAGGCCACAAATATGCCGCCGGCCTTTCGATGAAAGAAGAAAACCTACCCGAATTTCGTCGCCGTTTTGAGGCATACGTCGCCGAGCATTTGGTGGAAGAGGACTTCGTGCCTGAACTTGAGGTCGACATGAAGATCAATTTCCGCGACATCACGCCCAAATTCATGCGCATCCTCAACCAATTTGCGCCTTTCGGTCCGGGCAACATGGCTCCTGTATTCTGGACCGACCACGTCATTGACGCAGGCGGCTCGCGACCCGTGGGCGGCCACAGGCACCTGAAACTCACAGTGAGCCAGCAGGGCGACAAGGAGATGGGCATTGCGCCTTTCTCGGGCATTGCTTTCCAAAAAGGCGACTATTTCGACCGCATCCACAACGGCGAACCGTTCAGCATCTGCTATCATCTCGAATACAACACTTGGCAAGGCCGAACCACGTTGCAACTCAACGTGAAGGACATCAAGTTCGACGAGTGATTTTGTTACACCTTAATTTATATATTATATGAGAAAAATTTGTCTGTTCACCGCAATGCTTTTTTGCGGGTTTTTCGCACAAGCACAGACGATTGAGGTATCTGGCTTGCAATCTGGAATTTGGGATGCCGATACGATAAGGGTCGTCGGGGACGTGACCGTTGAGGAATCTCTGCAAATCACGCCTGGCGCGACGGTGCTATTTGATGATTTTTATGGTATTTACGTCGAAAAATACGGATCGTTGGAGGCCATCGGTACCAATACCGATTCCATTCTTTTCACCGTGGCCGACACGACAGGATTCCATTTTTTCAATACGGGTCGCGGCGGATGGAATGGCATCCACCTGACAGGTGCGGGACAGGTTCGCTTCGACTATTGTCGTTTGCAATTCGGCAAGGCCGCCCTCGACAACGACCAAGACGGCGGCGCCTTGTGCATCAACCACTGCAACGACGTGGAAATCAGCAACAGCACACTGTTTTGCAATTTCTCTCGCGAGCATGGCGGTGGCCTCAATGCCGAAAACTCGGTGGTGAAAATGCATGGTTGTGATGTGAGCAACAATTTGACTTACACAGGGATAGATACTGTTTACTTCATGTATGGCGGTGGTTTGCGTTTCTTGAAGTGTGAGGTGGAACTCACCGATGTCGTGTTTCGCCATAACAACGGACGGACTGCCATCGGCGGTGCAATGAGCATCGACAGCTGCTCCATCAGCATCGACCGTTGCAGGTTTGAGCATAACTACGGCATCAACGGCGCCGGTCTTTACTTGATTCGCTGCTACGACAACCCTTGCAGCATCAGCAACTCGCTCTTCGCCAACAACACCTCGGGGCATTTCGGTGGTGGCTTGGCCATCAGTGATTCGTCGCCCGTGCTGAGCAACCTTACCGTGGTGGGCAACCTTTCGGAAGGTGTCAATTGCGGTGGAATCTTTTTCTATCAGTACAGCAGCCCTATCGTGCGCAATTGCATCGTCTATGGCAACCTCAACGACGCCCCGATCGACGAACCGGTGCAAATTTGGTCGTGGACTTTCGACGATGATGCTCCCAAGTTTTACAATTGCTTGGTGCAATATGGTTTTGAAAACATCAGCAATCACGAAGTTATCACGGTGTACGAAAACTGCCTTGATGATGATCCGCTTTTCGTTGCCCCTGAAAACGAGAACTATCGGCTTGCCGATAACAGTCCCTGCATCAATGCCGGCTTGACCGAAAGCGGCGATTTAGGTCTGGTCGACTTGGACGGCAATCCGCGTGTGTGGGACAATGCCATCGATTTGGGAGCCTACGAATATGCTTCGGTTGGCATGGATGAAATGATTCAAGCGGAAAGTGCTCTTCGCGTCGTTGGCAACCCGATTACGGCTTCGAGTTATGCTGAAATCGAGGTTGATGAGGCCTGCCATTTGTTGGCAAGTGTTTATACTATTGATGGAAAATTATTGGTAGTCAATAATTTTGAAGTTTCCGATAAGGGTTTGAATCGTTTTGGGATTGGGGAAATGTTTGACCAACTTTCGGGTGGTATGTATTTGTTGGTTTTGCGCTCGTCCGACCAAACTTTTATTGCCAAAGTAATCAAATAGGGTGAGTGGTTTTCTTCACATCGATGTTGACCGCAATCGTGTCTTCGGTTTGGACTTGCTGAGGGCCTTTGCCATTTTTTGCGTGGTTCATGGGCATGGAAAGCATTATCTTGAGGACACGGCTCTCAATTTCTTGGCTCAAATTCCGTTGCCGCATGGCGTCGATATTTTCTTTGTGATGAGCGGTTTCCTTATCGGCAAGTCATTTATGGCTTTCGCCGAGAAAAACGGCGGAAGGGTGGGATGGCCGAAAACGTCCAAGTTTTATCTTCGCACCGCTTTGAGAATAGTACCTAACTATTTGTTTATCATGTTGGTTTACTATTTTCTGGTGCGCTATCAAGTCATTGTTGGCAATCTTCAGGCCTTTCCCATGTGGCGTTTTGCAACATTCACGCAAAACCTTGTCACCCCCTTTTGGGACTTTTATTGGGAGTCGTGGTCGTTGCCCGTGCAATGGTGGTTCTATATCTTGTTTCCCTTCATTTTGACTTTGACCTGCGGCTTCTCAAGCCCGAAGAAAGCTGTTCCCATAATTTGTCTTTTCTTTATTGCTATCTCGTTGGTTTTTAGGGCTTTGGTTGTTGATGAAATATATAATTCATTCACTTGGGACGTATGGATTCGACGCACTGTGGCTTCACGTTGCGACAACATTTACATCGGGGTTATGGCCGCATGGGTGAAGCAATATCATCCCCTCTTTTGGGACCGTCATGCCACAAAGTGCCTTGTTGCCGGAGTATTGCTCTTCGTTGTTTCCATCCTTTTGCCTGGAAACATCGGCAGCGTTTATTCCAACGTGTTTTATCTCACCTTGTCGGCATTGTCAGTGGCCTTATGGTTTCCGTTTTTCTCGAAAATCAGTTCCTACAAAACTGGCTTGGGCACAGTGATTTCGCGGGTCAGCATTTTGTCGTATGCCATGTTTCTCACCAATCTGATGATGGTGCAAGTCATAGATGCACAAATCCCGTGGCTGGTCGGTCACGGGATTTGCGGTTACTTAGTCTATTGGCTGTTGACGCTGATGGCCTCCTACCTGCTTCATGTTTTGGTGGAAAAGCCATTCGTCAGATTTCGGGAGAGGCTTTAGTTTTGAATCACAACCTTTCTCGTGACCACCTTTCCGCCAACAAAGTGGACGAAATAGATGCCTGAGGGCAGGTCGCTCACGTCGATGGTGGCCGAGCCTTTCACGCCGAAGCCACGCACTTTGATGCCTTGTGCATTGATGATGTGGACGCTTACACTGCCCTTGTCGTAGTCTGTGGTGATGGTCATTTGGCCTCTTGCAGGATTGGGCGTGATGCTCACTTGGAAGGGTTCGGCATCCACATTGGGCAATTCCGGCACCTCAGTCAAAATGTCGGTGTAGTGGCTGTAGGTCACCAACTTGCCCGACACCATCAGGATAGGGTTGTTCGAGTCTTGGCAGTTCAAGCATCCGTTTTGGCCATTGACGCAGTCGGGGTAGTTGGGATGGCATCGGTCGACGTAGGTCGGCTCGAATTCATAGAGCAGTTCCGCGCTGCCGTCGGGGAGATAGTCGTCCAAGCTGTAGTTCCACACCATGCCGATGCTGCCTGGGCACCAGCCTGCGCGAGGGTAGGTCCAAGTGCCAAATTGGTTGTTGCAGCCGGCGGGATTGGGACTGCAAGGTTCCCACAAGTGCTGCGTATAAGTGGTTGCGCCATTGATTTTGATGTTGTGGGTAGCCTCGTAGAACTCGGCGGCGTTGCCTGTGTTGTATGCGCCATTGTCGGTGTCGCTCCAGTGATGGCCTGTGGTCACCAAGCGTAGGTTGGCTTTTTCGACGCAAGGATCAAAGTCGATTTTGCGGACGGGAACGGGGCAAAGGTTTTCGTAGTCGCCGAAAGCATAACTGCCAAACCAAAGCTCCTGCATGTCGACGTAAGGATAGTCGGGCGTGCCTTTGGTGTATTCGAAAATGGCCGTGGGATTGTAGCCATCGCCTGTGCTTTCATACATTTCGCAGTAGTACTCAAACTCGACGAGGCCTTGCAGCAAGGAGGTGAAGTCGGTCACGTCGACGTCGTCTTCACATTCCATGCCGAAGGGGGTGAGATAGCGGCAGAGTTCCACCCATTCGCCACGGTAGTTTTTCACGCGCACGTAGCTCATGTGGTCGTAGGGTTTGCAGTTGCCGTTGACGCAGTTGTGCATATAGTGCAAGTTGATGGCGTTGAACGCATTGACGTGGGTGGGGAAGGGGAACTCGCCATAGCTCGTAAACACTTGGTTGTTGACCACCACCTCGCCATTGAGGGCCGAAACCGTCATGTTGTTGTAGTCGGTGGTCACCTCAAACGTGTTCGATACCGATGTGACTTTGCCGCCCGTTTGGGTGATGCTTGCAGTCATATTGTAAGTGCCTGGGCCGGAGGGTGTCCAAGTGGTGTACCAATAGCCGTTGGTGGGGTCGTTGGGATAGTCGGTTTTCAAGGTTAGCTCTTTTCCGTCGACGTTGCATTTCACCTCTTCAAACTTGAGGACGTTGGGATGTTCGATGTAGGCACTCAGCACCACCATCACGGGATTCTCGAAGTCGGGCATGAATACCTTCGTGCCTTCGTAGGGACGACGGATGGTGATTTCGGGTGCATAGTTGTTGGGGTCGACTGCATAGAAAGAGCGTGTCACCGAAGGGGCGGGCTGCCATTGTGTGCCATCGCCGGCTTGGATGGCGCGCACCTTTACTTCGCCTTCATCGCCAGTGAGGGTCAGGGTGTTACCTTCGAGGATGGCAGGGCCTTGGACCACTTCAAACGACACGGGAAGTCCCGAAGTTGCCGTTGCTTGCAGGGTGATGGGTTCGCTATAAACCAATTGGTCGCCAATCTCGGCAAAGTCGATGAATTGGGCTGCCAAGCCGCCAGGCACATGACGCACAATCAAATTGTCGAAGCCACCCATGCCGCTGTTGAGCATGAAGGCGCCATTCCAAGTGGCGGGGTCGTTTTTGTCGCCGCTGCCTGGGGTGAGGCCTGCGTTCACGCCTTGACATTCAGGCACGGGTTCCCATTCGCCGCTCGCGGGGTCGGGCATCGTGTAGAGGGTGACGGCGCCCTCGCCATTGTTGGCGTCGAGGTCGATGGAAATTTTCCAACGATACCAGCAGTCCATCTCCGTTCCGGGTTGGATGTTGCAGGCCATTGTGTTGTTGGGCAACACCACGCCACATTTGAAATATGAATCGGTGGGGCGGTAACCCGTAGTCAGCATGTAGATGCCGCCATCGGGGAAGGTGCTTTCGGGGTTGGGCATGAGCGGCTCGCAGGGATTGTGTGAAGGTGCGGTGGCAAAGGGAGGCACTATCGCTCCGTCGCCGTTGCCGTCGAAACCGATGCCGAAAAGGTGGCCCCACAGTCCGCGATACATGTCGCACTCCACCTCAATGACTCCGCCCGCCGAAAAGTCGAAGCCGAATCCATTGAGGGTATGGGTGGCCACATCGCCGAAGCCTGTGCCCGAGGCTACTGAGAACACGCCGATGGTCTCGTCGATGGTTGGTGCAGGGTCGCCTTTCCAGAAGTGGCCGATGTAGCCCGTGTACATTGGGTTGCCGCCGTTGCCAGCGGTATGCGGACGCACAAACCAGTCGTGCTGCCCGTTGAGCGGCTCTTCTTCGATATAGTCATTGAAGTCGAAAACAGCTTCAGTCTGAGCCATCAGCCCGATGCCCAGCACCATCATCATAAAGAAAAACAAAGTCTTTTTCATCATAATAAGCGTTTATATTCATTCAATCTTAGCGTCAACAGAACAACTGTCAACTATGAATTATCAACTAATTAAAATCCATCCACCACACCTTAGTCTGACGAGTATCGCCATGCGACATCCGTGCGACTTGTGCGGAGTAGTTGTCGTAATTGTATTCGATTTCCTTCTGCGGGTATTCCATGCGGTAGGAAGTCAGCTTGGCATGGTCGGTTGTCGTGGGGGTTCTCATGGTGCGACGTGCCAAGGCCCAGGCTTCCCAAGGCTGACGGAACAGGTTGAGCCAACGCTGTTGGTAAATCATGTTCAGGTAGGCATCGGTGCTGCCGTCGAAGTTGGGATTGGTATAGACCGCTTTGTTCATCACGTTGGAGGCCATCTTTTGTCCCAAGGCCCAGATGTCCAGATTGGACGTGAAGTTGCTGTATTGTGGATAGAGGTAGGTCCAGCGGTTAATGTTTTGCGGCAGATGTGCCCAGAAGAGACACGACTGGTAAATGGCTTGGTAGAGCATTTGGTCGAGTTCCATGGCCGAGAGGGTGATGCCACCGATGCCGCGTGCCCCGATTTCGGCTTTCATGAAGAGGATGTCGGCGTAAGTGACCAAAAGTTGTGGCATATAACGCTCGTCGCGGGTCAGATAGTAGTTGAAAGGCGAATAGAGGCAGGAGGGGCCTTTGAAGGTATAGTTGGCATCGCGGCTTTGGGCGTAGGGCGAGCCGCCCTCGGTGGGCGTTTCGGCGGTGCGAATCTGCGGGAAGGCACGCCATGCGCCATCGGGGAAGCTGTCGTTTTTGTGGCTCGTGTCGAAGAAGAGGAAGGCGCGATAGTCGAAGATGCCGCTGCCGTCTTGGTCGTCGGTCTGTGAAAGGACGTGCCAGATGGTTTCGCCCATGCGGAGGTTTTTGTGCTCTCGGAACGACCAGTTGATGTCCCAATTGGTACCCAGCAGGCTGGGCCATAGGGCGATGGCGCCGCCAGTAGCCATGCCGCCGGAGGAGCTGATGCTGGTGAAAGGATAGTCGTAGGCTTCTTTCAGCAAAGGCTCGGCATAAACGGGGTCTTTGTCGTACATACGCAAGGCGTGGCGCAGGATGAGCGCGTTGGCAAACTCGGCCCATTGCGTGTAATTGTTGCTTAGCAGCACGTCGTAGGGCAGTTTGTAGTATTCGTTGCCGTAAGCGGTGGTGGCCGAGTCGGCATGGAGTAAGTCGCGGGCTTTCACCATCTCTTCCAACAGCGATTTGTAGATGCTTTCTTGGGTGTCCCATTCGGGTTTCATCGTGGCCTGCGATGAGGCGTTTTCCCAGATGCGCCCGGCCTGAGTGTAGGGCATGTCGCCGAAAATGTCCGTAACCTTAAATGTCTGATAGGCCTTCAGGATGTTGAGTTGGGCACGAGCCTTGTCGCACACGGCTGCGTCGCCTTGCTCTTCGCAGTAGGCATCAAAGCGCTTTTCCAATTCGCGGATGTTGGACAGCATGAGGTAATAGTCGGACCAAACGCTTGAAGTGCCGATTTGCGAGTTGCCCCAAGCCTCTGACGTCAAAGCGCCGAGTTCGGTTTCGGGGTACCAAATCTCGTTTTGCAGGTAGAACTGCTCGTTCATGCTTTGCTGCATCGAGCTTACGACGCCATTAAACAGCGCCTCCATAGTGGTGCCCGTCGGCGAGAACGGGTTTTGGTTCATTTCTTCGAATTTCTTGGTGCACGACACCATGATTAAGGCTGCACCGATGAAGATTAAGATATTGCGTTTCATAATGATTCGGATTATAAACTAACTTTCAGATTGATCATAAACGAGCGAGTGCCAGGATAGGAGGCGTACTCCAAGCCTTGGGCGTTGCCCGAACCTTGCGTGCCTTCGGGGTTGATGTTGTCGGGCAGGGTCTTGTAGAAGTAGAACAGGTCGCGGCCCACGAGCGAGAGCGAAACTTGCTTGAAGAGTTTCTGCTTGTCGAGCCACTTGCGCGGCAGCTCGTAGGTGAGCGACAGCTCGCGCAGCTTGATCCACGTGTTGTTGACGATGCCCGGGGTGCTGAGGATATTGCCCCATCCGCCGAAGTTGGGCATGTACTTGTAGAGGTAATGCACCACATGGTCGTTTTCAACGGCTTCGCCCGTCTCGGTGTTGATGCAATAGCCAGGCAGGACGATGCCATAGTTGCCAATGAAGTTGCCGTCGGCATCATAATATGGCAGGCCGTTGCCGTCGCGTTCGTAAAGCGTTTCCAGGCTTTGACCCGTTTGCATGCCTACGACGTAGGAGGCGCAGTAGATTTGGCCTCCCAACTTGGCGTCGACCAAGGCATAGAGCGACCAGTTCTTGTAGGAAGCCCTCAGGTTGATACCGCCGGTTACCAAGGGGGCGCAGTTGCCCACGGGTACGCGGTTGTCGGTCTTCAGATAGGTGGTGCCTGTCTCGTTGAGCAGTGGCAGGGGTTTGCCGTTTTCGTCGTAGAACGGGCCAACCACTTGTCCGTCGGGCATGGTGTACTCGTAGACGTAGTCCCAGCCGTAGATGGTGCCGTAGTCTTCGCCTTCCTCAACTGCGATGGCGGGACCGTTGCTGCCCCAAATCTCCGAAAGCATATACATGTCGGAGCCGCCCAAGTCGACGATGCGGTTCTTGTTGCGGGCCAAGTTGAGGCCTACTTGCACACCGTAGTCCTTGCCTTGTGCGATGTCGTAGGTCAGGATGGCCTCGATACCTTTGTTGGTGACGATACCCGTGTTGATGGTCACGTTGTTGGCACCCGACGATGGGGCCAAGGGCGACGAAAGGATTTGGTCCCACGAGTAAATGTTGTAGTAGGTGAAGTCCATGTTGAAACGTGCACCAAGTCCGATGTCGAAACCGAGTTCAAAGCTGCGTTGGCGTTGCGGTTTCAGCTCCAAGGGCGGCACGGTGGTGGGCAAGGTGGCCGCCAATTGGTTACCAAACGAGCCTGTGTTGTAGGTGTAGGTCAGCTGGTAGGGTTCGGTGTCGCTGGCGGTTTGTGCCCACGAGCCTCTCAGCTTGAGGAAGCTGACGGGACCCCAGTTCCATTGTTTGAAGGCCGAAGTCGGCACAAAGCTCAGTGTGGCCGAGGGGTAGAAGTAGCTATTGTTGGTGATAGGCAGGGTCGACGACCAGTCGTTGCGGCCCGTCACGTCCAAGAAGAGCCAGTCGCTGTAGCTCAGGTTGAAGAAGGCATACAGTGAGTTGACTTGCTTTTCCCATCTCGACTCACCGAAGGTGCGCTCGTTGGCGTTGGAGTAGTTGTAGATGGTGTAAAGGTTGGCGTAGGCCCAAGTGCCGGAGGTGCCGTTGATGCCGTCGCGGTAGCCGTAGTATTGCTCGCCACCGGCCGAAAAGCGCACGTTGAACTTCGAGCCAAAGATCTTGTCTTTGTAGGCGGTGATGAGGAAGTCCATGTCGCGGGTGAGCGACGAGGATTTGTTCTTCGAATAATAACCGCCAGCCATGCCGTCGATGGTGGTGGGCTTGTGCTTGGTGGTGTAGTTGTCGTTGGTCCAATCCAAGGCCACTTTAGCCGTGGCATTGAGCCAAGGTGTGATGTCGTACATCAAGCGCACCGACCCGTACATCTTGTCGCGGTCGAGGGTCGTGTTGTTGTTGTAGAACGTCCAGAAGGTGCTGCTGTAGATGTATTGGTAAGGATAGCCCGCAAACTGGTTCATCGTGCCGTCGGGGTTCTCGTAGGTAGTGGTCTCGATGCCTTGCCAGCTGCGCGGCCAGCTGTAGAGCAAACCTTTGTTGAAGTTGCTGTTCGATTCTCCGATTTCAGGCGAATTGAGACGGTAGTAGTCCAAATAGTTGAATGACACGTCGGCCTTGATCTTGTCCGACACATTAATTAAGGTACCCACATTGACCGTGGTCTGACGCAGGTTGGTGTTGTCGATGATGGCATCGGTGCGCGAGTCGGTGAACGAAACGCGGACGCTGCCGAAGTCGCCGGCATTCTGGAAGGCCACGTTGTGGTTCATCGTGTGGCCGTTCTTGAAGAGCATCTTCAGGTTGTTGGGCTGTGGCGAATATTTGCGCACCTGACCGTCCCACCAGAGGACGCTTTCGCCATTCATTTGGGGACCCCAGCTTTGGGCGCCGCCATAGTAGCCGAAGGTCGTGTTGGTAGGCTCGCCGGCAGGGCCGTTGTCGACGCTGTAGATGCCCGGATATTCATACACCTGGTTGCCGTTCTCGTCCGTCATGCCTTCGATGGGTGTCAGTGTGGGCGTGTTGAAGGTGATGGGGCCGCCGGCACCGTATTTGTTTTGCACGGTGCGATACATGTAAGGCGTAGTGATCTTGAAACCAGCCGAATAGCTGATGCCCAAGCCCCTTTGCTTCGAACCTTTCTTGGTGGTGATGAGCACCACGCCGTTGCCGCCACGCGAGCCGTAAAGTGCCGCAGCCGTGGGGCCTTTCAGGATGTCGAGGCTCTCGATGTCTTCTTGGTTGATGTTGTTCAGGGCCGTACCCCAGTCGCGGCCACCGCTCCATTCGGTGACGCCGCCTTCGTTGGTCATCGGCACGCCGTCGACCACGATGAGCGGCTGGTTGTCGCCAAAGATGCTGTTGTTGCCACGGATGGTGATACGCGATGCGCCACCGTCGACACCATTGGGGTTGATGATCTGCACGCCTGCCGAGCGTCCGCTCAAGGCACTGATGACGTTGCCCGAGCCTGACTTGGCAATCATTTCGCCGCCGATTTCCTCGGTGGCATAACCTAATTCACGCTTCTGGCGTTTGATGCCGAGAGCGGTGACCACCACGTCGTCCAACACTTGCGAGTCGGATTCCAAGGTGACGTTGATGGTCGTCTTGCCTTTGATGGCCACTTCCTTGGTCTTGTAGCCCACAAAGCTGAACACCAACACGTCGTCGCGGTCGGCTTGGAGTGAATACTTGCCGTCGATGTCGGTGACGGTGCCGTTGGAGCTGCCCTTCACTTGGATGGCAACGCCCGGCAAACTCAGGCCGTCGTCGCCCGAAATGACCTTACCCGACACCGCAATCGTTTGCGCGAGAACGGCAATAGGAGAGGTCAGTAAGGCAAAAATGAAAAGGAGTAAAGATTTTTTGCTCATAATAAAATAATAAAAAGATTAGTTTTCTTATTTTCGGCAAAAATAGGGATTTTCTTGACAAAACAACCAATAATATATAATTTTGCACTTAAAATCAAATCCAATCACCATGTCAACGACCAATGAAACAGACGAACATGTCTTTTCGGAAGTGACCGAAAAGGAAACCGACAAGAAGTGTCCCAACTGCGGCGCGACGATCACCTTCGACCCCGCTTCGGGCATGATGCATTGCGAATATTGCGGCTACAGCCGCGAGCTGCCCAAGCCCGATGCCGAAAACGAAATCTGCGAGATGGACTTCGAGTCGGCGCTCCATACGGCGAGTTTCAATTGGGGCGAAGAGAAAAAAACGGTGCAGTGCAAGCAATGCGGTGCGGTGACGGTTTACGACGCGCTCGAAACCGCTGCCGTTTGTCCTTTTTGCGGCTCGACGAGCGTCATGCCTGCTGCCACGAGCGACACCATTTCCCCTGGTGGCGTTTGCCCCTTCGAGGTGACCAAAGAGAACGCTGGCGAGTGCTTCACCAATTGGCTCAAAAAGAAATGGTTCGCACCGAAAAAGGCCAAGAAGAACGCCCGCCCCGATGCTTTCGAAGGCCTGTATCTGCCTTATTGGACCTACGATGCCCAAACCACGTCCAACTTCACGGCGCGGGCAGGCTACGACCATAAGGTGAAAGACAGCGATGGCGACACCAGGACCGAGACCGACTGGCGTCGCGTGAGCGGCGTATACCAAAAGTTTTTCGACGATATGCTTGTCATGGCTTCGAAACGACAAGAGGATTCCGGAGTGCATGGCTGTGGGCCGTTCGATGCCTCGAAGCTGGTTCCCTATTCGCCGCAGGTGATGGCTGGTTTTGCTGCCGAACGTTATTCCATAGGGCTGAAAGAGGGATGGGAAATAGCCCAAAAAGACATTCAGTCGCAGCTAAAATACGACATTGGCAGGTACGTCAAGAGCCATTGGCGCGCCGACCGCTCCGATTCCGTCAGGTTCTCGACCATCTACAGCAACATCACCTATAAATATTTGTTGTTTCCCGTGTGGATTTCGTCGTTCAAATACAAGGATAAAGTCTACCAGTTTGTCGTCAACGGACAGTCGGGCAAGGTCAGTGGCAAGTCGCCCGTATCATTCTGGCGCGTCCTTTGGGCCATCCTAATTGGCGCGGGCATCATCGCAGGATTGTATTTCTTGCTGAAAGCGAATTGATTATGAGGGATTTTCATGGCGTTATGAGCACATAATAAACACGTAAACATTAACACTAAACACCTAATTAAAATGAAAAAATAATTCTTGCCCCTTTTGGCATTGGCTTTCCTCGCCAGCTGCAAGGAAAGCGATTGGAGAGAGCCTTACACTGGCACTTTCGAGTTTCAAGTCACGAAGTCATGCTTCACCATGTGCGAAGACACGTTGCCCGATTGCGTTGACGGATGGCGCAAAGAGGTCACGGAGCTACCCAATTTCACCTCCGAAGTGGTCGCGCTCAATGCCGACCAGCTTAAGATCCAGTTTGGAGAAGGCAACATTGGCCAGAATTTCGACAACAACAATGCCATGTTGACGATGACCGTCAGCCCCGTCATCAAGCAAAACGGCGAGTTGGATTTCCCTTCCCCGGAATATCCTTCGGGCGGCTTCAATAGTTTTCATGGATCCTATTCCGGTGTCGACACAATCCGCATCGATATCGAATACGGTTTTTTCATGAGCAAACACTATACATACCAAGTCGTTGGGACAAGGGTACGCTAAAAAAGCTACCTCCTTCTTCTCCCGCGTCGTCCCTCGACGATGCGGGAGAACTTGTTTTTCGACTTTTTCATCTTGCCGAAGCTCTTCACGGTTCCCGCCGAAGGCCCTTTCAGGCTGAGGATGTGGGAGCGGGCGGCCACGAAGCCGTTCTCGTCGGTGTCGTCCATGCCGCCGAACTTGTTTTTCTTTGAGGCGAAGATAATGACGTTGTCGACAAACCAGCTCGTGACGTAGGCGCCATGTCCTGTGAAATAGAGGCAAAACTGCGGCGCCTTCGTTGACCATTCAGCCATGTCGAAAGTGAGCAGATATTGGCTTTGCGCGATGCTGCCACGGACGGTGTCTTCCCAAATGCTTTCCCAGTCCTCGCCGTTATCCGAGATGCCGATGCCGATGCGCACGTCAAGCTCGCCCTGCGTGGCTTCGAGGGCGTGGTTGAACTGGAAGTTGATGAAGTCATACTTGTCCAACTCCACGATGGGTGTAACCAAGCGCGTGGTGCCATCGAAGTTGACGTCGGGATACATTTGCATTTCGCGCGCCTTGCCTCCGGCAAAGGCTGTGTTGGAGATGTACCACACCACCCAATCGTCGCCTTTCGCTTCCCAACCCTCTCCGAGCCAAGGATTAAAGAAGCCCTCACACAGCACCACGTCGCCCTGTTGCGCAAACAGCGGCAGCGTGAAGAACATAAGGAGCAATGTGAGTAGACGATGCTTCATCGGCAGTGAATTTGGCCACAAAAGTAATAAAATTTGCGTAAGCGTCACATATTTGGCTCGATTTATTATTTTTGCGGCAAGAAAAACAATAGTTATGCCAGCAAAAGAGAAAACCGCCTTTTTCTGCAAGGAATGTGGCAACGAGTCGCCGAAATGGTTCGGGAAATGCCCCGCCTGCGGCGCGTGGAACACCTGCGTTGAGGAAACCGTAGTGACGGGGAAAGACTCCAAATCAGTGAAAAAGACCGTTGGCTTGGAGATGGACAAAGGCTTGCCCGTGCCCATCAACGAAATCACCAACGCCAAGGAGCAACGCATCATTTTGCCTTACGAGGAACTTAATCGCGTTTTAGGTGGCGGTCTTGTGCTCGGCTCTTTGACCCTCGTGGGCGGCGAACCTGGCATCGGCAAGTCGACGTTGCTCTTGCAGACGGCTTTGCAATTGGCTGGCAGAAAGATACTTTACATCTCCGGCGAGGAAAGCCAGACCCAAATCAAGATGCGGGCCGAGCGCATCGGCATCCACAA
>Ga0310697_10002746_pt1 | contig 18342 bp, 20 predicted proteins | sample 172DNAGHGlowgp2_FD_203883 | JGI IMG/M metagenome (GOLD analysis project Ga0310697, IMG submission 203883) | Sheep rumen microbial communities from Palmerston North, Manawatu-Wanganui, New Zealand - 1728 DNA GHGlow gp2 (v2) (version 2) | ecosystem: Host-associated > Mammals > Digestive system >... | reverse complement strand
ATTAAGATTTTTTCTTTTAAAATTTTTTTCATTTAATAAATTATTTATTTTATGTTTAGCGGTAAATAATATTAAATAAAATTAATTAAATTATATAAATTTAAAATTAAAATAAATATTATTTAAAATTTCTTTTGCAATTTCTTTTTCTTTTTCCACTTCGAACATATTTAAACTGCAAATAACAAAATTAATCTTTTTCTTAATATCGTCATATCCATTTTCTTTATATTCATTTATTAGATTTAAAACTTTTAAAAAACTAACTGTGTTTTTTAAACTATCTTTTCTAATTTCGAAATTAACTTTATTAGCGATAATATTTGCAAGAGAATATTTATCTAAACATTTTAATTCCATTTAATTAAAATATATTAATATTTTATTTAATATATTTATTTAATATTTAAAATATCTATAGCTCAACAACAAATTCCATAAGTTTTAGTATTTGTATTCAATTTAAAACTCGGATAATTAAAATTTGAATTTTCATTCGGCTCATCAAAAATTAGTTTAGTGGAAGTTGGAGTTTGTTCTTCAAAAAATATGCCATCGTTATCTTTATTCTTATGATTTTCAAATATTGTGGAAGTTGGAATTGGTTCTTCAAAAATTAGGCCATCGTTATCTTCATTTTTATGATTTTCAAATATTTTTTTAAATAAAGTTTTAAAAACTTCATCAATATTTTCTTTATTTTTAGCAGATACTTCAAAAAAAGAGGCATTATATGATTTAGCTTTATTTTCTCCGATATTATAATCAATTTTTCTTTCATTAGATAAATCAAGTTTGTTCCCAACAAGTATTATTTCTGCATCTGTTTGGTTTTTTAATTCATTATACCAATAATCTAATTGCTCAAAAGATTCTTCATTTGTAATATCATATACAATTAAAGCTCCTTTCGCTTTTTTAAAGTAATTTATTATTACTGATCTATATCTTTCTTCTCCAGCAGTATCCCAAATTTGAAATCTTACCAAATTATTATCAATGATATCTTTTGCACTTACAAAACTTATTCCCACAGTCGGTTTTGTATTATTTTTAAATATACAATTTGTAATAAATGAATTTAATATTTCTGTTTTTCCAACATTTGAACATCCTATAATAATAATTTTAAATAATAATAAACTGTCATTAATTTTTTTTTCATTTTTTTTAATCATTTCAGCCATTTTTAAATTATTAAAATCACAAAAAATTATTAAACATTTTAAAAGAAAAATACAGAAAATAGAGATTATCAAAAATATAATAGTTTATTATTAATCCACTGCCTTAAATTTACAAACTAATAGAATAAATATGACAATTTATCAGTGAATATTTTAATATATTATTATCATCCTAAAAATTTAACAAATTTTATTATTATTATTATAATCAATTTGAGTCATTTAAAATATGATTAAAAATGAGAGAGTAATAAATGATCCTATAATTTTGCACAATATAAGTAATATGAAAAATGATTTTTTATTATTGAAAGAAGAAACCCTTAAAGACTTTAGAGAAATAGAAGAAAAAATTGCAAATAAATATTCTAATTTAGATGGATTAATAACTAAAAAATTAAATTTCTTTGAGGAACGTTTAAATATATTAGAATTGAAGTTTATTGAATTATCAAAAATTTTCAATATAAATAAATTACTAGAAGAAAAAATTAGTCGATTATTTATTTGTAAAGAAAAAATAGAAGATTTAATATTAAAAGAAAAAGTAAAATTAGAAAATTTAATAAAAAATACAGGTCTAAATTTTCAAAAAATTTATGAAATTCTATCGGATAGTGTAATATATCCAAGAATTATAGGAAAAAGCTGTAAATATAAAAATTTTCATGAATTAATTGATTATATATTAAATCAATGTTCATTAAATTTATTATTTAGAGAAAAGAATAATTTAGACCTAAAAAGTTATAAAATGAAAATAGAAAAATCAATAAAAATATTTAATGAAGAATTAAGTCATTTAATAAATACAACTAATGAATTTACAAAAAAATATGTAAATGATAAAGAAAACCAGATAAAAAAAAATATATTTTTATTAGAAGAAAAAATAATGAATATAAAAATAGAAAATAAAAAAAATATAATCAATTTAGGAAATTATTTTAGATTATTAGAAAAAAAAATTAAAGTTTTAAAACCAAATGATGAAATTATAAAAACAAAAATGATTAGTGAATATGAAGATAAACAAATGTATAAAAAAAGATCTAAAAGTCTAAAAAATAATATAATTAGAAAATGTAGTTTTAAAAACTTTTCAACAAAAAATAAAATAATTAATAAAATTAATTTTGAAAAAATACGTTCAATAAATCAAAGAAAAAGTGATATTTTATTTAACAAAAAAAATAATTCTTTCAAATTGTATGATAATTTTAACAATAATAATGAAAATAAGAGGAAAAGTATAATTTTAGCAAATAATAGCCAAATAATCAATAATTCTGATTTAAATAAATATCTGTATAATGAAAAAACACTAAATAGAATTGTTGAAAATAAAGAAAATAATTCAAGTGTTTTACTTGAATTAGAAAATTTTAAAAAAGCCGAAGCAAGAAAAAGCGCAATTATAAATAAAGAAATGATAGTTTCTAAAACTCTTTTTCAAAAAAAAATAGATAATTCAAAATTTAATTATAAAAGAACTAAAAAATCTCATTCTATTTCAGATGTTTTAATACATAATGCAACTGTAGTTGAATATAATGCTGATTCAAAATTCAACAAAAATAAAACACAAAAATATAAAAATCAGATAAAATCAGAATTTAGGACCGTTGATAATTTAATTCTAACTTCTTATAATCCAAAATATAATAATATTATAAATAATTATATTAATAAACAAAATTTTTGAAAAAGTTATTATTTTTGAATCTAGATTAAGAAATATAGAAAATTATGAAAATATAAAAATTCATGGGAAAAACTGAAAAGTGTAAAATTAAAAATCTTTAAAAAATTGAAATAAGAATAAAAATGAAGATAAATTAATAATAAATAATATCTGATATTCAAATATAATATTAGTATAACTTTTAATTTAAAACATTTATTTAAATGAAACACTTGTTTTTTTTTCTTTTGATGTTTAACTTTCTAAAAAAAATTTTGATTTTTTCTTTTTATGTACAACGGATTTACTATTTATTAAATCATTCATCGTTTCTTTCAAATTCAAATTTATTTTATTTTCAGTATTCCTTTTTTCTGTTTGATACTGCTTTATATTGAGTTCTAAAATTCTTACTTTCTGAGAAATAAATTCGCTTTTTAATATATTATTATTTTCAGTCTTGTATTTTTTTTGTAATGATTTCAATCTTGACTGTAATTTATTTTTTAATTTATCTGTATTATTTTTGAGAGAATTTATGCTATTTGTCTTTTTATAATTTATATTATTATCAATTTTATATTGTGTTTTTTTTTCTAAATTTTGATTTTCATTTTTTTCTATTTTATTATGATTTTCATCCTGCTCATTTATTTTTGTATTTTCTCCTATTTTCGTTTTTATTTGTAATTGATTATTAATTGCTTTTATATCTTTTTCTATTATATTGCTGTTTAATTTTTTTTGATTTTGATTATTGCTTTCATTTTTGTTTACATTCTCATTAAGTTTTTCAGTATCAAGAAAACTGGTAGCTATGAAACTTTTAAATTTTACTTGCTTTTTTTCTTCTATATTTTTCTTTCTTTTTTCTTCATTTTTTAAAATGCTATTTTTTTCTTGTATCATTTAATTTCAATATTTTTATTTAATTATTTATAAATATTTATTTTATAAATAATATAAATAATAAAATTAAAATAATACAAAGAAAAATATTTCTTTCTTTAAAATTTTTATTAATTTTATATTTTTTGATGGTATTTTTTGGAAGAATTTTCAGGATGTTTTATTAACATTTTAATGAATATATCTTTTTTATAATGAAATATCAAGATTTAACTAACCTTTATTTTTATTTATTATTAAAATTAATAAATATGTCATGGAAAATTGTGGAAATTAGGGATATGCTTAAAGAAATGTTAGATAAATTTGAAGAAATAAATGATGAAACTGTAGAGCAGCAGAATAATATAGAAAAAATAGAAGAAAACTATGTTCAATATAATAATTTAATAAAGAAAGGAGGTGATATTGTAAATGATATAACAAATAGAGAATATTATGAAACTTTGTTTGTTTACTTTGGTTTCTTTTTTTTCTTTGGTTGTGTAATTTTTGTATTATTAAAAAGGATTCCAATACATAAAATTATTGTGCACGCATTTGAATTAATTTCTAAAATCACAAATTTAAATAAAAATAGCGATTTATAAATTTATTTATTTAATTATTTTCATAAATAATATAAATATTGAAATTAAAATTATAATACAAATAAATATATATTTTTTTTCTTTATAAAACTTATTATTTTGATATTTTTTTTTAATTTTATTTCTTTGTTCTAATATATCGGATATTTTATTAATACTATTAATAATTAAATCTCTTTTATAATTAAATATATTATTTATCATTTTTTCTTCCATTTACTCAGGATTAGATATTTATTAATTAAAATTATTAATAAAATGGAATATTATCCTGATAATCAATATGATGATGGATATCATTTAAATCCACATAACAGATTTTTATTCATTTTTTGTCATGCATCAGATGTGAGCGAAAATGGTTGGGCCTGTCTTTGTTGTGGAAGAAGAGTTTTAAATTTTAAAATTGCTGTTTTTCTTTTTTCAGGAATAATGATGTTTTGTTCTATTAATGATTTTATTGATCTAATGCCAATTAATTATTTAAATGATAAAAGTGATGATTTTTTTATAAAAATGTATTATATTAAATTATTAAATGATATTTTTATTTTTTTAAGTGTTCTCTTTGCATTATATTCTATATTTAGAATTAAATATTGTATTTCTGTAATGTCTTATTATTTAGCTCTTATATGTTTTTATTTTAATACTTTTTTTTGTGTTTATATACTTACTCAAATAAAAAAACAAAATATTAGAACCTTTTTAAAAAATTGTTTCAAAGGAAAATTTTTCACATATTTATTTTGGTGTTTTTTTGATTATGTTTTACTCTTATACACTTGGATATTATTTTGTCTTATGATTCAAGGCCGAAGAAGAAGAAATCTTGAAATGCATTAAAATACAAAATTTAGGTAGTTTTTGTTAAGATTTAAATTAAAATTATTATTATTATATAATTATTAATTAAATCGTTTAAAATAACATAAAAAATGATAATTATTAGATTTAAATTAATTAAATTAGATTTTTGATAAATAATAATATAAATATTAAGTAAATAATCAAAATAATTCAAATAAAATTTTGAGGAGAATAATGACACTTATTTCAATAAAAATAATGCGTTTATCAATCCGAATTTTTTCTCTAGTATATGTTTTAGCTTTTCCACAATTTTCATTATTATACTTAATGGAATTATCTTTTTTATTCCTTTCATAGAATACATCCATATTATGTATAGTCTTTTTATATATATCATAAATTTCTTTGTTAATTGTCGTATTATCATTTTCATTCATTTTTATAACTTTATATTTATTTTTCATTTTTTTTATATTTATTTCAAAATCAGTAAAATAACTATTTTCATTAATTTCTCCAAGTTTGAAAAAGACATATGGTAGTTTATTTTTTAGCCATTCTATGAAATTCATATTCAAATTTACCAAAAAAGATAGGGCTAATTTTGGCAAATATTTTTTATGAGTAATTATAGAATAAACAATATTTTCATCAATAAGATAATGGATTGTATATTCCAAATCGTTAAATTCACCATAATTTTTTTCTAATTTCGCATCTTTAAAAAGTTTATAAATTTTTTCTTTGGATTTTGAAAAATTCTCATCAATATTTTCATCGTCCACTTCACAAAAAATTAGACCATCATTCCTTGAAATTTTCACACTTTTAATCATTTTTTTTATAAAATATTTTATTTTACAATAAATTTTATCTGACAAAATTTTAAATTTTCATAATTTAAAATACTTAAGTTAAATAATCATAATAATTTAAATAAAATTATGAAGAAAATAATAGAACTTATTATAATAAAAATGTTATATATATCATTTTTTTTGTGTTTTTATTCTAATATCCATTGCTGTTTTTTCAAAATTTCTAGAACTACTCATAACTGATTTAGATAATGAATCAATTTCATTCAAATATCCATCCCTTTCTAGCAATGAATCAATATTTTTCATCATGATTTTATTTACATTAATAATTTCTCTGTTGAGTTTTTCAATATTATTTCGATTAATTCTGTATTCCCAGTAATCTTTTATTTCATTTATCAGGTTAAAATCAGAAAACATATTTTTTTCTGTTATTTTTTGTAGTTTTGAATAAATATCTTTAGTTTCAAATTTCAATTTCAACCAACCAATGAATTTCTCCTTTAAATCTTTTAAAAAAAAGAAAGGTGAACCTTGAAAAATTTTTATGAGTAATTATGAGATAAACTATATTATTATCAAGATGAAAATGTATTTTATATTGTTGCGATTCTTCACCAAATGTACCATCCCCTTCTTTAGATTTCATATCTTTAAGAAGTTCATTAGCTTTTTTTCATAATTAATAAGTTAATGTCATTATTTTCATCATTCATTTCATAAAAAATTAAAGCGTCATTTTTCCTTGAAATAATCACATTTTTAATCATTACAATATTTTTATTATTTAAAATTATTCGAAATGGTTAATTAGCATTACATTAATATTAATAGCTTTTGAGATTTATTAAATATTCAATATTCAAAATAAAATATAATAAAATTTAAAAAATTATTTTAGATGAAGTTAAATAATGTATTAATTATAAATAAATGCATTGGGATTTAAAAGACACATCAAAAGAAGAAAAAACAGACAGTTTATATAATCCATTAAATAGATTTTTTTTTATATTTTTACATTCTTCAAAAGTAGAAAATGGCTGGGCTATTCCAATATTAGGATGCAAATTATTGCCTTTTTCTTTAGGTGTATATATTTTTTCATTTTTAATGATATTATATATAGCTAATGACTTAATTGAAATACCAGCAATGGATTATTTCCAAGAACATGACAAAACATTCGAATTATTTTTTTATATGCAAATTGTAAGTGATATATTTTTAGTTATTGGTATTGTTGAAGGAATATATTCATCATGCGGCAATAAATATATCCCTAGTATTGTAGCTTATTATTCACTTATATTAAGTTTTATTTTGCATTCTTCGTTTTGCATTTATACTATTTTTCAACTCAAACAATTCAAAATAAAATTAGAAGTTGTGCAGACAATTATAGAATTAATAACAGATTTTAATTGGGATAAATTATTAAATTTTGTCTTTGATATAGTAGTTTTGATTAAAAAAATTTTTGAAAATTCTCTAAAAATACTATTAATGCTTGAAAGAATACTTATACTTATGCTAAAAGGTGAATTTTTTACAATTATATTGTGGTTAATTTATGATTATATTATGTTTTATTTTACCTGGTTTTTATTTTGTAATATGATTTATATACGTAGAAAGAGAAGAGAGATAACTCAAAATAATAAAGAACTTAAATTAAATTTTAATTTTTAATTTTATAAAATCAAAAATATTTTTTTTAATAATAAATTAATTAAATTTAATGACATTCTTTTTCGTTTTTCTTGTTTTATGTATTTCATTCATAAATTCAATATATAAGGAAATAGAATTAAAATTAAAAAATAAAGAAACAGATTATGATTTACCTTTATATTTTGAAACAACTGATTTATGTTCAAAATGGGTTCCATCTTTATTTTCTTCAGTGGCGTTAATTGATAATATGATTAGTGTTATGGGTCATTACAAAACAATAATTGATAATATATATATACAAAATATATTTACAATAAAATATTTTGATCAACCTATTCAATCTAAGATTTTCTTATATACTTCAATCTTTAATGAAATTTATATCGCTAAAACTTATAATTTATTTCCCATCATATGGCCAAAATATTGTCTTTTTGGATTAGATTATTCAGAAATTATATATAACAAACAAAATTTAAATACTATTAAAAACTTACTTCCTAAACAAATAGAAAAAAACATATTTTCTTTTGGAAAATGGGATTTAACTAAACAAGATTTCATTTATTCTAGATTTTATATAGGCGATTATCATGAAAATTTCTCAGGAAATACAGGAACTTGTAATATTCAAAACGAAACAAATTATTATGGATGTATTTTTAATGAATTTATTTTCTTAAATGAAACTTATTCTTTAATTAATGAGAATAACAATAAGCCATATATAATTTATTTTTCTTCAGAATTTAATAAAATCTATTTTCCTAAAAATTTTGAAAATAAAATAAAAAATTGTTATTTACAAAAAAATAAATCAGAATTTATTTGCGAAAAATTAAAAAATAAAGATTATTTATCATTGAAATTACGAAATGATAATATGGAAATAACATTGGAAGTTGATAAAATAAATAGATTTTATAATTATTCTTCTTCAGATGGAACAACAAATATACTTTTTCATGATTTTGAATATATAATTTTTCCTTTAGTAATGCTTAAAAATTTTCATGTACAATTCGACGTTGAAAAAAAAGTTATTAGTTTTTTTTCAAATGATACAAGTATTTTAAAAGTTAAAAAAAAGACTAATGAAACTCAAAAAAATGAAAATTCAGATGGTATTTCCATAGGAATCATAATTTTTATAATTATATTATGTATTATATTAATAGGATTTATTGGTTTCTTTTATTATTTCTTTTATTATAAGAAAAAATATCTAAATTTAGAAAAAAAATTCATTAAATATTCAAAATTTGATGATGAAAATGTTCATGGATTAGAAGATTATGAAAATATATATTAACTAATAATTATTTGCATTTATTTAAGGCGATAATAAAATCATTAAATAAAGAAAAAATCAATTAATATTAATACTTATTTTTTAACAATTTCAGAATTACCGTTTGCGACAAGTTATGATATATTTATTAAATTAAATCAGAATATGTTTTATTTAAATATTAAATTTATTATTTATTATTCTAACTATATAATTTAATGTTAATTAAATAAATATGATAAAAACTTTATTTTTATTTTATCTAATTTTAAGAGTATTTTTAGAAGATTGCACTAATTTCAATAGTGAATATTTTTGTATAGATGATCAGACAGAATATCCAGAATCGTGGGATGAAAGATCCTTTCAAACGCCTCCAAGAGATGATCCTAATTGGAGAAAAAATTATCAAGATATGAGCTATTTAGTTGGTTATGCTCAATTAAAGTATTCATCTGACAGAAAAATTTGTACAATTAACTTCATCATAAAAGTTAATCCAAACATAAATAATTATAAAATTATTTATCAATTTGGTGAGCGAGAGCAAGAATCAAATAGTCTTACAATAACCTCAAGCAAATCATATTTAAATGGGTTTCCAATATCAGCCAGACTTCAAATCAATGGTCAAGATGTTGCTAAATTAGAATTAGAAGATCAATATTTTTTATGGGATAATCCAACAGTGAATCAAGGATCTCAATATGAGAATGGTCAAAAAGGTTCAATAGTTGAAATGTTTGGATGGCCCTATAATGATATTACTGAAGAATGTGATTTCTTAGCAAAAGCTGGGTATATGGGTGTTAATGTTTTCTCAGTTAATGAACATATTTTAATATATGATACTGTTGAAGATGGAGAATTAAATCCTTGGTGGTTTATTTATCAGCCAGTTTCTTATAGACTTACTTCTAGAGGAGGAACTAAAAAAGAATTAAAAAACATGATTAATACTTGTAGACAAAAAGGAGTTAGAGTTTATGCTGATGTAGTCATGAACCATATGACCAAAGATGGTAATGATATGTATCTAGATCACAGAAATAATGCAGATTTCTGTTTTCATTGGGGTCCAAAACAAGGAAGTGATGATTCTCCATGGTGGACAACAGGTTGGCAATATCAAAATAATCCATATACCGGAAAAAAACCAAGTTTAGAATTTCCTGCTGTGCCTTATACAGCATCTGATTTCCATTGTAAAAAAAACTTGGACTTTTTGTCTGATCCTTTTATATTAAGCCATGGATGGCTTGATGGTTTAACAGATTTAAATACTGAAAAAGAATATGTAAGACAAAGAATAGCTGATTTTATCGTCACTTTATTAAGTATTGGAATATCAGGAATAAGAATTGATTTTGCTAAATATATCCATCCAACAGATTTAGTCGCTATTTTCAAAAAAATAAAGGATAATTTAGGAGGAGGTGAATTACCTGAAGATTTTATTGCTTATTTAGAAATTTTATATGAAAAAGAAAAAAACCTTTTAATGTGTGGTGGAGGTGACTATAGTTTTGGTAAACCTTTCGTTAAAAAGATGAAGGCAGTTGGGTTAAGTGACACAGATATTCTAAAAATAAAAATATTAGGCTCTGATTATCCAAAAAATTTTCCTATTTGTGGATGGTGGGAAATTGATCCTTCGAGACACGTTATTGGCTTAGATTATCATAATGATCAATTCCCTGGAAGCTCTTCTAGAGATATGCAAGAGAAAGGATCTGTTTATATAAAAGAAAGAAATAAGGAAAAGCATAAATATTTTTTAGTTCAAATGTTCAGAAGAACTGATTTCAACTGGAAAATTAAATTAGTTCTTAGTTCATATTCTTTTATTAATGATGCTTATGGATACCCAGATGGTAAATCAGATTGTACTAGATGTACTGGAGAGCAATGTAAAAATAATTGTAGAAAATCTGTTCCTTATCAAAAAGCCTATAATCCAGCTTCAATTGGCTATGACACTGAAAGTTTTGAAAACTGGAAAGAAAATGAATATACAAGAACTCACAGGGATATTGAAGTTATAAACTCTATGAGAATATGGATGGAATTACCTGCTTTAACATACAATCAATTATATACCAAAGAAAAATTAAAACTAATTAATTTAAAAAATAAATAATAATTCATATAATTTAATTAAACAAATTTATTGCTGTTATAAAATAGTAAATCTAAAATTTTAAATACAAATTGAGTTTTCAATATTCATAGACTTTCTTCATTTTATATTTAACCTAAATTTCTTCTACTGTTACTTTTGTTTTTTTTTAATAATTATAATGATATAAATATATTTAATAAATATATAAATGGAATCACAAGAGGAAAATTGGCAATTTTTAAATGATATTGAATCGGTGTTAAAAAAAAGTTTTTGTGATAAACTTAGGTGTATTATATTTAATATTGAAAGTGCTAAATTAAATCAGAATAACCAGATACTAGAATTATCAGCAATTGAAATTGAAAATTTTAAAATAACAGGTAAAATATTTTTGATACATATAAAACCAAGAGATTTTAGTCTAAATAATTTCAATGATTTAGACAATGAAATATATTGTGCTTATAGCAAATATTGGGAATATTATGCTCAAGATTCAAAAAAGAAACTTCAAAATTTTATAGATTTTATAGGAAATGATTCATATTTGATATCTCATGATAGTATTTCAGATTATTACTTATTAGAAAAAGAATTAAAATTTTGGAATTTATCAATGATTGAAAAAAATAGATTTAGAAGCATAAATCAAATCGGTATTAAAATACTTGAATTAAAAAAGAAAAAAAGTATTTTAACATTTGAAGAATTTTGTTTTTATTATAAAATATATGAATATCCAAATGAGATGTATTATAACAGTAATTTATGTAATTGTATGATGATGACAAAATTATTTATTTGTTTTTATGATGATTTTTCTCAGATATATAATAAAATGAATACAATAAAAGCAATTAATATAGAAAGCCAAAATGGCCCAAAAGTTGAAAAAGAAGACAATATTAATAAACGAAAAATAACAGAAATAAATTCACTTAAAAGAGAATTAAATAATATAAATTTAAATGAAAAAAAAATGGATAAATATAGTATTAATACTAAATCTATAAATATGGAATCAAGTAATATTGATTTAAGCCAAATAGAAAATAGGAAAGCAATAGCTTATATCAGTAATTCTTATAATAAAAACAAAGATATTTATTTATATGGAGGTTATATTTCATTAAATAATAAAAAAATAGAAATAAAAGGAATTGTTGGTGATAAGACTTATATTGAGGCTGGAGCTCCTGGTGCAGAAATGTTCGCTTGTATTCAATTAATTAATAAAGCAATAGATTTAGAAATAGAAATAATTAATATATTTTCCAGTTATACAGGCATCAAAAATTTTGCAGAAAAAGTATGGTCAGTTAAAAAAGGGGCTTCAATTAAATTTGTTGAATCTTTAGAGAAAATTGAAGAGAAGCAATGCATCAAATTATATTTTAGTTGTATTGATTCAAGTGACGATAACATTAGAAAAGCTAAAGCGATTGCAATGAATGCTGACAGAATAAATAAATAGGTTATATTAATATTAAATTATTTAATATTGTTTTATATATTATGAATTAATTCAATTATTTTATTATTATAAAATTTAATAACATAAAAAATTTAATACTTTATTTTTTGAAAAAGTTAAATATTTTTTTTGAGAATTTCCAAAAATTTTTTTTATGTTTAATAAATTATTGTTATATTTATAAAATGTAACTTTTTTCATTGAATTGCATCCTTCAAGCATATGATCAACATCAATTTTTTTTTTTAATAAACTATTAATTTCAATTTTTTTTAAAGAATTGCATTGTTCAATCATATGTTTCATACTTATATCATTTTGCTGATTTGAAAAAGTTGGTGGAATAAAAGTTTCTAAAGAGTTACAATTAGAAATCATAAAATCCATACTTATTAAACAATCAACAGAAAAATTAGAAAGATTTAAAAATTTCAGAGTAGAACAATTTTCAAACATCGAAATCATATATTTTGTTTTTTTTGTTTTAAAACTAGAAATATTAATATGATTTAGAGAAGAGCATCGAGAAAACATACCGCTCATATTTTCAACTTCTTCAGTATTAAAATTTAAAAGATTTAGTTTCTCTATTGATGAACATTCACAAAACATATCATACATGTTTGTTACTTTTTCAGTACAAAATGTTGAAATATTTAATATTTTCAATGAATGGCATCCAGAAAACATAAAACTCATATCAGTTACATTAATCGTTGAAAAATTAGATAAATCTAATTTTTCTAATGATTCACATAAGTAAAACATACCACTCATAGATTTTACATTTTTAGTGTTAAAATTAGATATATTTAATTCATTCAAATTATAACAGTTCTCAAACATACTATCCATTGATATTACATTTTCAGTATTTAAAGAGGATAATTTTAATTTATTTAATTTGTCACATCCATAAAACATGTGACTCATATTACTTACTTTATTGGTTTTAAAATTCGATAAAATAATTGATTTTAATGAGCATGAAGCGAACATATTTTTCATACTGTAAATGTTATTTCTATTAAATTTTTTGAAATTTATTGATTCAATACATCGACATTCTTCGAATAAACCATCTAATGAATTAATATTATGATCAATCAGTATTATAATTTTCTTATTTATATCTTTTTTATCTATATAATTTATATTCATTTCTATATTGGTATTATCTTCATATATATGATAAAATTTTTTTTCATTATTTTTAATATTAATCAATTTACCGCTTCCATTTGTAATTATTTCCACTTCAATTTGAGAATATTTTATATAACTATTAATATTTATATCATTTTTTTTTTGAATGTTTTTATTATATTTTAAAATTTGTAAAATATTTTTTTCTTGCATATTATTAAAAATTTTTTTAATTATATATTTACTTTTGATTTTTTCTAAATATGAAATATATTCAGCCATTAGTTAATTTTAAATTTTCATTTTAAATAAGAATAATAGTAAAATCATAAAATAAATTATCTAATTAAATGGTAATTTATTTAATTTATTATTTAATTATAAAAATGTCAGCTCAACCCCTTTTAAAAATTAAGAGTAAAATTATTTTGAATAAAATTATATCGAATTCATCCAAAATTATAAAGTTTAATTTGATAAAATATAATAAAAAAATTCAAAAAAGATTAAACGTAAATATTAATGATTATGAAGAAGAATTTTCGCCAATTGAAATTAAGATAATATTTTCCGGAAATAAGCATGGTCAGTTCATTAATTTTGATAAAATGAATGAAAAATATTTTCATATATATGCTGATAATAAAGAATATAAAAAAAATGAAATTGATAATGAAATAAAAGAAGTTAAAATAACAATCGATTACCAAATTAAATCATTTTCTAAATTATTTTTGGATTGTACATGTATTGAATCGATAACTTTTAATAAATTTAATAGAACAAATATAATTGATATGAAACAAATGTTCGATGGATGCTTATTAAAAGAACTCAATTTATCAAATTTTAATACTAAAAATGTGATTGATATGAGTTATATGTTCAACGGATGTAAATCATTAAGAAAAATTAATTTATCAAAATTTAATACTGATAATGTGACTGATATGAGCTATATGTTTAGTGGATGTAGATTATTAAAAGAAATTAATTTATCTAATTTTAATACCAAAAATGTGATGGATATGAGCTATATGTTTAGTGGATGTAGATTATTGAAAGAAATTAATTTATCAAATTTTAATACCAAAAATGTGAAAAATATGAGCTTTATGTTCATTTGTTGTGAATCATTAAAAGAACTTGATTTATCTAATTTTAAAACAAATTATGTAAAGAATATGTCTAAAATGTTTAGTTGTTGTTTATTATTAAAAAAAATAAATACGATAAATTTTAACACTGAAAATGTAACTGATATGTCTGGTATGTTCTCTTGTTGTCAGTCATTAAAAGAATTAGTTCTTTCTAGCTTTAATACAAATAATGTCGTAAATATGAATCATATGTTTGGGCATTGCATCAAATTAAAAAAACTGAATTTAAAAAATTTTAATGTAAGCAAAGTAATAAATTCCTACAACATGTTTGTTGGATGTAGGCAGTTGACAGAAGAAAATATTATATTAGAAAATAATATGTAATTCATATTTTATTAAATAAAGAACTATAATTTTAATCAAATTTAAATAAATAAAATAAATTTTATATTTTAGGATTTGGGATTAGAATTTGTGGGATTGGTGGATTGGGATTGGATAGTTTGGGAACAAATGAGATTTAAAATTGATTTGGGATTTTAGAGTAATTATATTTATTTTTAATTGCTTTTTAAAGAAAAATTAAATATTTATAAAATCATTAAAAAAATAATGTTAATCAAAATTCAAATTTTAAAAAGTGCGCTCAAATATATAATTTTAAATTATTTAATATAATAGAAATAATGGAACTCTTAACAAAGAACTCCAAACTATTTGACCAAGAAATGAATCCCCAATCCCTATTACAAAACGCAAGCATATAAGTGCTTGGGGATCGCATATTTAGGGATTTCATGGGTATCTACCTATATTAAAAAATCAAAAATACCTCCAGTTTAAAATTTAATATGAAAAAATTAAATAATTTCATATTAAAATGGCTAAAAAAAATTTTTTAGGTAATTCTAGGAACTCTTCTAACGGGCTCAGAATTGTTTTAAATCCCCTCTTTGAATTTAGAGGGGGAAATAGAAACTACTTTGACAGATATCGATCAGATTATTTTATAAGAATAGTATTTAATAATTTGAAAGAGAAAAAAGTATTAAATATAATAAAATATAATAAAAATATAAAAAATAGAATAAATATAAATATTGGTGATTATAAAAAATATTCAGAAAATTATTCATCAATTGAAATTGGAATAAAGCCAATCAATAATAAATATGGCAAATTTATTAATATTAAAGATGAAGATAAATTATATTATCATATATATTTTAATGATAAAAAAGAAGAAATAAAAAGAAATTATATTAATTACAATGAAGAAATAAAAAAAATAATAATAATAATAAATTATCAAATAAAATCATTTAATAATTTATTTTTAAATAATGATATTTTGGAACAAATTTATATAAAAAAATATAATAAAAATATAATTAATATGGTTGGTATGTTCTATGGATGTACATCATTAAAAAAAATTATTTTTTGTAATAAAAATAATAATAATAATACTAATATGAGTTATATGTTCGCTGAATGTCCATCGTTAAAAGAATTAAATCTTAATCATTTTAATACTAATAATGTAACTAATATGAATAATATGTTCTCTGGATGTTCATCTTTAACTAGTATTAATTTATCTAAATTTAATACTGATAAAGTAACTAATATGCTTTATATGTTCTCTGGATGTAAATCATTAAAAGAATTAAATCTTAATAATTTTAATACTGATAAAGTCACTAATATGACTGGTATGTTTTCTAGATGTTTATCATTAAAAGAATTAAATCTTAATAATTTTAATACTAATAATGTAACTAGTATGTTTGGTATGTTCTTTGGCTGCGAATCTTTAAAAAGATTAAATCTTAATAATTTTAATACTAATAATGTTACTGATATGGGCTGTATGTTCTCTGGATGTCGATCATTGGAAGGATTAAATCTTAATAATTTTAATACTAATAATGTTACTAATATGAATGATATGTTTGCTGAATGCAAATCTTTAAAAGAATTAAATCTTGATAATTTTAATACAAATAATGTAAATAGAATGACTTGTATGTTTTATGAATGTCCAGGTGAATTGATAATGAAAATTAAAACTAAATATAGAAACATTATAAAATATGGGGCTTTTAATGCTCCACATATTATTAGATTATTCAATAAATAAAATATTTTTAATATGGGGATTGGTAATTGGGAACGCATTTAATTTGAAATCATCAATGATGATTTTATCTTTGTTTATAAATTAAATATTTATTTTAAAATCTTAATAATTTTAAATTTAAAATTTATAAAATATTATTATATTATTATTTAATTAAGTTTTTCTTTATCTATTTTCAAATTTCCTAATCACTTTCTTTGTTATTTCTTAACTTCGAATTTCTTGAATTTTTATATCTTTTTGATTTATGCTTGTAATAAAATTTTGATTTAAAAAATATGTTTATTTATTAAATTATAATTCATTACTAATCATCAGAATTCAGGTAAATCTGTTTCTTTTGGCTCATTGTTATTATCAAGATTATAAAATAATAACTTTTTAATTGAAATATACCTTTTTGCAAAATATTCATTCTATAGTTACCAAAATTTTCATCAAAATAATTTTCTAATTCTTCTATTCTTTTAGATATATTTAACCTCATTTCTATAAATTCATCTATTAACTCTTTTGTTTTTTTGAATTTTAATTTTGTTTATTAAATCTAAATAATTTTTTTACATACTTCAATTTCATATATTAAAGGGAGCAAATGAGGTTTTATACTTGACCATTTCATTTATATTATGTATTAATTTTAATATCTAAATAATTTTAAGACAAAAATATAAAATAAATATATAAAATCAACCCCTCTAAAATGGCAAAAACAAATGTAAGCAGACTTAAACATAACCCCGAAGGTAAAATGGTAAAAGAAAAAGCAAATTCATATAAACATTTGGTATTAGATTTAGATCATACTTTAATACATTGTGAACATACATGTATTAAAAAAGTTGTAAGACACCAAATTATATTAAGACCCCATTTATTAGAGTTTCTTAATACACTCAGAAAATATTATAAACTAAGTATTTTTACAGGCGCTGAAAAAAAACATAGAGATAGGGTTTTAAAAAAAATAGAAACTGGTAACTTTTCTTTTTATAAGAAACTATACAAGAAAGATTTAGAAAACGGAAAAAAAAAATTGGATAAAATTCTTATGGATAAAACCAGAATAATTATAGTAGATGATAATGAGGAATATGTTGAAAATAAAAAAAATGCAATAATAATAAAACCATTCTATGGCGACGAAAATGATAATGTCCTGAAGAAATTGGAAAAAATATTAATTAATATTCATGAAGAATTTGCTGATGTAAGAGAAGGAATTGCTGCTTATGAAAATTATATAAAAGAAATGAATAACTAAAAACTTAAATAATAAAATTTAACCAACATTTGATTAAATTTTAATATCGGATTGGGGAATTTAGTTAGGTTTGGAGTTTGGGGATTGGGGATTGGGGATTGGGTTTGGCCTATCT
>Ga0310697_10002745_pt1 | contig 18343 bp, 19 predicted proteins | sample 172DNAGHGlowgp2_FD_203883 | JGI IMG/M metagenome (GOLD analysis project Ga0310697, IMG submission 203883) | Sheep rumen microbial communities from Palmerston North, Manawatu-Wanganui, New Zealand - 1728 DNA GHGlow gp2 (v2) (version 2) | ecosystem: Host-associated > Mammals > Digestive system >... | reverse complement strand
CGGGCAGCGGCTCGGGTTCCGGCTCCGGCGGCAGTAATCCTCCCAGCGGCGGCAACGACGACCCCGACACCGAGTAAGCCCCCTCTCGGCCACCCGGCCGACCGTAACGAAAACCAATGCCCAAGGACGGTTCCCCCTTACGGGGAGCCGTTTTTTTGCGTGTGACCGACGGCCTGTTTGCCCGCATCATCGGCAAAACCAGTGCACTGACCGTCGCTCAATACATCAATTACTTAAATAATCAACCGATTGGCAGAGTTAAATATGCACTGGTTTAATTCCGCCAACGGGTTTCTTTTCTATTCTTTTAGTTCTGATTGAGCTTTCTGACAGAGCATTCCGATTGGGAAAGTCCCCCCTAGTCCTCTATCAGGTAGAACACAATGGGGTTCCAGTTTGGAAGATTTGACATATCGATGCTGAGTGACTTTTGAATGGTGTCCAGGTAGTAGTCCCCGGTACCACTACTGAAAATCAATGAAAGTTTCAGCTCGTCAGGGTAGTATGCGTATGAGAAATTGGACACAAATGTGGTGTCCATGAAATAGCCATTCAGATAGCAGTTTGTATTAGTCCATTCAACGATGCTGTCATCAACGAAGTAGAAGTATTCGTCGTGTTCATCGTGGAGATTGCCAATTACTTGGTCAAAGTGGCATAACCATCGTGTTCCGACGAGCGACTGGTACCAGGGATGGGCAGGGGTGGTGTCGACTGCGGGGATGGTGTCGACAGCGGGGATGGTGCCCCCTCCGCCGGAGGGGGAGCCCATAGGCTCCTCCTCGCGTTCGCAGGCAGCAATGCCTAGTGTGGCTACCGCCGCCGCAATCAGGATAAATGTTTTCTGTTTCATTTTTTTTTTATTTAGTTATTAATGTTTTGGTTCCCACTTTTTTCATGGTGCTGTGAAAAAAGGGGAAGGGCTTGTTTTTTATTATGCCCTTGCGCTGTCGGCGCACCATGGTCTTGCTGCGCAAGGGCAGGGTTGGATGAATTTCATGGGTTTAAATGTTTGGTTCGACAATCGGGTTATTTCATCTGGGCACAACTTGACTTAAAAAATTCACCTATATAATACACCGTTTTTTTCAAAAATGTAACAAAACATCAAAAAAAATTTCTCTTTATTTATAATATAACCACCTCGGGCCCGAATTATGACATTTTGGTCGATTTTTTAACATTTCATTCGCAACTTTAATCTCAATCAGAATGAAAAGAATAGGAAAGAAAATTTCTGATAGTTCTTTTCGTTCTGATTGAGATGCAATAACTGTTATCTGTTTTTATTGTTCGTAGGGATGGAATGGCGGAGGATTGACGACAACGTCCTGGTTTTCGAACTTCTCAGGGAGTATCGTCACAGGGTAGGCGGTACTTTAAACGAATAAATCGGATCGCAACCTGTGAAAAGAATACTCGTCTCCATTCCTAATGTATAGAATTTTTTTTCACTGTATACGACTTTTAAATTGAATTTTAGATTAAGGGTAGGTAATGACAAAATCTTTCTTTTGAAGGGTGGAAATATTGGAATCAATCAGGGTAACCTTTTTCAGGATGTTGTAATCCAGCAGCACCGAGTCTCGGGTACTGTAATGGTGAACACTCTCCGGCCTGTTAGTATCGCAGATGTAAAAAGTTTCAAAATTTACATTGATGCGATTTGGATGAGATTGCGCCCATTCCAAATCATACTCCAGGCAATCGCGATAATGGGCTTCAATCCACAGCATGGTATCTCTAGGATATAAAATTGGGGAGTTTCGCCTAAAAGCATACGTTGTGTCCTGAGACACATATCCATCAATGCGATAAACCCGGAGTGGTATTTCGCTGTTGTTGGCAATCCTGACGTTCTTGTGGCAAAAAGGAGACTCCTCGCTGATGCACGACGAAAGCAGAAACAGAAAAGCTATAAAATATTTAGATTTCATAAATTTATTATTTAACGCAGGTTATTGTTTTTTATTATTACCTCGCTGAATTATGATACAAAAAGTGTCTGCTCTACCGGGGGGGCGTTGCGGTATGGGGAGGGGGGGGTCAGCACTTGTAGTAGCTGCGGAGGATGGCCACCATCTGGTTGCCGGAGAGCACGCGCTTGACGGCCACGGAGGCCCACTGCTCGAGGTTGGCCACGACGCGGCGCAGCGAGGGGTTCTTCTGCTCCACGATGCGGGCTATGCGGCGCGCCAGCACGTCGGGCTTCAGGCCGGAGTTCTCCTCCTTCTCGATGATGGCCAGGGAGCGGCGGAAGAGGGGGCCGTAGTCGGGGTCGTCGAGGGTGGCCTGGCTGTTGCGGCGGCTGGCGGTGAAGCCTGTGGCGAAGTCGCCGGGTTCGACCATGGCCACACGGATGCCGAAGCTGCGCACCTCGGCGGCCAGGGCCTCGCTGAAGCCCTCGATGGCGAACTTGGAGGCCGAGTAGAAGCCCTGCCACGGCAGGCCCATGACGCCTCCGATGGAGCTGAGGTTGACAATCTTGCCGCTCCGTTGCTTGCGCATGTGGGGCAGCACAGCCTGGCAGAGGTTGACGCAGCCCATGAAGTTGGTGCCCATCTGGAGGTCTATCTCCTCGGGGGTGGCCAGCTCGAGGGCGCCGCCGATGCCCATGCCGGCGTTGTTGACGAGGACGTCGATGCGCCCCGCCTCGGCGGCGATGCGGCCCACAACGTCGGCCACCTGCTCGCGGTTGCGCACGTCGCATTGCATGTAGTGTATTTTCCCGTGTTCCATGGGACGGCGGCAGAGGCCGTAGACGCGGTGGCCCTTGGCGGCCAGGAGTTCGGCCGTGGCCAGGCCAAAGCCCGACGAGGCACCGGTGATGATGATGGTCTGTTGCATAGGTTAGGCTGTTGCTAATTTTTTGCAAAGATACGCCTTTTTTTTCGATTATCGTCTCTTTTGTTTAACAAAAAGCGCGATATGTCGCAAAGATTTTGTATTTTTGCATTTCAAAAAACCGAACGAACGATGAAGAAGATATTGATGTCCATGGCGTTGTGCACTGCCGTGCTGGCTGCGGCCTGCACGGGCGGCACCCACGACGAGACCGACGCCCAGCGGCTGGCCCGCAAGACGGTGGCGTGCCTCGCCATTGCCGACGCCGAGTCCAGCCCCGAGGTGGCGGACAGGTACATGGAGTGCATGCAGGAGGTGTTCCGCTTCGACGACAGCCTCAATGCCGCCAGCCCCTCGCTGGTGGAAACCGAGGAGTTTGTGGCTGAATACGAGGCCGCCCTCAAGAGCTTCAACGCCGACTACGACATGGCCTCCGTCAACGCCAGGATTCTCGAAGCCAACGAACGGCTGACGCCCTACCTCATCATGTAGCACACTAAAAACGAAGAACCTTTGAGCCACACGGGAGACATACTGCAGGCGCTCGACGCTTTCATCAGGAAGTACTACAAGAACCTCCTGCTGAAGGGCGCGTTGTATGCTGTGGCCATCGTGGGGGTGCTGTTCCTGGCGGCGGTGCTGCTGGAGCACTTCGGGTGGCTCTCCAGCGTGGCCCGCGGCGTCATTTTCTGGGGCGGAATGGCGGCCGTGGCGGCCGTCGTGGCGTGGTACATCGTGCGGCCGCTGGTCAAGATGGCCGGCCTCGGCAAGCGCCTCTCGCATGCCGAAGCCGCCCGCATCGTGGGCCGCCACTTCCCCGAGGTGGGCGACAAACTCCTCAACCTCCTCCAGCTCATGGAAGAAGAGGAAAACGGAAAGCGGAAAGCGGAAAGTGGAAAGAGGAAAGATGAAGGCGATCAAAGTTCTCCACTCTCCACTCCACACTCTCCACTCCCCACTCTCCTCCTCGCCGCCATCGAGCAGAAGACCGAGCAGCTGCGCCCCGTGCCCTTCGCCAACGCCGTCGACCTCAAGGCCAACCGCCGCTACCTCAAGTATGCCCTGCCGCCCCTGGCGCTCATCGTGCTGCTGCTCGTCGTTGCCCCGCAGGTGGTCACCGAACCGTCGAAGCGCATCGTCAACTACAGCACTGTCTACGAGCGTCCCGCGCCCTTCCGTTTCACCATCGAGAACGCCTCCCTCACCGTGTGGCCGGGGCACGACTACACGCTCTCCGTCAGCGTCGACGGCGAAGCCCTGCCGGCCGAAGCGTTCATCAACATCGAAGGCCGCCGCTACAAGATGACGCGCCTCTCCCCCACCCTCTTTGAGTACACCTTCCGCCAGGTGGCACGCTCGCAGCAGTTCGCCCTCGAGGCGTCGGGCATCACCGACGGCGGCCACCTGCTGCGCATGCTCCCCGACCCGCAGGTGGTGGAGTTCCGCATGCTCCTCTCCTACCCCGCCTACACGGGCCGCCAGGCCGAGACGGTGGTCAACCTCGGCGACGCCGCCGTGCCCGAAGGCACCCACGTCAAGTGGATTTTCCAAACCAAGGACGCCGACAGCGTGCACTTCGCCCTCGGCAGCGCCCTCCGCGCCCTGCCCACCGACGCCAACGGCCGCGCCGAAGTCGCCACCCGCGTCATGCAGACGCTCGACTACGGCTTCGCGGTGAGCAACAACGAGGCCGTGGCCTCCGACACCCTGCGCTACTCCCTCTCGGCCATCGCCGACGCCCTGCCGCTGATCGCCGTGGAGGAAATCATAGACTCCCTGCACCCCGACCGCCGCATCTTCCGCGGCCGCGTGAAGGACGATTACGGCTTCTCCAGGCTCGTTTTCGTCCACCAGACAACCAACACCGCCGACACCTCGCGAAAGGCCCGTAGCGAGGCCGAAATAGCCCTCCGCGCCGGCGAGGCATCGCAGGAGTTCTTCTTCACCTTCAACACCGCCGAACTCACCCTCGCCCCCGGCGACGCCCTCTCCTACTGGTTCGAGGTGTCCGACAACGACGCCATCCACGGCCCCAAGACCGTCAAGTCGCAGGTGTTCGAAATCAAAATCCCCAGCGCCGACGAACTGGACCAACTGCTGCAGCGCAGCAGCAACGAGGTGCGCCAAAGCGCAGAAAACCAGGTGTCTGAACTGCAGAAACTGCAGGAGGAAATCAACGAGATGATGCGCCGCCTGGTGGACAAGAAGGAGCTCAACTGGCAGGACAAGAAGGACCTCCAGCAGATACAGCAGAAACAGCAGCAGGTGCGCCAGATGATGCAGCAGATGCAGCAGCAGATCCAGGAGAACAACCGCCTGGAACAGAAGTACCGCGAGCAGAGCGAACAGCTCATGGAAAAGCAGCGCGAGCTGGACCGCCTGATGAACGAGGTGATGGACGAGAAGATGAAGGAGACCATGGCGGAGATAGACCGCATGATGAAGGAGCTGGACAAGAACAAGGTGCAGCAGGAACTGGAACAGCTCAAGATGGACAACTCCGAACTCGAGAAACAGCTCGACCAGAACATCGAGCTGATGAAGCGTCTGGAGCTGGAGAAGAAGGTGGAGCAGACCATCCAGAACATGGACCGCCTGGCCGAGGAACAACGCAATGTTTCGCGTGAAACGGAACAGGCTAAAGGCAAGGAAAACCAGCAGTTGCAGCAAAAACAGCAGCAGCTGAACAGCCGTTTCCAGGAGCTGAAAAAGGACATCGACCAAATCAAGCAGGACTACAAGAACCTCGACCCCAGTACGGATTTCAAGGTGCCCGAGGAGCTGGAAAAACAGGTCGAACAGCACCAGCAGGAGGCCCAGCAGAGCCTCCAGAAAGGCAAGAACAAGGACGCCTCCGGCAAGCAGAAGCAGGCCGCCGACGACATGGAGCAGCTCAGCGAGGCCCTCGCCGCAGCCCAGGTCGAGGCCGAACAGCAGGATCTGGCCGAGGACGCCGAGGAGGTGCGCCGACTGCTGAAGAACCTCGTCCAGCTCTCCTTCAACCAGGAGGAACTCATCGCCGACGTCAACACCACCTACATCCAAGACCCGAAATACCAGTCCATTATCTTCCGCCAGAACCGTATCCGCGACGACTTCCGCAACGTCGAGGACTCGCTTCGGTCCATGGCCAAACGCCAGCTCAAGGTGGCCTCGGTCATCACCCAGCAGCTCGGCGAGGTCAACAGCAACATCGCCCGCTCGCTCAACGGCCTGCTGGACATGAACCAGAGTTTCTACGGCACCTACAAGAACACCCAGGCCTCGCGCTCGATGCAGTACAGCATGACGGCCCTCAACAACCTGGCCCTCGTGCTCGCCGAAAGCCTCGACCAGATGCAGAACCAGATGCGCCAGAACAGCCAGAAACAGAAGTCAGGACAGTGCAAGAACCCCGGCAAAAACCCCAACCCCAGCGCCAAACCCGGCAACGGCAAGCCCTCCGCCAAGTCGATGCGACAGATGCAGCAGGAGCTCAACAAGCAGATGGAAGCCCTCCGCAAACAGCTCGACAAACAGGGCAAAAAGCCCGACGGACGGCACAAACTCGGCCAGGGACAGCAGATGAGCGAAGAGTTCGCCAAGATGGCCGCACAGCAGGAGATGATACGCCGCATGATGCAGGAATACGGCCAGGAAATGAAACAGCAGAACGTCGGTAACAGCAAGCTGGCCAAGGAGATAGACCAGATGATGAAACAAATGGAGCAGACCGAGACCGACCTCGTCAACCGCACCATCACCCGCCAGACCATCGCCCGCCAGCAGCAGATCATGACGCGCCTCCTCGAGCACGAGAAGGCCGAAATGCAGCGCGAGAAAGAGGAACGCCGCGAGAGCCACGAGGCCGACGACCTCTACAGCCAGCCCTCCCCCGCCGAACTCGAGAAATACCGCCGCCAGCAGCAGCCCGCCACCGACCAGCTCCGCACCGTGCCCCCCACCCTCTCGCCCTACTATCGCAACAAGGTCAACGACTACTTCTACCGCTAGTCCCCCACCCTCCATACATCCACCGCTTACCTACATAATTCGGCCCTTCTTATATAGGAACGATATAAGAAATGCCGAATTATGTACCTCTCGGGTAGGTATCGGAGTGGGGTAGGGGAGGTGCCGGGGAGAGAGAAAAAAGGGGTCGAAAAGTGAGATTGTTGTCTGCGGTTAACAATTTTTTTGTATATTTGCACAAGGAAAAAAATAGCCAAGGATGAATGAATCGTTTGTAATACAGTCTGATATTGCCAATCTGCCCTACGTAGAGGAGCGGGTGTTCCATTTTTGCCACGAGTGCCATGTGGGCAACTACTACTCTATGGTGTCGGTGGCGGCGCTGCAGGCTGCTGCAAATGCCATTGTCCATGGCAACGGGTCCGACGCTTCGAAGACGGTCACCGTCACCCTCGGCACCTGCCGGGGCGGTGTCTTTGTCGAGGTGGAAGACCAGGGGGCCGGATTCCGGTTCGACGACTTCGGCACCATGGAGTCGCTGGAGAAGGGGAGCGGCATCTTCGTGATGAAGTCCCTCGCCGACCGCATGTGCTACTCCGACGGCGGTCGGGTGGTGAGGATGGAATTCGACATCGCCGGCATCGACCCCGCCGACGCCCTGGAACGCGCCGCCGTCCTGCAGTCGCATTTCGCCCCGGTAGCGGCTTGACGATTCGTCGTTTTCCTTGCAATGGGCAGAGCAACGGTCCTGGTTGGGTCAAAAAACAGGCTGCATTTTGACGAAAAAGCGTTCCGAAAACGTTGTAAAAACAAGTAAATCAGTATTATAAATCTAAAATATGTCGATTCGATTTTCTTCCCAAATTGAGAGTTTTGAGCTTCCGGAGGCCGAAAAGGTCAAAAAATGGATCTCCGAGGTCGTTTTGCGTCGCGGGAAGAAGGTCGGCAACATCTCGTACCTCTTCTGCGACGACGAGTACATGATCGGCGTCAACCGTCAGTACCTCGACCATGACACCTATACCGACATCATCACCTTCGACTATGTGGCCGCCGACCTTATCTCGGGCGACATCTTTGTCTGTGTCGACAGGGTAGGGGAGAACGCCGCGAAGTTTGGCGTCGCTTTCGAGGAGGAGTTGCATCGCGTGGTCATCCACGGCGTGCTGCACCTGCTGGGGCAGGGCGACAAGTCCGACTCCGAGGCCGCCGAGATGCGTCGGCAGGAGGAGGAAAGTCTGGCCCTGTGGAACACCATGTTTCACGTGGAACGGAAGTGCTAAATACCATGTTCTATGACTTTTGAGCAATACGATATAGTGGTTGTCGGCGCCGGTCATGCCGGGGCCGAGGCGGCGGCGGCAGCGGCCCGCCTGGGGGCGAAAGTGCTGCTCATTACACAGATGCTCGACGCCATCTGCCAGATGTCGTGCAACCCCGCCATGGGCGGTGTGGCCAAGGGACAGATCGTCCGCGAGGTCGACGCCCTGGGCGGATGGTCCGGCATCGTGACCGACCGCTCGGCCATACAGTTCCGCATGCTCAACCTCTCCAAAGGTCCCGCCATGTGGAGCCCGCGCGCTCAGTGCGACCGCATGCTCTTCTCCCAGAACTGGCGCCGCGTGCTGGAGTCCATCCCCAACCTCGCACTCTGGCAGGACGAGGTCGTCGCCTTGAAAGTGGAAGGGGGCGCAGTGGCCGGCGTCGTTACACGCATGGGCCACGAGGTGCCCGCCAAGGCGGTGGTGCTCACCAGCGGCACGTTCCTCAACGGAAGGATATTCATCGGCGAGGATTCCTGGCAAGGGGGCAGGGTAGGGGAGAGCCCCGCCGTGGGCCTGAGCGACCAACTCCGCGAGTTGGGCTTCGAGGTGCAACGACTCAAAACGGGTACGCCCGTGCGCGTGGACGGCCGCACCATCGACTTCTCCCGCCTTACGCCGCAGCCCGGCGACGAACATCCGTCGAAGTTCTCCTTCTCTGATACCATGGCACTTAGCGAACAGCGTCCCTGCTATATCGCCAATACCAACCTCCGCACCCACGACATCCTGCGCACGGGGTTCTCGCGGTCGCCGATGTTCACCGGTCGCATCCAGGGTCGTGGCCCGCGCTACTGCCCTTCCATCGAGGACAAGATCGACCGTTTCGCCGACAAGGACCACCACCAGCTCTTCGTGGAGCCCGAGGGGTGGCACTCGCAGTCCTATTATCTCAACGGCTTCTCTTCGTCGCTGCCGTTGGAGGTGCAGCTCGAAGCCCTGCACAGCATCGAGGGTTTCGAGCAGGCACGCATCTTCAAGCCCGGCTACGCCATCGAATACGACTACTTTCCGCCCACGCAGCTGGTCTATACGCTTGAGACCAAGCGCGTGGAGAATCTCTATTTCGCCGGCCAGGTGAACGGCACCACGGGCTACGAGGAGGCCGCCTGCCAGGGGCTGATGGCCGGCATCAATGCCGCGCTGAAGCTGCAGGGGCGCCCGGCGTTCGTGCTGGGTCGCTCGCAGGCCTACATCGGCGTGCTCATCGACGACCTGGTGACCAAGGGCGTCGACGAGCCTTACCGCATGTTCACCTCACGGGCCGAATACCGCATCCTCCTTCGCCAGGACAATGCCGACCAGCGCCTGACGCCGTTGTCCTACGCCATCGGCCTGGCGTCGGACGAGCGCATGCGCCGTGTGGAGGCCAAGCAGCACTATGCCGCAGAGCTGAAGTCGGCCGTCGAGCATGCTCCCGTGCTGCCTTCGGTTGCCAACGAGTGGCTGGCCTGCCGCCAGTCGGCACCGCTGAGCCAGCGGGTGACGCTCGCCTCGTTGCTCCTGCGGCCCGAGCTGGGGTTGGAGGAGCTGCTGGAACTGTCGCCCGAGACCGCCGACGCCGTGCTGGCGGTGCCCGACACGCTTCGCGACGAGGTGAAGCACGAGGTGGAGACGGTGGTGAAGTACCAGCGCTACATCGAGAAAGAACAAGAGGTGGCCAACCGCATCCTGAAGTTCGAGGATATCGCTCTGCCTGCCGATTTCGACTATTTCTCCCTTACGGCTCTCAGCTACGAATGCCGCGAGAAACTCAACCGATACCGCCCGTCGACCATCGGACAGGCCTCCCGAATCAGCGGAGTGTCGCCAGCCGATGTCTCGGTGCTGCTGCTGACATTCGCCCGTTGACAAAAAGAAAAAGCCCTGCTGTTTCGTGTGAAACAACAGGGTTATTTGTTTTGTTCTATGTGTTTTACGTGATGCTTTTCAGGTATTCTCCGGCTTCGGGGCCGAGGTTCATCAGCAGGTCCAGGAAGCTGAGGTTGGGAGTGAACGGCAGCCGGTCGGCGAAGACCTGGTAGTAGGGTTTGTGGCCCTCGGTAGGGTAGGGGTGTTTGGGCGAGAAGGTGTCGCGGAGGTCTGCAGGGTAGTCTTTGACGAAGTCCTGCGTGTGGCGTATCTGGCAGCTGCTTTTCAGCGTGCGGAGTATCCATTGCAGCAGGGCGTCGTTGAGGTCGATCAGCCGTTCGTAGCGTTGCAGCAGTATCTTCTCCAGGCCGTCTTTGTAGTATAGGTAGTAGGGCGAGGCGCTGTAGGCGGCGGCGATGGTGCGCAGGTGGATGACGTTCCAGCGCTCCTTGTAGTCGATGCCCACCTCCTCGGTGCGCGAATGGTTGTTGCGGACCACCGGTACCGACAGCGTCCTCACGCCGCCGGCGGTCATGATTTCCGTGCGGTTGCGGTAGGTCTGCTTCGGGAAGGTCTCCTGGGTCTCGATGAGGACCTCGGACTGTGCGCTGAGGGCCGCCACATAGGCGATGGGAGGCAGGTAGGCGGTGGAGAAAAGGGGGGTCATGCGCCGAGAATGATGGATACCAGCTCGTCGTTGTCGTAGTAGAAGTCGATGTTGCCCTGGTTGAAGGTGACGCGGCGCTCGCCCCAGTCTTCTTCGTCGACATCCTGCTCCGTGAGGTTGTTTTTCACCATCAGGGCCACCAGCTGGCGCTCGTCGAGGTCGAAAACGCTCTCGCCGAAGAGGGTGCAGTCCTCGTTGGCCACATCGATGCAGGACACCGTGGGGTTCTCGCCTTCACAGAAGAGGGTGAGACCGTCGTCGTTGTAGCGTAGCACCGTGGTACTCTCGTCGGCAGCATTGTCTATGTTCTCCACCTCGTCGGCCTGGCCCAGTATTTTTACCACTTCTTCCACCGGCATACCGAATTCTATGTCGCCGATGCCTTTCTTGGGTTTGATTGTTAAGTCCATGATATGTATTGTGTTATGTTGTTCTTCTTTGCGTTGTTTCTCCGTAATTGATTTTTACAAATGTACAAATTAAATTTCATCCGGCCAAATTTTCTTTTTTCCACGCTTCGCCGAGGGGCGAAAAATGGTTGTTTTGTGGTCGTTTGGACCGTTTTTGCACCCAGAAAACGACAGGATACAGAGAAATTAACAGTTTTATATGTTACTGAAAATCATATATATTGTAATTTCTTTTGGGGTGGAGGAGATAAAATATTTTGTCCTTTTATAAAAAAGTTGTACTTTTGCAAACTCAATTTGTGGGCCGAGGCCTGCTTTTTGAATGACTCAGTAGCTCAGTAGGTAGAGCACAACACTTTTAATGTTGGGGTCCTGGGTTCGAGCCCCAGCTGGGTCACAAGACAACCATCAGCAAGTCAGAAATGACTGACTCAGTAGCTCAGCAGGTAGAGCACAACACTTTTAATGTTGGGGTCCTGGGTTCGAGCCCCAGCTGGGTCACCAACCAACAATGAAGGACCGGAACTTATGATTCCGGTTTTTTTGTATGAGGCGCATAGGCTACATATTGGCAATGAGTCTGTTGGCAGTGGCGCTGCTGCTGCCCTCCGCTGCCGTTGCCCAGCAGTCGCAGGAGCAGATGGCAGCCTACTATTTCGACAACGGCGATTTCCAGCAGGCGGCCCAGCTCTATGAGTCGCTCTACAAGCGCACCACCAACCGCTTCTACTACCAGCGCCTCTACGCCACCTACCTGCAGATGGGCGAATATAAGGATGCGGCCCGCTTGGCCGAGAAACGCCTTAAAAAGTACCCTGGGGAGCTTCAGCTGTATGTCGACCAAGGGAACGCCTACCAGGTCCAGAAAGAGGCTAAGAAGGCCGAAAAATACTTCGACAAGGCCGTCGAGTCGGTGACGTCCAACCTGGCACCCGTGCCGGACCTGGCAATGGCCTTCGTCAACATCGGCCGCCACGACTACGCCATCCGCACCTACCAGGCAGCACGCGAGAAAACTCGCAACAAGCAGCTCTATTTCACCGAGGTGGTGGGCGTCTACCAGGCCATGGGCGACTACAACGCCATGACGCAGGAGTATTTCTCCCTGCTCGACAGCCAGCCGAGGATGATTTCGTCGGTGCAGATCAATATGCAGAAGGCCATGGCCGAGGCCCCGGACGACCGTCTGGCCGAAGGGGTCAAGCAGGCGTTGGTGCAGCGGGTGCGTGAACACCCTGACAACCAGACCTATCTGGAGATGATGATTTGGTTCTCCATCCAGCAGAAGGACTTCGCTTTCGCCCTCACGCAGGCACAGGCGGTGGACGCCCGTTTCCCCGACAAGGGGGGCGACCAGCTCTTCCGCGTGGCCCAGATAGCGCAGCAGAACGAGGCCTACGACGTGGCCGCCGAGGCCTACCGGCTGCTGCAGCGCAAAGGGACCGACAGCCCGCACTACTTCGCCAGCAGGGTGGGGGAGCTGGAAGTGGATTTCGCACGCATCAATCACAACTATCGCATCGACAGCAAGGACTTCCAATCCCTCCGCAAGCGCTACGAGGATGCCCTTGCGGAACTGGGCAAGAACGAACGCACCATCCCCATCATGCGCCACTACGCCACCCTCATGGCCTACCACGGGGGCGACGCGCAGGCGGCGGTGAGCATGCTCGACGATGTGCTGGAGATACCACGCATCAAGCCCGCCGTGCGCGACGAGGTGAAGCTGGAACTGGGCGACCTGCTGCTGTTTGCCGGCTCGGTGTGGGACGCCTCGCTGCTGTACATGCAGGTGGAGAAGGCCAACAAGAACGACGTGCTGGGGGCTCAGGCCAAGTTCAAGAACGCCAAGCTGTCCTACTACAATCACGACTTCGACTGGGCCAATTCGCAACTCAAGGTGCTGCGCTCGTCGACCTCCAAACTGGTGGCCAACGACGCCATGGAGCTGTCGCTCTTAATATCTGACAACATGGAAGATGACAGCACCTACGGCATGCTCGAGCTCTTCGCCGATGCCGACCTGCTGCTCTACCGCAACCAGCTCGACTCCGCCTGGCAGGGCTACGACGCCATCGCCCACAGCGTGCTCTCGCATCCCCTCTTCGACGAGGTGCTGATGCGCAAGGCACAAATACGCATGAAACAAGCACGTTACGCCGAGGCCGACTCCCTCCTGAAGCAGGTGGTGGAGTTCTATCCCTACGACATCACTGCCGACGACGCCCTGATGCTCAGGGCCGAACTCAACGAAGACCATCTGGACAACAAAGAACAGGCCCTCGAATGCTACGAGAAGCTCCTCATCGACTACCCCACATCGCTCTATACCGACCGCGCGCGCAAACGTTATAACGCACTGAAAGCAAAATGAATGAAGTAAAAGCAAAGAAGTTCCTGGGACAGCATTTCCTCACCGACGAGAGCATCGCCCGGCGCATCGTGGACAGCCTCTCCGGACACTCGAACAACGTCATCGAGATCGGTCCCGGCATGGGTGTGCTGACCAAGTATCTCATTGGGAAACAGGAACTCAACTTCCATGTGGTCGAAATCGACCGCGAGTCGGTGGCCTGGCTCCACGAGCACTACCCCTCGCTGGATGTCATCGAGGGCGATTTCCTGAAACTGGACCTAAACGCCTTGTTCCATGATACTTTCGCCGTTATAGGCAACTTCCCCTACAATATCTCGTCGCAGATACTCTTCCGTGTCTTCGAGTGCAGGAATCAGGCTGTCGAGGTGGTGGGCATGTTCCAGAAGGAGGTGGCCGAGCGTGTGGCCGCAGGCCCGGGAAGCAAAACCTACGGCATCCTATCGGTCTTGCTATCAGCATTCTACGACATCGAGTACCTCTTCACGGTCCACGAGCACGTCTTCAATCCCCCGCCCAAGGTCAAATCGGCCGTCATACGCCTTACGCGCAATGGTGTAACATCCTTGGAATGTGACGAGAAGCTGTTCGTACAGGTGGTCAAGGCGGGCTTCAACCAGCGCCGCAAGACCCTCCGCAACGCCCTCCGCTCGGCGGACCTGCCCATCGACGCCGTCGACGAGGCCATGCTCGGCAAACGTGCCGAGCAGCTCTCCGTGGACCAATTCATTTCCCTTACGAAAACCATTCAGTCATGTCTATAGTATCCTTCATAGTTATTGCTATCGCTCTTGGAATCAGCTTCATGCTGCTGATGCAACGTTGTGCCGACGCCGCCCCTGTACCGCTGTCGTCGGGACTCCTCATCTCGCTCACGATGGCCGTTGTCCAGGCGGCCCTGTTCTGTGCGGGCATCTCGCTGGGCAATATGCTCCGTTTCGAGTTGCCCGGCGACCCTGAGGCTTTTGCACGCCCCAATGCCTTTATCTTCCTGGGGATGTCCCTCTTCGTGGCCGCCAAGATGCTGTGGCCTTATATGGGACGCAAGACCAAGCCCGCCTCCTTCGACCTCAATGCCGGCACGCTGCGGGTACTGCTCTTCACCGTGGCTGCGGGCATCAACGGCTTTTTGCTGGGCCTTGGAGCCGGTTTCGTGGCTTCGCTGGCCGCTCATCTGCACGGCGCCCTGTGGCCCATGCTGGTGGCGGTATTCCTGCTCTCCTATCTCGGCATCATGTATGGCCGCCAGCATGTCAAACTGCGCCCCCGCCGCTGGATGGTGGCTTCGGCCCTGATCCTCATCGTCACCGCCATCGCCGCCGTGGTGAATGCAGGCTGACCGGCTTCTGCCTTTTCAGCATTCCAGTCGTCTTTCTTCGCTGCATAATACTAATCAAGCAAATACTCCGCCAAGTAGGGGACGGCAAACACCAACTCGCCTCGGCGGGGTGCCTCTATGACTCCGGCATCAAGCAAACGCTTGCGATAGGGCTGTATCGCCGGCCCCCTCCTCCCCAAAGCCGCCTGCAATTTGGCTGTGGTCACGGTGCCTCCTATTTGTGCCAAAGCTTTCAAAAAAATCTTGTCGTTATCCGACAGTGGCGACAATATCGGTTTGAAGACGTTATCCTCCATATCACCCATGGCTGCTTTCTCTGCTTTATCCATGACAGCGGCATCGACATTTCCTCCTTCCGGAGTATATTGTATTACATAATAGCCAATCAATTGCATCAAATATGGGAAACCTCTGGTGGCAAGAGTTGCCCGATCCAGCATCTCATCCGGAATCTTGATACCGATTGACCTGAACGACCGCTCATAGTAAGCCCTGATCAGGTTGGTTGAAATCAGCCCCAACTCTACCTTGCAGGCACGATTCAGAAATGTCAGCACGCTGTCGTTCAAGACACTGGAAACAGCATGCGGCAGACCCGCCATCGCGATGGCCACGTTCTTTCCGTCGCCCACCAACTCCTGGTAGGCCGATGCCACCTCACGCATGGCAGCCGATGTTCGTACCTCGTCAATCAGAATCAGAGCACCCTTGCCCTTCTCCGCAAGTTTGTCGCAAAGTAGCGACATTTTCGACCGGAACCCGTACTGCCGCTCAGCTGCCTCGGAAAAAGTAAGACCCAACGAGAACCCTAGCACGCCTGCAGTCATTCCCGTCATCTTCCGTTTCTCTTCCTTGAAATATTGCGAGCCGTTCAATTGTAACTGCTCAATGATGGCTTTGGGCATTCCTTCATGAGCAGTCACACGTGCCACCACATACCCAGCCTTCGTCGCCCGGTCACTTAGTTCCAGCAACAGAGCCGTCTTGCCCATACCCCTTTGTCCAAGGAATAGTGTGCATCGGTTGCGGCTTCCTATCGGTTCCTGCAAGCCTTCCATAAACTGCTCTATCTCGCCGTCACGGCCAATATACTGGTCTGGACGGTTCCCGAACGTGGGCTGAAAAAAGGTATGTGGATTCATCTTGTCAGTCTTCTTCATCGCCCCTTTATTTTCTTTTATTCTTCTTTATTTTCTTTTATTCTTCTTTATTCTTTCGGAATGCAAAGATACGAATGTTTTTTGGAATGGCAAAAATATTTTTTAGGGGTTGGAAAGGGGGGGGTAGCTGGGGGCCAGCGGGTCGACACTCAGCCAGCCTGTCATCAGCTCGTGGTCCATATAGCGGGCGCCAAAATAGCCGTAGCCGTTTTCCGCGTCTCTCTCTTTGCCGGTTGCTCCACTTCGGTCGCAGGCCGTTCGCATCCGCTCAGGCAGGAAAACAAAGGGGTGGAACCGCATGGTTTGAGTGCGGTTCGGCAGGGCGGTTTTATGTACCGGATGTTTCAAATCTTTGTTGTTATTTCTCGAATCTCACAGGCTGGACCCTTTGCCATTCTGTCAGTTGGAGCGCGCCTCTCTACTTTTTCTGTCAGGGTATTTCCTCGTTATGATAGATACTACTGTTTCAAATTTTATATCACAGACTCAAACTGAGGAATAAAATAAACCTTTTCCACGTCTTCGTTTGTTGGGCAGAAAACGCAGTAAATTATTTTATAGTCGTCATTCCAGGAGAACACTGTTTTACTCTGAAATCTATGTACCCATATGGGGGGAGTGGTCTTGTCTGTAAGTATTTCCATTCGAATAACCATGCTCCCCCACTTGCTGAAAATCTCATCGGGATTCCCGTGTAAATCAACCAGGTATTTGTATTTACCTCTATAACACAACTCTCCATTGATATAAATTGATACAATGTTTCTGTCTCCGAGATTGTAGGGGTTGTTCAGGAACATGAACTTTATCCAAGGCTCATCTGAGACATTATTGTTTCCTCTTCCGCAATAATCGTCGATGGAATCAAGTGTTTCGTTACTCTTTCCTAATTCAATAAAATCGGCAGCAGTTTTTGTATGATTACAAGACACAAAAACAAAAAATATTGACAAAAAAAATACTTTCCTCATAGTTGATATTATATCTCTTGCATAAGCATCAATGGTATTACTTTCATTAAATTCACTCACCTTATCGGTTTTCTCCGCCCCAGTTTAATGCGTTTTTTTGTCTCTTTTTTCTTTATCTATTGATGGAATATTATCATCTCCTTGTGTTGTACACAAGATTTAATGCAATTGTTGTAGTCATCTTCAACTTTCATATTGTCAGTAGGATGCATTCCGATAAATGCAAAGATCATTCTCTTTTCTATTCTCTCATGCCCTAGACTAAATTTATAATTACATTCTCCATCTTTCCATTCAATTATCGTACAATTATTACCATACTGGGAGTTCGCTGTATTGTGGTACAAATAAGTTGTGCGAGACTGATAATTGTCTACTCTCACAACACTGTCTCCATCAAAATAATATAAAACTCTAATTGAATCAACGCTGGAGTCAGAGTTCTTTGTATAGTCTATCATTTTATAACAATACGAGTCTCCTTTTTTAAATACAAAATTCCAATTATTCGAATGAACATAAATGGTATCAGGATGTTGCATTAAAAATAGAGTATGAGTGAAAATGTTTTTTTCATATTTTTTACGCAGTGTATTTAAAAAACAGCTTCCATTTCTGGTATACTCGAAAGATGGGATTGAATTAAAAAAAATATGCAAGTCTTTCCCATCTTGAGTTGTTTTATATTTGGTGCTGTCATAAATATCTGTGACACGAAGAGAATCACAAATATTTGAAGGACAGGGGAAAAAAATATCAGGAAGGTCTGTACTGTGTATTTTATATTCGAACGAAACGCTGTTTTGCCCATGACCATATCCACTTGCAAATAGCATGCAGATTATCAAAAGCGCTTTAATATTGGTGGTCGTTTCCATTTCTTTCTGTTCTATTTAATATTCGTTGAGCAATATTTTGATATTTCTCTTTTTCTATACCCGCACTTTCTCTAGTCACATTGCCTAGCAGGTTTCTATTCTCTCATGTATTTTTTTACTTTTTCTACAGTTAGATCATTATATAAATGTATTTTACGTCCATCCGGGTCAACCAACTTCACAGGATTCCAAGCGCAATACGCATAGGGACTTAAAGATGGGTACTTATCCGCCAGCTGGTCGACGTTCAGCCACATGGTCATCAGCTCGTGGTCCATGTATCTCGCTCCGAAGTAGCCGAAGCCGGTTTCCTCGTCGCGTTCTTTCTCCGGTGAAAGCAGACGAGGAAACACACACGGGGTACATGCGGTTTTGTTTCTCTGTTTTAAAACTTGTTGGTTCAATTGTATATTTAGTTGTTAACATGTACTGGTTCCAACTCATTTATTAATTTGTTTCGTTATTGGTCCGAATAAATTTGTCCAGAAAAATTTTCTATTTTTGAGGCTCGTGTTACCGTAGAAATAGCTTTGTCAAAATGTTGTCTTGAGGATTCGTCAACATTTAAATATCCAT
>Ga0310697_10002743_pt1 | contig 18353 bp, 17 predicted proteins | sample 172DNAGHGlowgp2_FD_203883 | JGI IMG/M metagenome (GOLD analysis project Ga0310697, IMG submission 203883) | Sheep rumen microbial communities from Palmerston North, Manawatu-Wanganui, New Zealand - 1728 DNA GHGlow gp2 (v2) (version 2) | ecosystem: Host-associated > Mammals > Digestive system >... | reverse complement strand
CAATGATTTTGTCTATTCAAAGAGGAAAATAAAAACCATAAGGGGGTATTTTCAAAATCCCAAATATTTTGAAGGAATAAAGAATATATTAATAGATGAACTACAGATTAAGAACAGGAAAAATATTGTTAGTTCTGTGATTAATGCTATAGATGATATGCCGAACCACTCTGTATGTATTCATATTAGACGAGGAGACTATCTGTCACAAAAGTATAGGGATAGGTTTGATGTTTGTAATGAGACCTACTATAGAAAAGGAATAGATTATATTTTATCCTTTTACCCAGAAGCTTTTTTCTATGTTTTCAGTAATTCGCGAGATGACCTCAATTGGATTAAGGAAAATTATTTTCAAGACAAAACATTGGAAGGGAAACTGAGATATGTTGATTTTAGCAGAACAGAGATAGAAGATTTTTATTTAATGAGTTTATGCAAGCATTTTATTATATCAAATAGTTCATTTAGTTGGTGGGCAGCATATCTATATAGTAGAGAAGAAAGCAAGGTTGTCGCTCCAAGCCCCTGGCTTCATTCTGATGAAAAATGGGAAGAAATTTATTGTAAAGAATGGCATATAATAAAAGTTTAAGCTAATGAAATTATCGATTGTTATTCCTGTTTATAATGTTGATCAATACCTCGAGCAGTGTCTTAACTCTGTTATAAATCAAGATATTTCAAAGAGGGATTATGAAATTATTATTGTTAATGACGGATCATCGGATGACTCACTGACAATTGCTGAAAACTATGCGTTTAAATATGACAATATTAAAATATTATCTCAGTCAAATAAAGGTCTGAGTTTTGCAAGGAATATCGGCCTTGATACTGCCAAAGGTGATTATATTTGGTTTGTTGATTCTGATGATTATATTAAAGATAACTGTCTCTCAGAGATTATAAAATCTCTATATGCTAACGATTTAGATGGTCTTAGAATTCAATCATATAACGTCGTAAATGGTGATGTAATACCGAAATATCAATCCGTCTTGGATGGAGTGGTGTCAGGAAATGAATGTTTAAAAAATAGGAAAACATTCAGGCAAGTTGTATGGTTAACAATTTATAATAGATTATTTCTGCTTAATAATGAGTTGAAATTTCATGTTGGTCAATATCATGAAGATAATGAATTTTCAATTAAAGCTTATTATTATATGAAAAGATTGGCTTTTTCAGAACAATTCCTCTATTATCATAGAAAAACGCCAGGATCGATAATGCAAAGTCCTTCTTTAAAACGTAGCATAGATTCGTTGGAAATATCATCATCTCTTCAAAGGTTTGTAAAAGAGGAGGTGGATTGCGATATGATTCCGGTTATAAATACGTATATCTCCTTTTTGATTAATAATTCAATGGATAATGCATTGAGTTTAGAAACCTTTGAACAAAGAGAAGTAGTCAAAAAACTAAAAGATGATATAAGTATTTTGGATGTTTTTAGGAATTCTTCTTTGTCTATGTTAAAAATGGAAGGTTGTTTGCTAAAACTTTTTCCTTCAAGTTGTTTGTCGTCTTATAAATTATTTAAAATGGTAATACAGATTTTAAGATGATACCGACGGCATCACATATTAATTATACTATTATCATTCCACATAAGAATACGCCAGATTTATTAAGGAGATGTTTGAATAGTATCCCTCAAAGAAGAGATCTGGAGGTAATAGTTGTGGATAATAATAGCTCGCCAGAGATAGTTGATTTTGAGCATTTTCCTGGTAGTGAGAGAAAAGATGTGCTGATACTAAGAGATAACAATAGTATCAGTGGGGGAGGAGCAAGGAATACTGGATTGGCGTATGCAAATGGAAAATGGGTGTTGTTTGCTGATGCAGATGATTATTATACTGAAGGGTTTCTGCAAACATTAGATAAATATAAAGAACAAAACATTGATGTAGTTTATTATAATTTTAATAGAATAAAAGACGAAAAGATAACAGAACTTCCGATATCTTTGCAATATATTAAGAGTGCTTATGAAGATCCAAAAGATGCAGAATTCCTGAGATTTAGATATGCTGTACCTTGGATTAAAATGATAAATAGAAGTTTCTTGGAAGATTATCATGTTTTGTTTGAGGATTGTGTCGTTGCCAATGACTTATTCTTCTCATATCAAGTTGGTTATTATGCCAAATATATAAAGGTGGAGCCGGCCAAGTTGTATAATTATGTAATTAATCTTGATAGTATAAGTACCAAGCGCCGTAATACTACAGATTATTATTTGTGCAGCTTTCGCCATTATTATCAGAATAAAGAGTTTCATAGATTCGTTAATCACCCAGAATGGGAACCGCCAATTATTAAAAGGTTCATATGGATATTGTGTAGAAAAGGATTAAGGCAGTTTATGTTGGCTGTACGAGTTTATTTGCGAAACTATACGGAAATAAAAAGGTCAAAGTATTATTTTGTTGATCAAATCAAGAATGAAATACGGAATCATCACGCATCATAATGTGTTGAATCATGGAGCTGTCTTACAATTGGAGGCCCTTATAAAGTTCCTGAAAGGATTTGGCGTGGATGCCAAAGCTCTCAGTTATGAGAGGAACTATGATTTTACGGACGAAACTCTGAAAGCAAAATATAAAATAGGATTAGGATCGATACTCTACTATCGAAATTTTGTTAGAGAACGAGGATTGGGTAACTTCTTCTTTCTCTATAAGAAGACAAAACTATTGGCTCGATACAGAAAGGAGAATAATCTTGTCGGTTCGGATTACCAAGAAAGTGAACCTCTAGACGGGGTGATTGTGGGAAGCGATGAGGTTTTTGCTTTGAATATTGGCAAGACTCCCGCTTTATTTGGATATGGATTACCATCGAAGAAGATTTTTGCTTATGCAGGGTCATTTGGGTCGACCACAATAGAAGAGATTGATAAGAAGGCATGTCGAGAATTAATTATTAATGGTCTAAAGGGAATGAACGGCCTAAGTGTCAGGGATCAAAATTCATCAACTATCATAGAGGCGTTATTAGGGAAAAAACCAGAGCTGGTTTGTGATCCCGTTCTTCTATATGGATTTGAAGAAGAATTATCGGGGATGAATAGACCGATGAAGGAGAAATATATGGTGGTGTACTCTTACGACCAGAATATGAATAAAGTAGACGAGGTTTCATCAATCAAGAGAGTTGCCCAGGAAAATGGACTGAAAATTATTTCTCCAACTTTTTATCACAAATGGGCTGACAAATGTCCTAATGTTGATCCCATGGGATTATTGGAATGGTTCAAGTATGCAGAATTTGTTGTGACTGACACCTTTCATGGCTGTGTAATGAGTCTTATAACAAATCGAGAATTCTCAGTAATGGTCAGAGGTAATGGCAATAAGATCTACAGTCTAATGGAAATGTTGGGGCTCTGTGACAGAATCATTGGCTCTGAGTCCATGGAAGTAATATTAGAAAACAAATTAAACTGGAATCTGATTAATAAAAAAATATCAGAATCCCGAGGAAAATCGACGGATTACCTCAAACAAATGATATTTTGCTAATTCTCAGTATGGGTACAACTTCGCCACTAGTATCTTTTATAGTTCCTGCATATAATGTGGAGAGATATATAGAAAAGTGTATATCGTCTATAATACATCAGGATTATCATTATCTTGAATGCATCGTGATAGATGATGGGTCTGAAGATAATACAGATATTATTTTGGATAAAATATGCTGTAATGATAGTAGGATAAAGGTTATCCATAAGAATAATGAGGGTGTCAGCGCGGCAAGGAATGACGGTATTGATGCCGCAACTGGAGATTATTTAGTGTTTGTTGACGGAGATGATTATATAGCACCGGACTATACAACCTATATGTTAAAATTAGTGGTTGATAATAAAGCAGACTTCGGACTTTCACTTAACTGTTTCACAAGAAAAGACGAATCCCAAGTTGATGCAGAACGAGTTGATTTGCTGAACTCTGAAGATACCACGGCCTTATTGCTTGGCCCAAGAGTGATGGTAGGGTGCTGGAATAAGATCTACAAATCTGATTTTATAAAGAATAATAACCTGAAATTTTCTCCAGGTCTTTTTTATGGAGAAGGTCTGTACTTTATAAATCAGGTGGCACAGAGAACCCCAATTACTGCCGTGGGTAATAGAAAAGTATATTATTATCGGCGAAATAATAAAGATTCGGCTTGTAGCCAGTTCAATATAGATAAGATTTATAATGGATCAAAGTCTATTGAAAAAATAGAGTCTGAATTAATTATTAAAACTCCCAAAGTGCTTAATATGCTTGGATGGCATCGTTGTCAATTTAAGATGGGAGCCGTTGTTCGCATGAAAGCCACTGGAGTCATAAAAGATTTTAAAGAATACTATAGGGAATGTCTTGGATATGTCAGGAGCCACGCTATAGGATGTCTTTTTATTAAAGGCGTTAGTCTATACAAAAAGGGGTTGCTTATCGGAACAGCAATGAGTCCCTCAATCATGGTGGCATTGGATAATATAAGGAGAAAGAAAATCCAGAATCAAAGTGTTGATTGAATCATGAAAGGCTTTTCAGTATTGATGTCTGTATATAGCAAGGAAAAGCTAGAATACCTTAGGGATGCCCTGGATAGCGTATTTAACCAGTCGGTAATTCCTGATCAGGTAGTGCTTATACTTGATGGGCCTCTCGGCGTTGATTTACTGTCGTTGATTGTTAATTTGGCAGATCAACATCCTTCATTAGAGATTTATCAATTGTCAGAGAACCGAGGCCTGAGTGCAGCGCTGAGGTATGGTATAGGGAAATGCAGAAACGAGATGGTGATGAGAATGGACACGGATGATATATGCTATCCGGATAGATTCGAGGAGATGTTAATGCTGTTTGAAAAGAATCCTGATTTGGAGGTTGCAGGGTCTTTTGCAACATCTATTGATGAGAAAGGGAATCAAGGTAAATTAATGACAGTACCGACGACAGAAGATGACATTTATCGTAAAGTATGGGCATGCCCATTTATTCATCCAACAGTTTGTTTTAAGAAGTCTGCATTGCTAAGGGTTGGCAGTTATAGTGAGAATCCAGGACCTAGACAGGATGATTATGAACTTTGGTTTAGAGTGGTAGCCGCAGGGTTGAAGTGTATGAATCTGGCTAAGCCGTTGCTCTATTATCGATTCACGTCTGGGAATGTGGCTAGGAATAATGTGAAAGTAGGCTGGGCAAGATATAAAGTTGGCATAAAGGGCGCATGGAGATGTAAATGCTCCCTAATAGCATATATTGGTGTAGTTTATCCGCTATTTAGGTCATTGATGCCAAAAATTATAAGAGAGAAATTGTATGAGATTTCAGATAAGTTTAATCCGAGAGTGAAATGAGAATATTGATAACCGGTAGTCATGGGTTTGTAGGAACAAATCTGATTGAGGCATTATCTAGAGAACATGAGATTATCTGTTGGAACGTCCGAGAGGATAAAGAACTACCAGAGATTGAAGTTGTGATACATTGTGCAGCGAAGGTACATGATGTAAGAAAGACGAGGGCTGCAGATGGCGGTGAGTTCTTTGAGACGAATACAGAACTAACGAAAAGATTATATGACAGGGTTTTGCAGTCATCTGCGAAGAAGTTCATTTTTTTTAGTTCAATAAAAGCGCAGGATTTTGATACACCTTACGCAAAGAGTAAAAAACTTGCAGAAGAGTATATTGAAAGTTTGAAGGAACAGACTAAAGGTAAGAAATATTATATTTTGAGACCATGTATGATACATGGAAAAGGGAATAAGGGGAATCTATATATACTAGTGAAATGGGTGAAGAAAGGCATCCCCTGGCCATTGGGCGCGTTTGAGAATAAGCGTACCTTTACGTCGATTGATAATCTGTGCTATATCATCGAGGGCCTGCTGACCAAGGATGTAGAATCAGGAATCTATAATATCAATGATGATGAATCTATCTCAACCAATGAATTGATAGAGATAATATGCGAGGCGACAGGTAAAAAGGCCCGTATTTGGAAAATACCAAAGATCCTTATGAATATAGTTGCAAAGTTAGGAGGAGCACTACACCTGCCTCTTAATCCTGAGAGACTCCAGAAATTAACCGAGAACTATGTATCGTCGAATGCGAAGATTAAGAAGGCATTGGGTGTGGATGAGTTGCCAGTAAGAGCGAAGGATGGATTGATGAAAACAATCAGATCATTTGAAAATAATAAGAAGGATTAGAAGGATTAAATATGAGTGGAGATTTAGTCTCAATCATCATGCTGTCGCATAACAAGGCTCAGTATGTGGAAGAAAGCGTCAGGAGCGTGATAAACCAGACCTACAAGAACTGGGAGCTACTGTTCTTAGACGATAACTCGAAGGATAATACCATTACCCTGATGATGGACTTGAAAGACGAGGCGAAAATCAAAAATGAGGATGGTACTGTAATTGATCGCATCAAAGTGTCAAAGACTGTGTCGGATCGGGGTAGCGTCATAAACCGTAACTCTTCTTTAAAAGAGGCCCGCGGGCGATGGATTGCATTCCTGAATGTTGGGGATGTGTGGGCGCCAGACAAATTAGAACGTCAGATTCGATTTATGGAGGAAAATGACTATGCCTTCTCTTATCATCAGTATCGACTGATGGATTCCAAGTCGAAAGATAGAGGCTTCTTGATTAGCGGCAAAGTGCATGTAACGCACACTGATATGGTAAAATGCTGCTGGCCAGGGTATTTGACGGTAATGTACGATGCAGAAAAAATAGGAAAGGTAAGAGAGCGTTCTTTGTGGACGAACGATTATGCACTGTGGCTGTGCATATCGGATAAGGCGGACTTGTATCTGTTGCCTGAGAGTCTGGCTACGATGAGAACAAAGTGGGATAAATTGGGAAAAATCCTATTGACGAATAATACCAAATGGAGATATGATGCCTATAGGATAGAGGAGGATTTGGGAAGATTCACATCGTTTCTTTATACCATCAGAAATGGATGGTATGGTATTATGAAGTGGGCGAAGTACGTTAAAAGGGCGTAGCTATGTGGATGGCGTATATTATTATTTTTATCATATTGCTGGTGGCAGAGTTGGCATATTTTCGCATCGCCGATCGTTTCAACATCATCGACAAGCCGAATGAAAGGTCATCTCACTCGACAATCGTATTGAGAGGGGGAGGGATTATCTTTGCCATTTCGATAATTGTATGGTGTTTGTGTTTTGGATGCGCTTCGACATGTGCAGCAACCGTCATAAATTATCTGCCTTTCCTGATAGGACTGATCATGATAGCAGGCGTAAGTTTCATCGATGACATAAGATCCTTGCCAGATTCTCTGAGGTTGGTGGTCCAGTTCCTGGCGATACTTTTTATGTTTTGGAGTATGGGCATTATGCATTGGGATTTATGGTGGACACTGCCTATTGCTATGTTTATTTGTGTTTCAGGTATCAATATCATCAATTTTATGGATGGTATTAATGGGATCACGGCTGGATACAGTCTCGCGGTATTGATACCGCTGATGCTGTTGAATGGCGACCCTTCGACAAGCTCAGGGACCGCCCACGGTTTCATCGACGAGTCATATCTCATCGTAGCAATCCTCGGCGTGCTGGTTTTCTGTATCTTTAATTTCCGACCCAAAGGCAAGGCGAAGTGTTTTGCTGGTGATGTCGGGAGTGTTGGCATTGCTTTCATAATGCTCTTTGCATTAGGTAGATTGATTTTCCATACTGGGGATGCAACGTATCTGGTTTTATTGGAGATTTATGGGGCAGATGGACTATTAACGATTTCTCATCGTATTATGCTCCATGAGAATCTCGGCCAGGCACATCGCAAGCATGCGTATCAGATTATGGCTAATGAATTAAAGATTGGACATGTGAAGGTTTCTTTGCTCTACATGGTTCTGCAATTGGCAGTATCACTGGGCTTTATCTATTTATGTCCAAATACCATCTTAGCGCACTGGTGCTATTTGATTGGCATATCTGTCATACTTATCGTGGCTTACATTATATTCATGATAAAATACTATCCGCTTCACGAAGCGTATCTTAAATCTTTGAAGAATGGAAATTCAGTTAATAAATAAAGAACTGCTGAAGGATCTTCATGCGAGCGCTGTAGCCAATGAGCGTCTTCGCCAGAATTTCGACCTGCGCACGACGACGGAGGATAATTCACAGAGAATGCTCAATGCCTTAGAACCCTCCACCCACGTTCCCATTCATCGCCACCTGAAAACCTCCGAAACTGTCATCTGTCTCGAAGGTTGTCTCGACTGGATATTTTACGAAGAACTGCCGAATATGGATGCTGGCGGACCCATCCACGACGGCGAAATCGCCCAGGACGAAACTAATTTCAAAGAAACCGCCCGATTCCGCATCTGCCCACGCGAAGACCAGTTCGGCCTACAAGTACCACCCATGACTTGGCACTCCGTCATCGTCCACGAACCGAGTACCATCCTCGAGGCAAAGGACGGCCCCTACATCCCTCAGAAATAACGAACTCCGAGAAACGAGCCAGAATCAGCAAGGGCTTCCGAGATCATTACGCATCTCGAAAGCCCTTGCTCGTTATATGTTTCGCACAATAAGAAAGCCTCTTCGGCCGTTAATCTATTACCTATGTATAACTAAAACCAAAAACAATGGAAGCAATGTCAATTTTCAACAGATGTCTTTGCGCCTTTCATTTTAGGCGAAAGGCTGAGCCGATGTACCCCCGAATGCTGCGATTTATCGAAGAGGCTCACCGCGATGGGGTGATGGGGGATGGGCGCTATGCCGTTGCCCTCTGCAAGGCCGCTAAACTGCAACGATTCCTCATCATCACAGGGCGCAAATCAATCACTGCGGGCGACTTCACGGCCGACATGGTACTGAAGTTCCGCCAGTTTCTCTACGATGAGTACAAATATGTTTCGCTCTACCCCAATCTCTACCCGCGTGGCGCCGGCCACCGACCGCCAAAGAAGCGTTTCCGCAACACCACCGTGGTTCACGACCTGAAACTACTACAGGCGTTCTTCTCGGAACTGGAGAGTATCGGAGAGATACGCCGCTCCCCTTTCCAAAAGATTTCGTTGCAGAAACTGCGGGTCATCATGCACGTGATGTACGATGCCCCTGTATTCCTGAGGGCCGAAGAGGTAAAAAAGGTGATGACGACCGATGTGCCAAAAGAACTACAGTGGGCCAAGGATATTTTCGTACTGAACTGTGCCATCGGGTGCCGTATCAGCGATCTGCTACGACTCACGCCCGACAAGGTGTCGCTCTCAGAAGAGGGCATCCCCTACGTACATTACATCCCGCAGAAAACGGTCAAGAAACAATCGACGAATCGCGAGGTGATTACCCCATTGATAGAACCGGCGATGGAGATTATCAACCGAACCCGTCTGAAACTGATGGGCCGTAACCTGAACTACGGCAAACAGCGCTATAATAAGGAACTGCGACTGCTGTTACGATACTGCGACATCACGCGCCGCGTGAGCATCTTCTGTCCAGAAACGGGCGAGAATGTGTATAAACCGATTTGTGAGGTGGCCTCGTCGAAACTGGCCCGAAAAACGCACATTGACATGCTCAATAAGGTGCAGATAAACTACTACGCTGCCGGACTGCACCGCCAGGGCTCAGAAGCCGTGTTCCGCTACACCAACATGGAATTGAAGGATCGGTATGAACTCATGCGAGCAGCATTCGGGGTATAAAAATAAAGGCTGATGCTATTGAGCACCAGCCTTTAGTCATTTATTGTGTCGTCCCCATTGTGGTACAAATAGGAATGAGCAGAATTGCCAGATTGCCTTTAAGTATCTCATAAAAGGATATTGGCTTTTATGGTCTCGACGATGTACCTCACGTCATCGTCACTAACATAAGGCCCTGCCGGCAAACACATACCTACTTTAAATATTGCCTCTGATACACCATTAATGTATGCAGGGGCATTTTTATAACACGGCTGTTTGTGCATCGGCTTCCAAACAGGACGAGCCTCAATACCAGCCTGGTCAAGCGCAACTCTCAGAGCCTCTACATTATCATTCGGCTGACAGTCTGTCGTGGCTGAAGATGCCGCATGAATCACGCCTGCTGCCCCACCGACAGCACCAGTTACGATGGTTTTATAAGCATTTTCCTGCCCCTTTATCTTGAGGTTTGGATCAAGAGTAATGGTACAAAGCCAGTAGTTACTGTCATAGACTGGACTCCCCGCCTCCTGGGAAAGGCTACGGGTAGGCGAGGTCAACTCGGGAATGGAGGGGCCAGGGGTGGAGGAGAAATTTGGCTGTGAGTGCACGGTAATCCCGGGCACGTTACCTAATAATTCCTCATATAAAGCCTGCACATGCTTATGATGCGCAATATGGTCATTCACCACTGTCATCTGTCCACGGCCAATACCTGCACAGATATTACTCATTCGATAGTTGTATCCAATCTTCTCATGCTGATAGTATGGATAACTCTCGCGATACTGCGTCGCATACATCATAATCTCTCGCCACTCTTCTTCATTATTAGTAATGAGCGCGCCACCGCCTGAGGTCGTGATCATTTTATTACCGTTAAAGCTCAGTACCCCATACTTTCCGAATGTACCTAGTACTTGACCATTATAGCGAGAACCAAATCCCTCTGCGGCATCCTCAATCACAGGAATGTCGTATTTATTGGCAATCTCCATGATGCGGTCGATTTGATACGGCATGCCATAAAGAGCTACTGGCACAATCGCTTTTGGTTTCATGCCTGTCTTCGCAATACGATCCTTAATCGCCTCTTCCATGAGTTCTGGATCCATATTCCATGTTTCCTTCTCAGAATCCACAAACACCGGCGTTGCTCCCAAATACGTTATCGGATGACTCGATGCGCAGAATGTAAAACTCTGCACAATCACCTCATCCCCCGGCCGAACTCCACATGCTATCAAAGCCAAATGCACCGCCGATGTACCACTTGCCAGTGCCACTACACGCTTACTGACTGGGGACCGGATCCCGTCAGGGCTGGAAGTTCTGACAGGAACCTGTCCCCTGTCAGAGACAAATTCTTCCAGATCTTTCTCAAACCCATTTACATTCGGTCCCAAAGGCACCACCCAGTTCGTATCGAATGCCTCTTTCACATACCGTTGCTCTGCTCCATCTTCGCTCATATGGGCAAGACAAAGATATATCCTTTTTCTCTCAGTCATTTTATCTTATTATTTATTGTCTTTTTTAACGTACTTCATCCACTTTTTAATACCGTACCAGCCATTACGGATCGTGTAGAAGAATGATACAATTCTTCCCAAATGCTCCTCCATCCTATAGGCATCATATCTCCACTTGGTATTGTTTGTCAATAGGATATTCCCCAATTTATTCCATTTCGTCCTCATCGTAGCTAGACTCTCAGGCAGCAAATACAAGTCTGCCTTATCCGATATGCACAACCACAGCGCATAATCATTCGTCCACAAAGAACGCTCTCTCACTTTTCCGATCTTCTCTGCATCGTACATCACCGTAAGGTATCCAGGCCAGCAGCATTTTAACATATCACTATGAGTGACATGCGCTTTGCCACTAATTAAAAATCCTCTGTCTTTCGAATCAGAGTCCATTAATCTGTACTGGTGATAAGAGAAAGCATAATCGTTCTCTGTTATAAACCTAATCTGCTTCTCTAGCTTATCTGATGCCCATACATCCCCAACGTTCAGGAATGTAATCCAGCGCCCACGAGCCTCCTTTAAAGAAGAGTTACGGTTAACGACCCCACCTCGATCCGACACTGTCTTCGACACCTTGATGCGGTCGTTGACTGTACCATCCTCGTTTTTTATTCTGGCCTCATCCTTCAGGTCCATCATTAAGGTGATGGTACCATCATTAGAGTTGTCGTCCAAGAACAGCAACTCCCAATTCTTATAGGTCTGCGCCATCACACTTCTGACGCTTTCCTCCACGAATTGGGCTTGGTTATGCGACAGCATAATTATCGAAACCATTCCACTAGCCTCCATATAATGTATAATTATGACCTATATAATGGGAAAAAACTACTATTTTGATTAAACTCTTTATCTCGTGAAGCCCTTTCTGCCAATAACTCTTCATATTTCTCCTGATCGAAAATCTCCTTGCCTATCGAGAATTGATAATCAGAATTCCGATTAAAAGCAGCCTTGAATTTATAAAGATTATCTTCACCAGATCCTACCCCGCCACCAAGATGGAAGGTATTAAAGCCTTGCTCACAACCCCATAATGCAGCTTTGTATAACAATAAATTTGATGGAGCCAAATTTCGATATTCAATCATAGATCCAGACAGATGATAGTGCATCTGGTCATTTGCAAACAGTATAATACTCATAGCAATAATCTGACCATCCTTTTCGGCATAGAACATCTCATAATGGTCGTTCAAATCATGATGTATAGACTCGTAGAATGCATCCTCGAAAAAGTAATAATCTTCTGCATTGTCTTTCTCCATCGTGGCATTATATATACGTTTAAAGTCTTTGAACAGCTCCAAATCCTTACCATGAAGGATTTCAATACCATTCTTCTCAGCCTTTCGAATCATATTACGGTTTTTGCTGATGATATTGTTCCAAATAACTTCTTCAGAAGCCAAATCAAATGCGACAGTCTTACCAAGATCTATCACATTCGAAACGACCTTCATGGGTACTGCATTAGCCAATACAGGGTGATAGCGGACAAAGTTATCTACTATTCCCTCATCCATCATTTTCTCTATGTATGCCTTCCAAAAAGCCTGGAGATTCAGCTCTGAGGTGTCACCATCAAAAAGCACTCCTCCATATCCGTATGGCGTTACACTATCATAATACCCTTCGATGTCGGTCTTTCTTTTCATATACACATAGATAGCCTTCAACCCTTCTGCTTCATAATATAGCAATTGTGGGTCGCCATCTCCGTGTATTTGAAAGGCTTTCACATATCCGCTCAAATAATAAACATCATATTGAGTGAAACCCTTCACAATGTCATCCCAAGCATCAGCCTGGTTCATATCAAATATCTGAATCATCTTTTATTAAAGTGTGACAATATTATATCTCTACTTCTCTCAACCGTATAATTCTCGCAGAAGAATTTCCAAGCATGCTCTCCCATCACTTTTTTATCTGCTTTCGCAATTCTTTCGAGTGCCTCTGAGAAACTATCCACATCATTACTATAACATTTTACGCCAAATCCATTTTCTTCAGCAATATCACCCATATCGCAGGCTGTATCAGTTGCTACTAGGATTGGTTTTGATGCTGAAATATAATTTAGCATTCTTGAGGGGAAGTTTGGAATTGTAAAATGGTAATCAAGAAAAATCATGCCCACATCACACTGGTCGGCAATCGCCTGATATTCGGCTTTGGGAAGATGGTTCATGTATAATACATTTGAAGGATTTTCGCATCCCATAAACTCCCGAATTTTATTCGCTTCAGCCCCATTGCCAATAATGATAAAGAAGACTTTCTTGTTGTTTTTTTCTTTATTGAGGCATTTTACCAAGAAATCTATCCCCTGTGGACGACCAAGACTACCACCATAGATAAAAAGGACTGCACCAAGAGGAATATTATACTTTTCCCTTATCGCATTACTCTCATTACTTATCTTCTTTTCTGTTTTAAATATACTATTAGGACATACCTCCACAATATTCTTATCAATTTCAGGATTATGTTCTAAAAGATATTTAACATTTGCAGGTGACATACATCCTATATAGTCGGATATAGAATAGAATTTTTTCTCTTTCTTTCTGAAGAACTTGTAAACAAGACCCTTAATACCCGTTTTGCTTATCATACCTAGATCAACGGCATTCTGAGGGAAGATATCCTTTAATAACAAATAAGTGTGGGCGCCTGTCACTTTTTTCACATAACTTACTGTATTGACAAGTGTAATAGGGGGTGTTGGATATAGAATCAAATCTATCTTAATTTCTTTCAAGAACTTCTTTATCGCAGATTTAAATTGATAATCCATTAACAGAGTTGCCACACCTTTTTTTATCAACGGAACCTCTCCCGTTATTTGCCCCGTTGGTATTCTTAGTACCGTCATACCTTTATATAGAGAGAGTCCTGGTTTTTCACCACAACCTTTCTCATTAGCACATGCAGCATAAACTTTGTCGCCATTTTGGACAAAGCATTCTAATAAGTCATCATAGAACTCTTGTCTTTTTGACGTACTAAAAGAAAGAGATAAAAAAAGAATATTCATTATTATCTCGCTGTTATATAATATCCTGTGCGATCTGCACTCTTTAAAACAGGCTTATCACTCAATGGTTGCATATCACTGAATCGAACAAGAATCTCGGGCTCTTCTTTTTTAATTCTCTCAAACTCATCCAAATCCTGCTGATTCATGATATATTTAATTTCAGCCTTCTTGGGCTGCCATATTTGCGAAAAGTCTGGAGCAACCCCACAACCACAATTTATAACCATACCCATATAATCCAAGCCTGTGGAGATGGGAACCAAATCAGAACCTATGCAATCTCCGCCCATACGTGTCGCAATTTCCATAAACAGGACTCTTCCATCAGGAGTAATCCTAAACTCAGGATGTATGGCACCATATTCTATTTTCAAAGCAGCAAACGCCTTGTACAAAGTCTCTTCGACCTTTTTTTTCATTTCATTAGATACAGGAGCTGGTTGCATATGTCCGGTTTCCACAAAATGGGGAGCGCCAGTTGTATGTTTTTCTGTAATAGCAAGAAGACGATACTTGCCTTGATATGCTATACTATCACCACTATATTCCTGCCCTTCAATGAACTCTTCAAGAATAACCTTTTTCTCCTCAGACCATCCCATTGCATAATCCAAGCCCTCCTGTAGTTCTTCAGCAGTATTGATTTTAAACACGCCTCTACTTGAGCTCAAGTCTATAGGTTTTACGATAAGAGGATATTTGAAATCGATAGTTCTCTCAAGAAGATCATTTAACTTATATCCATCTTCAACAAGCATAAAGTTAGGGCTATCTATACCCGCCTCTTTCATTGCTTGTCTCATCAAGTATTTATTTGTTGTAACCTCTTCTGTCCATTCGCTATTACATGGTATTCCCATTTTTCTAAGCAGATAGTTTTGAGGGTGCATAGCTACTTCAGATGCAATAGAGGCCACACCAGCTGCACCAAGCTTACTACAGTCATCCCAAAGTTTATCGTAATCCATGATATTAATGGGATGATAAACATCTGCTGTTTTTTCACCTATCTGTCCAGAAGGAACACCATATACATGGGTTTCAAAACCAAGTTCTTTTGCTCTAAGAATTAAGGGATTTTGATACTCATTTGTTCCTAGTATAATAATTCTCTTCTTCATATTACTTTTTTTAAGTTTTATCCAAAAATACGGGAGTTTCCTTTTGAATAAACTTTTTATTTATCTCCTCTACATATTGTATCTTCTCCGGTTGTTGTACATCCCTGGCTATATGCAAACCAAGTTCTTCATCAACAGAGGGTGTCCCAATATCTTCCTGTCCGGCAACTTTAAAGAATGTACGCCATAATATCTTAATATCATTTTTAAATGACATCTCTTTCACATACTTAACATCCATTGCGAATCTTTCATCCCATTTACAAAGATTTCTTCCATTGATTTGTGCAAGGCCTGTAATTCCAGCCCTTACAGTATGTCGTTTACTTTCTTCTTTTGTATAATATGGGAGATAAAAAGGATATAATGGTCTAGGCCCGACAAGACTCATATCTCCCTTAAGAACATTAATCAGTTCTGGCAACTCGTCCAAGCTACTATTCCGCAGAAAATCACCGAATTTTGTAAAACGTTCCGTATCTGGAAGAAGATTACCATTCTCGTCTCTGGCGTCAGTCATGGTCCGAAACTTCATGATCCTGAAAGGCTTCTCATCTTTAGTAATTCTTAATTGTTTAAAGAATATTGGTCCGCCAAGCTTCACTCTTACCAAGATGCATAACAATATTAAAATTGGAGAAATAAGTATTACTCCAAACAACGTCAAAACAAAATCCAACAGACGCTTTATCTTATTTTTATACATAATTGATTCTACAATTAATTAGTTGAAAGATTATTAATCCACCTCTCTATATAATCTAATCTCGGTATAAAATCTCTTTTTACCGCCTTCACTTCATCATCAAAATCATAGGCATCATTTTTCCAAATTCCGACATCGCGACGTGCGCTATACCCAATTCTTTTTTCTAAAATTACCAAATAATCTAAGAGTCCATTGTTTGAAGCGTTTCCGACAAGTTTTTCTTTTAATATGGGGAATCTATGCTTCATTCTTCCTAAGAAAAAGGGGTCTTTATGAAGTTTTCCAAAATAATTCGCTTCAAGGTTATACTGCCATGTCCAATAGGCTTGAACATAGAATATCTCCTGATCCCACATGGGCCCCATTTTCATTTTACTCACCATTCCGTCCTTATCCCGATCTTTATACATGAAAAGACTTCTGGGCCCCCATCCTTCATAATTACTAACTGCACCAAGCAGCAAAAGATAATCAACCCAGTTGTCAACATCTATATATTTTTGATATTCGCTGTCTTCATTTGTCTCAATCTTCATAAATTCAGACTCCATTTTATGCACATAATCTTTTATGTATGATATCTGTGCTTCATTTACATTCTCGTCTGGACTTTTTAAGTTGACTGGTAGTTGAAATATATCTGACATGAATTTATACTCTTCGTCATAATTGGAATCATATTCCAATAAATAACCACCACTTACATCAGGATATTCAATGTCATCAGCTTTCAGTTCCGCGATATTAACTCTATTTTTATCAACTTTAATTTGTTCGCACAAATAATACAAGCCCTGAAATTTATTGTTTAATATCAACTCCACAAATTCACCTCTAGGAGTGTACTCAATTGCATCTGATTTTCTACTACACCAAAACATAAGATCATGACCTATTGCGCCTCTCCACAAAGATAACAACACCCATCTTTTGTGTTTTGGCATTCCAAGGACATTTTCTTTTTTATCTAATTTTATTGCATACGGTTTCTTCGGATATAACCATGTTTGATTTCCTCTGCCTTTAATTTTAATATTATCGTAAGTGTCATGTGTTGAACTTTCATAGTCCGGTTGAATTATCATATTTCCGCCTACCCATGTTACCTTGTCCTCAATGGCTTTCTCAGTGTTTATGATAACAACAGGTAAATTCGTATTCAGTACTCTCACATTATAACTTACCCCCCCCGTCGCGTTCAACACATTGTATTTTACCCCATCAACAATATTAGAGAAATCAACAACTGAAGTACCACTTATTTGTTCAATACTGTCTACGCAAACTCTTGCACCTGTATAATCAAAATAAGCGATAGCATTTTTTAAATTAGCTTCAACAGGCACGATAATATTTATCTCTCGACCACAAGTATCAAAAGGGAAATACGCTTTCCCGTCTATAACAACATGGAAATCTCTCAATTCTAATACTTCATTTTCTGGCAAATTATCTATTACCAAATCTATATTATCAGAACTGCAAGCCAATAGCCCAATACAAATTGTCAGGATTATCACAATTCTGGTGAGCGAAAAAATCGTCGTCTGCATTTTTATCCTATTTCTTCAAGTATTTTTACCAACTTATCGGCTCTTTGTTCATAATTGTCAAAGGTTGTAAGCTGTCTCTTTCCATTTTCTATTAACTGGTTCGCATAGATTTTATCTGTAGCAACCTTATAAATTGCATCTGCTGCAGATTCAGCATCGATAGCACTGTAATAAGATGCGGCATCCCCGCAAAGCCCACGAGCGAATTCTAAATCCGTAGTAACAATAGGCTTCTCCATCCTCATCGCTTCTGGATAGGTCGCCGAGAAGCACTCCAATAAAGATGGCATAAACATTATATCAGACTGTTCATATAGGTAAGGAACCTCGGCCACATCTACCTTACCTATAAATAATATATTAGCCCTTACATCATCATACACGTCCATTTCTGACTCTTCATAAGAAAAAGTCAATACGAACCTGATATTTTGTTCGGGCCATTTCTTCTTGAATACACGAATGATGGTTGGAATTATATTAAAGTTCTTATGATCTATCGGAGAAGAAACTGCCAAACATGTGATACCTTGAAATACTGGAAGAGTATGAAATTTTCTCCATTTTTGAGGTTCATCAAACACCTGGTTATAATAGTTACTTACAGTGTAAACCGCTTTTGTCCTATATAGTTTCATTAGTCGATCTGAGATAAAAGGATTCTC
>Ga0310697_10002742_pt1 | contig 18366 bp, 11 predicted proteins | sample 172DNAGHGlowgp2_FD_203883 | JGI IMG/M metagenome (GOLD analysis project Ga0310697, IMG submission 203883) | Sheep rumen microbial communities from Palmerston North, Manawatu-Wanganui, New Zealand - 1728 DNA GHGlow gp2 (v2) (version 2) | ecosystem: Host-associated > Mammals > Digestive system >... | reverse complement strand
ATGAACCTGCCCATCATCGCAACCATCGTCACGCTGGGTACGCTGACCGGTCTGCTGGGTACGGTGGTCGGTATGATCAAGTCGTTCCAGGCTCTGGCCGCCGGTGGTGGTGGCGACTCTCTGGAACTGTCCACCGGTATCTCTGAGGCTCTGATCAACACCGCATTCGGTATCGGAACCTCCTGGTGCGCCGTGATCTCCTACAACTTCTTCACCAACCGCATCGACAAGATCTCATTCGCACTGGACGAGATTGGTTACTCCATCGCACAGACCTACGCTGCATCTCACACCGACGAGGCCTGATTTTTACTAACCCTTTAATCTATCTGTACTATGGGTAAAGTAAAAATGAAGAAAAACGACGTCTGGATAGACATGACGCCTATGTCCGACGTGATGGTGCTGCTGCTCACCTTCTTCATGCTGACCTCTACGTTCGTCAAGAACGAGGCGGTGAAGGTGGTCACGCCCGGATCAGTGACGGAGGCGAAGGTGCCTACCGCAGACGTGCTGAACATCACTGTGAACCCCGAGGGGCAAGTCTTCATGAGCATGGACAAAACCAGCGACCTGGTGGCTGCGCTCGACGAGATGTGCGACCTCTTCGGTGTGCAACTCAGTGCTGAACAGCGCACGAAGTTCAGGGACGACCCGCAGTTCGGCATCTCAATGACCAAACTGCCAACCTACCTGACACTGCCGCGTGAGAAGATGTCTGAGGGCCTGAAGCTCGGAGGTGGAATACCCACCGACAGCATCGGAGATGGCGAGGAAAAGGACATGAGCGAGTTCCAACACTGGGTGAAGGCCGCAAAGCGAAACAACCCAGACTTGAAACTCTGCATCAAGGCCGACGTCACCACCCCCTACAGCAGTATTAAGAAAGTGATGAGTGAACTGCAGGACATGAGCGAAAACCGCTACCAGCTGCTCACATCATACAAAAAAGCGGAGGAATAAGACATGGCAAAGAAAAATAACAGCAAACAGAAGAAGATGAATGTCCGCGTGGACTTCACGCCCATGGTGGACATGATGATGCTGCTGATCACATTCTTCATGCTCTGTACCTCCCTCAGCAAGCCGCAGGCCATGCAACTCAGCATGCCCAGCAAGGACGACAACATGAGCAAGGAGGACAAGAGCGTGACCAAAGCGTCGCAGACCATCACACTCTATCTGGCTTCTGATGACAAGATCTACTATGTGGAAGGACTCCCCGACTACGAAAATCCCGAGTGCGTCAACGAGACCACTTGGGGAAAGGACGGAGTGAGGAACATCCTCATACACCACACCATCGAACTGGGCTACAACCCCGTGGCCATGATCATGCAGGCCAAAAAGGAACTCGACGCCAAGAAGCAGGCCATCAACAGCACCATGACGGACGAACAATACCAGCAACAACTGGACAAGATCCGTAAGGGCGAACTGCCTACCGGCAAGATCGAGACCATGACCATCATCATCAAGCCGCTCGACACCTGCACCTACAAGAACATGGTGGAAGCCCTCGACGAAATGCAGATCTGCAGCATCAGCAAGTATGTCATCGACAAGATCAACGAACAGGACCTCGCGCTCCTCGAAAAGAAGGGCATTAAGTGAAGACAAGGTTTAACACATTAAAACACTGAAACAGCTATGTCAAAAATAGATTTGTTAGACAGCCAATGGGTGGACCTCGTCTTTGATGGCAAAAACCAAGCCTACGGCGCCTATAAACTGCGCAAGGACACAGGCAGCCGCAACCTGAAAGCCATCCTGCTTATGCTCGCCGGCATCGCCGCCATCGTGGCAGTCGTCGTGCTGAACATGGTCGTGCAGAACGCCATGAAAAGCAGCGTCGCCATCGAGACCGACGTCGAACTCTCGCAACTGGCACAGAAGAAAGAGGCCAAGGTCGAGCGAAAGGAACCCATCAAGGTCGAGGTGGAGCAGAAAGTGGTGGAGAAGGTCAAGAGCTCAGTGAAGTTCACCGCACCCGAAATCAAAAAAGACGACGAGGTGAAGGAAGAGGACGAACTCAAGTCGCAGGACGACCTGGCCAAGACCAACACCGCCATCGGTACCTTCGACGTGAAGGGTAACGACGAGGCCGAGGGCGAAGTGCTGAAGGCCAAGGAGGTGATCGCCGACGAAAAGCCCAAGGAGGAAGAGACCAAGGTCTTCGACGTGGTGGAGCAGATGCCCGAGTTCCCCGGTGGACAAGGCGCACTGTTCGAGTACCTCTCGAAGAACACTCGCTACCCCGCCGTGGCTGAAGAGAACAACATACAGGGACGCGTCATCGTCACCTTCGTCGTGGAGCGCGACGGCTCCATCACTGACGTCAAGGTGGCAAAGGGCGTCGACCCCTCGCTCGACAAAGAGGCAATGCGCGTCGTGAAGTCTATGCCGAGGTGGATCCCCGGCAAGCAGAACGGCACCTCCGTGCGCGTGAAGTTCACCGTGCCTGTGCTCTTCCGTCTGCAGTAACCCCCCTATAGCTACTATAATACTCTATAGCAACTATAAGAAAACAAATGAAATTGAACTCACTCAATGCCCTCGCGGGCTTGACACTCTTATCTTTAGGCTTGCTCTCAGCTTGTGGGAGCAAGCCTAAAACCGATGTGTACACAGGCACTGCAGCAGTGCAGGGCCATGTCTATTTCACAGCCGACGAGAGCTTCTCGCCCATCATGGACGAACTCGTCGACGTGTTCAACGCCCAGCATCCGGGCGACACCGTAGAGGCCATCTACACCAACGAACTCGACGCCATCAACATGCTGATGGAAAACAAGGTGTGGCTGGCGGTGGCCACTCGCGACTTGAGCGACAAGGAGAGGGCCAATCTCAAGGAAAGACATTTCCTGCCCATCACAAAGAAAATATGTTATGACGGACTGGCGCTCATCTGCCACCGTTCCAATCCCGACTCCATGATCACCGTCAAGGACCTCGCACGCATACTGCGGGGCGAAGCGAAGCAATGGAGCGATATATTCCCCAACTCAAAATTAGGAGAAATCGATGTTTGTTTCGACAGCGAGAAGTCTGCCGCAGTACACTTCTGCGTGGACTCGCTGCTCGATGGCAAGCCCATCAACAGCCCCAACATCGCAGCTGTAAAGAGCTCGCCGGAGGTCATCAACTACGTGGAGAAGACACCTTCGGCCATCGGCATCATCGGCAACAACTGGCTGAACGACAAGCGAGACACGACCAACGTCACCTTCAAGAAGGAAATCACCGTGATGGGCGTGTCGAAGATGGACTCCGCCGCCGCATACAACAGCTACAAGCCCTACCAGTATAACCTTGCCATGGGCTACTATCCCCTGATACGCACCATCTATGTGCTGGTCAACGACCCGATGCGCGCCCTGCCCTACCGCTTCAGCAACTTCCTTACGTTGCCCGTCGGACAACTCATCATCTTCAAGAGCTCGCTCCTGCCCGTGCAAGGCAACATGGAAGTGAGAAATGTGGAGATAACCAATGAATAAATGTTAAACCTGTTTCATTTTGGTTAATCTTCAGCACCGAATAGTAACAAATGCCCACAGCAAAGCGTTAAGATGACAGAAGGGTGGACACAATGGGGTGGATGCCTGACCCAACGAAACGTATTGTATAACATTAAATATTCTTCATCAAGGATTATGGGAACAATGAAATACATCTTTATGGGTGCCCTGCTGCTGGGAGCAGCATCACCTGTCGTCGCCCAGGAGTTGATACCTGAGGCTGTTAGTGCCATCAAGAGCAAGGCTGCCGATGCAGAAAAGCAGGCCAAGAACGCCTACAAGAAGAACAAGAAAAACGGACCGGAGATTATGAAACTGGCCCAAGCCTTCTATGACGTGAAGGACACAGCCAATGCGCGCATCTACGCTGAGTATGCCACGTTGCTCAAACCCAAGTATGGACCCGGTTTCGTCATGCTGGGCGACCTCGCCGCCTTGGCAGAAGACGGTGGAAAGGCAGCCGGCTTCTACAACCAGGCCATCTACTTCGACCCCAAAAACCCGGAACCCTACATCAAGTACGCTCAGGTCTATCGCAAAATCAGCCCCACCGAGGCTGTCAGCAAACTGGACGACCTGCGAGCCCAGCGTCCGGACATGGCGGTGGATGCACTGAAAGGACGCATCTTCTACCAGTCGAACGAGTTTGACAAGGCCATCGCTGAGTTCGCAAAGGCCGACCGCACCAAGATGGAGGAGCGAGACCTGCGCTCGTTCGCCATGGCATACTACCTCACGGCAAGGCACGACAAGGCGCTCGACATCGTGGAGTTCGCCCTGAAAAACAGCCCGCGCGACGCTGGATTCAACCGTCTCGCCTTCTTCTGCAACACCGACCTGAAGAACTACGACAAGGCACTCGAGTACGCAGACCGCCTCTTCAACAAGAGCGACTCGGCCAAGTTCACCTATTTCGACTACTCCTACCACGGAAATGCGCTCGCAGGAGCCAAGAGGCACGACGAGGCCATTGCTGCCTACAAGAAGGCTCTTGAACAGGAGTTCGACTCCAATGACAAGAAGGCTGGCGTCCTCAAGCAACTCTCCGAGGCATACAGCAACCAAGAGCAGTATGACGAGGCCATCGAGTTCTACACCCAGTACCTCAAGGAGTATTCCACGCCTACCGCCACCGACTATGCCGGGCTGCCCCAACTCCACTACTACAGGTCTGCCAAGTTGGAGGGCGACGAGCGCATCGCCTCGCTGAAAAAGGCCGACGAACTGTACGCCGAGTTGGCACAGAAGTACCCCGACGCCGACGAGTATGCCACGTTCTGGCGCGCACGTGTGAACAACGCGATGGACAACGACCAGAAGGACGGCCTGGCCAAGCCCTACTACGAGAAGATTGTGGCCTCCATCGGTGACAAGACGGAGAAGAGCCGCGCCGACATTGCACGCCTGAGGGAGTCCTACCTCTACCTGATTTCCTATCAGGCACGTGTGGCCGACGACATGGAAGCCGCCAAGGCCGCAGCAGCCAAACTCATTGAGATTGACCCCGAGAACGAAGTGGCCAAGCAGGTGATGGAGATACAGTAATGCCGTAGGCGACGCTGTAGAACTCATCCAACTCTTATAATGCCCCTGACTCATTGCCGTGCAACGGTTGAGCCAGGGGTTTCCTGTTGGAGATAGACACAAAAACTGTTCAAAAACAAGACTTACAACCATGAGACTTACCAAATTCCTGACGCTGGCGGTGTGTGTTTCGCTCCTGCCCCATTGCGCCTGCCCGGTAAACGCGCAGGTGAAACTGAAAGGCACCGTCATTGACAAGCAGAGCAGCGAGGGTGTGGTGGGTGCCACCGTGCGTGTGCTCGCCCTGCCCGACAGCTCGTTGCTGAAAGGCACCACCACAGACGCTGAAGGCGTCTTCAACCTGACTGACGTGAAGAGAGTGAAGGCGCTGCTCAAGATCAGTTCCGTGGGCTATGCCACCAAGGTCGTTCCACTCGATTTTACTGAGCGTAAAGGGAGAAGCGTCGACCTTGGCTATCTCACCTTGGCCGAAGACGAGACGCTGCTGAAAGACGTTGAGGTGGTGGGCACCCTCGCCAAGGTGCAGGTCTCGGGCGACTCGATGGTTTTCAACGCTTCGGCTTATCCCGTCCCGGCGGGTTCCACACTTGAGGCTTTGCTCAAGTTGCTGCCAGGTGCCAAGATTGACGAAGAAGGAAACATCACCATCAACGGAAAGACCGTCAAGAAGATCTTGGTCGACGGAAAAGAGTTTTTCCTGAACGACAAGGAGGTGGCGTTGAAGAACATCCCCACCGACATCATCGACAAGGTGAAGTCATACGAACGCAAGAGCGACATGACCCGCGTCACAGGCATTGACGATGGCGAGGAGGAGACCGTGCTTGACCTGACGGTGAAGAAAGGCATGAACAACGGATGGTTTGGCAACGTCAATGCCGGCGCAGGCACTGAGCATCGCTACAACGGACGCGCCATGGTCAACCGCTTCAACGACGACATGCAGATGTCCGCCCTTGTCAATGCCCGCAACACGCCCAACCGTTGGTGGCGCAATGGCGGACTGACCAGCTACAAGGATGTGGGCGTCAACTTCGCGTCGGCCAATCCGTCCATCGAGACAGGCGGCAGCATACGCTACCGTTATAACGGCAGCGACCAACTGAACGAGACCAGCAGCGAGAACTTTGCCGCACAGCGGGGCGCCTTCAGCGAGAGTTTCAACCAAAGCTACGCCAGCAACGGCAGCGTGCAGACCCAGTTCCGCATGGAGTGGAAACCCGACACGATGACCAACATCATCCTGCGGCCCAACCTGAACTATTCACGCAATCAGGGGCGTGGCAGCAGCCGCTCGGGCTCGTTCGACGCCGATCCCAATCTCTTGACCGCCAACGTCCTCAACTACAATGATGACATAGCGCGCTTGAGCGAAGACCCCAACGCCTTGACCACCGACGAGGTGTTGGCCAAACTCATGGACATGGTGGTCAACACCAACACCAGCCGCAACCTGTCCTTCAGCCGCAACATCACGGCGGGTGGCGAGATGCAGTTGAACCGCCGCCTCAATGCGCGTGGCCGAAACGTCACCCTGCGCGTCACCGGCAACTATAGCGACGGGGAGAGCAAGCAACTCTCCTCCGCCAACATCACATACAACACTCTGGGACGTACCCAACAGAACAACCGCTACTATCTCACGCCCTCACTCAGCTACAACATTGCCGGGCAACTCTCCTACAGCGAGCCCATCGCCGACCGCACCTACCTGCAACTGTCCTACCAATACCAGTATGGCTACAGCAAGAACGACCGTCAGGCTCAGGTCTACGACAGCGACGCCTACCGGCAGTTGAGCCAAGCCCTCGACGCCAATCGTTATGATGTCGACGCCGTGCTGCGCTTCATGCAAGAGCAAGACCGCCAGTTGCGCGACACGGTGGAGTTGAGCCAGTTCTCGGAATATCGCAACTACAACCAGACCATCAGTCTGCAGTTTCGACGTGTGCGCGACAACTACAACTTCAGCGTCGGTGTCGACGCCTTGCCCCAGCGCACAACGCTCAACTATAGGTACATGGGGCACGAGTATCCGCAGGTGAAGCGCACGGTGTTCAACCTGGCGCCGAGGGTGAACCTGCAGTGGAAGTTCGACCAGCACACCAACCTGCGCTTCCGTTACGACGGACGCACCCAGCAACCCAGCATGACTAACCTGCTGGACATCACCGACGACTCCAACCCGCAGTACATCACCAAGGGCAACCCTGGCTTGAAGCCTGCCTTCTCACACAACTTCAATGGCAACTTCAACGGCTACCACCCCGAACACCAGCGGGGCATATGGGCCTGGGGCTACGGCAACATCACCCGCAACAGCATCAGCAACAAGACCACCTACGACAAGACCACAGCAGTGCAGACCACCATGCCCATGAACATCAATGGCAACTGGAACGTCGGCGGTGGCGCAGGCATGAACACTGCCCTGGGCGAGAAGAAGCGATTCAACGTGGGCGGCAACGTGGGCAGCCGCTACCAACACTCGGTGGGATTCTACAACAATGTCAGTCTCAGCGAGGCGGACGACCAGGACATCAAGTCCATCACGAAGAACCTCTCGCTTGACGGCGGACTCAGCACCTCCTACCGCACCGAAGTCATCAACGTGGAGTTGCGCGGCAACGTCAGTTGGTCGCAGATGCGCAACAACGTCAATGAAAGCAGCAACCAGGAGACTTGGAACTATTCCTATGGCGCGAACGCACAATGGACTACACCTTGGGGGATGCAGTTGGCTTCTGACATTTTCATGAACAGTCGCCGTGGCTATGCCCAGAGCGCAATGAACACCGACGAACTGCTGTGGAACGCCTCCCTTTCGCAGTCGTTCCTCAAGGGCAACGCCCTGACCCTCAAGTTGGAGGTATTTGACATTCTGGGCCAGCAGACCAGCATCAGCCGCACGGTGAATGCCTTCATGCGCAGCGACTCCCACACCAACTCCATCTACCAGTATGGTATGCTTTCGCTCATCTACCGCTTCAGCGTCTTTGCCGGTCGCAACACAATGGGCACCGATCAGGAGCGGCGCGAAGAGCGCAGACGGTGGCGGTGAATTAGTTCACAGTTCATAGTTCACAGTTCACAGTTCATAGTTCATAGTTCATAGTTCATAGTTCACAGTTCACAGTTTATAGTCTTTCAGTTTGTCAATCAACTATGAACTATGAACTGTGAACTATGAACTATGAACTATGAACTGTGGATGCAGTCCCTGTCACACCCTTGGCAGCACGACGGCAGGCGTTTTTTTCTCTTGGGGCCGAAGCGCCACCACGCCACAGCTGCTGCCAGGGACATCACCAGTGCCAGGATGAGATAGCTTTGCAGGTTCACTTTGTCTGATTAAAGGATTGGCATCAACGCCCAATAGGCGGCGAGGCTGCACAGCCACGCGATGGCACACTGCACGGCGACGATGGCCATCATCCACCGCGTGCCCAGTTCGCGCCGTATGCTGGCCACGGCTGCCACGCAGGGCGTATAGAGCAGGCAGAACACCAGCAGTGCGGCGGTGGCCAGCGGTGTCAAGACCTCGGTCATGGGAACGCCCGAGAACAGCACTCCCAGCGTCGACACCACGCTCTCCTTGGCCATGAAGCCCGAGACGAGAGCCGTCACCACGCGCCAGTCGCCGTAGTCCATGGGCTGGAACAATGGGGCGACATAGCCCGCCACGACCGCCAGGATGCTTTCGCTCTGTTCGTGCGCCACGTTCAGGTGGAAGTCGAACGTCTGGAGAAACCAGATGACGATGGTGGCCAGGAAGATGACGGTGAAGGCCCTTTCGAGGAAGTCGCGTGCCTTGTCCCACAGCAGTCGGCCCACGTTGCGTGCGCTGGGCATGCGGTAGACTGGCAACTCCATGACAAAGGGCACCGGTTCGCCACGAAACAGCGTCAGCCGCGTCGAGAGGGCGAACAGCACACCCACGACGATGCCCAGCAGGTAGAGGCACGTCATGGCCTGCCATGCGTGCCCAGGGAAGAAGGCGGCGCAGAAGAAGGCATAGATGGGCAGTTTGGCCGTACACGACATGAAGGGGATGAGCATGACGGTCAGTTTCCTGTCGCGGTCGCTCGACAGCGTGCGTGTGGCCATCACCGACGGCACCGAGCATCCGAAGCCTATCAGCAGGGGCACGATGCTGCGTCCCGAGAGTCCCATCTTTCTGAGCAGCGAGTCGGTGACAAAGGCGATGCGCGCCATGTATCCGCTGTCTTCCAGCATTGAGAGGAAGAAGAACAGGGTGACGATGAGTGGCAGGAAGGTCAACACTGTGCCCACTCCTCCCAACACTCCGTCGACGACGAGCGAGGCCACCACGTGGTTCACGTTCCACCGCTCCAGCAGTGCGGCCACCCACTCCGTGCAGGCTGTCACGCCCTGGTCGGCCAAGTCCTGCAGGGGTGTGCCCACCACGAAGAACGTCAGCCAGAAGACCAGCGCCATGATGCCCACGAAGGCGGGCAGCCCCGTCCATCGTCCTGTCAGCACGCGGTCGATGGCGTCGCTGCGTCGCCGCTCGATGCTCACCCCCTTCTTGATCACCGTCTGTTGGCAGAGGCGGCGGATGAAGTTGAAGCGCATGTCGGCGATGGCTGCGGCGCAGTCCAGTCCGCGCTCCTTTTCCATCTGTCTGACCAGGTGGTCTACGGCCTCCAGTTCGTTTTCGTCCAGTCCGAGCGTCCGCCTCACGTCCTCGTCGCCCTCAATCAGTTTTGTGGCGGCGAAGCGCAGGGGCAGGTGCGCCCTTTGCGCGTGGTCTTCCACGAGGTGCATCACGGCGTGTATGCACCGGTGCACGGCTCCTCCGTGGTCCTCTTTTCCGCAGAAGTCCTGTCGTGCGGGCGACTCTTGGTAGTGTGCCACGTGGTGGGCGTGTTCCACCAGTTCGTCCACGCCTTCGCCCTTGCGTGCCGAGATGGGCACCACGGGCACGCCCAGCAGCCTCTCCATCTCGTTGACGCGTATGGTGCTGTGGTTTCTCTCCACCTCGTCCATCATGTTCAGTGCCACCACCATGGGTATGCCCAGTTCCATCAGCTGGACGGTCAGGTAGAGGTTGCGTTCGATGTTGGTGGCGTCCACGATGTTGATGATGCCGTGCGGGTGTGAGTTCAGTATGAACTGCCTCGAGACCATCTCCTCTTGGCTGTAGGGTGAGAGCGAGTAGATGCCAGGCAGGTCGGTGATGAGCGACCTCTTCATGCCCCTGATGGGTCCGCTCTTCTTGTCGACGGTCACGCCGGGGAAGTTGCCCACGTGCTGGTTGGCTCCTGTGAGGCTGTTGAAGAGTGTTGTCTTCCCGCTGTTTTGGTTGCCCGCCAGTGCGAAGGTCAGCACTGTGTCGTCGGGCAGTGCGTGTTCCGTCCTGTGGTCGTGGAATCGTCCCCCTTCGCCCAGTCCTGGGTGTGCGGTCTTCTCTCCGTATGTGTCTTCTGTCTGTTCGTTGTCCTTTTTGCCCGCGTGGCGGTCTCCGCTGTCGCTGTCGTCCATGCCCAGCCCCCCGCGTGTGTCTTCCGCATCGTCGTTGGCGGCAAGTGTCCGCAGTTCTATCTTCTCCGCGTCCTCCAGTCTCAGCGTCAGCGAATATCCGCCCACGTCCACCTCCATGGGGTCTCCCATGGGTGCGAACTTCACCACAGTCACTTCGTTGCCTGGTATCAGGCCCATGTCCAGCAGGTGTTTTCGCAGTGCGCCGGTGCCTCCCACGCGGTCGATGGTGGCCTTTTGTCCTATGGGCTGTTCTCTTAGTGTCATTCGGTTGTTGTTGTTTCGTTTGTTTTCTGGGGCGCAAAGTTACACTTTTTCCTCGACATGGGCAATACCTACTATTGGCTATTTCTTCGGTGAGACTTGTGTCCCGCTTGTCAAGAATGTATCACCGGCATTGATGGCCTCAAATCAGAACAAGAGGGTGCACAGTTCTACAACCTGCAGGGCGTGAAAGTCGGTGCCCCCGCAAAGGGACTCTACATACTGAATGGAAAGAAAGTAATCATCAAATAACCAAAGAGGACAACTACCATGAAAAAAACATACATGATGCCCGACACCAAGGAGGTGCGAGTGAATATACAACACTATTTGCTTTCTGGCAGCGACATGAACTTCGGTGCCTTGAACGAAGTCAAAAACGCTAGCGAAGGTACCAGCAACGGCGGATGGAACGCCCGCGGCAACGACTCTTTCTGGGACGACGAAGAGTATTGAACACCCGCTGGCCGTCGGAACCGCAGGCACATCGTGTGCCGTCGGTGCCGTCGAGCCAGGGCAGAGACAGGCCGGCGGGGCTTCTCCGTGAGGACACGGCTCCGCAGCCTTTTTCCCTCCCAGTCCTGCGCAGGTGCGCGGGTTGGTGGAAATAGTATTTTTCATTTTGGGGTCCCTGCCCGCCTATGGCGACATTTTTCGTTTGGCCCTCCGACGGCATCGCCCGTCGTGGGTGCAGCGGACGGAGACCACATTGTTAGTTTAGGGGCGCGACTTGTCCGTGAGGATGGGCGCCGCCCATGAGAATAAATAGTTAGTAGGGTGGCGATCCATCTCGTGAGAGACCGGTCGCCACCGTTTTTGTCCCCCACTTGAGCAGTTTGGACGCGGAGGACGCTGGCTTGAAAAAGTGTAAGAGTTTTCTGCCGTTCTGGAACATCGGTGGCCGTCATTTGCCACCTCCATATTGCAAAATCGCCCCTTCAACAGGCTTCATGCAGTCCGCCCGGAGGGCAAAAGTGCCACTTTTCGTGTGTAAAAGTCGTGCAGATGAGTGGCAAAAGTCGTGCAGTCGGGACGCAAGTGTGGGACTTTTGACGGGCAAAAGTGCCACACTTGCAATTCGGAAATCGTGGTTTTCAATTGTTTAAGCGGCTAAGTCGCTGCAAAGCAGCGACCTACGGAGGAAGCAACCAGAACGGGATGTTTTCGCCTGAGGGCGGTTTTCTGCGCGCCGAGGCGATTCTGGAGGTGGATACTTTCGTTAAAGTTTTCTAAAAGGGGTGTGCCGGATAGGGGCGTCCACAAGCAGATGGGGAGGGGGACGGCGGCCTCGGACTTGTCGCACGAAAAGTTTGTGAAAGCGTTTGGAAAAGCATCAGATTGTTGGCGGTCTCAAATTATTGTCGTACCTTTGCCGTCGGAAATGAAGACACGGGCGACCCACCGTTGCCCAAACGCCAATAACCACTATGCAAGGAAACTTTTCTTACCACAATCCCACCAAGCTGTATTTTGGTGAAGAGTCTTTGAACTACCTCAAAGACGAGTTGAAGAACTTTGGCCCCGTCGTGCTGCTCAACTACGGCAGCGGCAGCGTCAAGCGCAACGGCATCTACGACCAGGTGGTGTCCATCCTGCGCGAGGCTGGCAAGACCATCGTGGAGAACCCCGGCGTGATGTCCAACCCCACGCTGGAGAAGCTGCACGAGGGTGTCAAGATAGCCCGGCAGAGCGGCGTCGACCTGGTTCTCGCCCTCGGCGGGGGCAGCGTCTGCGACTACTCGAAGGCGGTGGCCGCGTCGGCCTGCTACGAGGGCGACTATTGGGACGCGTTCTGGCTGAAGCAGCAGAACCCGCCCGCCGGACAAAAGCTGCTGCCCGTGGGGTGCATCCTGACGATGGCCGGAACGGGTTCGGAGATGAACGCAGGCACCGTCGTCACCGACGCCGAACACACCTTCAAGGTGGGGCACGTGTTTGACGACCGCCTCATGCCCCGCTTCTCGATACTCAACCCCAGGTTCACCATGACGGTGCCCGACAACCAGATGAAGGCCGGCATCTATGACATTATGAACCACATCATGGAGCAGTATTTCTCCGACTTCGACGACAACACGAGCGACTACCTGGCCGAGGGGCTGATGCGCAGCCTCATCGTCTCTTCGCGCAAGGCCGTGCAGGACGCCCAGGACTACGAGGCCCGCTCGAACATCATGTGGACGGCCACGTGGGCGCTGAACACGCTCATCGGCCTGGGCAAGCGGCAGGACTGGATGGTGCACATGATAGGCCACTCGGTCGGCGCCTGGACCCACGCGCCCCACGGCTTCTGCCTGGCCGCCGTCTCGATGGCCTACTACCGCAGGGCCATGAAGCCCGGCCTCGCCAAGTTTGTGCGCTTCGCCAAGAACGTCTGGGGCGTGCGGGGCGACGGCATGACCGACGAGCAAGTGGCCCAGGCTGGCCTGGACGCCCTGAAGGCTTGGATGCTGGAGGTGGGCCTGCCGCTGACCATCAGCGAGATTGGCGCAACGCCCGACATGATACAGGGCATCACCGAGGGCACCATCTGCTATCCCGCAGGCTATCTGGACCTGAAGCCCGAGGACGTCGCGCAGATACTGAAGGAGAGCATGTAGGCAAGCCAACCCACCGGATGATGAAAAGACGACTGACGACACTCGCCTTGGCGTGTCTGACCGCCACGTGCGCTTATGCACACGGTCAGGCGGCCATGCGCCTGTGGTACAACCGCCCTGGCACCCATTTCGAAGAGTCGCTGCCCTTGGGCAACGGACGCTTGGGCGCACTGGTGTATGGCAAGCCCGAAGACGACGCCATCGTGATGAACGACATCACGCTCTGGTCGGGCAAACCCGTCGACCCCGACGAAGACAAAGGGGCCAGCCGATGGATTCCTGAGATAAGGAAAGCCCTGTTCGACGAGAACTATGCCCGTGCCGACTCGCTGCAACTGCACGTGCAGGGCCACAACTCGTCCTACTACCAGCCCCTGCTCACCCTTCACATCAAGGACACCGAGGCCGACGGCTACCGTGGCTACCGCCGCGAACTGAGCCTCGACTCGGCCCTTGCGCAGGTCAGGTACAGCAAGGGCGGGGTGGACTACCGTCGCGAGTATCTCGTTTCGGCTCCCGACCAGCTCTTTGCCGTGCGCCTCTCCGCCTCCAGGAAGAAGAGCATCAACGCCCAGATCACGGTGACATCGCTGCTCGACCATCGGGTGAAGACCGAGAACGGACGGCTCGTCGTGACGGGCCACGCCAGCGGAGACGCCGAGCAGAGCACGCACTTCTGCTCCATCGTGAAGGTCAGCCACCGTGATGGCAAGGTGACGTCCACCGACTCGTCGCTCCAGTTGGTGGGCGTGAGCGAGGCCGTCGTCTTTCTGGTGAGCGCGACCAGTTTCAATGGCTACGACCATCATCCCGTCGCGCAAGGCGCGCCTTACATGGAGCGGGCCGAAGAGCGGATGGCCCATGCCGCCAGCCTCAGCTACAAAAAGGTGCTTGCCCGCCATCTGGCAGACTACCGGCGTTTCTTCAGCCGCGTGAGCCTGAGCCTCGCCAGCACCCCTTCCGCCACGGCGAAGAAGGGTGGGGGAGGGGAATTGCCCACCGACTCGCTGGTCAAGAGCTATGGCACCTCGCCCGAACGCGACCGCCACCTGGAGACGCTCTACTTCCAATACGGGCGTTACCTGCTCATCAGCAGTTCGCGCACGCCCTCCGTCCCCGCCAACTTGCAGGGGCTGTGGAACCCGCACCTGAGGGCGCCCTGGCGCGGCAACTACACCATCAACATCAACCTGGAGGAGAACTACTGGCCGGCCTTCGTCGCCAACTTGGCGGAAATGGCCGTGCCCCTCGACGGCTTCGTCGCCGCACTCTCGCAGAACGGGCGCCACTCGGCCCGCAACTACTGGGGAGTGGAGCAGGGCTGGTGTGCAGGACACAACAGCGACATCTGGGCCATGACCAATCCCGTGGGCGAAAAGCGCGAGAAACCCGAATGGGCCAACTGGCCCCTGGGGGGCGCGTGGCTGGTGAACACCCTGTGGGAGGGCTACCTCTTCACACAAGACGACGACCACCTGCGGCAGACCGCCTACCCGCTGATGAAGGGGGCAGCCGACTTCTGCCTGGGCTGGCTCATCCCCAATCCCAACAACCCCGACGAACTGATCACCGCACCCAGCACATCGCCCGAAAACGAGTACGTCACCGACAGCGGCTACCACGGCATGACCTGCTACGGCGGAACGGCAGACCTGGCCATCATACGCGAGTTGCTGCTGAACGTCGTCGAGGCCGGCTCCTTGTGTGGTGACGATGTTGCCGCCTACCAAGCCGCCCTCGACAGGCTGCATCCCTACACCGTGGGCAAGGAGGGCGACCTGAACGAGTGGTACCACGACTGGCGCGACTATGACCCGCACCACCGACACCAGAGCCACCTGATAGGTCTCTACCCCGGGCACCACCTGCCCAAGGCGTTCCATCCCGCAGCCGAACAGACGCTCGTGCAGAAGGGGGAGAAGACCACGGGCTGGAGTACGGGCTGGCGCATCAATCTGTGGGCGCGGCTGCACAAGGGCGAACAAGCCTACCGCATCTACCGCAAACTGCTGGAGTATGTGCCAGCCGGGCCGCGTCGCAGCGGACAGGGTGGCGGCACCTATCCCAACCTCTTCGACGCACATCCGCCCTTCCAGATCGACGGCAACTTTGGAGGCACGGCGGGCGTATGCGAGATGCTGCTGCAAAGCCAAAGTCATTTACAATTTGGCGATTTACAATTTACGATTGAGTTGCTTCCGGCGCTTCCCAAGGAATGGAGCGACGGAGAGGTCTGCGGCCTGCGTGCCCGTGGAGGCTTCGAGGTGGGCATACGGTGGCAGGGAGGCAAGGTCGTCGAGGCCACCATCAAGAACTGTGGGCCACGAGACCGTGAAGTGAACCTCTTGGTCAACGGCCAACGGAAGACCCTCAAGATCAAACGTGGAGAAACCAAGAAGATATAACGGTGAAAAACAGACTATTGCTCATTGCAGGGTTGCTCTTCTCCGCCCTGAACCTTTCTGCATGGGAACGCGAGACCATTTGGTCGAAGGGGAAGATGCCCGACGCCCAGCAGCACCAGATTGCTGCGATGACCGACGAGGCGGGCAAAAAGGACTTCAAGGCCGACAAGCACCGCGTGGCCTACCTGGAATGGTTTGACGCGCCGGCCAAAGAAGCGAAGACGGGGGGCTGCATGATACTCATCTCCGGCGGCAGCTACATGAACTGCTGTGACGTGGGGCTCATCAAGCAGTGGCGCGAACGCTTCACGGAGTTGGGCTTCCAGTGTGTCAACTTCGTCTACCGCACACCGCGCCCCGTGGGGCTGCCCATCTACCAGACGGCGTGGGAAGACGGACAGCGCGCCGTGCGCATGGTGCGCAGCGAGGCGGCGAAGCGCGGATACGACCCGGAGAAGATCGGCGTGGTGTCCATGTCGGCAGGTTCTCACTTGGCACTGCTCCTGGCCTGCAACTCGCAGACCCGTGCATACGCGCCCGTCGACAAACTCGACTCCGTGCCTTGCCACATCAACTGGGCCGTGGTCAACGCCCCCGCCTATGTCACCACCGACGCGGAGGCAGGCACGCCAGCCACGCGCCAAGGCTATGGCACCGACGTGAAGTTGTCCGGCATCTTCCGTTTTGACGAGAAGACCTGCCCCATGAGCCTGCACCACGGAGGCAAAGACCAGTACACGCCCAACGGGTCGACCCTCGTCTACCGAGAACTGCGCAAGCGCCACATCCCCGCCGAACTGCATCTCTACCCCAACAAGGGGCATGGGGCCTTCGGACTGGAGCGTGCCGTGGAGTTCATGCGCCAGATGGGCTACATGGGAATGGTGCAACCCGAGGAGAGGCTCATGGACCGCTTTGCCTCAGACGACGCTCGCCGCGAGAAGACGACCGAAGACGTGTGGCCCGAAGGCAAGACACCCAACCTGCAACCAAACCAGTGCAAGCCCTATCTTGAGTGGCACTTTCCCAAGCAACTGAAGACGAAGGCAATACAAATCATCTACTCAGGCGGCTCGTACAACGGCAACAAGCCCGACAGCTTTGAGGTGGCCCCCGCCCGCCGCTATCTGAACGAAAGGGGCATGACGGTGGTGACGATGAAGTATCGCGTGCCGCGCCCGACGAAGGAGAGCGGCTTGGCCAAGTACACCACGGCGTGGCAAGACCTGCAACGCGCCATACGCATCGTGCGCAGCAAGGCCGACAGCCTGGGCCTCGACCCCAAGCGGATAGGCATCATGGGCAGTTCGGCTGGCGGACACCTCACCATGCTGGGCGTCACTTCGTCGATGCACCAGTCATACCTGCCCATCGACGACATCGACAAGCAGCCCTGCAACGTCGGGTGGGGCATTGCCATCTACCCGGCCTACGGTCTGACCGACGGCATTGACCGTGCCAACACCACCGGCGGCAACGACGACGAGGCCGTGCTGGTGCCGGAGTTCAGCTTCGACCTCAAGACGGCGCCCATGCTGTTCGTACATGGCGACGCCGACGGATGGGCGGCGATGAACTCCGTCAAGGCGTGGGAGAAACTGCGCGCCATGGGCATACAGAGCGAACTGCACACCCTGGCCACACGAAAGCACTGCTTCCAGCGCACCGCTTCGCCGGGGACCGGCAGCTACACATGGCTTGACCGCATCGGCGACTTCCTGCACCAGCAGATTGGGCTATAAGCACCGTCTGCTGGTGGGAGCCACCTCTGAGAAACGACCAACATCCAGACTGCCTAATTCATAACCTGAGTATGAGAAACATCCTGACTTTCACCCTTTCACTGTTCTGTGTACTTGTCACGAACGCTCAGACCGTAGGCGGTCGCGACCGCCTGCGCCAGTCGTTCCTCACGCCGCCCGACAGCATCCGCGTGGGCTGCTACTACTACTGGGTCAACGAGCGCGTGGACCCCAAGGGGGTCGTGGCCGACCTCAAGTGGATGAAGGACAACGGCATCACGCTGGCATTCCTGGCCACCGACATCCGCAACCGTCTGCAAAGCGACAATCCCTGGGAGGGAGAACTGTTCGGCAAGAACACGTTTCAAAGCCCCCTGTGGTGGAAGAACCTGCGCACGGCTCTGAAGACGGCGGGCAAGCTGGGCATCGAGATGGGCATCTTCAACTGCCCGGGCTGGAGCCAGTCGGGCGGCCCGTGGGTGAAACCCGAGGAGGCCATGCGCAACTGGACCCCAGACGGCATCGAGGTCTGCAAGACCAAGGCGGGCACAGACGTGGTGTGCAGCCCCTGTTCTCCCGAGGCCACAGGACTGGAGGTGGACAAGTTGTCGAAGACGCACGTCAAGAAACACTTTGAGGCGTTCGTCGGCGAGATACTGCGCCGCATCCCCGCCAAAGACCGCAAGACGCTGACCACCGTCGTCGTCGACAGCTGGGAGCGCGGCAAGCAGAACTACACCGACTCCATCTACGTCAAGTTTCGCCAGCGTTTCGGCTACGAACTGGA